>WNFX01007355.1_pt1 | contig 13484 bp, 10 predicted proteins | sample 5400111 | NCBI WGS metagenome assembly WNFX01 (sample SAMN13153363, study PRJNA577476) | soil metagenome | isolation source: 40 cm soil or saprolite under grassland replicate 1 | place: USA:California | collected 2016-06-15
CGCCCTGCCGAGACCATGGCCGCGGCGGTCGGGCTCGACCTCGAAGGCGATCTCCCAGCGACCCGCGAGGCCGCGCCCGAGCAGCAGCATCGCGCCGCCGTTACGGTCGGCGAACACGCGGAGCCGGTCGCGGTAGCGGTTGGCTCTGGCCACCCGCGGATGGGCCGCCAGGTCGTCGCGAGGCTCCAGGTCCAGCGGCAGCGGCCCCTCCAGGTGCGAGGCGGCGAGGACCATGTCGATCTGGCCGGCTCGACGGCCCAGCTCGGTCGCCAGCCAGGCGACGAACCCCGGCTCGGTGGTCGCGCCGGGATCGTCGGGACGCAGGTGCGCCCGCAACCGCTCGGGCTCGACAGGCGCCGCCACGTAGGAGTGCTCGGTGAAGGTCAGCACCGCATGGACCGGCCCGGGCGGTGGCGGCAGCAGCTCGACCGAGCCGTCGGGCGTCGGCGGCCGGCCATCGGCGGCGGCCAGCAGGACCTCGAGCAGCGGGTGAGGCATCAGGGGGGATCCTAATCCTAATTCTCCACTGCTCGGGTGCCGACCGTAGACTCGAACCACGGGGGAAGCCGCTGCGGGGTTCCCGGGTTAACAGATGAAGTCCGGGGTCATGCCTTGCCCAGCGGTGTGGTCAGGGGTGCCGTGCCGGTCGGCACCCCGGTCGACTGGAGGAGCCGCCATGGAAGTGCAGGACCGATCCGCGCCTCGGCCGGAGATCGTCGAGCTCGCCGCCAGGCTCGCGCCCACCCTCGCCGCCCGGGCGGCGGCCTTCGACGAGGCGGACGCGTTCGCGGGCGAGGACTTCGACGACCTGGTCGCCAGCGGCTACACCGCCATCACCGTGCCCTCCGACCTCGGCGGCATGGGCGCGGGCGCGCTCGACCTGGTGGCCGCGCAGAGCCGGCTGGCCGAGGGCTCGCCGGCGACGGCGCTGGCGGTCAACATGCATCTGCACGGCGTGGGCATCCTGGCCGAGACGCTGCGCCACCGCGTCGAGCCGTTCCTCAAGCAGGTGGTCTCCGACGGCGCCATCCTCGCCGGCGGCTTCTCCGAGCCGGAGTCCGGCGGCAACTGGTGGTACCAGGCGACCACCGCTGTCCCGCTGGACGGCGGCGGCTGGCGCCTCCAGGGCGTCAAGAGCTTCTTTACCGGGTTCCCGCGCGCCACCCACCTGCTCCTGTCCGCCGCCGTGGAGACCGAGGCCGGCCGCGAGCCGATCGCCTTCCTGGTCCCCAAGCCGGAGCGCGGCATCCGGGTGCTCGGCGACTGGCGGGCGATGGGGATGCGCGCCACCGGCAGCCACGCCATCGCGGTCGACGAGCTGGAGGTGCCGGCCGAGTGCGTGGTCGACCAGGGCTTCGGGGTCGCCGCCAGCTTCCTGCTGGCCTCCCACTGGTCGTGGCCGTCGTTCGCGAGCGTGTTCCTGGGAGCGGCCGAGGCTGCCTACCGCTACGTGGTGGAGACCCTCCCCGGGCGACGGAACGAGGGACTCGGACGCTCCCTCGCCGAGCTGCCAGGCGTGCACCAGGCGGTGGGGGAGATGCGCATGCGCCTGGACGCCGCCCGCGCCGCCCTGTACGCGGCGGTCTCGCGGCCTCCGGACCCGGACCCGACCGCCCACTACGGCCGCATGGCCGGGGCCAAGCTGTTCACCTGCCAGACGGCGCTGGACGTCTGCACGATCGCGCTGCGCACGGCTGGAGGCAGCGGCTACCTGCGCACCGCGCCGCTGGAGCGGCTGCTGCGCGACGCCCACGCCGGGCTGCTGCTGCCGCCGTCGCACGACGCCACCCTCCAGTGGATCGGGCGCGTGGAGCTTGGCGCCGGAGGCGGCCCGTGAGCATCCTGCCCCGCGCCGTGGACCGCACTCGACCGATCCCGCCGGCCCGCCTCGTCATCGACAACGACTATTACGAGGAGATCGACGATCAGCAATGGTGGGACGCGCGCGGGCCCGCCGCGATCCTGCACGCAATCAACGGCCCCCGGCTGCGGTTCTACCGCGCCGCGCTCGGCGACCTGCGCGGCCGGTTGGTGCTGGACGCCGGCTGCGGCGGCGGCCTGGTGGCCAAGGGCCTCGCCGAGGCCGGCGCCATCGTGGTCGGTCTCGACCAGTCGCCGAGCAGCCTTCAGGTCGCCCGCCGGGCCGTGGGGGCCGCGGTTGGCTCGGCGCCGTCGGGCGCCGGCGGCGGCGCGGCCGGGGGCGGCGCGGCCGGGGGCGGCGGCGGAGTGGTCGCGGGCGGGAGGTTCCACGCCGCCGCGGGGCGCCTGGAGCGACTGCCGTTCGCGGACGGCGCGTTCGACGCGGTGGTCGCCGCTGACGTGCTGGAGCACGTGCCCGACCTGCCCACAGTGGTCCGCGAGCTGGCCCGCGTGCTCGCGCCGGGCGGCAGCCTCGCCTTCGACACCATCAACCGGACCGTGTGGGCCTGGTTCACCACACTGTGGGGGGCCGAGCGCCTGCTCGGGCTGCTGCCCCGCGGCACGCACGACTGGCGGCTGCTGATCCGCCCCGGCGAGCTGGACGTGCTGCTCCGTGGCGCCGGGCTGACGCCGGTCGCCACCGCCGGTCTGGCGCCTGCGGTGGGGCCCGCCGACATCGCTCGCGGCCTGCTGCGTCGCAGGATCGACCTACCCGAGTTCCGCATCGGCTCCGACCGGCGCGCCTCGTATCTCGGGCACTACCGCAAGACCGGCCCCGGCGAGGAAGGGGTGCATCCGTGACCGCGCGGCTCCAGGCACTGGGCACCGCGATGCCAGAACGGGTCTACAAGCAGGACGAGATCGTCGACAGCTTCTTCGGCAGGCTCCCAGGATGGGAGCCGGACTGGGCAGAGGTGTTCGAGGCCAGCGGGGTCGAGCGGCGCGCCGCCGTGATCGACGTCCACGCGTTCTACGCCGACCAGCCCGGCACCGCCGGGCGGATGCGGGCGTTCGCCCCGGCCGCGCGGCAGCTCGGGGCGGCGGCGGCCAGGCGGGCGCTGGATCGCGCCGGCTCCGACGCCGCCGCCCAGGTCGGCGATCTCGTGGTCGTCTCCTGCACGGGCTACGCCGGCCCGGGCCTGGACGTCCATCTGGCAAGCGACCTCGGCCTCGGCCAGGGCACGCGGCGGCTGGCCCTCGGGCACATGGGTTGCTACGCCGCCCTGCCCGCCATACGGACCGCCGCCGCGCTGGTGGCCGCCTCCGGCCAGCACGCCCTGGTCGTCAGCGTCGAGCTGTGCAGCCTGCACCTCCAGCCCGCCACCAGCCGCCAGGAAGCGGTCTCGCAGGCCCTCTTCGGCGACGGCGCCGCCGCCGCCCTGATCGCCCCGGAGACCGGCCGGGGGGGCCCAGGCGCGGCCCCCGGCTCGCCCGACCCCGGGTCCGGGGCGCCGGGGCCGGCGGCGCTGCGCGTGCAGCGCCGCCTCCGCCTCTCCGACGCCCAGCTCGCGCCCTCACGGGAGGTGCTCGCCGACGGCGGCAACCGCTCGTCGGCGACCGTGCTGTTCATCCTTGAGTCGCTGGTCGGCTCGGGCGAGGTGCGCCCAGGACAATGGCTCGTCACGCTCGGCTTCGGCACTGGTCTGACCCTGGAGGCGCTGCTGCTGCGAGCGTGAGCGGTGCGGCGAGCCTGCGAGAATGCGAGGCAGCCAACCGAGAACGGAGGGGTCATGCGAATCTGCCGCTACCGTCACGGCCGCGAGGTCGGCTTCGGTGTGCTCGAGGACGGCACCGTCGCGGCCATCGGCCCGCACCCCTTCGGGCCGTTCCAGTACACCGGCACGCGCCTGCCGGTCGGCGAGGTGCGCCTGCTCGCGCCGGTGCTGCCGACCAAGATCGTCGCGGTGGGCCGCAACTACGCCGAGCACGCCCGCGAGATGGGCGGCGAGGTCGCGGCCGAGCCGGTGATCTTCCTGAAGCCCTCCACCGCGGTGATCGGCCAAGGCGACCCGATCGTCTATCCATCGGGGATCGGCCGCATCGACTACGAGGGCGAGCTGGCCGCCATCATCGGCAAGCTCACCCGGCGGGTGGACGAGGACAGCGCCATGCAGGCCGTGCTCGGCTTCACCTGCGCCAACGACGTGACCGCCCGCGACCTCCAGAAGATCGACGGCCAGTGGACCAGGGCCAAGAGCTTCGACAGCTTCTGCCCGCTCGGGCCCTGGATCGAGACCGACCTGGACTCCAGCGACCTGGCCCTGCGCACACTGGTCAACGGCGAGGCCCGCCAGTCCAGCCGCACCTCACGGCTGGAGCGGGGGGTCGCCAGCCTGATCGCCTTCGTCTCCTCGGTGATGACCCTGCTACCCGGCGACGTGCTCCTCACCGGCACGCCCGACGGGGTCGGCCCGATGGCCGTCGGCGACCGGGTCGAGGTCGAGATCGAGGGCATCGGCGTCCTGCGCAACCCGGTGATCGCCGAGCCGGTCTGAGCCCCCAGGGACCCGCCCGGCCCGCCCGGCCGGCCGCCGGGCAGCGGGTCAGGCGCCGGTCCGCCCGACCCGCCGGAGACCGCCGGCAGGAGCCAGACCTCGTCGCCCTCGCGGAGCGAGGTCGCCAGGCCGGCGAGGTATCGGATGTTCTCGCCGTTGACGAAGACGTTGACGTGCGGGCGCAGGCTGCCCAGCTCGTCGACGACCCGATGGTGCACGCCCGGGCAGGTCCCGCCCAGCGCCTCCAGCAGTCCGGCCACGGTGGCGCCGCCAGGGCGCAGGTCGAGCCGCCCCGCCCCGTCGGCGTACTGCCGCAGCGCCCCTGGAAGGTGCAGGTGGACCAGCATGGCCGTCAGCGAACGGTCGCCGCCTTGACGCACATGATCGGCGGGAGCCACTCGGCCAGCAGTTTCCAGGAATCGCCCTCGTCCGCGCTGCCGAACAGCTCGCCGGTCCTGGTCCCGAAGTAGAGGCCGACCGGGTCGCCGCCGTCGTTGCCGAACCCGTCCCGCAGTACCGTCAGGAAGGCCCACTCCTGCGGCAGGCCGCCGGTCAGCGGCTCCCACGAGTCGCCCGCGTCGCGTGTTCGGAACACCCGAGCCCGACCCTCGGCGGTGCAGCGGAACCCGTCCGAGGTCAGCGGGATGCACCAGGCCGTGTCCGGGTCCGAAGGGTGCGCGACTATCGGGAACCCGAAGTCGCTCGGCACGCCGTTGGCGATGTCGACCCACTGCTCCCCGGCGTCGTCGGTGCGGTACAGGCCCCAGTGGTTCTGCAGGTACATGCGCTGCGGCCGGCCCGCTGCCGGGGCGACCTTGTGGACGCACTGGCCGAACTCGGGATGCGGGTCGGGGAGGAACTGCGCGCGGACCCCCTGGTGCCGTGTGCGCCAGGACTTGCCGCCGTCCTCGGAGTGGTAGACGCCCCCGGTCGAGATGGCCACCCAGATCCGATCGGGATCGTCGGGATCCACCAGCACCGTATGCAGGCACAACCCGCCGCCGCCCGGCTCCCACCGCGTCCGGTGCGGATGGTCCCACAGGCCCCGGACCAGCTCGTACGTCTCACCGCCGTCGCCAGAGCGGAACAGCGCCGCCGGCTCGACCCCGGCGTAGACCACCTCGGGATGCTCGTCGTCGGCGGGCGTGAGCTGCCAGACGCGGGTGAGGGCCGCCCCGGCGTCGGCCGGGAAGCGCACGTTGCCCTCGGCCGGATCGGTCCAGGTCGCGCCGAGATCGTCGGTATGGCGCACCACCGAGCCCCAGTGGCTGCTCTCGGTGCCGGCCAGCACCCGCTGCCGTCCGGCCCTGCCGTCGTAGGCCAGCGCGTAGATCGCCTCGCCAGGGAAGTGCGGGCCGCTCACCTCGGTCCGCCGCAGCCCCGGGTCGGTCCTGAACAGGAACGCGCCCTTGGTCGTGCCGACCAGGACCAGGATGTCGCCACTGGAGACCGTGAGCCGCTCAGTCATCTCCCACCCCTTTGGGGTCACGCCTTCTCGCCAGGCGCATGATCGCACGCCGGCCCGACAGTCGCCGAGCCGGCGTGCACAGGCTGGGAGCCTCAGCAGAGGCCCTGGTCAGGTTCTGCTCAAGCGGGTCCGCCGCTGCCGGTCTGCTCGAGCATCCGCCGGTAGATGGTCTCGTAGCCCTCGACCATGTCCGCCACGTCGAAGCAGTCGAACACGCGCCGCCGGCACGCCTTCGCGTCCAGCTCGTCGACCCGCCGGATCGCGCCCGGCAGGTCGTCCGCCTCGTGGCAGATGAAGCCGGTCACGCCGTCGACCACCACCTCGGGCACCGAGCCGCGGTCCAGCGCCACCACCGGGGTGCCGCAGGCCATCGCCTCGACCATCACGATCCCGAACGGCTCGTCCCACTGGATCGGGAAGATCAGGCAGCGGGCGCGTGCCAGCAGGTCCTTCTTCTGCTCGGTGTTGGCCTCGCCGAACCATTCGGCGTCGGGGCCCAGCAGGGGGCGCACGCGCTCTTCGAAGTAGCGCTTCTCGGGGGGCTCGTTGCACTTGGCGGCGACCACGATCGGGCAGCCGGCCTCGCGCGCCGCCTTGATCGCCAGGTCAGGGGATTTCTCGGGGCTGATCCGCCCGAGGAACAGGCAGAAGTCCTCCTTCTTCTCCTGGAACGGGTACTCGTCCACCGGGATGGCGTTGTAGACGCGGCCCTCCCAGGCCAGGTCGGGTCCCTTGGCGCGCTGCCCGTCGGAGATGGCCACCAGGCCGGTGTAGCGCGAGAGCACGCGGTAGCAGATGGCCATTTCGCCGGCGATCGGGCCGTGCGCCGTGACCACCGTGGGCTGGATCCTCCAGCCCGAGGTCAGGGGGCCGGCCAGCGAGTGGTCGTGCACCACGTCGACGTCGAGGTCTGCCAGGTGGTCCGCCGCCGCCAGCGCGTGGACCACTTCGGGGAACGCCTCGCCCATGCGCTCGAGCGGAGGCTCGCCATAGGTTTGCAGGAACTTCGCACTGCGGTGGGGCTTCCCGGCTCCTACCAGGACGATCTCGTGGCCGCGAGTGGCGAGGCCTTCGACCAGGGTGTGCACCATTGACTCGATCCCGCCGTATCCGCCTGGAGGAACCGGGAACCACGGGGGCGCGACGATCGCGATCCTGAGCGGCGGACGGCTGAGATTTTCGAGCACAGGGCCTCCTCCCTACGGGGGCAATGCCGCCGAGCAGGGTGGGCGGGCTTCGCCTTCAGCCGGCTGCTAGCATCCACAGCAATGAGCAGCCATCTCAGTCCAGTCCGAACCCGGTTTGCGCCCAGCCCGACCGGCTACTTGCACGTCGGCACAGCGCGGACCGCTCTTTACAGCTACCTCTTCGCCCGCCGCCACGGGGGCTCCTTTGTGCTGCGTATCGAGGACACCGACGTCGCTCGCAACGTCGAGGGCGGGGCCGACGAAATCGCCGAGACGCTCGCCTGGCTCGGCCTCCACTGGGACGAGGGCTACGGGGTCGGCGGGCCGCACGGCCCCTACCGCCAGTCCGAGCGCCTCGACCGCTATCACACCGCCGTCAACGCGCTGATCGCCCACGGCCAGGCCTACCCCTGCTACTGCACGGCGGAGGAGGTCCAGCGCCGCAAGGAGGCCGCCGCCAGGGACCTGCCGCCGGGCTATGACGGCTTCTGCCGCAACCTGTCGTCGTCCCAGCTCAAGGCGTACGAGGCCGAGGGCCGCAAGCCGGCTGTTCGGTTCCGCATGCCCGACGAGGGCGAGACCGTCGTCCACGACCTGATCCGCGGCGAGATCGTCTTCCAGAACGCCACCCTCACCGATTTCGTCCTGCTGCGCGCTGACGGCATGCCGACGTACATGTTCGCGGTGGTCTACGACGACCTCGACATGGGCATCTCGCACGTCATCCGCGGCGAGGACCTGCTGCCCTCCACGCCGAAGCAGGTGCACGTCTTCAAGGCGCTCGGTCGCGCCGAGCCGCCGATGTTCGCGCACCTGCCGCTGCTGGTCGGAGCCGACCGGAAGAAGCTCTCCAAGCGGCGACACCAGGTCGCGATCGAGGACTACCGTGCCCAGGGGTACCTGCCCGAGGCGATGGTGAACTACCTCGCCCTGCTCGGCTGGGGCTACGACGAGACCACCGAGCACCTCACCCTGGGGGAGCTGGAGCAGGTCTTCTCCCTGGAGCGCGTCTCGCGCAATCCCGCGATGTTCGACGACGCCAAGCTCGCTGCGATGAACGGCTGGTACATCCGCGGGCTGGAGCCCGCCGACCTGGCCGACAGGCTGGTGCCGTTCATGATCGCGGCCGGGCACGCCGAGCCCGACGTCGCGCTGCTGACGCGGGCGGCGCCGCTGATCGCCGAGCGCATCACCCGGCTGGACCAGGCGCCGGACATGCTCGGTTTCCTGCTCACCGAGCGCGTCGAGCCCGATCCGCAGGAGGCGGCCAAGGTCCTGACCGAGGAGGCACGGAGCTTCCTGGACGCCGCCGTCAAGGTCCTGCGGCCGCTCGAGCCGTGGACCGCCGAGGCGATCGAGCGGGTGCTCCGCGAGCTCGCCGACGAGCAGGAGCTGAAGCCCCGCAAGGCGTTCCAGCCGATCCGGCTCGCCATCACCGGCCGGCTGGTCAGCCCGCCGCTGTTCGAATCCATGGAGCTGCTGGGGCGCGAGCGCTCGCTGGCGCGCCTGGAGCGGGCGAGCGCCTTGGGCCGGTAGACATTACGGGCACCATGGTGGCACGCTGGTTGAGCCACGGGCCCTTCAACCGCTATCATGCGCGAGCCCAAGGGCGGCCAGACGATCAGGCATCCAGCCAGGTCCCGATGGTTGCGGCCCCGAGGGTCCAGTGGGGTGTGGGGTAATTGGCAGCCCGACGGGTTCTGGCCCCGTTAGTCTAGGTTCGAGTCCTGGCACCCCAGCGAGTCGCCTGGCCCCGTCGTCTAGCGGCCTAGGACGCCGCCCTCTCAAGGCGGTAGCGCCGGTTCGAATCCGGTCGGGGCTACAACGGATCGCCAACAGCTCTCTGACCTGCACCAACGGAGGACTGTTGGCGATTTGCTCGTATTGCTTGTTGGCGGGAGTCCAAACCACTCCGCGGGTCGTTGGCGAGCTGTTGGTCTCCCGTCACCGTGGCAGCGTCAGACCCAGACTTTGCGCGCGCTGGTCTCGTAGTCGATCGATTGTGCGACGGCTTGGGCGAGTGCCGCATGGCCCGCCTGGGTCCGATGGGTGAAGATCAGGTCGCTGGGACCGAGCCAGCATCGCCAGGCGCGGGCGAAGGCCTCGGCGCGGTCCTTGCGCCTGCCCAGGTCGGCCGGAACGCCCTCCCACCGGACCGGGAAGACCGCTCGCCTGGTCAGGAGCCTGAGGAGCAGCCGTCCCCGCCCGGCTGGCCCTGGCAGCAGCCGCGACACCAGATAGCGCGGCGCTTCAGGCGGAGCCAGCAGGTCGTCGAGCGCACGCGTGAAGCGGGCGCTCTCCTCCTCAGTCCCGTCGCGGAGCAGGCAGCGCAGATAGCCCGACGCGCGCGGCTCGATCGTCAGCGAGGACGCAGCCTCGGCGCTCATCTAGCCCAGGTCCTGGTAGGCATCGAGGACGGCGCGGGCGGCGCGGTCGAGCGGCAGGGCGTCCGCCAGTTCGGCCCTGACCCGCCCCAGGCGGGCGGCTGCCCAGGCAAGTCCCGTGGGCAGCAGGGCGGCGGCAAGCGCGGCAGTCGGCTGGCCGGAGAGGGCGGTGAGCATCCCTCCAGTGGTTGCGCCGGCGACCCCGAGTGCGAGCGGGCCCAACTGCTTGTACGGATAGCGCGGCACTCGTTGGGAGGGTGCCGGCGTGACCGTCGGGCGCTGCCTGCGGTCGCGCACCAACAGCGTGTCGCGGTCCTCGCCGCGGTAGGACGTCCCGATCCGCCAGCGCGCCCGGGCCAGCTGGTAGTCTCTGGCTCGGGCAGCGGCCGCGCGGTTGAGCGCGGCGAACTGCGCCGCGGGCGGTGGCGCGAATGGGCCGAGCGCTGGATGGACGTGCGTCGGCCCGGCCTCGATCCGTCCGTCCTCTGATGGCGCGTACAGCTTGAGGTGCTTGCGGACGAACCGGTCGTAGTCGCCGGTGCCCTTCGAGAGATCGGGCGCGACGCAGACCACGTCCCAATTGGAGGCGATCTTCTCCGGGTCGCCCGGGTCCAGGCGTAGCGACCTGCCGCGCATCTGCCGGACTGACACGCCCGTAGTGGCCGTGGTGAGATCGACCAGGCAGTTGACGCACGGGGCGTCCCATCCCTCGCCGAGTAGAGCGCGGGTGCCGACCAGCGCCCATGTCGCCCCGGCGGTGAAGATGCGGGTCGCCAGGGGCACCCAGCGGCGCGGCTGCCACGCTGGGGTCGCGGCGACCAGCCGGACCAGACCCTCGCTGTCGGCCTCCGCGTGCCACCCGGGAAGGGGCTCGGGGGTCTCCGCGGCCGCCTCCGCCAGCGCCGCGAGCAGATGGTCGGCGTCGTATGGGGCACAGCGGAGCCCGCGTCCGGAGACCAGCAGCGGCCGGACGATGGCGGTGCGGTCGTCGGCGGCGAGGGCTCGGACGACCTCGGGTGCTGTGCCCGCCTCCGGCCGCAGCACGCCGACCAGCGCGACGCCGGGTTTGCGGACCTGCTCGGCGTCGCACAGCACCAGTGCGCGCAGCCGCGCGCCGCGGGCGTCGATCTCGCAAGCCAGCACCTCGGCCAGCGCCAAGGTCTTGGCCGTCGAGTTGGCCAGCAGCAGGTCGACGTCAGAGGCGGCGCGGCGGATTCCTTGGCGGGTCAGCCGATAGCCGAGGTCCCGCAGCGCCGCCGCGATCGCCTGGTAGCGCTCGGCCGCGGCCGGTGAGGGGTCGGGGGCCAGGCAGCGCAACGCGTAGTCTTCGAGCAGGACCAACCAGTCATCGAGGGTGGGTGGCTCGCGGTAGCCTTCGCCCCTTGGAGCACCCTCGGGCAGCACCAGGCCGGCCGAGGCGAGAAACCGCAGGCCTGCTCGGGCCAGGGCGGGGTGCCGCCGCTGGAGCGACACCCACGGCATCTCCGATTCCCCCTGGCCTGTCCCTCGTACGCGCAGCCGCGTGACGACCCACTCCGGGAAGCTCAGCGACCCGCCGATTTCCTTGTGGTGAAGGTCGGTGACGAGCTGGCGGAAGCGCAGGTCGTGCTCTGCCAGCCAACCGGCTTCACTCTCGAGCGGCTCGGTGAGCCATGCCAGCTCCTGGTAGGGCGCCAGGAACCCCTCGCGCACCACGGCCGGCGTCGGAATCGTGAAGTCGACCGGCCCGAGCAGACCCTGGTACAGCTCCGCCTCCTGCTCGGTCAGCTCGTCGGGCGGAGTGGCCGTGAGCCCCACAAGGTGGACGTCCCCGAGTAGGGTGGCGACCGCGCGGACGACATAGCCCCACAGGGAGGCGAGGTGGTGGCACTCGTCCAGCACCAGGGTCCCCACCCCGAGCCGGCGCAGCGTCTCCACCCGCCGGCGCGCGGTCGGCTCCAGGAGGTCAGCCAACTCGACACCCTCATGCGCGCCCCGGGCGATCTCGCGCTTGATCGCCGCTTTGATCCGGGCGATCTCCCGCGACTGCCTCTCCGCCACCTCACCCCGCCAGGTCGCGGTCTCCCGCTCGACCTCGGCAGGCGGGACGCCCAAAGCCCGGGCACGGTCGGCGATCCAACGTCGCTCGGCGGCGTTCCCCAATGCCATGTCCGGATCCTGGATCTGGCAGAGCGACTGATAGGTCAGGCAGGCGATCGGGGCGTCCGGATCTGGTGCCGCGACGCCATCGGACGCGCGGAACAGTTCGGCCGTTCTCAGCCACTGCGCCTGCACAGCCGAGTTCGGGCATAGCACCAGCGCTCGCGTGCCGAGGCGGCGGACGATCTCCATCCCCAGCATGGTCTTGCCGGAGCCTGGCGGGGCAAGCACGTGGGTGGAGCGTCTGCCCGCCCGCCGATCACGCTCGAACGCTTCCAGCGCAAGCTCCTGATAGCGCCGCCATCGGCCTTGGAAGGCCAGCGGCGGCAGCACGCCTTCCTCGGGCATCCCGGATGGGATCCGCGACCGCACCACCAGCAGACCACCCCGTCGAACCCAAAGTCCGTCCGCTGCCCCACATCTGGGCGGCGGTACGGAGATCCTGGAGCGCGATTCTGTCAAGCCTTCCCCCCGACGGCGAGGCGCTCGGTGATCGTCGTCAGCCTGGGCGACGACGACGCAAGGATTACCAGTCAGTGTGGTCCCTGGTGATGCCGGCGCCGCTCACGCTCATCAGGGTCAGCTGGGCGCCGCCACTGGACAATGTGGCCCCGGCGCTGATCGGCTGGCGGGGGGCGTGAGACCCTCTCTGTTCGGTGGCGGTTCTCGCGAATGGCCGACGGTTGAGCTGCTCAGGTCCTGACAGGTCTGCCGTTGTGTCGCACTACCTTGGTTATGCTTGGGCCCTAGACAAGGATGCGGTCCCAGCTATCCTCTGCGAGACACCTTGCTCTCTTGATGACGACGGTTGAGGAGATTCCGTGCCCGGAGGTGCTGACCGGCCACTGTGGAGGGGTAGCGCCGAGGCCCTTGAGGGATGGAATGTCTTTTGGGCAACCCTCAAAGAGGGAAGCCTCCACAGCACGCTCCAGGTCGGCGACTCCCCTGATGCCGACCCGCTGGAAGTTGAACAGGTGTTCCGCGCACGAGTCGTCTCCCTCCTTCGAGACTGGCTCGAGAGAAACCCACAGGAGGCTGAACTCGAGGCGTTCCGGGTCCTAGTGGCAACAGCGCCATGGGAATCGAAATCGAGTCGGATCGGTTTTAATGCGAGGCCGACGCCGGAGGGCTGCGAGCGAGTCCCGAGCGTGGAACTGGTCCAACGGGTCTTGCAGGAGGTCTTTGGTGTCGACGATCTTCCCTCACCCACTGAGGAGGCCGTCTACGTCGTCGACCTCTTGCAGCCCGAGTCTGCTGGCCGCTACCAGCTGTTCGGACTGGCCACCAGCAGGCCAGAAGATAGGACCAGGGTCCTTCGTGGGACCTTGGAGGCCTTACTGCGGCGCACCTCAGCGGACTTTCCGATCGAGGTTGGGCACCGGCTACGGGTCCGCTCCTTGTCCAACGGCAAAGTAGTCGTCAGCTTCCCGCAGCGGCGCGATCAGGTTGGGTCCGATGTACTGGACGCGCTGCCGGATTTGTGGACCACGGCTGTGGAGGACCTGCGGAATAGGCTATCGGTCTAACTTCATCCATATCCTGGGCCAATAGGCGCCGGTTCGTAAGGCAGCTGTCAAACGACCCGCGCGCGGCCGCCGGCCCGAGCCATCCGTGTCAACATCGCCAGGGAACTTTTGGCAGCCTGGCGGCCGAGCACATTCTCTGGTCAGAGGCGGATTGTTGGTCCTTCGACGACCAGCAGTCGGTTCGCGTGCTGGGAGGTCGGGTCTACACCATTGGTATGGGGACCGGTAGGGTCTCTACCGGTCCTGACCTGCGCAAGCGCCCATCGAGTGATTTGAAGAGATCGCCCGCGATGGGCGCCACGATCGTCGTTTACCTGGCCGCTGCACGCCTGGCGCTCAGCAGGCGTCGAAAGCATCGCCGGCCG
>WNFX01004615.1_pt1 | contig 13479 bp, 5 predicted proteins | sample 5400111 | NCBI WGS metagenome assembly WNFX01 (sample SAMN13153363, study PRJNA577476) | soil metagenome | isolation source: 40 cm soil or saprolite under grassland replicate 1 | place: USA:California | collected 2016-06-15
GCCGCAAGAGTCCGAAGAGTCTCTACGATCCAAGAATCGCGACCATGGAAGGCGACGAATCATCGTACGATCAAAACGACGCCACTGGCTTCATCCGTCTCAACGCGTTGCGATTGAAGCTACGAGCTGCGATGCAAACGCAACGCGGTTCGTGAAATCAATCAATGTGAGCAAGCGCGCACATAATGAAAAGAAATTTGAGCACTGGACAGAGTTGCCCAATGGCGGCCGACGGTATTGGTATGACGTTTCGGGACGCTACGGTTGGGAAGCGCGCTATCTAAAAGAAGTGGATGCGGGCGAGCGGACGCTACGAGTTTGGCAGGAGATTCTTGATGATAAAGGCGACATTGTTGAAGTGCATGTAAAGTATCCAGTAGATAGCGGTCATCATAAGCCGTAGAATCAAGTGTATGAAAGTTAGCCGTGAAGATGTGGCGGCGAAACTCCGCGCGTATCTGCGTCACGAGTTCCCTCTTGCGGAACTCGTCGATTGGGCTGAACGGGCGATGTACGACGGCGAATTCGACGACGACCATTTTGATGCCATTCGTGATGCCGTGGCCAAACTCGGGCTCGCTGATGTCAAGATGTTCGGGCTGACTTTGGAAGATTGTGAAGCTCTTTTAAAGCGGCTTGGATATTCCATGCGAGTGGATGTTGTCAGCGTGTGATCTGGAAACACGCGTTGCAGTTATCATCGTCGCCGGCCGCAAAAGCCCGAAGAGCCTGTATGATCCAAAAATTGCAACAATGGAAGGCGACGCATCGGCGTACGATCAGAGTGATGCGACCGGATTCATTCGGCTGAAGGCGCTGCGGCTAAAACTCCGCGCCGCGTTAAAAAGCAGAGGCGATTGACTTCAATCGCCCGACTCCCGAATCGAGTCTTTGCGCTCGACGACCCCGGCGTAAAAATAGGATGATGCCGTAGCGAGACCGTAACTCGCAGCAAACATGCCCGCCGAAGTTAAGAAAGAGATCCAGCTCGAGATCGCGCATGTCTTGTTCATCGACATCGTTGGCTATTCGAAGCTTTCCATTAACGAGCAACACGCAGCCGTCGATGAACTGACCCAAATCGTTCGCGCGACCGACCAATTTCAAAAGGCCGACGCGTCGGAGCGCTTGATCAAGATCGCCACCGGCGACGGCATGGCGCTTGTGTTTTATACAACTCCCGAAGCGCCGGTTCGCTGCGCAATAGAGATTAGTCGTGCGCTTAAGGATCACCCGCGTTTGCGTCTGCGCATGGGCATTCACAGTGGACCCGTCAGCGGAGTAGTGGATGTAACTGGTCAAGCGAATCTCACTGGCGCTGGTTTAAATCTCGCGCACCGCGCGATGGAATGCGGTGATGCTGGCCACATTCTGCTCTCAAAGCACGTCGCCGAAGATCTCGAAGAATACGAGGAGTGGCGGCCGCGCTTACATGATCTCGGCACATGCGAAGTGAAACATGGCGTCCGCATTGGCATTGCGAATCTTTATGACAGCGAAGTCGGTAATCCGCAGCTTCCCAAGAAGCTCCAAGCCATTAAGAAGCATCGAACCCGCGTGCGCTGGGCGGAAATGGCTGTCGCGTTGCTCATCCTCGCTGCGATTACCGCTGCATTTGTCTTTCTGTTACGAAGGCCTACTGGCTCCGCCTTGGCGACCCCGGAAAAGAGCGTTGCTGTGCTTCCATTTGAAAATCTGAGCGCTGATCCCGAAAACGCGTTTTTCACTGATGGTGTACAAGACGAAATCCTTAATGATCTGGCAAAGATCGCGGATCTAAAGGTGATCAGCCGGACATCAGCGATGCAATACAAGAGCGGGGTGAGGCGAAACCTCCGCCAGATCGCGAATGAACTCGGCGTTGCGCATGTGGTCGAGGGAAGTGTGCAACGTATCGCAAATCGCGTCCGCGTTAGCGCGCAGTTAATCGACGCAAGAACGGACACGCATTTGTGGGTAGAGCGATACGATCGACCACTTGATGACGTATTTGCGATCCAAACCGATATTGCCAAAGCAATTGCCGACCAGCTTCAGGCAAAGCTGTCACCGGCGGAGAAAGCCGCGATTGAACAGCCTCCCACGACCGACCTTGTTGCGTACGATCGTTACGTCCGAGCCAAGAAACTGTTCGAGGACGCGGCCACCCCGCGCATTTTCGAGCATGTCCGACAGGGAATACAACTGCTGAACCAGGCTGTTGCACACGATCCAACGTTCTTGCTCGCCTATTGTGAACTGGCGCGAGCCCATGCCTATCTTTACTTTCTTGGAGTCGATCATACTGCTGCCCGTGTGGCGCTTGCGAAAGAGGCGCGCGATGCGGCCTTACGTCTCGCCCCCGAGCGTGGTGAGACGCATCTCGCTGCGGCCTGGGTCGCCTATCACTGTTATCTCGATTACGAAACCGCCCTCACCGAGGTTGCCATTGCCCGACGCGGACTGCCGAACGACGCGTCCATTTTCGATATAACGGCTTTCATCACTCGCCGACAGGGCCAATGGGAGCAGTGCACAAGGAACTTGGAACGAGCAGCGGAACTCGATCCGCGCAGCATGCGTTTACTTGTAACGGGAGCCGCTGATACCTATCAATTCATGCGCCGCTTTTCGGATATGGCGGCTGCTTTGGATCGGGCCCTAGTAGTCGCACCAGGAGATGCCAACACGCGTGTGGCACGCGCGTTTGTCGATCTGAAATCCCGTGCCGACACCGAACCTGCGCATAAAGTTATTCAGAACATTGTATTGGAAGATCCAAGCGCGGTATATGTGATTGCCGAGCAGTGGCTCGATCTTGCTCTTTGCCGGCGCGACGCGGCGGAGATGGCCAGTGCATTAGCTTCACTATCCCCAGAGGGAATCGTTCCTTTTAACGTACGAATGTCTCGCTCGTTTTGTGCGGGGTTGGCCGCGCGCGCGCGAAACGATGCGACCGCTGCCGAAACCGAATTTACTGCCGCACGCGGCGAGATGGAAAAGATTGTGCGCGAGCAGCCCGATTACGCTCAAGCTCTCTGTGTCCTCGGGATGATCGATGCGGCGCTCGGTCGCAAGGAAGATGCGTTGCGTGAAGGTCGTCGGGCGGTAGAACTCCTACCCGTTACAAAAGACGCATGGACAGGGGCGGAAGTGCTAACGAACCTTGCGATAACGTATGCCTGGGCGGGCGAAAAAGATCTCGCGATTAAACAATTGCAAGAACTCGTACGGATTTCCAGTCCGGTCTCCTATGGCCAATTGCGTCTGCACCCCTTCTGGGATCCGCTGCGCGGCGATCCGCGCTTCGAGAAAATTGTCGCTTCGCTCGCGCCGAAAGCGGGGCCGTAGTGCCAGTCACGGTGACGTGTCGCTGCGCGGTTTGAGCTTTATCCACGGCCCATTCGTTACTATGCTGACTGCGTGAGCAGCGAGCGAACCGGCAGCGCGTCGGACGTGACGCAGCGTGAGTTTGTCGGCGGACAAAGACTCTTCGGCCGTTACACGCTCATTAGGGTTTTGGGCAGAGGCGGGATGGGAATTGTCTGGCTGGCCCACGACGAAGAATTAGAGCGCGATGTCGCGCTCAAATTTCTACCCGACCTGATCATTCACGATGCTGCCGTACTGAGCGATCTGAAGCGCGAGACGAGACGTTGCCTGGAACTGACCCACAAGAACATCGTCCGCATTTACGACTTTGTGCACGACGAACGCTCGGGCTGCATATCGATGGAATACATCGATGGGGACACGCTATCGAGCTTACGCTGCGATAAAGAGCGCAAGGTCTTTGAGGCGGCCGAACTGACCGATTGGATGAGTCAGCTCTGCGATGCGCTCGACTACGCGCACAATCACGCGCATGTCATCCATCGCGATCTCAAGCCGGCTAATCTGATGGTCAATCAGCGCGGCGAGCTCAAAGTGTCCGATTTTGGGATTGCCCGCAGCGTGGGCGATTCGACGAGCGTGATAACGATGACGGGCGGCCGAAGCGGCACACTCTCTTACATGAGTCCGCAACAACTGGAAGGCGAGCGTGGCACTCATTTGGATGATATCTATTCGGTGGGCGCGAGCGTTTACGAGCTGCTCACCAGCAAGCCCCCTTTTTATGTCGGCGACATCAATCGACAGATTCGGGAGAAAATTCCCCCGTCGATGACCGAGCGGCGAAAAGAATTCGACATCGAGGCGGAGCCGATCCCAGCGATCTGGGAAGAATGGGTGGCGGCATGTCTGGCAAAGGACCCCAAGCGGCGACCACAGTCGGTCAGGGAGATTGCCCGCCAATTGCAGATGCCTTCACCGGAAACGCGCTCGCCGTCCGTGAGGCCGTTCTTTCAGGGATCGAAGAAGAGAGTTCTCGCCTTCGCGCTTGCATCGCTCTGTTTGCTCGGGCTCGCCCTAGGCGGCTGGTATTTCGGCGTTTTTAAACCAGCTCACGCTAAGGTTGGAGCAGTTACCGCTGTTTCAACGGCAACGGCTATTCCGGAAAAAAGCATCGCCGTCTTGCCGTTTGAAAACCTGAGCAGCGACAAGGAAAACGCCTACTTTGCCGACGGCATCCAGGACGAGATTCTGACGCGCTTATCCAAGATCGCCGATTTAAAGGTGATCTCGCGCACATCCACGCAGCATTATAAAAGCGCGCCGGAAAACCTGCCTGAGATTGCTAGGCTACTTGGGGTCGCCCACATTCTGGAAGGAAGGGTGCAAAAGAGCGGCGACGCCGTGCGCGTGAACGTACAGTTAATCAAAGCAGCCAATGAATCACACCTATGGGCCGACACCTTTGATCGCAAACTGACCGACATCTTTGCGGTCGAAAGCGAGGTGGCCAAAGCCATCGCCGATCAATTGCGAGCGAAAATCACTGGCCAGGAAGAGCAAGTCATCGCCGCCAAACCGACGGAGAACGTCGAGGCTTACGATATCTACCTGCGTGGTCTGGCCTATAGTCTGAAACCGTTAAACACCGCTAACTCCCTCGCCGCGCAGAAATATCTCAAAGAAGCGGTGCGCTTGGACCCGAAGTTCGCCCTTGCTTGGGCGCTGCTGTCATATGTCGATGCGAGCGGCTACATCACACAGGCCCTTCAGCCAACCGTCACCTTGCGTGAAGAGGCGCGGCTGGCAGCCGAAACCGCGCTCACTCTTCAACCCAATCTCGGCGAGGCCGTAGTGGCAAAAGGCTATTACCACTACGCCTGTCTAAAGGACTACGAAACCGCAGTGCATTACTTTGAGCAAGCGCGTCAGCTCCTGCCTAATAGCAGCCGGATTCCTGAAGTGCTGGCCTTAGTCGCGCGGAGGCGAGGTCTGTGGGACCGAAGCGAATCCTATTTCAACGAAGCCGAGCGGCTCGACCCGCGAAACGTTAACCTGCTCACTCAGCACGCGATTTCCTACAAATGCCTTCGTCGTTTTCCGGAAGCGTTGCGGAAGCTTGATCAGGTTCTGAATATCACCCCAGACGAGGTCGATATCGTGGCGGGAAAGGCTAATATCGCACAAGCCGAGGGCGACCTGCCGCGTGCTGCTGTGCTCCTCGCTCCGCTGCATCCGAACGCTGACGACACGTTCGCGTTGGAAACACAAGTTTACCAAGCGATCCTGGAGCGCCATCCTGTACCGGTCATTCCTCGGCTAAAGGAAATTTTGGCCAAGCCTGATCCAGCATTGGGTTACAACAATGGCGAACTGCGCTTTTGGTTAGGCTGGGCGCAAGAAGTCGCCGGCGACCATGCCGCCGCCCAGGAAAGTTGGCGACAGGCGCGCAGCGAACTGGAATCTTTCCTCAAACAACAGCCGGAAAATTATCTCCTGATTGGAGATCTCGCGTTGACCAATATGGGCCTCGGTGACAAAGCTGCCGCGTTCAAACTGATCGAGCGGGAGATGGCCGCGGTGCCGATCGAGAAAGACGCGTCAGACGGTCCCGCTCCGATCGAGATCCTCGCCCGGGTGGCGGCGCAGATACGAGAGTCAGACCGCGCCATCGCTGCTTTACAGAAACTACTTTCGATACCGTACAGCGGCGTACTAACTACGCCGCTCACGCCTGCGCTGCTCCGGCTCGATCCGATGTTCGATCCGCTGCGGAATGATCCGCGCTTCCAGAAACTCGCCGCCTCGCCCGCGGCGAAAGCGGCGCCGTAGTGCTAGTCACGGTGACGTGTCGCTGCGCGGTTTGAGCTTTATCCACGGCCCATTCGTTACTAGGCTGACTGCGTGAGCGACGAGCGAACCGGCAGTGCATCGGACGTGACGCAGCGTGAGTTTGTCGGCGGACAAAAACTCTTCGGCCGTTATACACTCATTAAGATTTTGGGCCGAGGCGGAATGGGCATCGTCTGGCTGGCGCACGACGAAGAATTAGAGCGCGATGTCGCGCTCAAATTTCTACCCGACCTGATCATTCACGATGCATCGGTGCTGAGCGATCTCAAGCGCGAGACGAGACGTTGCCTGGAACTCACCCACAAAAACATCGTGCGCATTTACGATTTTGTGCACGACGAACGCTCGGGCTGCATATCGATGGAATACATCGATGGCGACACGCTTTCGAGTTTGCGGTGCGACAAGGAGCGAAAGGTCTTTGAGACAGCCGAACTAACAGATTGGATGAGCCAGCTGTGCGATGCGCTCGACTACGCGCACAACCACGCGCATGTCATCCATCGCGATCTCAAGCCGGCGAATTTGATGGTGAATCAGCGCGGCGAGCTCAAGGTGTCCGACTTTGGGATTGCCCGGAGTCTGGGCGATTCGATGAGCGTGATCACGATGGCGGGTGGCCGGAGCGGCACACTCTCTTACATGAGTCCGCAACAACTGGAAGGCGAGCGGGGCACTCATCTTGACGACATCTATTCGCTGGGCGCGAGCGCTTACGAGCTGCTCACCAGCAAGCCTCCGTTTTATGTCGGTAACATCGATCGGCAGATTCGGGAGAAAATTCCTCCGTCGATGACGGAGCGACGAAAAGAATTTGAGATCGAAGCGGAGCCAATTCCAGCGCTGTGGGAAGAATGGGTGGCAGCTTGTCTGGCAAAAGATCCCGCCCGTCGGCCGCAGTCGATTGCGGAGATTACCCGCCAGTTGCAGATGCCTTCACCGGAAGCGCGTCCGCCGTCGATAAGGTCATTCTTTCAGCCAAAGAAGAAGAGAGTTCTCGCCCTCGCAGTTGCATCGCTGTGTTTGCTCGCGCTTGGCCTAGGCGGATGGTATTTCGGCGTTTTTAAGCCGGCCCACCCTAAGGCTGGGGCAGTCGCACCGGTTTCCACAACAACTGCTATTTCAGAAAAAAGCATCGCGGTGTTGCCGCTGGAAAATCTGAGCGAGGAAAGGGAGAACGCTTACTTTGCCGACGGCATCCAGGATGAGTTGCTGTCGAACCTCGCCAAGATCAAGGATCTGAAAGTGATCAGTCGCACTTCGGTGATGCAGTATAAGAGCGGCGTCACGCGCAACCTCAAAGAAATCGCGCAGCAACTGGGAGTCAGCAACGTGGTGGAAGGCAGCGTCCGCCGATCGGGGAACCGTATTCGGGTTTCAGTGCAACTAATCGATGCGCAAACTGATCGTCACATATGGGTGCAGAACTATGATCGCACGCTGGTCGATTCAATTACTTTGCAGGACGAGTTGGCCACGGAGATCGCTGGGGCTCTGGGCGCGACTCTCAGTCCGCAAGAAAAGGCGCGCGTGGAAGCGAAGCCGACGAGCAATCCCGCTGCTTACGATGCCTATCTCCGTGGTCGCGCACTTGCAGCTGGCTCGCGGTTTGATAAGTCCGCCGTGGAGGGTGCGATCCAGTCATATCAAGAGGCAGTGAAGTTGGATCCCAGCTTTGCACGGGCTTGGGCACGTCTCTCTTGCACGCAGAGCCTGTACTACTGGTTAGGATTCGATCCAAGCCCAGCGCGGCTGGCGGCAGCCAAGGATGCCGCCGATCGCGCTCTCGCGCTTGACCCAGACCTGCCGGAAACGCACCTTGCGCTTGGCTATTATCGCTATTACGGGCAGCAGGATTTCACCGGGGCGCTCGCGGAATTCCAGCAAGCTGAAAGGGGTCTTCCGAATAACGTTGACGTCATCGAAGCGATCGGCTTTATCCAGCGGCGGCTTGAGCATTGGGAGGAGGCGATCGTGGCGCTGCGTCGCGCCATCGAGCTCGATCCTCGCGACATCAATGCTTATAACAATCTCGCGCTTACGTACAGTGCCCTGCACCGTTTTCCCGAAGCTCTAGCCACGGTTGACCGCGCACTTGCGTGGGAGCCGGCCAATACAGATGCCCTCGGTCTGAAAGCGAGTGTCTTTTGGGCAACGGGGGATTTCCAGGCAGTAGAACCGCTGCTTGCAAATCCCGGTACCGAACCGCGCGTGCCTGTCGTATGGTGGCCCGTACGTGGTGTGCAGGCTTTGTTTCAACGCCGTTATGCCGCGGCCATAGAGATACTCTCAAGTGCAGTGGCTGCCGAGACCAAACGCGGCGAGTACAACCAAAAACTTCTTCTAGGTTTGAGTCAGCAGCGCGCCGGCGATGTCGCCGCGGCACGCGCGACCTACGAGGACGCGGTGCAGGATATTCGCCGCGATCTCGAGAAGGTCGTGCCGAGTTCTTATGCCGCGGCGGAGACGCATGCCGCTTTGGGTCTGGCCTATGCAGGTTTGGGCGAAGCGGCCTCTGCTATCGCCGAAGGACAAAAAGCTATGGCCATACATCCCACTTCCAAAGATCCATTCGAGGGCCCCGCCCAAGAGCAGAGGATGGCGGAGATCTACGCTCTACTGGGGGATGCCGATCACGCGATTCCCATTCTCCAGCGCCTGCTGCAGATACCGTATGGCGGTGCGATGTTTCTTACTCCTGCGCTGCTACGACTCGATCCGGAGTGGGATCAAATCCGCAACGATCCTCGCTTTCAGGAATTGGCCGCGGAAAAGAAACCGTGACGTCGGAAAAATTTTTGCCGACTCCCGGCACGTCGCGTTAAAGAAGCGTTCGCTGTTTTGGCTTTATCGCTGTTTCTTCGAGGACTATCCTAACTGCGTGAGCGGCGAGCGAACCGGCAGCGCATCGGAGGCGACGCAGCGTGAGTTTGTCGGCGGACAAAGACTCTTCGGCCGTTACACGCTCATTAAGATTTTGGGCAGAGGCGGAATGGGAATTGTCTGGCTGGCGCACGACGAAGAACTGGAGCGCAATGTGGCGCTCAAATTTCTCCCCGACTTGATCATTCACGATGCTGCTGTGCTGAGCAATCTCAAGCGCGAGACCAGACGTTGCCTGGAACTCACCCACAAGAACATCGTGCGCATTTACGACTTTGTGCACGACGAACGCTCGGGCTGCATTTCGATGGAATATATCGATGGCGACACGCTATCGAACTTGCGCTGCGACAAGGAGCGAAAGGTCTTTGAGCCGACCGAACTGACCGATTGGATAAGCCAGCTGTGCGATGCGCTCGACTACGCGCACAACTACGCGCACATCATCCACCGCGATTTAAAGCCGGCTAATCTGATGGTCAATCAGCGCGGCGAGCTCAAAGTGTCTGATTTCGGGATTGCCCGGAGCCTGGGCGATTCGATGAGCGTGATCACGATGGCCGGCGGCCGAAGCGGGACACTCGCTTACATGAGTCCGCAACAACTGGAGGGCGAGCGCGGGACGCATCTGGATGATATCTATTCGTTAGGCGCGACCGTTTATGAGCTGCTTACCAGCAGGCCACCCTTTTATGTCGGTAACATCGATCGGCAGATTCGGGAGAAAATGCCTCCGTCAATGACAGAGCGCCGAAAAGAATTTGAGATCGAAGCGGAGCCGATTCCAGCGCTGTGGGAAGAATGGGTGGCGACTTGTCTCGCAAAGGATCCCGGGCGGCGGCCACAGTCGGTCACCGAGATTGCTGGCAAATTGCAAATGCCTTCACCGGAAGGGCGACGACCGGCTGTGAGGCCGTTCTTTCTGCGACCGAAAAAGAGAGTTCTCGTTGTCGCGCTGGTATCGCTCTGTTTGCTCGCGCTCGGCGGATGGTATTTCGGGGTTTTTAAACCAGCCCACCCTAAAGTCGGTGCAGTCGCCGCTGTTTCGACGGCGATTCCAGAGAAAAGCATCGCAGTACTGCCATTCGAGAATTTGAGTCGCGATCCTGATAACGCTTTCTTCACTGACGGTGTCCAAGATGAAATTCTCGCTGATCTTGCAAAGGTCGCGGATCTAAAAGTTATCAGCCGCACTTCGGTCATGCTCTATAAGAGTGGCAACCCAAGGAACCTGCGGGAAATCGGACAGCAACTCGGCGTGGCCCACGTGCTGGAAGGGAGCGTTCAACGCGCAGCCAACCGCGTGAGAGTGATGGCGCAGCTGGTCGACGCCCGCACCGATGCGCATCTGTGGGCGCAAACCTATGACCGAGAGCTTGCGGATGTTTTTGCCATTCAAAGCGAAATTGCCAAGACAATTGCCGACCAACTTCAGGCCAGGCTCTCTCCCACGGAAAAGGCCGCGCTCGAGCAGCGACCCACTGCCAATCTCGCGGCCTTCGATCTTTACGTTCGCGCGACGGCATTGATCGACGTCGGTCCCGGCGACCTGAACGCGAGGGAGAATCTCCTCCAAGCCGTGAATTTCCTCGGCCAAGCCATCGCCCGCGATCCCGCATTCCTGCTCGCCTATTGCAAGCTGGCGGGCGCGCACGACCGCCTCTACCTCCTCGGAATCGACCACACCCCTAGCCGTCTCGCCTTGGCGGACATGGCAGTTAAAAACGCCTTGCGATTGGGACCGGATTCGGGCGATGCGCACCTTGCCTCGGCGCAGCATCTTTATAGCAATCTCGACTTTGACGGCGCACGCGCCGAAATTGGTGTTGCGCACCGCACTCTGCCGAACAATCCGCGAATCTTTGAGTTGAGCGGCTACATCGACCGTCGGCAGGGTCGCTGGGAGGAGTCCACGCGCAACTTTGAACGCGCGCTCGATTTGGATCCCCGCAACGCCCCCACGCTCCAGAACGTTGCTGATACTTATATTTGGCTGCGGGATTATGCAAAAGCAGGCGCTGCTCTAGATCGCGCGCTCGCGTTCAAACCAAACGACACCGGTACTCGACTATGGCGTGCCATAGTCGATATGGAGTGGAAAGCCGACACCCGACCGTGGCACGCGCTAGTCGAAACAATCCTCAAGGATAATCCTGGATCCGCGGAGAGCATCGCCCCAAACTGGCTTTATCTCGCTTTTTGCGAGCACGACTCCGTCGCTGCCGCTCGGGCCCTCGCGGTCTTTGGTAACAAAACTTCCGGACCGGATGCCGTTCAATTTGGCCGAGCCTTCTTTGAAGGCTTGCTTGCTCGCATGAAAGGTGACGCCGCGGCGGCCCACGCCGCTTTTACAGAAGCGCGTGCTGCTCAAGAGAAGATTGTGCAAGCACAGCCCGATTACGGCCCCGCTCTCTGCGCGCTTGGTCTGATAGACGCTGAACTTGGGCGAAAGGAGGATGCCCTGCGCGAGGGTCGCCGGGCGATTGAGCTTCTGCCCGTGACAAAAGATTCCATCAACGGCGCTCATATGATTGAGTATTTCGCTATGATCGCTGCCTGGGTCGGTGAGAAAGACCTCGCTTGCGAGCAACTGGCGATCGCGACCCGGCTCCCTGGCTACCTTAGCTACGGCGATTTGAAACTGTTTCCTACCTGGGATCCGTTGCGCGGCGACCCGCGCTTCGAGAAAATTGTCGCTTCGCTCGCGCCGAAGTAAACATGGCTGCTGAAGTTAAGAAAGAGATCCAACTCGAGATCGCACATCTCTTATTCATCGACGTCGTTGGGTACTCGAAACTCCTGGTCAACGAGCAGATTGAGTTGATGCAAGAACTCAATCGAATTGTTCGCGGAACAGAATGTTTCCGGGAAGCGGAAGCCAGTGGAAAACTGATTCGTCTGCCAACCGGGGACGGGATGGTGCTGCTTTTTTTCCGCAGCCCGGAACAACCGGCGCGTTGCGCGCTAGAAATCAGTCAGGTATTGCGCAGTCAAACTCATATCCAGTTACGGATGGGAGTTCACAGCGGCCCGGTCAACCAGGTGGTTGATGTCAATGACCAAATGAATATTGCCGGGGCCGGAATCAATGTCGGCCAGCGAGTGATGGATTGCGGGGACGCCGGACATATTCTCTTATCGAAGCACCTTGCAGATGACTTAACCCATTATCGTCACTGGCAGCCTTATTTGCATGACCTTGGAGAGTGCGACGTGAAACATGGGCTCAGGCTTCACGTTTTTAATCTCTACAGAGATGGTCTCGGTAATCCGGCCGTGCCGGAGAAACTTAAGCGAGGAAGAAGGTCGAAGAAGGCCGGTGTATCGATCCAGCCGATTAGCGCGGCGCGTTGGCGGAAGTTTGTACTCATCGCCGCTTTGCTTTTGTCCGCCGTCGCCCTGGCAATCAGTTTTTCCATCCTTTCTCGCCGCGGAGCCGTAATCCAAACCACGAGTCCGGCGACTTTTGTGCCCGAAAAAAGCATAGCCGTGCTTCCGTTCGAAAACCGGAGCGAAGAAAGAGCCAACGCCTACTTTGCCGACGGCATCCAGGACGAGATTCTGACGCGCTTATCCAAGATCGCGGAGTTGAAGGTGATCTCGCGTACATCCACGCAGCATTACAAAAGCGCGCCGGAAAACCTGCCCGAGATCGCCAGGCAGCTTGGCGTCGCCCACATCCTGGAAGGTAGCGTGCAGAAGAGCGGCGACGCCGTGCGCGTGAACGTGCAGCTGATCAAAGCAGCCAACGATTCCCATCTTTGGGCCGATACCTTTGATCGCAAACTGACCGACATCTTTTCAGTTGAGAGTGAGGTGGCCAAAGCGATCGCCGATCAGTTGCGAGCGAAACTTACCGGCAAGGAAGAGCAAGTCATCGCCGCCAAACCAACGGACGATCCGGAAGCCTACGATGCTTACCTGCGTGGGCTTGCGTACACGCTGAAAACTTACTTCACTCCCGCCAGTGCTCTTGGCGCACAGAAATATCTCAGAGAAGCGGTGCGGTTGGACCCGAAGTTCGCGCTTAGTTGGGCGCTGCTGTCCTACGTTGATGCGGTCGGCTACCGCACAGAGACTGTTCAACCAACGGTCGCCCTCCGTGAAGAGGCGCGGCAGGCAGCCGAAACCGCGCTCACTCTCCAGCCCAATCTCGGCGAGGCGCTGCATGCCAAGGGATATTACCACTACGCCTGCCTAAAGGATTACGACACCGCGGTGCGTTACTTTGAGCAAGCACGTCAGCTCCTGCCCAATAGCAGCCGGATTCCTGAATCGCTGGCGTATTTGGAACGGAGGCGAGGCCAGTGGGACCGGAGCGAATCGTATTTCAACGAAGCCGAGCGGCTCGACCCGCGCAACGTTCTCCTACTCACCGAGCGCGCGTTTGCCTATATCTGTCTTCGTCGTTTTCCCGAAGCGCTGCGAAAG
>WNFX01006935.1_pt1 | contig 13479 bp, 7 predicted proteins | sample 5400111 | NCBI WGS metagenome assembly WNFX01 (sample SAMN13153363, study PRJNA577476) | soil metagenome | isolation source: 40 cm soil or saprolite under grassland replicate 1 | place: USA:California | collected 2016-06-15
GTAGCTCTCCCTCAGACGCGTCAGCCTCAAAGCCAGAAGAGTAGTCAGGATGTAGACCACGTACGCTACAGCGGCTATAGCGATCAACGCTCCAGCACTGTTATTCCGGTTGGATCCGCGACCACTGCTAACGTACCCTCCCCAGAGCACGGAGCGCGCGATCAAATACGCGACTAGCGGTATGGCAGAGATCATTGTTACGACGATAAAATCGCGATGCTTTACGTGACCGAGTTCGTGCGCTATGACTCCCTCGATCTCATCTTCGTTCAACCGTTGGAGCAGTCCCTGATGAACCGCGAGAGTAGCACTCTTCTGGGTCCTGCCGAACACAAACGCATTCGGAGTGGGGTCCGGGGAGATTGCCAATCGCGGCATGGGAATACCAGATGTTGAGGCCATCTGGGAAACCTTGGTCTCCAGCCAGCGGTTCTCTCCAGGAGAGAGGTAGTGGAGTCGACTAGTAGTCCTAACGATCACAGGGCCGATCAGATACTGCAATAGAACTATGAAGAACGCTCCTACAAGCCCGAGGACGAGGCCTGTAGTAGGGGCAATGAAGAAGACGGAAACAACTGTCAGAAGGCCGAGAAAGACCGCGAAGACTAGTATGATCGTGAAGCCCATGGTCCGCTTCAACGCGCCCAGTCCTGCCATGATTCATTCCCGATCCTAGAGAACTTAATCCGGCCCTTCTTTAATTCTATCCTAGAACGAGAGGAAAATCAGGCCATGTCCCAGATCGTCTCAGAGATCAAATGTCCGAACTGCGGAGCCCAACTCAACCTCTCCCCAGGAGAACTAGTAGCTACCTGCAGATACTGCGGCTACACCTCCGTGGTGGGCACCAACGCACCATTCCAGCTGCAACACAGCCTCATAATCAACAACCTCAACAACTCCAGAATTACCCAGAATCTGCAAGATTGGATGAGGTCAGGATTTATGAAGCCAGGAGACCTCGCCAAAAAGAGCAGACTCACGACGTTAGAGCTCAGGTATCTCCCCTTTTGGGTGGTACCTCTCACTGCTATCAGCGCATACGAGGGAATGCTCGAAAGAATCTCGCCCCCCACACCACGAAAGGGGACAATCCAGAATGAGTACGATTGGCTCGTCTTAGGAAGAAAAGGGGCTGAATTCCCAACTCGAGACTACAGAGTTCCGGTTGAAGGAAAGATACCCTTCGACTTCACCAAGATAGAACCTCAGGCGAAGTTTCTGAACAGCGAACTAGACAGCGATGAGGCGGTCATCCGAGCGAAGGATGAAGTTGAAGATAACCAGCGATTCCTACTAAAGCAGGAAGTGGATCAGGTAACCCAGTTCAACACTACTTTCAGCGTTGACAAGCCTACCTATCTACACGCACCTCTCTGGTTCATCCAATATGAGTACAAAGGAAAGAGCTACAACGCAATCATCGACGGCAGCAGCGGAAACATGATTCGAGCGGATATACCGCAAGTCGACTTCAAGATGATCTAGATAAATGCTTCAACATGAACGAGCATGTTGTTCGGATCTTTCGCCGACGGGATCAAAAGGTACGAGTCCTCTTTTATCCGTCTCAGGCTTCGCGATTAGCCTCGATCGGGCTATGAATCCCATTCGGACGCGGGCTGTTGGTAGGGCTTTCTGTTCTACGGCGAACCTTGGAGCAGGCTTCGATGTGTTCGGCTTAGCCTTGAACAGATACTCTGACACTGTGGATGTCCGAATAACTTCAGGAAAGAAGATCAGAATAATCGTCCGCGGCCCCGAAGGTCGCAACATACCAGTAGAAGTGAGGAAGAACTCCGCTGGACCTCCAGCCGCAGAATTGGCCAAGAGAGCGCAGTTGAAGAAAGGCTTGGAGATAATCGTCGAGAAGCGTGTACCTCACGGCCTGGGACTTGGAAGCAGTGGGGCTACTGCTGCAGCATGTACGATGGTTGTGAACGCTCTCCTGGATCTTGAATTATCAAACGATGAGATGGTGCAAGTCGCAAGTCTCGGCGAAAAGGCCGTCGCAGGAACGCCGCATGCGGACAATGTCGCGGCTTCGCTCCTAGGAGGATTCGTGATCGTATACGACAGGCCGATTAGAACAATTAGTCTGAAGCCACCCCGTGGCCTAGCCGTCGTTGTTGCGACTCCTCAACTTCCAGTTCAATTCGAAAAGACGAGAAAAGCGCGAAAGGTCATTCCTGAAAAAATCCCAGTCAAGAAAGCAGTGCTGAATCTAGGTAGGGCTTCCGCCATGGCGGCGGCTTTTGCTAAAGGCGATATTCGACTGATTGGAACGGGAATGGAGGATCAGATCGCCGAGCCCTATCGAAAGGACCTCATTCCTGGCTATGACGATGTGAGGCGTATGGGCTTGGAAGCGGGGGCTGCCGGTATATCCATCAGCGGCGCAGGACCAAGCCTCGTCGCGTTGGTTGATGGAGATGACCGCGAACCTCGGCTAGTTGCTCAAGCAATGGTAAGAGCATTTGCACAGAACAATGTGCGTTCAACCTCGTTCGTTGCACGGCCTGCCCAACGGGCCAGTATGGTCAAGAAGGCTTAGCAAAATGCCCTGGCCTTACCACCTACGATGCTTCAACTGCCACACCCAATATCACCGCCAGACTACGAAATACCGATGCGAGAAATGCGGTGGCCTTCTAGAGGTCAGTTTCCAGATCTCAGGCCGAAAGACTCCTTGGAAGAACAGGGGCCTATCAGTCTGGAAATATCGAGAACTTCTCCCTATCGATAACGAACGGTTCGTGACAACCCTGGCAGAGGGAGGAACGGGGCTTCACCACTGCCCGCGTCTCGGCCGCGAAATCGGCCTAAGGAGACTCTTTGTGAAGAATGAGGGAGAGAACCCAACCGGGTCATTCAAAGACAGGGGCATGACAGTCGCCCTATCCAAGGCACGGGAGCTAGGAAAGAGGAAGGTTGTATGTGCTTCCACAGGCAATACTGCTGCATCTCTCGCCGCCTACTCGGCGCGCGCAGGACTCAAGTGCATAGTCATCGTCCCTAAAGGAAAAGTGGCAGCAGGCAAGATGCTCCAAGTAATGATTCATGGCGCAAGCATTTTCCAAGTCAGCGGCGACTTCGACGAGGCGATGAGAGCGGTCGTGACACTGACGGAAAGCCGGAAAGGATTCTATCTGATGAATTCCCTTAATCCATTCCGATTAGAGGGCCAGAAGACCCTAGCCTACGAGGTGTGTGATCAACTGGACGGAGCGGCGCCCGACACTCTCGTGCTCCCCGTCGGAAACGGCGGGAACATCAGCGCGATCTGGAAAGGCTTCACCGAGTTCCAGATGTTGGGAGTTACGAAGACGAGGCCTAGAATGATCGGGATCCAAGCAGAAAATGCGGCGCCCATCGCAAAGGCTGTCAAACGAAAACAAAACAAGATTCAACCCGTCACCAATCCGCGAACAATCGCTTCTGCAATACGAATTGGGTCGCCAGTCAACTGGACCAAGGTGCTCCCTGCCATCAACGAATCCCGTGGGACCGCGGAAACAGTGTCCGACAAGGAGATTCTACGAGCCCAGAGAGATTTAGCTTCGAAAGAGGGGATATTTGTCGAGCCGGCTAGCGCAGCATCCATCGCGGGCCTCAGAAAAAGTCGAGAGGCCGGTAGAGTCGACCGATCAGATCTAGTCGTATGCGTTACTACAGGTCATGGCTTGAAAGACCCGTCGGTGGCTGACCACATACTTCGCCATGAAAGTTACGCTCTCAAGATTACTCAGCCTGATTGGATCGCACGCCTAGAGAGAATGCTTTGAGAATCGTCCTCATTGGTTTCGGTACAGTGGGCCAATCACTCGCTCGCATTCTGGCCAATGATAGGGACTGGCTCGTCAAGAACTATGGCTTCGAACCTCAAGTCACCGCGATAGCTGATAGCCGAGGGTCGTGCCGGGACGATAACGGATTGAAGCTTGACCTTGCTTTGAAAGTAAAAGAGAAGTACGGATCAGTCCAGAAGTATCCGGGAAATAGTGAGAGAAAAACAAACACTCATCAGATCATTTCTGGGACAGAAGCTGAAGTTGTTATAGAAACGACTCCTTCGAATTTCGAGAATGGGGAGCCTGGCCTCAGCAACATCAAGGAATCGTTGTCTGCGAGAAGACATGTAGTCACGGCAAACAAGGGACCATTAGCTCTAGCGATGCCAGCGCTTCTAGAACTCGCAAATCATACGAGAATGCAGCTGCGCTTCAGCGCCACGGTGGGAGCAGGAACTCCATTCCTGAACTTCGCATCCAAGTGCCTCCCTGGAGAAAAAATACTGGGAATCCGTGGCATTCTCAACGGCACGACCAACTACATCCTCACTAGAATGGACGAAGCTTCGCTCAGCTATCAAAAGGCGCTCGCTGAAGCGCAAGAGAAAGGATACGCGGAGAAGAACCCTGACAATGATGTGAAAGGACTAGACACGGCAGCAAAGATAGTTATCATCGCGAACTGGGTTCTCAAACGCCGGATAAGTATCAACGAACTGGAAATAACTGGGATCCAAAACTTAGGACCGAAAAGGATCCTGACTGCCAAGAAATCCGGAGCTAGAATCAAACTCATGGGGCGACTCACAGATTCGCGAGCTACGGTGAAACCGGAAGAAGTTCCTGCGGACAACCCCGTGTGCGTCCCTGGCAATCTCAACGCTGTAGCATTCTCTACAGAACACATAGGTGATGTGACCCTCATAGGTCGGGGAGCCGGGGGAGAAGAAACTGCTAGCGCGATAATCCGTGACCTAGTTGACATTCGAAGCGAATATTCGATCTAGGGACCGAAACTGAAGCTTGTTATGAAATTCGGCGGCTCATCTCTAGCCAACGCTGCGAAAATCAGAAACGCGGCCAGAGTAGTCGAACGGTTCTCGCCTGAAAACAGAATAGTCGTCGTGGCATCAGCGATGGACGACACGACCGACCGGCTGGTGGAACTCGGAGAACTCGCGCGGAGGGGAGAGTCCGCCCGAGCAAGCAAAATTCTGTCAAGGATTCAGAAGCTCCACACAAAGACCGCCCAAGCAACTTCGTCGCGGAAAGTGTCGAAGGAGCTTCTCGACCGAATCGACCGATTGAACAAGGAACTGGAAAAAACTGTCCAAGGGATATCTCATCTTAGAGAACTGACTCCCAGAAGCAGAGATTATCTCCTCTCTTTCGGCGAACGACTCTCTACACCGATATTAGCGGCAGCAATTCGTATCTTGGGCCTCAAGACTCAAGCTCTTACTGGAGCAGAGGCCGGGATATCCTCCGACGAGAGATTTGGAGAAGCCAATCCTCTAGCAGAAGTAAGCTACCATGAAATGCGACGACGCCTCGACCCCATGCTGGCTAGAAACGAAATCCCGGTAGTGACGGGGTTCATAGCCGCGACCGTCGAAGGGAGCATAACGACCCTCGGAAGAGGCGGGTCCGACTATACTGCCAGCCTTCTAGGGGCCGCGCTCAACACTAACGAGATCTGGATCTGGACAGATGTTGACGGGTTGATGACCGCTGATCCCAAAATCGTCAAGGACGCAAGAGTACTTGCCAAAGTCTCATTCGGAGAAGCTCTGGAACTATCATACTTCGGGGCAAAGATGATGCACCCTAGAGCTATGCAGCCGGCAGCACAGAGAAAAATACCGGTCCGCATTAGAAACTCTTCCAAGCCGTCTCTCGAAGGAACCCTAGTCTCTTCAGCAGAGACCCCTAACGGAGGCAGAGTGGTGAAAGCGGTCTCCATCATCAGGAGTGTTGGAATCGTCACTGTTAGCGGGACCGGGATGATCGGTTCACCGGGAGCGGCGGCGAAAGTCTTCACGGCGCTAGGCTCCAGCAATGTCAACGTGATGATGATCTCTCAAGGATCATCGGAAGCAACCATCTCATGCGTAGTGGCGCGGAAGGACGTGGACAACGCGGTTAGAGCATTACAGCTTGCACTACTGGGACAGGGCTTGGTCGACAACGTGGTCGCTGAGAGAGATGCCTGCATCATAGCTGTCGTCGGGTCCGGAATGAAAGGGACACCGGGAGTAGCAGCTAGAATATTCGGCGCTGTAGCTCGGAAAAAAATCAACGTGCGCATTGTAGCGCAAGGCTCATCCGAATACAACGTCTCGTTCGTAGTGTCTGAGCGTGAAGGCCCTGAAGCAGTCAGAGTCATACATGACGAGTTCCAACTCGGAAGGAAACCCTAATAGATCGCATCTCAGACGAGCGCCACGACCGCTGGGCTTTCCGGGTATTGTCCTTAGCAGTTTGCTATGGACGAGATAGATTGGATCTATTGTCGGAAAATCATCTTCGTTGCCGACTTGAACTATTCGTATTTAATTCGGGGGTCGACGACGCCGTAGACAATGTCGCTGATGAAGTTCGCAGCTATGACTGAGAGGGCGATCATGAAGAACATGGCCTGCATGACCGGGAAATCCTTGTAGCCGATGGAGTCGAACAGCCACTTGCCTAGTCCGTTCCAGTTGAAGATCGTCTCAGTAATGATCGCGCCGCTCAATATGAAACCGAACGACAAGGCAACGTTGGTGATTAGCGGAAGAGAAGCGTTCTTGAAAGCATGTTTGAAGAGCACTGCTCTCTCGCCCAGACCCTTAGCCCGCGCCGTCAGAACATAATCCTCACTCAACGCCTCCATCATAGTCGCCCTCGTCAAGAGCAGAAAACCACCATAAGAGAACAAGGTTAGGGTGAGAGCAGGAAGGAAGAGGTACTGGAGGCGGACCAAAATCTGCTGTCCTAGCGGCGGGAATCCCTGCGAGTCCCAGCTGCTCGGATAGGTTCCGCCTGCTGGAAACCAGTTTAGCGAAACCGCGAAGATGAAGATCAATAGGATGCCCGTGAAGAATGTTGGGAGGGAGAATGTTGTGAGAGAGCTGGTTACTGAGAAGTTGTCGAGTATGGAGCCACGCCTTCTCGAGACTAGGATGCCTGCCACGGTGCCGATGATTATGGCCATAATGGTTGCGGTGCCAAGCAGAAGAAGGGTGTTGACTAGTCTGCCGGAAGATACCACCTGATAAGCTACGTCCTGGCCGTTGGCGAAGGAGACGCCAAAGTTGAACGTGAGCACTGCTCTGACATAGTCGTAGAATCGGACCCAGACTGTCTGGTTGTAGCCGAACTGGTCCATCAGTTTCTGGCAGATGGTGGGAGGAACCCTAGGCTGACCCAGACAGGCGTACAGAGCACCTACCTGACCTGGCATCGCCTCGAAGATGATGAAGTTGAAAACTATAACGAACCCGATAAGCACCGCCGTGTATGCGAGGCGTTTGAGAAGAAACGAGCGCAACGTCAACCCACGGTACCGCTAGAAACTATTGGTAGACCAACGAGTTAATCCCAGTCCTTAGTACGATTCGTCCAGAAAGCAGAACATGCCGTTCTGAAATCCAATTGTCCCGAGATTGAGAGGGCTGAACGCGATCTAACAGTCGTATCCGCCGGTCGGGTACGGGTTGGTGCAGCCTGCAGCACCAGAAGGGTTGAGTATCAGAGTGTTCTCGTAGAGTACTGGTTGCAGTGGTATAACGCCCACAGGCGGAGAAGTTGCCCAGTTGAAAGGTGCAACCCAGTTCGTGCCCACGAACCGGTTGACGATAGAGACCTGGCTTAGTTCGACGGGGATTGGGCCTCCGTTGGCTCCGATACCCTGTTGGAAGTGAGCACACGGACCCGTGGAAGTGACCGCAGCGCCGAAACAGCTGGCGACAATACTGAAGTTGAGGAAATCATGTGTAATATCGCCCGTGTTCTGGGACCAGATCCAGAGCGCGAGATTGCCGTTGCTACGGAAGTAAGTGTTGCTGACACTAGAAGCAGGGGCCAAGCCCTTGCCGAAGCGAGTCAGAGTGTAACTTCCCCCAACCGGCGGGTTCTGACTACCGGTCGAAGTGCAGATACCGCTACCCGAGGCTGTCACGGTTCCACACTGCCAGGGACCGGAGCCAACAAAGGTGTGGTTTGCGATCGGGTCGTAGCCTGCTGCCGTCTGGGACAGGTTAACGTTCATTAGAGAGGCCGGGAAGCTGGCGCAGTTCAGAGCACAGGCGATCGTGGAAGTGCCCGAGCCCGTAAGAGTGTACTGAGACGGATAGCATGTAGCACCCGTTGCTGTACAAGCGCTGATTCCACTATTCCAAGCTAACATGCCTGAGTTTGTCCAGTAGGCGCCTGGCAGTATGGGTAGGCTGGTGAGGGTGAGTGCCGTGAATGGTCCGACGGTGCTGAGATTGATGTCGAACTGGCTGGGACTGAGAATCGTAATCCCCGTCACTGGCGCCGCACCGCCGCCCGCGAATGCGCCTGTCGACTTCAGGGATAGATAGCTGAACGCGACGTCGAACGATGTGACTTTCCGACCGTCTTGAAAGAACAGGTCGGATCGAAGCGTGAACCGGAAGGTCTGCGTCGTGCCAGGAGGCGGTGGGTAGGTTAGGGAGGCGGGGGGAAGGTTCTGTTGAACGCTCAGGATCATCCAGTCGATCAATTGACCGGGCATTGGCGCTCGGACCATTAGAGGGTCATAGACGCTACTGACTATCCACTCGTCCTGGAGACTGCTATCGACGAAGGGACTGACTGAACTGGTTGACCGTTTGAAGCCCTGTCGTATAGTCCCGGGTTGTACAGGACTCGGGTTCCAAGCGTTGAGCCATGCGAAATAGTTAGGAAGTCCGGCGAGAACATCGGTGTTAACTCTGATCCAGCCGTTGTTGAGATAGCCGAATTGTTCGTTCTGTGCAAAGACGGGAATCGTGTATGCGTTCTTGCCGAACTGGTCTTCCGCCCTGACGCCTGCGCCGATAGCTGAGAGCTGGCCTGAACATGTCGAGGTAGAATTGTTGCTGGTAGATCCGATAACTGGGTCCCCTGAAACGAAGATACAGGGCGCAGACTCTATCTGGTTAGTGAGATTGTCGTAGTTCGCGTTGCAGAGGTACATGTAGTCAGGTGCACTGACCGTCGGGACGGCGGTGGATGCGCAGGGACCGTTGGGAGGTTGAATCGAAGGAATGCCTGAGACGAACCGGCTATTGTACCTGAAATATAAGGAGGAATCGAATGGCGAAGGGCCAGTAGGATTGTTGTACACGGCCGTGTAGATTCCCCAGCTGAGATTGACCGCAGAGGTAGAGGTGGTGAAACCAGGGAAAGACTCTGGAACACAACCGGGGCAAACGGACCTAGCAGCCAAGTAAGTGCAAGGTGTAAGGTATGACCCGGTGAAGAGGTAGCAGATTTGTGATGCATAACTGTCTCCCAAGTGGAGTCTTGGAGCATTGTCGCTCTCGATCGCGAAAGAAGGCACATGAGACAAAGCGGCGGAACTGATGCCGGTTAGAACAGATGTGGCTGGGTTGAAGCCTGTGGCGATACCAGCATTGACAAAGTGCTGAGCAGCAGCATTCAGATCAGCACTGCCAGGAGCCTGAAGCCACGAGATACCATTTGCACCTGCGGCGCTACTGAGGTGATACGCTGTCCCTCCAGGACCACCAACGATACAGTTGGAACCCATCTGAGGGAACAAAGCGTCCCATGCACACGGGTTCGCGGTTGGAAGACTACCGATGTTATTGTATGGAACCGGTGCATCGAGGGCTACGGCTTGACCGGTGAGACTGGGCTCGTTGGCGGCAAACTTTGCAGTGTCGATCGTGTGAGCGATTCCCTGGCGTATCTGTATTCCGCAATCAGCGTTTCCGAAGTTGAAGTTGCAACCCCAGAAATTGTTGGCCAGGAGGAACTGAATCTCAAAGTAGCCTGATTCGCTGATGTTCGAGGTTATTACGAAGTTCTGGCTTGTGGTGAAGGGACCAGTCAGGTCAGGAGTAAGCGGCCAATCAGTAAGGTCAATGTTGGGGCTGGCTGATTGCAGATTTGTGAACTCAGCTTGCTCATCAGTGAAGATGGTGGACGCTAATGTGTCTTCAGAAGGACCTGCGGGAACCCAGGACTCGCCACACGAAGAAGATCCGTAGGTGATACACTGACAGGAGGGTAGGCGACAAAACCCAACAGCAGAGCCCAAGTGAATAGTGGGAAAGATCGCATTACTTGAGAGCGGCCCTTCTAGGCTCGCTAGGGAAAAAATAACTAGAAAAACAATCAGCAACCTCGCTGGAGAAGTTGAACCAATAATCAACAGTCATATCCACCAGTCGGGTAGGGCGTAGTGCAGCCTGCTACACTGGCCGGGTTGAGGGTTATGGTGTTCTCGTAGAGTATTGGTTGCAGTGCTATAACGCCCACAGGTGGGGAAGTTGCCCAGTTGAAAGGTGCAACCCAGTTGAGTCCCACGAACCGGTTGACAATGGCAACCTGGCTGAGACCGACGGGGACGGGTCCACCATTGGCGCCGATGCCCTGCTGGAAGTGGGCGCAAGCTCCAGACGAGGTTACCGGGGCACCGAAGCAGGCGGCTACAACACTGAAGGTAAGAAAGTCATGACCTATATCTCCAGGCTCAGACCAAATCCAGAGCGCCAGGTTTCCACTACTACGGAAGTAGACGCCGCTAACACTTGAAGCAGGAGAGAGGCCTTTACCGAAGCGTGAAAGAGTGTAGCTTCCACCTACTGGTGGATTCATGGCTCCGGAAGAAGAGCAGTTGCCACTGCCTGAGACGGTTACCGAGCCGCACTGCCAGGGACCCGAGCCTACTAGGATCCCTGCTGCGAGTGGATCGAAAGAGGGAGTGATCTTGTTGGGGTCAGCGTTGAGGTTAGCCGCAGGGAAGACGCAGGAAAAGGTGCTATTGCAGAGAACTGAGGGAGCTCCGGTCGCCGGTATGGGTCCAAGTGTGTACTGGGCGGGATAGCAGGGTGAGTTTTGCATTGAGCATGACGAAATTCCACTCTCCCAAGCATAGCTGCCGGCACCGTTCCAGTAGTGTCCAGGCAATATTGTCGGTGAGGTGAGGAAGAGCAGAGTGAAGGGCCCAACATTGTTGACGTTGATGTCAAACTGTGACGGGGCGAGGATCGTGAATCCTGTAATGTTGGACAAGGCGGCGCTCTGGTATGCCCCGTTTGCCATCATTGAAAGATAGGTGAAAGCGACGTCGAAAGAGGTCACGCTTCTCCCATCTTGGAAGAACATGTCATTACGCAACGTAAACCGAAAGGTTTGCTGTGTGCGCGCTGGCGGAAGATAAGTAAGAGAGGAGTTTGACAATTGCTGAACACCGAGGATCATCCAGTCGATGAGCTGTCCACTAGAGATAGGATTCTTGACCGCCAGACTGTCGTAGATGTTCCGGATCATGTAGAAGTCATGCGGTGTCTCAGCCAAGTATGGGTTCAACGTCACAGTGGTTCCAGAGAAGCCCTGACGAAGAGTTCCAGCAACTGCCGGGTTAGGACTGTACGCATTTAGCCAGGTGAAATAGTTGGGAATGCCTGTCCCATTACCATTGATGACTCTCTGCCAGTTGCTAAGATAGCCGAACCGGGCACCAGTTAGTGTGAAGACGGGGATCGTGTAGGCACCCTTTCCAAAAGCGTCTTCGCTCTGAATGCCTGCGCTGATAGCAGACAGCTGCGTCGTACCGGGACACGTCCCCCCTGGTGTATTGTTGGGCTGTCCCACTGCAGGATCTCCGAGAGAGGTAAGGCACGGTGCGAATTCCATTTGAGAACTGATGTTGTCGTAGTTCTGGTTGCACAAGTAAACGTAGTCGGCAGCCCTTGAGGTCGGAACAGAACTGGAGGCACATGTTCCGGTCGGTGGCTTTATCGAGGAAATTCCTGAGACAAATCGACTGTTGTAGGTGTGATAGAGGCTATCGTCAAAGGGATAACTGTCGGTATGGATGGCAATGTATATTCCCCAACTGAGATTGACAGCAGTGGTAGACGTAAACCTCCCAGGAAAAGATGCGTCCCCTCCAAGCGGGGGGCCTAGGACGGATTGTAGCCTGTAGCAACACCAGCGTTTACAAAATGCTGGGCAGCCGCATTAAGATCGGGGCTTCCTGGAGCGGGAAGCCAAGAAATACCGTTAGCACCTGTAGCGTTGGCCAAGTGATATGCCGTCCCTCCTGGGGCACCGACTATGCAGTGTGAGCCTGATTGTGGGTTGGACGAATCCCAGGCACATGGGTTGGCTGCTGGAAGTCCACCGTTGTTGGGCGGGACTGGACTGTCAATAGCAGTGGCCATCCCTGCTATGGATGGTTCGTTTGTAGCAAAATTGGCCCTGTCTATCATGTGGGCTATTCCCTGACGAATCTGGATTCCGCATGCTGAATTTCCGTAGTTGAAGTCGCATCCCCAGAAGTTGTTGGCCAGCATGAACTGAATATCGTAGTAGGTGTGAAGAGAGATTTGTGATGTGACGAAAAAGTTGGGACTTGAAGTTAGCGGGCCAGGGAGGTCCGGAGTGAGAAGGGAATCAGTCAAGTCGATATTGGGACTCGCTGATTGTATGTTCGTGAATTCAGACTGCTCATCAGTAAAGATTACAACTAGCTCTGTGTCCATCGCTGGGCCGGATGGAAACCATTTCTCAGCGGGTGCAAGGGTCGCCCTAGCAGGTTGGATTGTGGGCAGATGAAAATTGCTCGATATTGGACCCGCCAGACTTGCAAGTGAGAACGCAACTAGGAACACGGAGAGCAGCTTGATCATTTTCAAGATCTGATTACTCAATAGCCTGTCTCCTGTTCCAGAACTGTTGCGTTGCAAAACTGCCTGTGCTGAGTTGTCGATTAGATAGTGGCATCTTCATTTCTAACAGTCATATCTTCCAACTGGATTAGGGCAATGAACAGCCCGCAACAGTGGACGGGTCGAGAATCGCCGTTCCCTCGTACAGTATTATATTGCGAGATTGACCCTACAAGACTTCTATTCGTGCCATCAAGATTCGTCTTTTATTTGACCCCTGAGGGCTTTTTCTCATCGCGCCCCCTTCGGCGCTCCGCCGAAAGCCGAGAACCACCGTTACGGTTCAGTGATCGAGTATGGCAGGTAAACTCACGACAAAGAAAGGCTTTGTAAGCTTATCCCCTGAGGAGATCGCTAGTGCCATTTTGCGTTCAAATTCTACATTGTTTTCTAAGAATTATCATCACCCTTCTGCTCTTTTATCGTGAGCTCGTGGTTTGTTTCGGTTCAACTACCTCATTATGGTGACAATGTCCTTGTCGACGGGCGTATGGTCGAGTCCAACTCTCTGTCCAGCATACTTTACGCTCGGCCCAGAGACGAGAGCATACTTTGCTCCCTCGCTGAACCTTGGATGAATCTTCTTGCAGACGTCTCTGAGAGTTGAGCCACTAGGGAGAATCAGCGGCTTCTCAAGATCTGGTTCTCCGTCGGGACGCTTGAGGTAAATCCGGATGAAATCGAGGGTCTCCCAGATCCGCTCAGTAAGGAGGTCCATGTTCAAGCCCTTCTCTGCGGATATGGGCACAAAATCGGTGCCGATTTGTTTCTTCGCG
>WNFX01004621.1_pt1 | contig 13473 bp, 11 predicted proteins | sample 5400111 | NCBI WGS metagenome assembly WNFX01 (sample SAMN13153363, study PRJNA577476) | soil metagenome | isolation source: 40 cm soil or saprolite under grassland replicate 1 | place: USA:California | collected 2016-06-15
TCCAGAAGCTGATGGCCGATCACGGCGTCGTCTGTTCGATGAGCCGTTCGGGCAACGTCTGGGACAATGCCGCGATGGAGAGCTTCTTCTCGTCGTTGAAGACCGAGCGCACAGGGCGCAAAACGTACCGGACCCGAGATGAGGCGAGAGCTGATGTATTCGACTACATCGAGCGCTTCTACAATCCCAAACGCAGGCACTCGACGATCGGATATCTGAGCCCTATGGAGTTCGAGAGCCAGGCGGGATTAGCTTAAGCGGGTGTCATCCAAACCGGGTGCAGGCCAACCGCACAAAACTCTTCCTAGATATTTCAAAACAGAACAAGAAGCAGCCAAAGCATATGACACGGCCGCCCTTAAACACTTCAAAAAGTTCGCCCGCACTAACGCTTTGATTTTCCCTAAAGATTTCTAAAGAGCGGACGGGACGCCCCCTATTTTTTTCTCACACCTAGCAATACATCGCCGGTCGGCGGGACCCCCGATGGAGGTGGGTGCCCAGAAGGACCCAGCGACGGGATGGTAGGTACTTCCCTCCTTAGCGTCTCAGGTTCTACATAGGGTGAAAGCGCCTGCACGTTTAGTTGGTGCGATGGGCCATGCGTAGCAAACAACAACGCTGACCCCTCCACCAGCCATCGCGCACGCCTCGGCGCACGGCCTCCAGAAAGTCTTCGGCGCAGTTACACCACGAGGTAGCTCCAGCGTCTTATCTTCCTACTGTGCGGATCTGCTGTTACAGGCTCACAAACTTGTTAACGCTCGGGCGCGCGCCCCCGTCCGCAGCGGTCACTTGCGCGCATGGGGGTAGAAAGGCAGGGGCAGCAAGAACTCCTGAGTCGCGCGCGCCGGGCAATATGTGCGGGCGCAGGTGCCAGTACGCGAACTTCCGATCCATTCGGGGGTGGCTTTCGCGGTACCGTAGAGCGTTTTCCGATCAGACAGTGGGCGCGACGGCTTCTGGGCGGCGCGATCGAATAGCTGGTCGAGGGAGCCGCGGGGCGCTGGCGTCAACACCGTCACTAGCCGGTCATCCACCATCAGCCCTACCCTGCCCGCCATGGGCGCAACTTCGCCCTTCCTGACCAGGTGGAAGAGGCTGGCGAGCGCCCCCAGCCGCTTTTCCAGCCAAGCCCGAGGGTTCGGCAGGATGTGGGGGTCGAAGAACGCGACGGCGCGCCGGAACTTAGTAGCAGCAGTGGTGTAGAGAAAGCTCAGAGGAGTTTTGCTAGTGTAAGATTCTACACTAGCATTTCTCCTCTGAGCTTTTCCTGCGGCGGCGCGCCGGAACTTAGTAGCAGCCAAGTTCAGGACATTTTCGCTATATAGGGCCCTGAGCTTTTTCAGCGTCCACTTGGCAGCTTCGGCGTTCGGCCATACCCCCCGGCCACGCCTTAGCCATATCCCCCGGGCTGGTCAGTTCGATCCCTTCGACCAGCATCTCGACCGCCGAGCTCGGCTCCTGCCAGGGTATGACCTCGTTTACGGCGACCGGCAGCACGACATCGGCCAAAATATCGACCTGGAGCGGCGTTTCCGCCGTCCGGTTGACGCCGCGCGCACGGCCGAGTGCCTGCATTAGCTCGGCTTCGCAAATCTGCCAGCGAACGGCTTCGCCCACCGGGTCCGGGTGCCCGTCGCATTTTTCGACGCCGATGCCGTTGCCGTCCGCCAGTCGGATGCCTCGCGTCACCGGCTCGTACCAATTGACCATCTTGAGCGGTTCCGCGCCGGTCAGTGCCCCGGCGTATGCCTCGACCGTCACCGGGCTGGGAATGGTCCGGCCGATTAAGATCAGGCGGCGAACGTCCTTGTAGCGGTCGAGCCCGCTGATGTTGTTGTAGTGCTCAACCATGATGCCGTCCGGCAGCCCGGCTTTCTTGAACCATTCCTCCGTCCGCTTCTGGCAGATGACCAGCATCGGCTTGCGCTCGGTCTCCAGCCAGCACTGCAAAACGTAGCGGCGAATGGCCTTGAGGTTGTGCTCACCGCTGCTGGGGCGTTTCCCGCTGCCAAATAACCGCCGCTTCGAAACCGGCGCATCCACGACCTGCCGGATATGAACAAATGGCATACTGACATCGATGTCGGCGACAACAACGACCTGCGGATAGAACGGTCGCAGGATTGAGACCTCGGGTAGGGTCGCGTCCAGAATTGCAGTGGGCACCTGCCACGACTTGACGATCGGGCGCACGCTGCGGAGCCGCAAGACGGTCTGGCCTTTTTTGTTCTGGTCGAGCACCAGGCGGCCGGACACCGCGATCTCCGGCTTATTCAATAGCTCACGCAACGCGCCCCAGATGCCAACCATCCGCCTTGCGCGGCGGCATGCTGGCATTTTCTCTTTGACTGCCGCCAGTTCAGCCGCCGTCATTCGGGGTGTGAGCTTCAAACTATTGACGATATTCCATTCCCGGCCAATAACGAATTTGAGGTGACTCGAATCCCACTCCTCACTAAAGCGCGCGCGTTCCAGCCCTCCGAGCGGATGCGCCTGCAAAATCTGAACCAGTTCGTCGCGCCAGGGAGAATCCTCGATTGCAATGTCCTCTAAGGTAAGATGATCGTCGCCATGCGATTCGATTCCACTGATGCCTTTCTTGTAGAAAGTCTCATCAATGACCACACCGGCGACTTTGCCAAATTTCTTTTGCGGATGGAAAAGCATGTTGTGCGCGGCGATCCAAACGTCGGGCTGATCACCACGAAGTTGGCGCTGATAGCCGCATTCGTCGTAGAACGCACACTGCTGTTTTTTATTCTTGCAACAGCTTTCACCAATATCCTTGCCGCATGATGTTGCCAGCCTGACCTGCTCCAGGTTCAAGCACATCCTCACTTGCTCATCCTTGGGGCGCTCCATGTTCCCTGGGATGTTGGGGTCTGGGTGCATTGCGGCCGCGATACACCTTCGCAGTCAGCCCGTGGGCTCGGAAATGTTCGGCGATGTCCTCACCAAGTCGATGGGTCGGAACAAGGTAGAGCCATGACCGCGTTGCCATCCGCCGTGTATTATCGGCGGCCCTGAGCGCCAGGATATAACGGGCGAGCCTCGCGGCGAACCGTTGCGTCTTGCCGACGCCGGTCGGGATGCGTGAAGCATGCACCGGCGGAGGCGGCGCCTCGAACTCGACAAAGGCCTCGAACGGGTTTGCTGGCTCGGCGTTCCGTTCTGCTGCTACACGAATGAAATCATCAATGTGTTGGTCAAGTTTTTGCCGTGCCTCCTCCACTGGCATGCTGTCATCCGCTGGATATGTCGGCGGGGCCGCATGCAGTTCGACCTTGGCCTTGCCCGCCTCGAACTGCCGCGTGAGCCGTTCCTTCCACTTGATGAACTTATTCATGATGGTTCACCTAAGAGCGCGTGAAACTCGGCGAGCAGCGCCTCGACTCCCGCATCGTAGTAGATGCGTCCCTGCCAGCCCGGTACGGCCGCGTCGGCCATGTAGAAGATGGTGCCGGCGCCGATCTCGCGAGGTGGGCAGCGATCAAACTTCTCCCACTTCTCTTGTGTCACAGCGGCGTTGTACTTGATTGATCGCTGCGACCATGCGTCGAACAGTCGAAGGCCTTCCTCACTGCCGCCACTCGCTGCGAACAGCGCCATGCCGATCCTGTTCCACTCTTCCCATGAGCAGTCGGCATTCGGAATTAACGCCATTGCCAGCGTCAGTTGTGTGATGTCAGCCTGCGGCTCGCCGTCCGCGTTACGTGACACGTGCTCCTCTTTACGCATCAGTTCGAGCAACCAAGCCGGTGCAGGTGCGACAGGCAGATTGTTGATCCAGCGATATGCGCCCTTGCCCGGCTTGATGCTGGGCGGCACCACGCTCATGTAGGCATCGCCAATCACATCGATGCCTTCGCCGAGCTTCGAGGTGGAGTGCTCGACGTGCAAGCCACCACCAGGATGCCGGAACAAGCGATGCACGCTTCCGCTCGGGCTCACGAACATCAGCGTCGGTGGCAGCGCGCCGTGCTTTTCTTCGAGCGCGGCAAGTGACACTGCTCCGTCTTGCTTGAGGTCCGGGTGCCCGATGCGTGTGTCGCATTCGAGGTCGAAGATCCCGGAGCCGATGCCCATGGGCAAGCCGATGCTCGCTCGCGGCAGGCGACGCCAGTATTCGCGAACCTCGGCCTCATCCTTGGTCTTGCCCCAAGGCTTGCCGTTGTCGAAGCCACGCTGCTTGACGCTGTACCCCATCTTCGTGCCCGGCGGCACTGGGAACACCTCCCAGCCGCGCTTCACGTAGCCGAGCGCAGCATCGAGCATCGGTTGCGATGCCTGTTTAGAATGCTTGTTAATATTCATCACGCTCACTCCAATATTGGCCCCGCTCCCAACGGTTTCATACGGTCTTAAGCAGCGGAGCATCGGTGTTCGGCGGCGGAACATCTTCGCCCGCGCTACCGGCATCGGGATACGGCCATCCGACGACTTCAAATTTTGGATGATGAATTCTCATCATGCCGCGCCGCTCACTTCCGGTGCGAAGTTCGACGACCGGCAGTGCGCGCGGGTCCGTGTGAATGCGCCTGCCATAAGCATGTGCCAGCGCAGCGAGCGCCCGAAGCTCAGAGGGCGTCGATCCGCCGCAACTCGACGCCACGAATTGCACCGAGTTGCAGGCTACGGAGAGAGGCTCGAGGGCAGCCCGCGAATTCGGGAGCGCCGCCGGTGCCGGTCGCCTTCGGAACCTGAGGCTCGAGCGCTGCGGCGTCGCTGGTGCGCTGGTCGACCGATGGCAGTGGTGCTCGAGCTCATCCGCCATGGTCGCGCCACCCTCATCTAGTGACCAGCGCGCCGGCGACCGTGGTCGCCTCCGTGCCCCTGGCGATCGCACCGGAAGGGCAAAATTTGATCCGATCGGCGCCCCGCCGGACTTGCGAACGTCGCGCGAACAGTCCGGGAGAAAGTTCGGGAATTTCGGCGGCGATTCCGGGAGATTCGTTCGCTTCCGTTCCGTTTTTGCAGGTGACCGCCCAAGCGAGGATGCGCCGGAAGCCCTTATTTCATGGGCTTTTTTCGCGTCTGCCGGCGAGCTTTGAAATTTCGAAGACCAATCCGGCGGACTGCGCTTCGACGAGCCCGCGTTCGATGCGATCGCGTCCAACATCACTCCCGATCGCGACACCGGTATCGGCAATTGGAGTGACGCCGAGATCAAGGCCGCCTTGCAGCAGGGCACGCGCCCTGCGGGCCACCACCTCGCCCCCATCATGCCGAGCGGTTTCTACAAGATTCTCACCCCAGGCGATCTCGACGGCATCGTCGCTTACCTGCGCTCAGTGCCGCCGGTGGAGAACAAGGTGCGTGGCCCGGTCTACAAGCTGCCGACCGCGCAGCAGGTGTTTCCAGGCGCCGAGCAGCCCATGTCGGAATCCGATGTCAACGACAAAGCGAAGCGCGGCTTCTATCTCGTCACCATTGCTCACTGCATGGAATGCCATACGCCGTTCAGCCGGTCCGGTAGCGGCGTCGATTTCGAAAAGTCGCTCGGCAAGGGCGGGCGGGAGTTCCCCGGACCGTGGGGCGTTTCGACCTCGTCCAATATCACCTCGAGCAAGGCCTCGGGCATCGGCGATTGGAGCGATGCCGAGATCAAACGCGCCATCACGCAAGGCGTGCGCAAGGACGGTACCAAGCTCAAGCCGCCGATGGGGTATGGGTTTTATGCCAAGATGACCGATGGGGACGTCGATGCCATGGTCGCGTATCTGCGCGCGGTGCCGCCAAAGGAGTGATCAGGCTACTTCCTCCGACGCAGATCCCTGCCGATCACGTCATAAACGTCGGCCGGCGCAAAATCATCGGTAATGACATCGCCGTTCGCGGCCTGCGACTGCGGCTTGTCCATGCGCCTTCCTAGGATCCCCGGCAACGGAAAACGGAAGCCGTGGCGCTTCTGTAGCTGCGCAGCCCGCTGTTCCAGCGCCTGCCTATCGATGGGCGCGGCGGTGGCGACCGCGATCACTTCGCCGCGTCCGGTTGGATAAAGATCGACTGCGCTAAACACCTCCCCGAGCGTCTTGACCGTCGAGGCATAAAGCTTGCTGCCGTCATGCACGTTGAAGGCCGCGGCGCCGCCGGGGGCGAGGCGTTGCTTGACCAGCGTGTAGAACTCGCGCGTCAGCAGATGAAACGGCACATAGCCGCCGCGATAGGCGTCGAGCAGGATCAAGTCGTAGAGCTCGTTGCTGCGGTTGAGGAAAACCCGGCCGTCCCCGGCACGGTAGCGCATGCGCTCGGTCTCGCGCAGGCCGAAATAACTCTTGGCGGCGCTGATCACGCCAGGGTCGATCTCCACCGTGGTGATCGCAGCCTCGGGCATGAAGCGGCCGAGATAGGTCGAGATCGAGCCGCCGCCTAGGCCAAGCATCAGGATTTTGCGCGGCGCCTCGGCATAGACCGTTGCGATCGTCATCACCTGTGCGTAGCGCAGCGGCAGATCGTCCGGGTCGAGAAGGTTGCTCACCGATTCGGTGTAGTCCCAGCCCTGGACCTGGAACGACATCACGAGTTGGTGCCCGCGCTTGGTGATGAAGACGTCGTTGTATTGCGTTTCGATGTGGGCCAGCCGGCCGTCGCCACGCTCGAGCATGCCGGTACGAATGCTCTCGTCGATCGGATTGTCGGCCCGGCCGGCGGTCGGTGAGATAAGCGCAATAATGACGAGCGCAGCGCCAGCGCGGCGGCGCGCCAGCGCCAGTAAGCCCAAACCTGCGATCAGTCCGAGTGCCCCGAGCGTGAACGTGATCGCACGCGACCCGATCGTCGGAATGAGGACGAAGGTGGTCCCCAGCGTGCCGACGATCGCCCCCGCGGTGGAGATGCCATAGACGGCGCCCGATACCCGCCCGGAATGTTGCGCCGAGCGCAGCAGCAGGCGAATGGCAAACGGCGAATACATGCCGAGCAAGGTCACCGGGAAGAACATGAGGGCAAGGGAGGAGGCCAAGCTGCCGACGCGGATATCGTCGATCCCGGCGAGCACGAACTCGAGAACGACTTGGGTGAAGCTCGGCAGCGCGAGGAGATAGAGCGATCCGACGATGACCGTGAGTGCAAGGACGGTCGGCGAGGCGGTACGGTCGGCCAGGGCGCCGCCGAGAAAATAGCCCGCCATGAGCGCGATCAGCACGGTCGAGATCAGCGCTGCCCAGGTATAGATGCCGCTGCCGAAATAGGGGTTGAGATAGCGCGAGCCCAACATCTCGAAGCTCATGACGATCGCGCCGGTGACGAAGGCGACGATGTAGATCGCTGCCGCGGCGGCCTGCGAGGGGCCGGCAATCGATTCGGGAGGGGAATGCGGCACGTGGTCCTCGGACGACGACAAGCGGCCAGTTTAGGCGTCATGCCGGGACCTGTTCCATAGACGCGGGCGTATCTCAGCCTGCCCTTCATTTGCCGCGGCCGTCGCCTTATATCTGGCCTCGCCCGAATCCGGATTTTGCCCATGCCCTGGGGATTGAGCGTCTCTCTGCCTTTGCGGCGAGTTGCGGCGGCCGTGCTCGTTGCCGCCGCGCCGCTTGCGGCCGCCGCCCAAGAGCGCAGCCCGGTGCGCCGCGTTCCCTCGTCGCCGGACGAGCTGCGGCTCTCCTACGCGCCCGTTGTGCAGCGCGCTGCGCCGGCCGTCGTCAACGTCTATGCCGCCAAGATGGTCGCCGTCCGCAATCCGCTGTTTGACGACCCGATCTTCCGCCGCTTCTTCGGAGTGCCTGGCGGCCCGGGCGGGCCGGCGGATCCGGTCCAGCGCTCGCTCGGCTCGGGGGTGCTCGTCGACCCCATGGGCCTGGTGGTCACCAACAATCACGTGATCGAGGGCGCGGACCAGGTGCGGGTATCGCTGGCGGACAAGCGCGAATTCGAGGCCGAGATGGTGCTCAAGGATTCGCGCTCGGACCTCGCCGTGCTACGGATCAAAGCGCAGGACGAACGCTTTCCGGCGCTCGAATTGGCCGATTCGGACGCGCTCGAGGTGGGCGATATGGTGCTCGCCATCGGTAATCCGTTCGCCGTCGGCCAGACCGTAACCCATGGCATCGTCTCGGCGGTGGCGCGCACGCAGGTCGGCATCACCGATTATCAGTTTTTCATCCAGACCGACGCGGCCATCAATCCCGGCAACTCAGGTGGCGCGCTGGTCGACCTCGCCGGGCGCCTCGTCGGCATCAATACGGCGATCTTCTCCCGCTCGGGCGGCTCGCAGGGCATCGGTTTCGCCATTCCGGCGAACATGGTGAAGGTCGTGGTCGCCTCGGCAAAGAGCGGCGGCTCCACGGTCAGGCGTCCGTGGCTTGGCGCGAGACTGCAGGGGGTAACGCCCGAAATTGCCGACGGTCTGGGACTCAAGCGTCCAACCGGCGCGCTGATCGCCAGCGTGGCGCCAGCGAGTCCCGCCGCGCGCGCGGGCCTCAAGACCGGCGACCTCATCACTGCCATCGATGGACTGCAGGTCGAGGACGCCAATGCCTTCGAGTATCGCTTTGCCACCAAGCCGATCGGCGGCACCGCGCGGCTCGGCATCGTGCGTGCCGGCAAGGAGCTGGCGCTCAACGTGGCGCTTGAAGCCGTACCCGATACCCCGCACGAGGAGCTCGTCATCGCCTCGCCCTCACCATTTCAGGGGGCCAAGGTATCCAACCTCTCGCCCGCGCTTGCCGAGCGCTTGCGGCTCGATCCCTCTTCCGAGGGCGTGGTGATCATCGACATCGCCAGCGGATCGCCGGCGCAGAGCCTGGGCTTCCAGCCCGGCGACCTCGTGCTTTCGGTCAACAATGCGAAAATCGCGAAGACGCGCGATCTTGAGCGCGTCGCCGGCCAGCAGACCCGACGCTGGAGCATCACCATCGTGCGGGCGGGCCAGCAGCTCTCCGTGGAGCTGCGTGGATGACACCTCGTGCCAAACACGCAGGCGCGCCCCTGTTCGCGGCCGCGGGGCTCGAGCGCGATGCGCCACGCCCGCTTGCCGACAAGCTGCGGCCGACGCGGCTCGGCGAGGTGGTGGGCCAGGATCATCTGCTCGGATCGGACGGGGCGCTCACGCGCCTGCTCGACACGCGAACGCTGGGCTCGCTCATCTTTTGGGGTCCGCCCGGCACTGGTAAGACCACCGTCGCGAGGCTCTTGGCGCAAGCGACCGATCTGCATTTCGAGCAGATCTCCGCGATCTTCTCCGGCGTCGGCGACCTCAAGAAGGTGTTCGAGGCCGCCCGGGCGCGGCGCGAGAGCGGGCAGGGCACGCTTCTCTTCGTCGACGAGGTCCATCGCTTCAATCGCGCGCAGCAGGACTCGTTCCTGCCGGTCATGGAAGACGGCACCATCGTTCTCGTCGGCGCCACCACCGAGAACCCGTCCTTCGAGTTGATCGCGCCGCTCCTCTCTCGCGCCCGCGTCATGGTTTTCAAGCGGCTCGACGCCGATGCGCTCGAGAAGCTGCTTGCCCGCGCCGAGGCAATCGAAGGCAAGAAGCTTCCCCTGGACGCCGAGGCGCGGCAATCCCTCATCCGTATGGCGGACGGGGACGGCCGCGCGGCGCTGACCCTTGCCGAGGAGGTATGGCGGGCGGCGCGCGAGGGCGAGACGTTCGGCGCGGCGCAATTGCAGGAGGTGGTGCAGCAACGCGCGCCGATCTACGACAAGCAGCAGGACAGCCACTACAATCTGATCAGCGCCTTGCACAAATCGGTGCGGGGTTCCGACCCGGATGCGGCGCTTTACTATCTCTGCCGCATGCTGGATGCGGGCGAGGATCCGCTTTACATCGCGCGGCGTGTGGTGCGCATGGCGGTGGAGGATATCGGGCTCGCCGATCCGCAGGCGCTCATGGTCGCCAATGCCGCCAAGGACGCCTACGATTTTCTCGGGTCCCCGGAAGGCGAATTGGCGATTGCCGAGGCCGTGATCTACGTCGCCACTGCACCGAAATCGAATGCGGCCTATACCGCTTATGGCGCGGCCATGCGTGCCGCCAAGGAGGCGGGCTCGCTCCTCCCGCCGAAGCACATCCTCAATGCGCCGACCAAACTGATGCGGGCAGAGGGCTACGGCGAGGGCTACGATTACGACCACGACGCCCCCGAAGCCTTTTCCGGCCAGGATTATTTCCCCGAACAGCTCGGACGGCAGACATTCTATGATCCGCCCGAGCGCGGCTTCGAGCGCGAGATCAGGAAACGGCTGGAATATTGGGCGAAGCTGCGAAAGGAGAGATAATGCGACGAGCTCGTGCCGGCTAGAACAGGTGAACCTGAACGTCGCCAGAATTCAAATTGTCGACAATGCGGTCGTCGATTCTCTTAAGTTGCGGAAACTTCTGTTTGAGTTTGGTCCGAAGCGTTGTCACAAGGCCGGAGCTGGCAGTGGTGAAGACAAGCTGGGCTGATCCTGAGGAAGGCGGCGAAGCAAGTTCCGCAAAATCAGTATAGGCCATCGAAGATTTGTATCCTGAGTTCAGGAGAAAGTCTCGAACCTCTCCCGCTAATTCTCCGACTCCCTTGGCATAGTAGACCCTGATGTCGTATTTTTTATTGTCCTTGTACTCGGGACTAATTTCCTTCTGAACTTCGACGCCCGCATTGAGTTTGGTGATTATCGCATCCACCTTCTTGCTCAGTGCGCTGATATCGCTGCCAAGGTCTGCTCCCTGTCCCGCCACGGCATTTTTCATTTGACCGGAAATTTCGCCGAGTTGTCCCTTGTAACTGAAGGTTTGCAGAGTTGGCAGCGCGCAGAGGGCGACAGCAACGACGAACGCGTAGCCGATGTAGTTGTTGACTGTGGGATCGGTGAAAACTTTATAGCAAACCGCAACGACAATCAGGGCGCCGAGCACGATCGGCAACCATGTCGCGAGATCGCCCATGCCGTGACCTCAGGTTACAATTGGATGATGACACAACCAAAATTTAATGTCACGACCTCGGGTCGAGATGCAGCGCCCATGAGCACTCTTGCCAAGCACGTGCACGGTCAGCCGGACGGCGAAAGCGCGTCGGCTTCGACCGGCGTACAGACCGCAAAGGTGAGTGCGGACGAAGCCGGCATGCGCGTCGACCGTTTCGTGGAGGCGCGCTTTCCGGGACTCGCGTTTTCTCACATCCAACGAATCATCCGAAAGGGCGAGCTGCGCGTGAACGGCAAGCGCGCGCAGCCGCGCCAGCGCCTCGAGGCCGGGCAGGCCGTGCGCATCCCGCCGCTGCGATTGGAGCCGCGGCCGCCGGCGCGTGACGCGAAGACGGGCAACGAGACGCGCGATTTCCTCAAATCCATCACGCTCTACGAAGATGCCGACGTGGTGGTGCTCAACAAGCCCATGGGGCTTGCGGTGCAGGGCGGCTCGGGCACCACGCGTCATGTCGATGGAATGCTCGAAGCGCTGCGCGATGCCCACGGCCAGCGCCCGCGCCTGGTGCACCGCCTCGACAAGGATACTGCGGGGTGCCTGCTCGTCGCCAAGACGCGGTTTGCCGCTGCGGCGCTGGCCAAGACCTTCCGCTCGCGCTCGGCGCGAAAAATCTACTGGGCGCTCGTCGCCGGCGTGCCCAAGCCGCGCCAGGGACGCATCTCGACCTTCCTCGTCAAGCAGACGCGGGCCGACGATTCGTTCATGCGCGTTGCCCGCCATGGCGAGGAGGGCGCAAGCCATGCGGTGACCTATTACGCCGTGATCGACACCGCCGCGCGTCAGCTAGCCTGGCTCTCGCTTAAGCCGGTGACCGGCCGCACCCATCAATTGCGCGCGCACTTGGCGCATATCGGTCATCCCATCGTGGGCGACCCCAAATATTTCTCCAAGGAGAACTGGCAGCTGCCCGGCGGCATGCAAAACCGCCTGCATCTTTTGGCGCGCCGCCTCGTGGTGCCGCACCCGCGCGGTGGAACGGTCGACGTCACGGCGCCCCTGCCGCCGCACATGCAGCAGTCGTGGAATCTCATCGGCCTCGACGTCAAGCGCTACGACCCGATCGTCGAGGCGCCGGAAGAGTAGCTTCTCAGCTTGCTCGATACCGGCTCAAGACGCTTTCGCCGTGCGTTTTTGGCGGTGGGCTCCCGCTTGCGTTTACCCCGGCGAGGGCGGCAGAGGGAATGCCCGGATTTTGCTGTCCGGTCAAAGCGCCTCGGACCCAAACCGCACGGGATGCAGTTCGTGCTTGTCGGCTAGCGCAGGCTCGCGTTGATTTTCTCGAGCATTGCCGAGCCCGGGCACAGCTCGGCCTCCGCGAGAGAATTGAGCGGCGCCCCGACGGTGTTGAAATTGCGGTGCAGGTCTTCCGGCTCGGGATCGACGTAGAGCAGTCCGGTGACGATCTGGCCGACGGCGGCGTGCCGCTGCAGGAAGTTCATGGCGCCGAGCCGGTCGTTCGGGTCGTAATCGGCGGCGACCTTCTTGAGCACGAGCTTCGAGCCGTCGTGCTGCTCGACGACCTCGACCGCGCCCGGTTCGTAGGCGACCGTGATCGGCGCGCGTCCGGTGATGAAGTCCAGCCGGTTCACAGCCTCGTTGTGCTCCCGCACATAATCGAAGCTCTTGGTGGAGCCCATGTGATTGTTGAACGCGACACATGGGGAAATGATGTCGATGAAGGCGGCGCCTTCGTGCTCGATCGCGGCCTTGATCAGCGGCACCATCTGCTCCTTGTCGCCGGAGAACGAGCGGGCGACGAAGGTGGCGCCGAGCAGCAGCGCCAGCGCGACGAGGTCGATGGAATTGTCGGTGTTGGTTACGCCGCGCTTGGATTTCGATCCGCGGTCCGCGGTGGCCGAGAACTGCCCCTTGGTGAGGCCGTACACGCCGTTGTTTTCGACGACATAGACCATGTTCACGCCGCGGCGCAGCGCGTGCGCGAACTGACCCAGTCCGATCGAGGCCGAATCGCCGTCGCCGGACACGCCGAGATAAATGAGGTCGCGATTGGCCAGGTTCGCGCCGGTGAGCACGGAAGGCATGCGCCCGTGCACGGAATTGAAGCCGTGCGAGTTGCCGAGAAAATAGGTCGGGGTCTTCGAGGAGCAGCCGATGCCGGAGAGCTTGGCCACCCGATGCGGCTCGAGGTCGAGCTCGAAACAAGCCTCGATGATCGCGCCGGAGATGGAGTCGTGGCCGCAGCCCGCACACAGCGTGGATACCGAACCCTCGTAGTCGCGGTGGGTGTAGCCGAGCGCGTTCTTAGGCAGCGCCGGATGATGAAATTTGGGTTTGGTGATGTAGGTCATGGTCCTGGGCTCATTGATGCAATCATGACACCACCTTGCGCAAGGGGGTGACCTTCAGCGCGTCTAGATGATCGCCGATCGCGCGCGATATGAAGCGCGCCGTGATTGGCGTGCCATCGTAATGCAGGATCGGCACCAAGCGGACGGGATCGATGCTGCATTCGTTGACGATGAGCGAGCGCAGTTGCGCATCGCGGTTCTGCTCCACGACGAACACGAAGTCGTGGTCGGCGACGAAGCTAGTCA
>WNFX01006190.1_pt1 | contig 13471 bp, 8 predicted proteins | sample 5400111 | NCBI WGS metagenome assembly WNFX01 (sample SAMN13153363, study PRJNA577476) | soil metagenome | isolation source: 40 cm soil or saprolite under grassland replicate 1 | place: USA:California | collected 2016-06-15
AGCGGCCGACCTGATGGGAGGGGTGCTCGGTCCCGCCGGGCGCCGCCTGATCAGCGCCGGCATCGCGCTTTCGACCTTCGGGTTCCTGAACCTGGTGATCCTCGTGACGCCGCGCGTGTTCCAGGCGATGGCCGCGGATGGTGTGTTTCTCCCGTGGCTGGCCCGGTTACACCCCGTGTATCGGACGCCGGCGGGTGCGATCGCGTTCATGGGTGCGTGGTCGATCGTGCTGGCGCTGTCGGGGACGTACGCCCAGCTGCTCGACTATGTGGTGTTCGGGGACTGGATTTTCTTCGGGCTGACGGTGGCGAGTCTATTCATCTATAGGCGGCGGGACCTCACCCCGGTTCCCCCTCTCCACAACGTGGAGAGGGGGCCAGGGGGTGAGGCCCACGTTGTGGAGAGGGGGAATGGTAGGGCCTTTCGGGTGCCGGCCTATCCATGGACGCCGCTGTTGTTCGTCGTGGCGGCGGCCTACGTCGTCGCGAGCTCCATCATCGCCAATCCGCGGAACGCGCTGATTGGGACGGGACTGCTCGCGCTGGGGGTGCCGGTATATCTCGTGTCGCGGCGCCGCGGTTCTTTACAGACATGAGGGCCCGGGGGCGAGCCAGCCGGCGGCGTAGGGGCGCAGCATGCTGCGCCCCTACCGTTTCGCTGTCCGGCTGGCTGTCGTTCTTCCTGGCCGTCTCGCTCTCCGCCCAGGACTCGACGCTCCTCCTGACCACCACCGACCCGACCTACCGCACCCCCGCCTTCCTCGGCAACGGCGCGCTCAGCCTGGTCGGTGCGCCGCTCGGCACCACGCCCTCCCTCTCGTTCGCCGTCGGCGTGTACGATCACGCCGCCAGCGACGTGCCGCGGATTGCCGCCCTCCCCGCGTGGAACGAGCTCGACGTGTCGGACGGCGACGGCTGGTTGAACGACACCCCGCCCGACACCAGCGCGCTGCAAGGATACCGCCAGACACTCGATCTGTACGACGGCACCCTCTCCACGAGCTACGAGTGGGTACACGGCGCGAAGCGGACCGCCGTCGAGGTCACGACGTTCGTGTCGCGCGCCGACGCGCACCTCGCCGTGATCCGCCTGCGGCTCGTGCCACAGTACGCAGGGCGCGTCGCCGTGCGATTCCCCCTGCGGGAATGGCCGCCGCCCGGGCGACTCGCGCTCGCGCGCCTGGAGCGGTCCGAGCCGCAGTGGACGCTCGACTCGGTGTGGTATCCCGGGCACCTCGTGGCGACCGCGGCGGATTCGCTGTCGATCTTGGCGCGCGCCGAGGGCGGGACGACGCGCGTGGCCGTGGCGCAGCAGTTGACGTGGTCCGCCCGACTCCGAAACCCGCGACAACGCGGGACTGAAGTCTCGTTCGACGTTGCCCCCGGCGAGTCCGTCACATTCACCAAGCTCGTGGGCGTCGCGTCGTCCCGTGACGCGCCCGATCCCTTGGCCGGGGTACGCGCCGTGGTGCGGGGAGCCGCGGCGCGCGGCTACCGCACGCTCGCCGCCGAGCATACCGTCGCCTGGCACCGCCTGTGGCAGACGGACCTCGTGGTGCAAGGGGACCCCGAGCTGCAGCGGGTGATTCATACGATGCTGTTCTATCTGCTCGCGAGCGTGCGCGAGGGCACGGACGAGAGCATCCCTCCGATGGGACTCTCGAGCGCGGGCTACTACGGCCACGTGTTCTGGGACGCGGACACCTGGATGTTTCCGCCCCTGCTCGTGCTCCATCCCGCGATCGCCCGCTCGATGGTGGGATTCCGCTACCGGGCGCTGGGCGCGGCGCGCCGCAACGCCGCCCGCAACGGCTACCGCGGCGCGATGTATCCGTGGGAATCAGACGAGCTGGGCGACGAGACGACGCCGCGCTTCGCCTGGCAGAACGCCCTGTACGAGAATCACGTCACCGGCGACGTCGCCCTCGCGCAATGGCAGTACTACCTCGCCACCGGCGACTCGGCCTGGCTGGCGCGTTACGGCTACCCCGTACTCGCCGCGACGGCCGACTTCTGGGCGAGCCGGGCGACCTTCGACTCGAGCACGGGCCGCTACGGCATTCGCCACGTCGTGTCGGTAGACGAAGGCCTGATCGGCATCGGCAACGACACCTACACCAACGCGATCGCGCGCCAGAACCTCGAGTTCGCAATGCTCGCGAGCCGGCGGCTCGCGAGCCGGCGGTTGGGCCGGGCCCCCGACCCCAGGTGGAGCCGCGTGGCCGCTGGGCTGTACATCCCGTTCGATTCCGCGGGCCACTATCACCCGACCTACGAAGGAGCACCACCGGAGAGGCGTGGCTCGGTAGTGCCGCTGCTCGCCTACCCGCTCGGCATCCCGATGAGCGAGCAGGCAAAGCGCAATGATCTGAATGCGGCGATCGGACTACTTCTCAAAGAGGGCTCCGGCGCGATGATGACCACGAGCCTCTACCCGGCGATCGCCGCCGAACTGGGTGACCGCACGCTGGTCGATACACTGCTGCCCCTTTCCTACCGCGATCATCTGCGGCCGCCGTTCGACGCGCTCGCCGAAACACCCACGAACCAGGCGGTGCACTTCCTGACCGGCGCCGGAGCGTTCCTGCAGCAGGTCGTGTTTGGCTGGTCCGGATTGCGGCTCGGCGAGGACGGCCTGCGACCCGCGTTCCGGCCGGTGCTGCCGACCCGCATCCGCCGGCTCACGTTGCGGCACGTCTCGGTGCGGGGACGGGTGGTCGACATCGTGGTGGAGGGCGATTCCGCACGGTTTGAGGACCCGAAGGGAGAGGGGATCAAAGGGGTGAGGCCGTCACGTAGTAATTCGCATCCACCGCGAACGCCCTCCCCGCGAGTTTCAGCCGTGCCGTCTTCCACTCCTCCGTGGGCCGAATCTCGCTGAACCCCGGCGCCGAGAGCGTGACCTTCACAGGCATTGTGAATCCCGCTACCACGTTGCTCCAGCGGTAGTGCAGCGTGCTCCCCTCGATCCGGTACTCGAGCACCGGCACCATGGTGGTCCGCAAGTACTGGTCGAACACCTTGGTGAGATCGGTGCCGGCGTGCTCGCTGATGTACGCCTCGATCTGCGCGCCCGTCACCGTCTGGTGCCAGAACGTCTTATTCAGGCCCCGCAGGATGCCGCGCCACTTCTCGTCATCGCCCACGATCTGGCGGATGGTGTGCAGCAGGTTGCCGCCCTTCGGGTAGCGGTCCCCCGAGCCGTCGGCGTTCACGCCATACGGGCCGACGATCGGGATGTCGTTCTTGATCCCGCGCCGGGTGCCGATGACGTACGCGGCTCCCGAATCGCGTCCGAACAGGCACTCGGTATAAAGGTTCTCCGCGTAGTTCGCGAAGCCCTCCTGCACCCAGATGTCGGCCTCGTCCTTGGCGGTGATGTTGTTGCCGAACCATTCATGGGCGCTCTCGTGCACGATGATGAAGTCCCACTTGAGGCCCAGCCCTGTCCCCGACAGGTCGCGCCCGCGATAGCCGTTGGCGTACCAGTTGCCGTACGCCACCGCGCTCTGATGCTCCATCCCCGTGTGCGGCACCTCGATCAGCTTGTAGCCGTCTTCGTACCAGGGATACGGCCCGAACCAGTGCTCGAAGCACTGGAGCATCGACCGGGCCTGGGCGAACTGGCGCCGCGCGGGGTCCACGTGATAGTCGAGCGGCCAGAAGTCGAGCGTCAGCGGCCCGCGCTCGCCTTGAAGCGTATCGCTGAAATGCGCGTAGCTGCCGGCCGCCACGGCAATCGCGTAATTGTTGATCGGGTTCACCACGAACCACTCGTACGTCGTCGTGCCGTCGGCGTTGTGACTGGTCTGGCGCAGCCGCCCGTTCGACACGTCGATCAGGCCAGCCGGCACGGTGAGGGCGATGCGTTGGCTGTCCGGCTCGTCCGCCTGCGTGTCCTTGTTGGGCCACCACACGCTCGCGCCGAGCCCCTGGTCGGTGGTCACGACCCAGGTGCGGCCCAGGCTGTCGCTGGTCCAGGTGAAGCCGCCATCCCAGGGCGGTCGCCTGGCGGGCTGGGGCTTCCCGTGATAGAAAACCGTGATGGTCTTGGCCGCGCCGGCAGGCTGCGGCGCTGCGAGCTTGGCGAAGAACGCGTTCCCGTCGCGCCGGACCGGCACGGCGCGGCCGTCCTGCGCCATGCTGTCGACCTCAAGCGGGATCATGAGGTCGATCTGCATCTCGCTCGAGGGTTGGAGCACACGGTACGAGATGCCGTTCGATCCCCGGATGCTCGAGTCGGTCGGGCTGATGGCGACGCGCAAGTCGTAGAAGGTCACGTCCCACCACGCTCGTGCGGGGGTCGTGTAGGAGCCGCGCAGGGTATCGGCGTGGGTGAACGCGCGGGTCTGCGCGGCGAGCCGCATGGGGGCGCACAACAGGACGAAGGCGGCGAGGGTTTGGCGTTTCATATCGGGCAAAAGGTACGCAGCGCCCTGACCTTGCGCTGGTGCGCCTATCGCCCGCAGTTTGGGCACCATCCGTCACGCCTCCAGACAGAGACAGAAGGAAGGCCCAGATGACCTTGGTGAAGACACCTCCGCCGCTCTCTCAGGAAGTCGACCTGTCCAAGACCTACGACGCGGTCGTCGTGGGCTCGGGCGCGGCCGGCGGCATGGCCGCCCACGTCCTCACCGAGCAAGGCATGAACGTGCTCATGCTCGAGGCCGGCAAGAAGCTGCCGATCGAGCAGGAGCTCCGGTCAATGCAGTGGCCCTACGATCACCCCCGCCGCGGCGATGCGCCTCCCGGATACCACTCGCTGTCGTTCAACGAGTACACGATCCGGACGCCGCCCTACGCGAAGGGGAGCACGTTCAAACATGTGATGTCGTACGTCGGCGGCTGGGGGGGCTCGGACTACGTGAAGAACATTCTCGTGGACGAGAAGGACCATCCCTATAGCGGCACGAAATACGCCTGGGTGCGCGCCCGCGCGCTGGGCGGCAAGACGAACATTTGGGGTCGGCTCGCCCTACGGCTCTCCGACTTCGATTTCAAGGCCAAGACGCACGACGGCTACGGCGACGACTGGCCGATCTCCTACGCCGACATCGAGCCGTACTACGACAAGGTCGACCGCTACCTCGGCATCTCCGGCGTGAAGGAGAACCTGCCGCACCTGCCGGACAGCCTGTTTCAGCGCCCCAACAAGCTGTCATTTGGGGAGGTACGGCTGCGCGAGAGCCTCAAGAAGATGGGGCGCGTGCTGACGCCGTACCGCGCCGGCGTGACGACCGATGGGTTGAAGCACAACAAGTACCGCAGCAAGTGCTATGGCCGCGGGGCGTGCGACCGGCGGCCCGGGGGCTGCGACATCCACGCCGCGTTCGATTCGCCGACCGGCTTGATCTACCCGGCCATGGACACCGGGCACCTGACGATTCGCACCAACTCGATCGCGCACGAGGTGCTGGTCGACCCCAATACCGGGAAGGCACGCGGCGTGGGGTTCGTCGACAGCGGCACGCGCAAGTCGTACGAAGCCAAGGGGAAGGTCGTGATCGTGGCGGCGTCCACGCTCGAATCGGCACGCCTGCTGCTGTTGTCGCGCTCGCCGCAGCATCCCAACGGGATCGGGAACTCGAGCGGGCACGTGGGCCACAACTTCTGCGAGCACGTGATGGGCCCCGGCGTCACGGGGCTCGTGAAGGACATGATCGGCAAGCCGCCCACGCTGGATGACGGCCGGCCGGGCGGGTTCTACATCCCGCGGTTCCGGAACCTCAAGGACCGTCAGCCGGGTTTCGTGCGCGGCTACGGCTTCGAGGGAAGCGGCGGGTTTTCGATTTTCCCGGGCAATGCCTTCGGGACTCAAGGGTTCGGCGCGCAATTCAAGAAAGACGTGCGGGACCACGCCGGCGCGTTCATCGGGCTGGGCGGGTTCGGCGAGGTACTGGCGCGCTACGAGAATTACATGGACTTGGATCCCGAGGAGAAAGACGCCTGGGGGATTCCAGTGCTCCGCTTCCATTATCAGTTCGGCGACAACGAGAAGAAGATGTGCGAAGACATGGCGGTCGCGGGGCGGGAGATGCTCGAGGAGGCGGGGATCGAGGTCGTGGGCACGGACGATAAGATGCTCACGGAAGGATGGTCGATTCACGAGCTGGGCACGGCGCGGATGGGGAGCGATCCCAAGACCTCGGTGCTGAACCAGTTCCAGCAGTCGCACGACGTGAAGAATCTGTTTGTCGTCGACGGCTCCAGTCACGTGAGCGCGTCGTGCCAGAACCCCACGTGGACCATCATGGCGCTGGCGTGGCGCTCCTGCGAGTATCTGGCGGGCGAATTCAAGAAAGGGAACCTATGACAGTCACGCGTCGCGAAATGCTGGAAGTGACCGCGGCCGCGCTGGCCGCGCCGTTGCTCACGCCCGCCCCGGTAACGGCGGCCACGCCGGCCGCTCCCGTTCTGCTCGGCGCCCCGAAGTTTTTCACCGCGCCCGAATTCGCGCTGCTCGAAGAGCTGTCCGATTTAATCATCCCGACCGACCCGCATTCTCCTGGTGCGCGCATCGCCGGTGTGGCGACCTACATCGACTTTCGTCTTTCGGAGTCCCTTGATACCGACCAGCAGGCCAAGTGGCACTCCGGGCTCGCCGCGGTCGACGCCGTGTCGCAAGAGTCGAACGGGAAAGCCTTCATGCAGAGCTCGCCCGCGCAACGGGTCGCCCTGCTCACGAAGATCGCGGCGGCCGAGCACGACCCGAAAACCCCGGCGGAGCACTTCTTCCAGCAGCTCAAGGGCTGGACGGTTCGGGCGTACTACAGCTCCAAGGTCGGGATCCACGCCGACCAGGAGTACAAGGGGAACGTGTATCAGCGCGGGGAATACGCCGGATACGACGCGAAGTGAGGTTGGGCGCGGCGCCCGCCGTTACGGCACCATCCGAAACCCCGCCGTCGCGAAACGGCTGTCGAGCGTCAGCGCGTCCGTGATCCGACGCTCGGCCATCACCGCGAAGCTCACGGCGTCCGTCAACGAGAAGTCCTGGTCGACGTAGCGCTCGAGCCAGTCGACCATGGCCCGACGATCAAGCTCTGGAGTGTCGTACACGACGAGATTCGGCGGCCGGCCGACCTGGCCGACGAAGGCGAGCGCGGCGCCTCGGCCGGTGCGCCGCAGGAGTAGGGCGTGGGTCTCCGCGACCACCAGATTGGTGGTGACCACCCGCGCGCCACGCTGGATGTGCTCGCGCAGTGCTCCGGCCACGGAGCCGTGGGCTGGATCGCGGCGCAGCGCCATCGTGTACCACGCACCGGTATCGACGAAGATCTCAGCGGGCACGGCGGCGGGGCGGCCGGCCACCTCGGTCCCGTCCCCAGCTCGCTTCCTCGCTGTCGGCGAGGAAACGGTCGTGGTCGCGAGCTACGTCGTACGCGGGACCACCGGCCTGCGGTCGGTCCGCCAGGCCGATGATCTGCAGTGCTGGATGAGCGTCCGGGTCAGATGTCTGGCGCTCGAGGGCCTCGAGGGCGCGACGCAGGACGTCGGACTTCGTAGCGCCGAGGTGTTGCGCCAGACGCTCGAGGCGCTGACGCTCGACGGCGTCGAGATATACCTGCACCGGCTCGCTGACCCGTCGCTTTGCGCTCATGATAGAAGATCATGTGATCATGAATACTGGTCATGATAACATGGTCTCGGCCGTGGCGCAACCAGCCGGTGGAGGGTCCTTGACAAGTCCCGGTTCCGGGGAAGGATAGGGGGAGAAATCAAGCGACGGCGGCACTTCACTCCCATCGGTAGAGGGCATAGACGTATGACACTTGTCCGTCACCTCGCTCCCGCGCTGGTCGCTGGTCTGTTCCTGGCGGTCCCCCTCAGCGCGCAGGATTCCACCGGCAGCATCGCTGGGAAGGTCATCGACCAGACGACCCAGCAACCCCTGGCCAACGTTGAAGTGGCCATTCCCGGTACCCCGCTTCGTGACCTCAGCAGGAACGACGGCACCTTCCGGGTCACGGGCGTCAGAGCCGGCACGCAACGAGTGCGCGCGACCCGCATCGGGTACGGGTCCCAATTCCAGGAGGTCACCGTCACGGCGGGTGGCGCGGCCACGGTGAACCTCGCGCTGGTTCCGGCTGCGGCGATTCTCGAGCCGGTCGTGGTGACGGGATACGGGACGCAACGTCGTGAGGCCATCACGGGATCGGTCTCCACAGTCGATGCCGCCGCCGCGAACCGCGGCGTGCAGACCAACGTCGACCAAATGATCCAAGGCCGGGCGGCCGGGGTGGACATCAGCCAGAACAACGGCGAACCTGGTGCCGGGCGACAGGTGCTCATCCGCGGCGGTAGCTCGATCGGCGTTGGCGGTGCCACGAACGACCCGCTCTACGTCGTCGACGGTGTTCCGATCAACAATGTGGCGACCGAGCCGCAGGCGATGGGGGTGTTCGGCGACCCGATGCTCGCCCGTAACCCGCTGAACCTGCTCAACCCGGCCGACATCTCGTCGATTACCATTCTGAAAGACGCAGCGGCGACGGCGATCTACGGCAGCCGCGCGTCGAACGGCGTGATCCTGATCGAGACGAAGCGCGGGCAAACGAGCGGCGGCCCGACGTTCGAGTACGACGGCTACGTGGCGGCGGCCAGTCCCGCGAAGCGCCTGCCCTTGCTCACCGGCGCGGAGTACCGCCAGTTCGTTGCGCGCAGGGTTACCGATTGGCGCAACGACTCGACCGCCTTCAACGGGAGGCATGGGCCGACAGACACCGTTTTCACAAAGCACTTCGCGGACTCGGCGGCCACCTTCAACGCCCTGGATCCCTCGCTCGTCTCACTGGGCCCGGCCAACACCGACTGGGCGTCCGCCATCACACGGACCAGCGTGACGCACAATCACGACCTCGCCTTCTCGGGCGGGAACGAAGCCACGCGCTATCGCGCCTCGATGAATTACGCGAAAGAGGAGGGCGTGACACTGTCCACCGGTCTCGAGCGGATTCAGGGCCGGTTGAGCGCCACCCACTCGGATCTGAACAACCGGCTGCGGATCGGGGTCAACGTGACGACCTCGCGCGTCAACAACACCTACCTCACCTACGAGAACCAGGGTGGCTTCCAGGGCGGCGTGTTCCAGCAAATGGCCGTCTTCAACCCGACCCAGCCGATCACGTTCACCGATTCGCTCGGCACGCACTACTACGATCCCGTCGGCTCGGTGCACAACCCGGTGGCGATGGCGAATCAACTCATCGACGTCGGCCACTCGACCCGCACTCTCGCCAACGCCAGCGCCGATCTGGACGTCGCGACGGGACTGACGGCGCGTGTCAACCTCGGGCTGGACCACTCCAGCGGTGACCGGCAGGAGTACTACCCCAACGCGAGCCCGGTGGGCGTGTCGTTGGGCAACGGGCTGGCGCAGCAGCAGAACCTCGATAACGCCACCCAGACGATCCAGACGCAGCTCACGTACCAGCGCCAGGTCGGCGACGGTACCAGCCTCGACGTCGTGGGTGGGTACGAGTACAGCAAGTTCAGGAGCAACTGGGTGCAGGCCGAGGGAATCGGGTTCTTCACCGACACGTACGGCTTCAACAATCTCAGTGCCGCCATCACCAGAAACGCCAGCGACAGCGCCTACGAGTTTCGGCTCGTCTCCTTTTTCGGGCGGGCCAACGTCGGGTTCAAGGACCGCTACTTCCTGACGGGCGTGCTGCGCTACGATGGCTCGTCCAAGTTCGCGGTCGGGCACAAGTGGGGGCTCTTCCCGGCCCTGTCCGCATCGTGGCGTCTCAGCCAGGAGAAGTTTCTGCAGGGCGGGCCGTTCTCCGACCTGCGGCTGCGGGTCGGCTGGGGGCTGCAGGGCAACCCGGGCGTCAATCCGTATACGTCGCTGATCACGCTCACCAGTGGCAGTGGTGCTGCCTACCCGTGGGGCGACGTGCCGCACGCCGGAGTCACGCCGAACAGCAACGGCAACCCGAACCTCAAGTGGGAGCAGACGTCGCAGGTCAACGCGGCGGTCGACTTCGGCCTGTTGAGCAACCGGCTGTCGGGGAGCGTCGAGTACTACGTCAAGAACACCAAGGACCTGCTGCTGACGATCGACGTGCCCCAGCCGGCGCTCGCGTCCCAGCAGCTCATCAACGTGGGCAGGCTGCACAACAACGGCCTCGAGGTCTCGCTGGACGCCGTTCTCGTCTCGCACCCGGGTCTCGTCTGGCGTTCCGGCGTCGTGTTCGCTGCGGAGCGCAACAAAGTGACCGAGTTGGCCACCTCCACGGGCTTCGCGACCGGACCCGTCAGCGGTCAGGGGCAGAGCGGTGTGAACGCCGAGCGCCTCTTCCCAGGCTCCCCGCTCGGCACGTTCTTCGGCCCGGTGTTCCTGGGCATCGATAGCTCAGGGAAGCAGGTGTTCTTCTGCACCACGGCGGTGACGCCGACGTGCTCCAACGGGCGCACCACGACAGGGCTCGCGCCCAATGGCCCGGACTACCGCGAGATCGGCAACGCCAATCCCGACTTCACCCTGGGGTTCCACAATCAGGTCAACTGGGGCAAGTTCGACATCTCCTTCCTGGTGCGGGCGTCGGTGGGCGGGAAAGTGTTCAACAACAGCGCGCTGGTGTACGCCACGCAGGGGAACGCGCTCCAGGGCAAGAACTTCCTGCGGGACGCCGTGACCGATCCGACCGGCATCCACGAGCCGGCGATCTTCTCGTCGCGCTGGATCGAGAGCGGCACGTTCGCGCGCCTGCAGAACATCACGGTGTCGTACGATCTCGACCTGCCAGTGCTGACGCGCTCGGCGCGCAGCGCGCGGCTGTATGTCTCGGCCGACAATCTGGTGCTCCTGACCGGGTACTCGGGCCTCGACCCCGAAGTGTTCTCAGGCACCGGAACGGCCGTGCGTGGCATCGATTATCTCACGTATCCGCGGCCCCGCACGGTGACGGGTGGCCTGCGTCTCATGTTCTGAGGAGGCTCTGGTCCCATGAAGCGATTCTTTGTGAAGGCGTCGATCGGAGCGGCGGGGCTGGTGGCGTTGCTGCTGCCGCTGCAGGGGTGCACCAACCTGGATGAGACGCCGCCCAGTCTCATCTCGACCAGCAACTTCTTCGGCAACGAGGCAGAGGTGCTGGCGGCCCTCGCCGGCGTGTACGCGCAGCTGCGGACCACGACGCCGGAAGGCGGCTGGTACGACGTGAACGAGATCACCACGGACGAGATGGTCACGCCGATCCGCGGCCAGGACTGGAACGACAACGGCCAGTGGATCGACCTGCACAACATGACCTGGACGCCGACCAGCATAGCCACCAGCAACTTCTTCAACGGGGATTGGAACAACCCCTACGCCGGCATCGCGCGCGCCAACCTATTCCTCAGCGCGGTGCAGAACACGACCTTCGCGAACAAAGCGTCGATCATCGCGGAGGTCAGGGCCCTCCGCGCCTTCTACTACTACCTCCTGATGGACTTCTTCGGCGGCGTGCCGATCGTCACCACGACGGAGCTCGGGAAGCATCCCCGCAACACGCGCCGCGAGGTGTTCGACTTCATCGAGAAGGAGCTGATCGCGGCGCGCGACTCGGGGCTCCCCGCCACGCGTCCCGTGGAGGACAACGGACGTTTCACGCGGGGCGGCGCGGATGCGATTCTGGCCAACATGTACCTGAACGCCGGCGTGTTCACCAAGGACGGTGCCGCGGGCGGGATCAACGCCACGGGATACAACTCCTGCACGGGCGTGACGGTCAGCGGGGGGCAGGATGCGTGCCTGGCCGCCGATTCCGCGGCCACGCGCCTCTTGAATTCCCCCAACTACCGGCTGGCCGACTCGTTCCCCCAGAACTTCCGCGCCGACAACGACAAGTCGCCCGAGAACATCTTCGTCGTCAAGTTCATCGCCGCGGACGGCCTGGGGCTCGATTACGCCATGGCGATTCTGCACTACAACCAGTACGCCCCGCTCACGCCCTGGAACGGGTTCGCGATCCAAGCGCAGACCTACAACGCGTTCGACTCGACCGACAAGCGGCGGCGGGTGGTCCTGATCGGACCGCAGAGCGACGTGCTGAACGGCGCGCCGGCTTGTGTACGACCCGGGTGCGCCGGGGGCGCCCCCGATAACTACGGTCCCATTTGGGAGAGCACTCACCGCCTGGTCTTCACCGATACGATTCACAACATCCGCTCGGCGACGGAAGGGGAGGGGGGGCGGATCTACAAGTGGCCGGCCGACCCCAACCACGTGGCGCAGAACAGCGGCAACGACTACGCCTGGTTCCGCCTGGGCGAGATGTATCTGATCAAGGCCGAGGTGGAGAACGAGCTGGGGAACACGCCTACGGCGCTGACACTGCTCAACGCCCTGCGGGGGCGCCGCGACACCGTCGCAGCGCCGCTCCTCACAGTGAATCGCTCGGTGATCCTCAAGGAGCGGCTGTTCGAATTGCTGGGCGAAGGCAAGCGGCGGCAGGACCTGATCCGGTTCGGCGGATATACCAACCGGACGGACGACCCGTCGCTCGTCGGAGGCAAGCAGGCTCGGCCGGATTACTACGTCCTGATGCCGGTGCCGCAGTCGCAGATCGACGCGAACTCGCTCCTCACGCAGAATCCCGGGTATTGACCCGGAAGGTTCTGGAGGTTGTGGAGGTTGTGGGCGATCGTGTAGGGGCGCAGCAGGCTGCGCCCCTACACGTTTTTCTACCCGCGCTCTGCCTCCTGGCCGGTTGCTCGGCGGCCTCCGCCCCGGCCCCGCCTCCCGCCGACGGCCATCTGTTCACCCTGCTACCCTCGAGCTACACCGGCGTCCGCTTCGAGAATCGTCTCACGGACACGCACGACCTGAACGTCTTCACCTATCGCAATTACTACAATGGCGGCGGCGTCGCCCTCGGCGACTTGACCGGCGACGGCCTGCCCGAGATCGTGCTCACCGCGAATCAGGGCGGCACCCGGCTGTACCTGAACGAGGGCAAGTTCCGCTTCCGCGACGTCACCGCCGAGGCCGGGCTGCACAGCCGGGGTTGGACCACCGGCGTCACCCTGGCCGACGTGAACGGCGACGGACTGCTCGACATCTACGTCTGCCACGCCGGCCTCGACCCGAAGCTCCGGGCCAACGAGCTGTACATCAATCAGGGGCTCGACGCCCACGGCGTTCCCACCTTCGTAGAACAGGCCGCGGCGTACGGCGTGGCCGATACCGGCTACTCCACGCAAGCGGTGTTTTTCGACTACGACCGCGACGGTGATCTCGACCTGTTCGTGATCAACAACTCACCCCGGCCAGTCGCGGGCTTCGATCTGAAGAACACCCGCACGGTCCGCGACGCGCTCGGCGGCCATCGGCTGTATCGCAACGACGGCGGGCATTTCGTGGACGTGAGCGCCGCGGCCGGCATCTACGGGAGCGAGATCGGTTTAGGTCTCGGGGTCGGCGTGAGCGACCTGAACCGCGACGGCTGGCCCGACATCTACGTCGCCAACGACTTCTTCGAGCGCGA
>WNFX01004623.1_pt1 | contig 13468 bp, 12 predicted proteins | sample 5400111 | NCBI WGS metagenome assembly WNFX01 (sample SAMN13153363, study PRJNA577476) | soil metagenome | isolation source: 40 cm soil or saprolite under grassland replicate 1 | place: USA:California | collected 2016-06-15
TGCGGACCGCCAGGTCCTGCTGCGGGAAGTCGGGGTTGCAGGCCGCCAGGATCTGGCGCAGCTGCGTCAGGTGGTAGACGGTCGGCTCCTTGGCCGGCACCTTCACACGCGGCAGCTTGAACAGCCGCGGGTCGATCGAGTAGCCCTCGTTGTCGGCCCAGCGCAGGAACACGCGGACGGACGCGTGCGAGTCCTGCAGCGTCTCGGCCGAGAACGGCCGGCCGCGATGGCTGTCGCGGCTGGCCATGTGCGCGCGGTAGACGCGCATCACCTCCACCGTCAGGTCCTTGAACTGACGCACGCCCTGATGCTCCGCGCGCAGCCAGGCGAAGAACCCCTCGATGTGGTAGTCGTACGATGCCAGCGTCTGGGGCGAGAGCCGGTTGCCCTGCCGCTCCAGCCGGAACTGGTCGTAGGCGTCTTCCAGCGGCGTCCGTCGCCGCCCCGCCGCCGTGCCCGGGAGCACCCTCATCTTCATCGGTCTGCCTCCGATTCTGCGTACGAGAGGTCGGGCAGACCGGCCAGGTGACCGATTAACTCAGGCTTTTCCGGCGAGGTTCCGGCGGCCCTCCAGCGGAGTGCCTACGCGGTTCCCACGGGGTTCCCTGAATACGAATCGGTCAGCGACGGACTCAGAAGATGCGAGCCTGGTGGACCCGAGGGGATTCGAACCCCTGACCTTCTGAAAGCCATGGCGTCCTGCCGAAACCATGAGGGTCGCAGCCGGCGGCAGCCCCTGTGGTTGAATGGCCCGAATTTCAGCGACCCGACGGCCAGGGTCCCGGAGTTCAGGCCGGACGGCAGACACACCTTTCGGGAACCAGGCCGTCATCGTCCATTGGCCGGCGTAGCGGCCTTGGCGTCGTACACGATGGTGCATGGCACGGCGAGATTCAAGGGTGCGTGTCGCCCGGTCCTCCGTACCCAGGACGGGGGCGGGAGGCCAACTGGCGATCGTATTCGTAGTCGAGTCCATGCGAGGCCAAGACTCCAATCGCCCTATGATGTCGTACTTAGAGTAAGATATGGCTCATTGGACGAAGCCGCGAAGAGGGGAAGGCCGCCGCGGACGCCGGACAACGCCATGGCCGTCCTCGCCCGGCAGGTCCTGGTGGAGGCCGGACGGGCATTCGACAGCGCGGGCGCTCTCGTCGCGGCCATCGAGCCCCACCTCCAGAGGCGCTACAGCGACAGCACGATCTACGCCTACGCCAGCGAGCGGTTGGTCCCGCCCGGCGACGTGCTCCTCGCGGCCGCCCTGGTGGCCGGTATCTCGGTCGACGAGAAGCTCGGCCTGAAGCGCGATCAGACGGAGACGGGCAAGCCGATCGAGGAGCTGCGCGCCGAGATGGCCCAGCTGCGCGACGTCGTGGCCGGGCTCCAGCGGCAGCTGACGGGTCAGGTCGACCCCGCGTCGGAGGCAGACCAGCGCCGGGCCCAGCGCCGGGAGTGGGCGCGACAGTCCCGGGCCGCCTCGCCGCCGGTCCAGTCGCCAGCGCCCGGCAGGTCGGCCGGGCGCGGTCGTTCTATGTGATGGCTGCGTAGGCGGAGGTGCGAGCGAATGGCTGAGGTGATCGGAGGTCTGCGGGAGCCGGCGGGCTCGTTCGCGGATGCGCGCGATCGCGTTCGGCAGCGGCGTCGCAGCTGGGCACGGAGCAGCCGGACCGGCCACGAACCGGCCGACGGCGCCGGCTCGCTGGCGGGTCCCGGCTGGTCTGTCGATGCCACGGTCATCGAGCGCCAGCGGATACTTCGGGGCTGGTCGCGGCTGGAGCTCGCGCACGCCGCCCACGTCGATCCGAAGACGCTGCGCGACCTGCTCGGCAACCGGCGGCGGCCAAACCTCGGAACCGTACAGGCCACCTGCACGGCGCTGGGCATGACGCTGGCCGAGGTCATCCGCTTCTCGTGACGCGGCAGGGGTAGGGGCATGGGCGAGTTCAGGGGCACGATCACGGTGCGGCGGCACGGGCCGATCTCGACGGACGAGTATTCGCGTGTGCTCGCTGCCCTGAACCAGCGGCATGACGAGCTCGATGCCGTGGGCGGGGGCGGGAGCCGCGATACGGCCATGTTCGTCATGAGCACCGACCGCTGGGACTGGCCTGCGCAGGCTGCTGGCGAGCTGCTCGATGCGATCATCGATGCGCTCCAGTACACGGGCCTGGCCGACGTCTGGCCTGAGGGGTTGGTCCTGGAGGCGGAGGATGACGGGGAGCTGGACGAGCGCCGGGCGGTGCCCGGGTAGGCTCCTCTGGCCTGGTCACAACTCCACGAGGGCACACCGACCGGCCGTCGCCTGAGGCGCCTGATTCTGCCTTTGACAATCAGGCGACCTTGGCGTCTGGACGGGCCATCCCGTAAACTCGACTCCAATACGAGCGCAGGCCCCGCCTGACTCTGGATCAGGAGATCGAGGGTTCAAATCCTTCCTCCCCAGCCATTCCCTTCTCTCAGCCCCGGCTGAGCTCGTCCTCGTCCTCTGTCGATCGGCGATAGCGACGGCCGGCCCACCCGATCCTTGCCTTGTTTAGTCATGGTATGTATGCTGATACCATTCCGATAAGATTATATGAGAGTGGGTGAGATGGAATCATGAGCGTTACCTTGCCCGGCGTCAACATCCCGAGCTACACGGTGGACCTCGGTGCCCTGGCCACCAACGACTTCCTGATCCTCCTGGTGGTCGGCCTGATCGCGGGCCTGCTGGCCAGCCGGGTCGTGGGCGTGGGCGGCGGCCTGTTCCTGGACCTGGTCGTGGGTGTGATCGGCGCCTTCCTGGGCCGCTGGCTCTTCGGGCTGTTCAACATCAACCTCGGCCCCGGCGTCATCCCCATGGTCATCGTGGCCTTCGTGGGCGCCGCTCTCCTGCTGCTGATCGTGCGCGCGATGACCGGCGGCTTCTACCATCGCCGGCGGTTCCGCCGGCGGCCTCTCTGACTCTCGGGGGAGGCGTCCTCCCTTCCTGCCCTCCCCCTCGGAGTCCGCGGGGGAGGGCGAACGTGCGTTCAGAGTCCGCAGGCTGCCAGCGTGGGCGCGGACAGAGAGGTGCGAGAAGTCACCCGGCCCCGAACGCCTCCTCCACACAGACCGCCGCGCCGAGCAGCGCACGGTCCGAGCCGGGCGCTGCGCAGATCTGCAGGCCCAGCGGCAGCCCACCCGGTCCGCTCCCGGCCGGGAGCGTGACCGCCGGCGCTCCGACCAGCGTCCAGCGCGTGCAGGGTCGCGGATCGCCGGTGGTCGCGAGACCGGGAGCCTCCCCAAGGGTGGCCGGGCAGAGGATGCCGTCGTACGGCCCCGCCCACCTGGCGACCGCCTCGAGGAGCCGTTCGCGCTTGGCCAGCGCCGTCCGGTAGTCGCGCTCCGGCGTCTGCTCGCCGTCGGCGATCGCCCTCCAGAACGGTTCGCTGACGAGGTCGGGCGCCCTGGCCACATCGGGCCCCAGGTTGCGAGCCGCCTCGAAGACCATGATTCGCCGCTGGACGGGGATGGCGGCATCGAACCCTGCCGGAGCCTGGGTCTGCTCGACGGTCGCGCCGGCGGCACGCAGCCGCTCGATCGCCCGGTCGATGTGGTCACGGGCCGCCGGCTCGAGCTCGGGCCACTCGGGGCTCCGGTAGAGCCCGAGGCGCGGCGGGCGCGCCGGCGGGCTCGGGCTCAGGTCGCTGTCTGCCATGACCGAGCAGAGCCGGGCGGCGTCGGCCACGGTGGCCGCGAAGCCGCCCAGCTGGTCCAGGGTCTCGCTGAGGATCATGACGCCGTCGCGCGCGATCATCCCGGCGCTCGGCTTGAATCCGACGACGCCGCAGAAGGCGGCAGGGCGGATGATCGAGCCGCTCGTCTGCGTGCCCGTCGCCAGCGGCAGCATCCCCGCCGCCACCGCGGCCGCCGATCCCATCGAGGAGCCGCCGGGCGTCCGCGACGGGTTCCAGGGGTTGGTGGTGGGACCCGGCGTGTACAGGGCGAGCTCGGCGGTCACCGTCTTGCCCGCGACCACGCCGCCCGCGGCCTCGATCCTGGCCACGACGGTCGCGGAAGCGTCGGGGACGCGCCCGCGGAAGAGCGCGGAGCCGCGCTCGGTGGGAATGCCGGCGGTGTCCATGACGTCCTTGATCCCGACCCACCGGCCGTGCAGGGGTCCCGGCGGGGCCGCAGCGGACAGCCGCTGCGCCCGCTCGAGGTCGAGCCAGGCGAAGGCGTGGACGGACGGCTCCCGCTCGCGAATGGCCGCGCTCCACTCGGCCCTACCCATGACCCTCATCTTGGAGCTCCTCGATCATCATGGCGCGACGAGGGCGACGCCCGGGGCGGGAATTCGCCGGACGGGATCCTGGCTCAGCTCTGCCGGAGCGCCGGCATGGGGATGGGCACGGCGTACGTGCGGGCGCCGACGCCTACGCCGCCCTCGCAGGTGTTGGGCGGGGTGGTGGAGACGCCGCGCAGGGACGGCGTCTCGGCGGCCCAGAACATGAAGCCGAGCATGCCCGGCGTGGTGCCGGCTCCGTTGGGCGCCACCGTCTGCACGTAGCCGCCGGTGGAGCTCTCCAGCGAACTCGCGAAGTCGGTGCACTCGGGGCGGACCCGCGAGCCGGCGGAGATGAACAGGCTGCCGGTGAACTTGGCCGGCGCCAGCGGCGGGATGGGCGGGCTGAAGCGCGGCTTGCCGTCCACGTGCTCCTGCCAGTTGGCCTCGGCGTCGGAGGCGCTGGTCGGCTGCTTGCTCGGGACCATCGCGTTGGCGTAGTCGAGCACCGGCCGCGAGCTGGTCAGCCAGTCCGCGGTGGCCTGGCGGGCCAGGGCGATGAGGAAGCGGTCGCCGGCGCCCAGGTCGATGGTCAGCCGAGCCGCCGGGGTGGCGCCGGTGGCGTCATAGGGGAGCTGCGAGCGGTAGGCGTCGATGAACGCCTGCAGGGCGGCCAGGTTGGGGGAGCTGTTCTCCTCGTAGTCGATCTCGGTGCCGGTGCCCAGGCTGCTCGCGACCGCAGCCGCGTTCAGCCCGAGCTGGGTGGCGTTGGTGGCGAGAGCGGTGTTCCAGTCGTCCACGAAGGTGATGCCGCCGATCGAGAGCATGACCCGGATGCCGTGGGAGGTGAAGTAGCCGATCACCGACGGCGTCATGCCGATCGGGACGCCGCCGCTGGTCTGGGCGTCGGTCGTGCGCCGGAGCAGCTCGAGCGGGTTGACGAAGCTGAGCACGACCAGGTTCACCGAAGGCGTGCCGTCGCCCCGGTCGATCAGCCAGTGGTTCGCGTGATCGAAGTCCGCCGGGTCGCGGACCGTGCCCCAGGTGCACGCGTCGTTGCTGCAGTGCCAGGCGCCGTAGACCTGCATCGGCGTGGCCGGCGCGGCGGCGACCGGCGACACGGACAGTGCCAGCAGCAGGCCGAGCACCGGGAGGGGAAGCCCCCAGCGCGGCAGGTTCCTCTTCACGACTTGCCTCCCGCAGGGCCGCACTCGATGGCCTGGGCCGGCAGCCCGGGCCCGACACCGCGATGCTGAGCGCGCCGAATCGGTGTGTCAAGTCGCCCGCTTGCTCCCCCTGCCGCCGGTCGTGCCGGCCGTCATCGGCGCACGAGCCGGTACGCCGTGAAGGAGAGTCGGCTCTGCATCGCCCGGGCGCAGCGGATCTCGAAGTCGGCTCCGAAGGCCGCCTCCACGCCGCCCCGAGGCGCCCCGGCCGCCCCGATCAGTCGCCACGCGAGCGGGGGGTTCTGGACGCCGAGGAGGAGCATCTCCGCACCCGGCGCGGCGAGCGACACCACGCCGCGCGCACAGCTGAGCTGCGAGGCTCTCGAGAGCCCGTGGAAGCAGCCCACGTCCACGACCAGGTCGAAGCTGCCCCGGATCCCCGCCTCCGAGAGCCGAGTCGCATCGCCCTGCACGAACCGCACGTCGGCCGCGGCCTCCACCGCCCTTCTCCGGGCAGCATCGATGGCCGGCCTTGAGAAGTCGATGCCCAGCGCCTTCCACCCGTGCTCGGCGAGGTAGAGGCAGTTGGTGCCCGTCCCGCATCCGATGTCCAGTGCCCGGCCGGTCGGCAGCGCGCCGACGAGCTCGACCAGCTCGGCCGCGGGCTGGCCGGTGTCCCACCGCGGCCGCCCGAGGCCGTAGGCCAGGTCGTAGAAGCGGTTCGCCAGGCTCATGCCCATCCCTCCCGGAGTTAATGACCGACAGTCATCAACTATAATGACCGCCGGTCATTAAATGAGCAACCGTGGCCTGCGCCACCGGCGTCCGGAGGCCCGGCGGGACGAGATCCTGCGGGCCGCCGCCCAACTGCTCGCGGATCGCGGCGGATCCGTGAGCATGGAATCGGTGGCCGGCGCCGCGGGGACCGCCAAGGGGACCATCTACCGGTACTTCCGATCCCGTGCCGAGCTGATGGCTGCCCTCCGCGAGGAGTACTCCGCATCGCTGGCAACAGTCGCGCGCGCCGCGCTGCTGGAGGGCGCCTCCGCGTCGGCTGCCGACCGCTGGGCACGCTTCGCCGAGTCCCTGCTGGACTTCTCACTGGCCAATCGGGCACTTCACCACGCGCTCTTCCGCGACGAGCCCGTCACCGAGGACCGGTCCATGGAGCCGCTGCGGGCGGCGCTGCGCGACTTCCTCGATCAGCAGATCCAGTCGGGCGTCCTCCACCTTCCCCGGCCGGAGCCGCTGCTCCGTGTGCTCCTCGACGGGTTCCACGGAGCGCTGATCGCGGTCGCGCACGCCGACCGGCGGGAGGACGACGATCCGCGTGGCGACTTCTTGACGGTCGCCCGGCTCGTGGGCGATGCCCTGCTGGCTCGGTCGGGGCGGTCGCCAGCTCCTCCAGCCTGACCGACTCGTCGTCCAGCTCGCCGCGCCAGGAAGCCTCCGCGTACGTTTGACGAAACCGCAGCCTTGATCGATGATCCTGGCGGGCGCCACGGGGTCGCCCAGCGGGCACGGGATCACCGCGAGGAGGGGACACATGCACGGATCGAGGGGGGGACCGCGCGACGGTCTGCGCCGCGTCGCGGCGCTGGCCGCGCTGGCGGGGCTCGGCCTGGTCGCCGGCGTCACGCCGGCCGGCGTCGCGGCGGCGGCGCCGGCCGCGTCCACACTGTCGAAGGAGGATCGCGCGATCGTGGCGCAGGCTCGCCTGAACCACGAATCGCAGATCGACCTGCTGATCGCCGCCAGGCCGGGGGCGGCCAGGAAGGTCGCCGACGCCGTCACCGCGCTGGGCGGGAACGTCCGGTTCCGGGAGGACAGCGTGGACTACGTCCGCGCGTTCGTCCCGATCGACCGGGTGGAGGCGGCGGCGAGCCTGGACGGCGTGCAGGCCGCCAGCCCCGACGTGCTGGTCCCGATCGAGGACCCGAGGCCCGAGGCGGGCGCCGTCGAGGCGGCGCCGGAGCCGCCGGGCCCGACGACCCCGGCCGAGAACAGCCAGCTCCCCACGCGTGACATCGGTGCGCCCCAGTTCGTCGCGGCGCACCCCACGTACGACGGTCGAGGCGTCGTCATCGGCATCCTCGACACCGGGATCGACCTCCTGACGCCGGAGCTCCAGACCGCCAGGCTGCTCGACGGGACGCCGACGCGCAAGATCATCGACTGGCGGAACTTCAACGACCCGCTGTCCCACCTGGATCCGAGCTGGATCGACATGGGCGCGCAGGTGACGGTCTCCGGAGGGGCGTTCAACGCCAGCGGGGTGACCTACGGGGGCGTCGCCGCCGACGGCACCTACCGGTTCGGCGTCTTCGACGAGAGCGCCATCGCCAGCAGCAGCGAGTATGCGATCGCCTGCGGCTCGGACCTGAACCGCGACGGCACCTGCGGCCAGCGGTTCGCCGTGCTGTGGAACACCGCCGACGGCACCGTTCGGGTGGACGCCGACGCCGACCACAGCTTCGCCGGCGAGCGCGCGATGCGCGACTACTCCATCAACTTCGACGTCGGCGTGTTCGGCAGCGACAACCCGAGCACGCCCACCCGCGAGACGGTGCCGTTCACCGTCCAGACGGACGGCAAGGACAAGTTCGTGAACATCGGGGTCGTCGGCGCCGAGCACGGCACGCACGTCGCCGGCATCGCGGCGGGCAAGTCGTTCTTCGGCGGGGCGATGAACGGCGCGGCGCCGGAGGCGCAGATCGTGTCGGTCCGCGGCTGCGTCTTCGGCAGCTCCTGCACGGCCGCGGCCCTGATCGATGGGATGGTCTTCCTCGAGAAACAGGCGAACGTGGACGTCATCAACATGTCGATCGGCGGCCTGCCGGCGCTCAACGACGGGAACAACGCTCGGGCGATCCTCTACAACCGCCTGATCGACCAGTCGAAGGCGCAGATGTTCATCTCCGCGGGCAACAGCGGGCCCGGCCACAACACCGTCGGCGACCCGTCCGTCGCCACCAAGGTGGTCAGCGTGGGCGCCTACGTCCACAGGGACACCTGGTTCAACGACTACGGCGCGATCGCGGCCAAAGACGACGGGCTCTTCCCGTTCTCGTCCCGCGGCCCTCGTGAGGACGGCGGCCTCAAGCCGAACGTCGTCGCGCCGGGCGCGGCGATCTCGACGGTCCCCGCGTGGGAGCCCACCTTCCCGCTGGTCGGCCCGCTGCCGCCCGGCTACGACCTGCTCAACGGGACGTCCATGGCGGCGCCCGAGGCGACCGGCGGCGCCGCGCTGCTGATCAGCGCAGCCAGGCAGACCGGCGCGCAGGTCGCGCCGGACCAGCTGCGCCAGGCCGTCGTCTCCTCCGCCCGGTACCTGCCCGGCTACGGCGCGTACGAGCAGGGCGGGGGCATCTTCCAGGTCGGCGCGGCCTGGGACCTGCTGAGGACGAACATCAAGACCGTCCAGATCACCAGCAGCGCGCCGGTTGCGACGGTCCTGAGCGACAGGCTCGCGACGCCCAACCAGGGCGTGGGCATCTACGAGCGCGAGGGCTGGGCGCCGGGCCAGACCGGGACGCGCACCATCACCTTCACCCGCACGTCGGGCGTCTCCCAGGCCATCACCTATGGGCTGACCTGGACCGGGAACGACGGGACGTTCTCCAGCGCCGGGTCGATCACGCTCCCGCGCGGCGTCGCGGTCGGACTCCCGGTCACCATCAGCGCCGCGTCCGCGGGCATACACGGCGCGGTCCTGAAGGTGGACGACCCGGCCACGGCGGGCGCGGACTACGAGGTGATGAACACGATCGTCGCCGCGGAGCAGTTCAGCCTGGCCAACAACTTCAGCGTGACGGTGGCCGGCCAGGCCGACCGGCCGGACCGGGCGGTCTTCCTCTTCAACGTCCCCAAGGCCACCCCGGCCCTGAACGTGGACGTCACCGGCATCAGCGGCCGGATCCGCGTCTGGCGGTTCTCGCCGCAGGGCCTGCCGATCGACACCCCGGCGTTCCAGACCGGCGGCACGCAGACGAAGGCGCTGACGAACCCGATGGCCGGCGTCTGGGAGGTCGCAGTCGAGGTCTCCCGCACCTCGGCCGTCAGCCCCGCCACATTCACGCTGACAGCGACCATCCAGGGCGTGGACGTCAGCCCGTCGTCGTGGACGGTGGACCCGACGACGCTCGGCACCGCGTACAGCCAGCAGTTCTCGTTCACCAATCGCTTCGGTGCCTTCACCGGGGGCGCGGCGGGGACCAACCTCGGCAGCGCCTTCGCCGCACGGCCGAGCATCGCTGCCGGCGCTCCCGACCAGACGTTCACGGTGAACGTGCCGGCCGGGTCCACCTCGATCTCGGCGAGGATCGGCAACGCGTCCGACACCAGGGCGGACCTGGACCTGTTCCTGTTCGACTGCCACACGGGCACCTGCGTCCTGCGGGCGTCCAGCACCGGCTCCTCGGCCGAGGAGTCGGTCTCGTTCACCAACCCCGCGGCGGGCACGTGGACGGTGGTCGTGGACCCGTTCGCGGTGCCCGCCGGCGCCACCGACTACGACCTGCTCGACGTGGTCGCCAACCCGGCCTTCGGGTCGATCTCGGTGACCGACCCGGCCACGCTGCGCCCGAACGGCGCCCAGTGGACGGCCACGGCGACCGCGGTCGCCGGCGCGGCGCCCGGCGCCGGCCGGTTCCTGCAGGGCTTCGTGCAGGTCAGGAGCGACTCGGTCGTCCTCGGCTCGGCCGAGGTGCGGCTCTTGAACGTCGGTCCGTGACCCCGGTGCGGGGGGCCGCCCTCGAGGGCGGCCCCCCGGCGCCTGTAGAATCGAGCCCCGACATGTCCGTGAAAGTCACGCCCGGCGGCACGCGCGGTCAGCGACCTCCTCCGGGCCCGCTGAAGAAGGTCGTGTTCTGGTTCATGCGGTCCACCTACCGGCTGGGGGCGCGCAAGATGGATGGCAAGCCGGTCATCCTGCTCACCACCCGGGGCGCCCGCTCCGGGGAGCAGCGGACGAACCCGGTGATGTGCTTCCCGGAGGGCGACTCCGCCTGGCTCGTCGTGGCCTCCTTCGGAGGCGCGGCCAGCCACCCGGCGTGGTTCGTCAACATCGCCCGGCACCCGGACGACGTCTGGGTCGAGGTCGAGGGCCGGCGCCTCAAGGTCACCGCGCGCTCGCTCGACGGCGAGGAGCGCGAGAAGGCGTGGCAGCGCATCACGGCGCAGGCCCCTCGGTTCGCCGGATACCAGGAGAAGACCGACCGCCAGATCCCGGTCGTGCGGCTGGACTCGGCGGCCTGAAGGCGCGGATCCCGCCCGGGGCCGAGGCGAGCCACCCGGAATGCGGTAGGCCCGGCCCGGTCCCCGAGCTCGCGCCCTACGCGCCGCGCATCAGCCGCGCGGCGATCTCCGCCAGCTCGCCCGGGTGGTAGCCTGGCGAGTACACCTGCGGCTCGTCCGGCAGCGGCAGGGTCGGGCCGCCCTCGGGCGGACCGTCCGCCACCCGAAGCTCGCCGCCGTCCTCCGGATGGCGGCCGTTCCAGATCTTGTCCACGTCCCGGTAGTCGTCCGGGCTGAAGCGGTAGAGCGTCCGGTGCACGGCCTGCTCGTGGAACCTCCTCGCCTCCGGGATCGTCTCGTTCGAGATGCGCGGGATGTTGAGCATCTTGCTCACCTCGACGCCGGTCAGCTTCTCCAGCGCCTTCGCGTAGGCGACCTGGTGCACGCCGCCGCGCACGAGCAGGTAGCCGCCCAGCGCCCGGGCGATCGGGTTGTCGGCCATCTCGTACACGCGCAGCTTGCCCATCCGGGCGCCGCTCTCCAGGAAGAAGTTGTGCAGCATGTCCAGCACGACGTCACCGCTGTTGAACACGTAGTCGCCGCTCCAGGCGGCACCCAGCGAGTTGACGGGGAGGGCGCCCTGCCCGGAGACGAGGAAGTGGTGCGGGTTGCCCACGCCGGCCACGCCGGCCAGCCTGTGGTCGGGTGACTCGCCGCGCTCCGTCGTGCCGGACAGCAGGCTGTTGATCGTCGCCGCCACCAGCTCGATGTGGCCCAGCTCCTCGGTGGCGATGTTGGCGACCAGGTCGTAGAAGGGCTTCAGCTCCTTTCTGCCCCGGAAGTTGAACGACTGGTACGTGTAGTTCATCAGGGTGGACATCTCGCCGAAGCGGCCGCCCAGCAGCTCCTGGACTGCCTGCGCCGCCCGGGGATCGGGGTGCTCCGCCGCGGGCAGCTCGACCTGCAGGCGATCGATTCTCAGGTACATTGCCATGCTCCTTGCCGCTCGAGCTCCTGTCGGGCTCGAGCTCTGGCCCAACCAGCGGATCGCGCCTCGGGACGGCACCGGCCGCTGGCAACCGCAGCTGACGTCTACCGTAACAGCAGGGCGGCGCCGGCCACGTCGTCCGAGATCGAGACGCCGGCCCGGCGATCAGCCAGGCGCGCCCAGCACCTCGGCGAAGAACGCGTCGATGCGGCGGCGGGCCTCCCGGTTGGAGCGCAGCGGGATCGCCACCCACAGCTCGTGGCGCTCGGTGACCGGCCTGCCGGTCGGCTCGTCCACGCCCTGCCGCTCGCGCCGGCGCATCACGCGGGCGGTCACCACGCCGCGGCCTCCCTTGTTCGCCTTCAGGAAGCGCCAGAGCGCCTCCGCCACGGCGCTGGGCGCGATGCCTCTCGCGAAGTCGAGCGCAAATGACATGATGTGCGGGCTGCCGGCACGCGCGTAGCGCTCGGAGGCCAGCAGGCGCAGCTGCACGTCGCCGTCGATCCTGATCTCCGTCGAACGCTCCGGCTCCGGGCTCCCCGTGATCTGCTCGGGGTCGAGCACGTACAGCTCGACCCTGATGTCCGGGGCCGTGTCCCCCGCCACTTCCGTCATCTCCTCCGGCTGGACCCCTCCTGAGTCTCCCCGCTCCTGCTCCTGCCGTCAACCGCGTCCGGCCGGCGTCCGGCCCCTCTCGTAAACTGGCCGGCCGGGAGCGTATCACCATGTACGAGTACACGACCATGCGCCTGTGGGCATCGCTGCTGATCGCGTCTACGGTGGGGGTGCTCGCTTTGGGCGCCTACGCCGGCTGGAACCTGCGAGCCATGCCGCAGCCGGGAGACCGGATGGCGATCGTCCGCTCGGTCGAGATCTACGACCGCAACGGCCAGCAGATCGCGCAGCGCAGCCCCGACGGCCAGTTCCACATCTACACGTCACTCGCCGACATGGGCCGCTACGGGCCGGCGGCCACCCTGGCCGCGGAGGACCGCGACTTCTACCACCACGCCGCCGTGGACGCCCCCGCGCTGCTGCGCGCTGCGGCGAAGAACGCGGCCAGCGGACGGGTGGTCGAGGGCGGCAGCACGATCACCCAGCAGCTGGTGAAGATCGAGCTCCTGGGGCCGGAGCAGACGGTGTCGCGCAAGGTGCAGGAGGCCTTCCTGGCCTGGGCGATGGAGCGCCGCTACGACAAGAACCAGATCCTGGAGATGTACCTGAACCAGGTCTACTACGGCCACGGCGCCTACGGGCTCGCCTCGGCGACCGCGACCTACTTCGGCCGCAGCCGTCATCCCAGGGACCTGAGCCCCGCCCAGGCGGCCTTCCTGGCCGGGCTGCTGCAGGCGCCCAACGGCCTCGACCCCCAGATCAACTACGACGGCGCCCGCGCCCGGGAGCTCTACGTGCTCCAGGGCATGCGGCTGATGGGCGTGCTCAGCGCCGCCGAGGAGCAGCGGGCCGAGCAGGAGGACGTCCGCGGGGCGCTCAAGTACGACGTCTCGTACCGGGTGACGATCGCGCCGCACTTCGTGGACTGGGTGATGAGCGAGGTCGAGCAGAAGCTGGGCGCCGCGGTGGTGCAGCAGGGCGGGCTGCGCGTCTACACGACGCTGGACCTCAGCCTGCAGAACCTGGCCCAGAAGGCCGTCGCCGCCGGGGTCAGCGACCTCCGGCGCTACGGCGTGAACAACGGCGACCTGCTGGCGGTGCGGCCCTCCACCGGCGAGATCCTGGCCTGGGTCGGCTCCGCCGACTACACCAACGACCAGATCGGCGGCCAGTTCAACGTGGTCCGCTCGGCCCGCCAGCCGGGCTCCTCCTTCAAGCCGT
>WNFX01004624.1_pt1 | contig 13462 bp, 8 predicted proteins | sample 5400111 | NCBI WGS metagenome assembly WNFX01 (sample SAMN13153363, study PRJNA577476) | soil metagenome | isolation source: 40 cm soil or saprolite under grassland replicate 1 | place: USA:California | collected 2016-06-15
GAACTGACTCCTGAACAAGTCCTCCAAAAGGTATTGGATTTTCTACATAATGCCGTATAGCGGTGAAAGATACCTCCGAATGAAAAAGAGATTCATTTCTTTTCTCGCTTCGACGATGCTGAGCCTGAGCCTGTGTCTGCTTCTCGTTGCCTGTTCTTCCCTTCAACTGACAGCAACTCCTACTCCTGCACCAAATCCCAACCCAACCGACATTCCCCTGGATGACCTCTCCATTTTCAAGAACGGACTGATCGCATCGCAGCAACATGTACTGAGCGAGTTAAGAGGCGCGAGCATTTACCATCTTGAATTCAACATCGCAGATGACATGGTTCACATCGCCGGTCATGAGGAAGTGAAATATACAAATACGGAAACGGTTACACTTGATAAAGTGGAATTGCGGCTCTTCCCCAATATTCTCGGCGGCAAGATGGACGTTTCCAATATCAGCATTGATGAGCAAAGCATCACGCCAAAATATGACCTGGAGAATAGTCTGCTGATTTTGCCGTTCGTCACAGCTCTTGAACCGCATCAAAGCATCGTAATCAAAATGGATTTTGTCGAGGAAGTGCCGCAGTCCGTTGATCAAAATTATGGAGTGCTTGCTTATTACGATCATGTGTTGGCGCTTGCGCACTCCTATCCGATGATTTGCGTTTATAACGAGGAAGGCTGGAATGCAGAAATCCCACCACAATCTGGCGATGTCACATTTGGAGATGCGGCTTTTTTCATTGTGAAGATCAATGCTCCGAAAGGATTAATGCTGGTGACGACCGGGAGTGAGATCAGCCGCGACGAAGCTAGGCAAACTCAGGCTTTGACCGTTGCGGACGGTCCGGCGCGTGATTTTTATCTGGTGGCGAGTTCAGCGTATAAAGAGGTTTCGCAAAAGTTTGGTGAAGTCACCATCCACAGTTATGCGATGGATGGATCCGAACAGGGCGCGCAAATGGCTCTGGATGTGGCATCCAAAGCGATCGATGTGTATAGCAAGCGCTACGCGCCTTTTCCCTATACGGAATTCGATATTGTAGCCACACCCACGCTCGCTCTGGGAATCGAGTATCCCGGCATGGTGGCGATTGCCTCACGAATTTATGATGTGAACGGTGATTATCGCGGGGACCCCGCAAGAATCTATATGGAATCAACGGTGGCTCATGAAGTGGGACATCAGTGGTTCTATAATCTCGTCGGCGATGACCAGTTGGATGAGCCGTGGCTGGATGAGTCATTTGCGCAGTTTGCCACACTTCAATATTACACAGATGAATATGGTGCGCAGGGAGCAGAAGGTTTCCGTGCTTCGTTCGAAGATCGCTGGGCAACCGTAAATGATGCGAAGATATCAATAGGCCTGCCGGTCGCGAAATATTCAGACGCCCAATATGGCGCAATCGTGTATGGGCGTGGACCTTTGTTCCTGGTTGCTCTGAAAGCAAAAATGGGAGTCTCTGTTTTCGATGAGTTCATGAAAGACTACACAACGCAGCTTTCCTGGGGCATCGCCACACCTGCGTTTATGCAAACCCTTGCCGAAAAACATTGCGCCTGTGATCTGAGTAAAATCTTTAAAGAGTGGGTATATCCCTAAAGAATCAATCTCGTCGCACATTTCTAAAGGAAATTTAGGCGCTTCTCAAAAGCATTTCGGAATCCATTGATACATGCTATTTATCTACAAAAACTAGGCGCTCACTCACTCTGTTTTTCCTACCTATCTTATATCAATAGGAGTATAATCACCCCCGCCCAGCCTCAGGCTGGCGTTTTTATGACTATCAATTTTTCCACTGGAAATCTAGCGGATGGAGAAGATACATGAATCGTCGATATACCAACTGGCTGATCGTTATTATCATACTGTTCATAGCTTCGCTATGGATAGATTTAAGTAATAAGGTCAGCTTCCCAAATCCTTTCACCGGCCAATCTTTGTTTTCACGTAATACGCAGGTTCGCCTCGGCTTGGACCTGCGCGGGGGCTTGCAAACCCTGCTCGAGGCTGACCTGCCTGCAAATGCGACGGTCAATTCAGGCGACTTGTCCGTTACCCGTCAAATCCTGGAGAACAGAGCCAATGCCCTCGGCGTGAGTGAAGTCGTCATGCAGACAGCCGGCGAACGCCGCATCGTGGCTGAATTCCCCGGTGTCAGTAACCCTGAAGAAGTGGTTGCATCCCTACAGCAGACCGCTCTGCTGGAATTTGTAGATTTCGGCTCGAGCCCGGTCGCTGTTGGAACGAAAATCGAAACAGATCACGCCTCCACCACTACAAATGAACCATCCACCACGGCGACCCCCGCAGCAACCGCGACAACTGACCCGAATCAGCCCGCAGCCAACCCCACACAAGCTGCCCCAACTATCTATCACACAGTTATGACCGGCGCAGACCTCAAGGAAGCGCATGTAGCGACTGACCGATTGAGTCAGCCTGCAGTTGGTTTCACACTCAGCGATAATGGAGCGAAGGTCTTCGCGGATTACACAACTTCCCATGTCAATCAATATCTCGGCATCGTGTTGGATAAGACCGTTATCTCTGCGCCTGTTGTGAATACTCCGATTACCGATGGCTCGGGAATCGTTCAGGGCAAGTTCACTGCCGAGGAAGCCAACAAATTAGCCATTCAATTGAGTTACGGCGCTCTTCCTGTCCCGGTGAAAGTTGTCGAAAGCCGGACAGTCGGCGCGACGCTCGGTGAAGAATCGGTCCGCAAGAGCCTTCTGGCTGGCATGATCGGTCTCGGTGTTGTGATCCTCTTCATGGTATTTTATTATCGTCTGCCTGGTTTCATTGCTGACTTGGCACTGATCGTATACGCGCTGCTCTCGCTGGGATTATTCAAAATGATTCCCATTGTGCTGACTCTACCCGGTATCGCAGGTTTTATTTTGAGCATTGGTATGGCGGTAGACGCGAACATCCTGATCTTTGAACGTTTGAAAGAAGAATTACGCGCTGGTCGAAATCTTCGACAAGCGATTGACCTTGGCTGGAGCCGTGCCTGGCCCTCCATTCGCGACTCAAACACATCCTCGCTAATCACATGTGTCATCTTATATGTATTTGGCAGCACCTTTGGTGCCAGCATGGTGAAAGGCTTCTCAGTCACACTTGCGTTGGGCATTCTTGTGAGTCTCTTTACCGCCATTATCGTGACCCGAACATTCCTGCATACACTGCTCGATAATCTCAAACTCTCAGATCACCCGCGTTGGTTCGGTCTGTAGGAGCACGACATGAATATTATCAAGAACCGTTATCTCTATTTTCTGATCTCCCTGTTGGTGATCATCCCAGGGTTGATCTTCCTCGGTCTTAATTGGTCTAAAACCGGCAAGGCATTGCCCCTCGGCATTGACTTCACTGGCGGATCGCTCCTGGAAGTGCAATTTACCGGCTCTCTTCCTCAAGAAAGTGCAATAGAGAGCGCGTTCACAAAGTTTGCGCCTGAAGCAAGCCCGGTTGTTCAAAAACTGGGTACAGATTCATACTCTATCCGTTCACGTACAATTACTGATGCAACCAAGGGACAGATCGTTGCTGAGTTTGAATCGATCTCCGGAAGCCCCGTCACCGTGCTGGCGTTTTCCTCCGTCAGCGCATCAGTGGGCGCTGAGGTGACCAAAGCCGCAGCCTTTGCTATCCTGCTCGCTGCTGTTGCCATTTTGGCTTACATATGGTTCGCTTTCCGCGGCGTGGATCATGCCATCCGCTATGGCACAGCTGCCATCCTAGCCATGCTCCACGATGTGCTGGTTGTATTGGGGGTCGAAGGCATTTTGGCATACTTCCTCGGCTGGGAAGCAGATGCACTGTTCCTGACCGCCCTTTTGACAGTGATCGGTTTCTCAGTTCATGACACGATCGTCGTGTTCGACCGCATCCGTGAAAATTCACATGTCTACCGCCGCGTGGACTATGAAACTCTTGTCAATCATTCCATCGTGCAAACACTCGACCGATCCATCAATACACAGTTGACGGTTATGTTCACGCTCTTTGCGCTCGTCCTGTTTGGAGGCGAGAGTATCCGGCACTTTGTGACAATCCTGCTGGTCGGTATCTTCAGCGGTACCTACTCATCCATTTTCAATGCATCTCCGATACTCGTCGTGTGGCAGAATCGGGAATGGAGGAACTGGTTCCGGCGCACCAAACAAGTCGAAGCCTAGCAAAAAACAACCCCGCCCTGTGGATCACAGGGCGGGGTTTCCATTTAAACAAAAAAGTTGCTACACATGCAACCATGAACCAATATATTCTGAAATTAAAACAAGAAATGACACTCTGCGCATGGATAACATGCGAGCAGGGTATCCATGTTCATACATTCTGAGCTTTAGTAATAATCGAATAATATCCTGATTTTGATTTGATCGGTACATTCGTAATGCTCTCTGGTAAAAGGTTTCCCGTGCCGAATACTAGACGATTGATTCAACTAGAGGTTACAAAAAGTTTCGCCCGAACATCAAAAATGTCCGGGCGGATAAATAAGCAAATGTAGCGCGAGATTTATCTCGTAGTACGATCTAGCCTCCCAATTCCACAGCAAAAGCATCATAGTACGTGCCTGCGCCAAAACCATCAATCAGGACATGATCAAGCGGTTTCAGGTTTGGCAATTCACGTAAGAAAGCGATCATATTCGACGCAGCGCTGACGTTCCCAAACTCACTCAACAGCCACGGCATGGGGAGGATAATGCCCTCCTTCTGCAAATTCTTTTCCTTGAGCTTGTTGATCTTGTAATTGGCGTGATGGACAATTGCTACCGCGAATGATCTGCCAGCCATGCCCAATTCATCCAACCGCGCTTGATATGCGGCATAGACCTCGCGTACTACTTGCACACCGGTCCGCACGAAGAGTTTGACCATGCCCATCGGTCCTGCCATCGCGATCGATGATCCATCTTGCGGTTCATGCATCAAACCTGCCACGCGAATATTATTGGTGAACGGCTCGGTCACATCCACATTTGAAGTGCCATCCATCTTTTGTTTGGAGTGCGGATAATACATGGCAACTTGTAATACGCCTTCATCGTCAAAGACTTCGCGTGACTGCCCTGCTAAAAATTTCATGGTTGTACCTGGAATCACCCCTACGATACCCGCGGCGTTGCCGAATAACTGCAGGGCATTCGCATCGTGTGAAGACACGATGAAGCGACTCAATCCTTCAATCCCACCGACCAATACTTTCTTTCCGTAAAGCGATTTCGCGATATTCTGATCGAGTTGTTTGTTCTCTGGTAATTCGGGGTTAAGCGCGAGATGCAAACTGCTCGTGGAACCGTCGCAGGCTTTATGAGTGGCGACCTTCAATGCACTGGCAGGGATTCCGGCAGCTTGCGTGATTCGATTGAGGTAATCCTCTGTAACGGGTGCACTCATACCTATCAATACAGCATCGACTTCAGAGGGTTTCCAATTGCAGGCTTTGATGGCTTCGCGCAGGAAACGCGTGCCCACTTCTACTTCGAGCTGGGTATGTTCCTCGTGCGTCAGGTTTAGCGGGACATGATGTCGGTTGCGGAAACCCAGTTCGGATAGATTCAACGTTTCGTTCGCGGGAAGCGGATATCCGAGTCTCTGTTCGAGGAACGAAGGCAATGAAGCGTTATCGTAGCTCTCTCCCCAAGTTCCGTATACGCCTCCAATGCCAACAGCGGGATTACTCACACATTCGAAACCGAAAGGAATTCCATGTCCTACATTAATTAATCCCTTTTCGATATTGGGACGGTCAAAAAAAGACACTTTGATGTTTTCGTCTGTCATTTCAATTGCTCCTTGTTACCTACCAACGAAACCCCGTTTTGGTTTGAAAGTTTCGCTCCTTCTTGTGATTTGTACCCGTGCAGCAGTATAACCGACCTACGGTTATCCATCCAGAAGAGTTCGATTAGTGTATGCCTTTCATGCTACCCCTGTTTTTCTGTGATTTTGGGTAGATGCTTACGCGGCAACCAAAAATCTTTGTAATTTTGGCACCGAGAACGCCGAGTTCATTGACCCTCGCATGATTTTTGAATTTGAATTGCTTTAGCAATTCATAGCAAGTCACGTTCGGGACAGGTGGAAAAAACTCAGATCGCTCTGTGGGCTCTGCCGTCTCGCACCCGATTCACTTAGCAAATCGTGCTCGCGGCACGAACGGTGGCTACGCCCGCGAAATTAGGTACTCCCCGTTGAAGTTGTACACCACAAGATGCAAGGTGTATAATGAAATTGCAAGGTTACGCGTTCACTACAAGAAAAGGAAGTAACCATTCGCGATCAAATGGCTTCGAAAACGAACAACAAAAAGTCACCGAAATCTCCAACACCCACCAACAACAAAAAACACAACGAAGAACGGGAAGCAAAAAAGCCTGTTGAATCCACGAACCGACCACAGGGTCTTACAGTCGTGGGGATTGGCGCGTCCGCGGGCGGGTTGACTGCGTTGAACTCCTTCTTCGATGCTCTCCATGCCAACACGGGAATGGCATTTGTAGTGGTCACTCACCTGCACCCCGAACACGAAAGCCACATGGCAGAGTTGTTGCAAAGACATACAGAGATGCCCACTCTGCAGGTGACGAAAAAGATGAAGGTGGAACCTAATCACGTATATGTTATTCCGCCGAACCGAAGCATCATCATGACGGATACACATGTGGAAACGGTTGAATTCACCGAGCCGCATGGCAAGCGCAGTCCGATTGATTACTTCTTCCGCAGTATGGCGGCCAGCGGTCATTCCGAACCGATTGCGATTATCTTATCTGGCGGAGGAACCGACGGATCTGTGGGCATCAAGGATATCAAAGAACTAGGCGGGGTGATCATGGTCCAGCATCCGAATGATGCTGAATACGATAGCATGCCGCGCGCCGCTATTAACACCGGGCTGGCAGATGTAGTTCTGCCGGTGAATCAGTTGGCTGAGAAACTTGTAGATTATTCTCAGCATCGCCCCAAGTTGCCACATGATCCGGGTCAACTCACCGAACAGGAATCCGATATCTTGCAGCGCATTCTGGCGCAAGTGCACGCCCGCACGGGTCAGGATTTCAATCAGTACAAGCGCTCCACCATCCTGCGCCGCGTCGAGCGGCGTATGCAGTTGAACGGATCCCCAACTCTTGAGGGCTATCTGAATTTTCTGCGCCATAACCCTAATGAAGCGCAAGCGATGTTCAACGATATCCTGATCGGCGTGACGAACTTCTTCCGTGATCATGACTCGTGGCTGGCTCTGGAACAACAAGTGATTCCGGCGCTGTTCGAGACGAAGAATGAGGCAGACGAAATCCGCGTCTGGTCTATTGGATGTGCGACCGGCGAGGAAGCGTATGGGCTTGCCATATTACTTTTTGAAGAGGCTGCAAAGCTGGATATCCGCCCGCGCTTCCAGATTTTCGCATCTGATCTCGACGAAAGTTCGATTGCCCGCGCCCGCGAGGGACTCTACCCCGTAGCCATCGAAGCCGATGTGAGTTCTGAGCGCCTCGAACGTTTCTTTAACCGTGAAGGAGAATATTATCGTGTGAAGCAAGAGCTTCGCGATACTGTGCTCTTCACCAATCATAATGTGCTGCGCGATCCACCCTTTTCACGTCAGGACCTGATCGCCTGCCGCAATGTATTAATCTATTTGCAGCGCGAAGTGCAGGAGAAAGTATTCGATATCTTTCATTACGCTCTCCATACTGGTGGCTATCTCTTTCTGGGCAGCTCTGAATCAGTGGAGCATCTGCCTGAGCTCTTCGAGGTTGTGGATAAAATCCACCGCATTTACAAAGCCAAACCCTGGCAGGGAGAAAGACATATACCATCCCTGCCATTGACCTTGCGGCGGAGTCGTCGATCCAGCGAGGCTGGGACTATATTCCATCCGCTTACTGGACGCTACGCGGATGAAATCGCACCCACGTTCGAGAAACAACACGAGAAGGCGCTGGAGACCTATGGACCTCCCAGCCTGATTATTAATGAACTCCACATGGTCCTGCATGTGTCCGAGACGGCTGGGCGCTACCTGCTCCAACCCAAGGGACCCATCACCGGCGATGTGCTCAAGCTGGTGCGTCCGGAACTGCAAATGGAGTTACGCACTGCCATCTTCCAGGCTTTCGAAAAAGATCGCGCGATTGTTAGCGGTCCCATGTTCGTGCAATTCAACGGACACCCACATCGGGTCATCCTTGCTGTCCGCCCACGTATGGAGGCAACTGGTGCGGGCAGAGGGCTGGAGAAGCAAGCCCTCATCTTATTTCTTGAAAATGAGTTGGATGAATCTATGGAAGTGGCGGGTCGCGAGGCAAACCAGCTCGCCAATCAGGCGGAACAGAATACGCTGGTTGCGCAGTTGCAATCAGAGGTGCAACATCTGCGCGAACAACTGCAAGTAACGATTGAGGAATATGATAGTTCCAATGAGGAGATGAAAGCTGCGAATGAGGAACTGCAATCGATCAATGAGGAGTATCGTTCTGCCACCGAGGAACTGGAAACAAGCAAGGAAGAATTGCAATCGGTCAATGAAGAGTTGCAGACCGTGAACAATGACATGAAGACTAAGCTGGAAGAGATTTCCCACGCCCATCAGGAGCTCGAGAACCTCATGGGTGCTACGGAAATCGGGACCATCTTCCTTGATCGAGAACTGCGCATCCAACGCTTTACCGCAGGGGTAAATGACATCATCAACCTCATGCCCACGGATCGGGGCCGTCCGATTGGTCACTTGACTCATAAGCTGAAATATGACGAGTTCACGGCGGATGCAGAGCAAGTCTTACGCCGACTGGTTCCTATGGAGCGGGAAGTGCAAACGGAAAAAAATGATTGGTATCTGCTTCGTTTCCGTCCTTTCCGCACCACACAAGATCGAATCGAAGGCGTGGTGATCACCTTCATTAACATCACTGGGCTCAAGGAAAGTGAGGAGCAACTCGTCGAAGCTAAGGAGACGCTCGAGGAACACGTGTTCGAACGAACGCGCGAACTTGACGAAGCCAATCAAAGGATCCGCCAGGTTCGTGATTTGTTCTTCAAACTGTTCTATTCCAATCCCATCCCTACTTCGCTCACACAGTTGGAGGATGGAAAATTTATCAACGTGAATGATGCGTATTTGAGATTCGCAGGTTTGGAACGAGATCAAGTGATCGATCACACTTCGTCGGAGTTGAGCCTGCCTCTTACAAAAGAGCTACGATCTCGGATCATTGGTCGATTGCAAAAAGATAACATGCTGCACAACATCGAATTGAAATGGAAGCGCGCCTCTGGCGAAATAGTGACGGTTCTCGCTTCGCTCCAGTTGATCACAATTGACCAAACCCAGGCGTTATTAATGTCATTCATCGACATCAGCGAGCGCGTCAAAGCCGAGCAACAAATCCGTTCCCTGGCGTATGACCTGACAACCGCAGAGCAGGAGGAACGACGCCGACTCTCGCAGCTCTTGCATGATGATCTGCAACAACGCATCTTTGCGGTCAAAATGCAGCTATCCACTTTATACGACGCATATCAAAGTGGTGATGTGCACACCGCGCAAATAGATTTTGCCCAGCTCCAGGAGTGGCTGGATGAAGCCATTGCGATGACCCGCAATCTGAGTATTGATCTCAGCCCAGCGATTCTTCAGGGAGACGGTTTGACTGACGCACTGACTTGGTTATCGTCCCAAATGGAGACTCAGTATGGATTGAAAGTGACCTTGCATTCCAACGGAATTGCGGCGAAATATCAAGATGCGCTGCGGATTTTATTGTTTCAGGCAGTGCGCGAAGTCTTGTTCAATATTGTCAAACACGCGAATACGCACGAAGCGAACATAGTTATGCAGAAGGTCGATGGTCACACCTCCATTACGGTCAGCGATGGTGGCATGGGCTTCGACGCGCAGGCGATTTTGGAAGGTTCGAAAACTGCTGGAGGTTTGCTAAGCCTTCAGCATCGGCTTAATCTTATGGGTTGCAAGCTGCAAGTCAAATCACAACCGAGCGTTAAGGGCACCCAGGTGATTATTGATATTCCGCTGGATAAGTGAGTAGAGAATATGACGTCTGTTTTGGTCATTGAGGATCATGTTGTCTTCGGGAAAGCACTGGTGCGCCTCCTGACCGAGAAGGCGAACGTTGATGTTGTAGATGTGGTCAGGTCCGCTGAAGAGGCCCTGGAAAAACTTCCCTCTATGAATGTGGATCTCGTGCTCATCGATGTTTCGTTACCTACAATGAACGGTATCCAGCTTGTCACCACGATTCACCAATTGTTCCCGAACCTTCTCTGTCTGATGCTATCAGGTCATCTGACGCCATTCTACGTCCAGCGTTCCCTGGAGGCAGGCGCGCGCGGCTATGTGCTAAAAGATGACATCCCCGGTGTGTTGGAGGGAGTCGAGCGTGTCTTGGAAGGCGAAATTTATATTAGTAGTGCCTTGCGAAGTCAGTCAGACTAGCCGTCTCGTTGCGCAGTTCGATAATTGAATGGTCAGGGGAATTATCCCGCCAGTGTGTTGAGACATGTAGTATGAATAAGAAAAGACTCCCGTGTGGGAGTCTTTTAGGCTGGGGAGCAAGGATTCGAACCTCAAACCTCACGTCCAGAGCGTGATGTGATGCCATTTCACCACTCCCCAATTTTTCACAGCGGGCGGTATTGTATCACGCCATGAAAATGGAGGCAAGTCTTACTTGCGTGCTGCGCGACGAGTGTTATCTTCCATGTCAAGCATAATCAATAGTATCTTCGAGATGGTCATCAATCCAAAGAAGTAGAATACTCCCGGCAAGGGTTGCTGCAAATACGGTGAGAAAAAGTTGAGCGCGTTCAGGAAGGTCATCCCTTTTTCGAAGAACATGCCATTGTAGTATTGCGCGAAAAACAACAGCAGGGAGACGATCCAATTTAATACGTAGACGGTTAATGTCACCCAAGCCAGAATTTCCGCCCAGCGCGAAATCCGCAGGATGGAGTCGCGCTCGAAATAGGTTCCAAAGAAACTTGCCTGTTTTTCAGTTGATTCGCTCATGATAGCCTCTTTTTTCTTGTCAGCGCGAGGAGTGTAATCTGCGACGTGGCAATCTTCCAGGGCATGGAGATTGCCACTCGCTACCGCTCGGGGCTCGCAATGACAGGATGTGTTTTAGAATTATACTTTGCCCTTTGTTATAATCATTAGAATGACTTTTTTCGCCGTGAAAATGTTCCTGAAAGGGAAGAATTCGACGGCTGAGAAAGAAACGAAACATTCGTCCCGCGGGACGTTTCAAATCCGAGAAAAGGCACACTGAATGAATCCCGATGAGAACACTACCAGCAAGCCAACCGACTATATCCGCGAAGCCGTCCAGGAAGATTTACGAACGGGGCGCTTCAAATATGTTCGCACGCGTCTGCCACCCGAACCCAATGGGTATTTGCACATCGGTCACGTCAAGGCGTTCATGATCGATTATTTGATCGCAAAGGAAAACAACGGCGAATTGATCCTACGCTTCGATGACACCAACCCAACGAAGGAAGAGACTGAATTCGTCGACGCGATCGAAGAGGATGCGCGCTGGCTGGGTATCGAATGGGCGAAGGTAACATATGCATCCGATTATTTTGACGAACTCTACGACTGGGCGAAGAAACTCGTGCTGATGGGCAAGGCATATGTGGATGATCAAAGCCCGGAAGAAGTGAGTGCAAACCGCGGTACGTTCACCGAGCTGGGCAGGAATTCACCATATCGCGACCGCGATGCGGAAGAAAACATGGACTTGCTCGAACGCATGAAAAACGGCGAGTTCCCGGATGGTTCGCGCGTGTTGCGCGCCAAGATCGATATGGCGCACCCAAACATCAATATGCGTGACCCGGTTATGTATCGTATCCTGCACGAACCTGCTCATCATCGCACTGGCTCCAAATGGAAGATCTACCCAATGTACGATTGGGCACACGGACAAAATGACTCGATGGAAGGTGTCACGCACTCGTTATGTTCATTGGAGTATCGCGATCATCGTCCACTTTATGAATGGTTCCCGGAACAATTAGGTGTATTCAAGCCCAGGCAAATCGAGTTTGCTCGTCTCAACTTGAACTACACCGTAATGAGCAAGCGCAAACTTCGCCGACTGGTCGATGAAGGCTATGTCAGCGGTTGGGATGACCCTCGTATGCCATCTCTGCGCGCAATGCGTCGACGTGGCTATACTGCGGAAGCTATTCTTGAATTTGTACAGCGCATGGGTTATTCCACGGTAGCGACATCGAATTCGGGTGTCATTGCCGATGTTGCTTTCCTCGAAGCATGCGTGCGGGATGATCTCAACAAGCGCTCCCTCCGCCGCATGGCAGTATTGAAGCCGTTAAAAGTTGTGATCGACAATTATCCGGACGATCTGGTCGAGGAAATGAATGCAATCAATAACCCCGAAGATGCAAATGCTGGCACGCGCAAAGTTCCATTCTCGAAAGTACTCTATATCGAGCAGGAGGATTTCCGCGAGATGCCTCCACCGAAATATTACCGCTTGTATCCCGGCAACGAAGTCCGCTTGCGATATGCATATTTCATCAAATGTACTCATGTGGTCAAGAATGATGCAGGCGAGGTTATCGAAGTGCATTGCACATATGATCCCACGACGCGTGGTGGCGATGCGCCAGATGGTCGCAAGGTGAAATCCACAATTCATTGGGTATCCGCGGCGCACGCGAAGGAAGCGGAATTCCGCATGTATGATCGTCTCTTCACGAAGGAGGATCCCGAGGAAGGTGATGAAGGATTCATCCAGGCGTTGAATCCAAATTCATTGAGCATTCTCAATGGAGTTGTGGAGCCGCTGCTCGCGCAGACGAAGCCGGGTGACCGTTTCCAATTCGAACGCCAGGGATATTTTTGTAGCGATATCGAATCGACCGACGCCAAGCCTGTATTCAATCTGACAGTGCATCTGAAAGATACCTGGTCGAAGATCGAAAAGAAAACAAAATAGCTAGCATGGTCCCAGCGGAGATATCCTCATGAGCGCATCCATGTCAGAAAACTTTCAACAGCAACTGCTTCGTTACTCACAGACCGAAGTAATGAAGGAACGTCACAAAATTGAAGAGACACTCTGGGCGGAATATGGAGCGGAGTTCGCCGTCTTCGTCCTGGACATGTCCGGGTTTTCCCTGCTCACGAGAAAATATGGCATCGTCCATTATCTTTCGATGGTGAGGCGCATGCAACTAACCACTGAACCAATCGTCAAATCGTATAGCGGAAGTATGATTAAATACGAAGCAGATAATTGTTTCGCGGTGTTTCCCGATGCGCTTTCTGCAGTCAATGCGGCGATTGCCATGCAATATGCATTTGCAGCCTCCAATATTTTGACACCCGACGATTTTGATATTCATATCGCCTGTGGAATCGACTATGGAAAGTTATTGATTA
>WNFX01004625.1_pt1 | contig 13461 bp, 11 predicted proteins | sample 5400111 | NCBI WGS metagenome assembly WNFX01 (sample SAMN13153363, study PRJNA577476) | soil metagenome | isolation source: 40 cm soil or saprolite under grassland replicate 1 | place: USA:California | collected 2016-06-15
GCGCTGCTGGCCGGCCAGCCGCTGGACGACATTCTGCCCGCCGGTCAACCGGAGCAGCAGCCCGACCCGGGCAACCGGGACGACCAGAACAGCCCCGGGGAGCCGCGCGAGCCGCGCAGCCAGGAAGACCGGGAGAGCGCGCCGGACTTGGGGAACCAGAGAAGCCCCGGGAACCAGCCGAACACGCAGGAGCGGAAGAACCCGGAGGAGCGGAAGAATCCGTACCAGCCAAGCGACGGGCTCATTGGCGGCGCAGGCCGCGCGGGGCCGCTCGGCGCGGGGCCGCTCGGCACGGGGCCACTCGGCGCGAGGCTGTTCGGCGCGGTCGCGGGATCAGTGAACCTGACTATGCCGCTGCGGACGCTGTTGGGCCTGGGTGAGTCGCCGGGCCAGGCGGCCGGGTTCGGGCCGCTGGACGCTGGCACCGCCCGTGTCATCGCCGCCGCCGCGGCCCAGCACCCGGCCACGCGATGGTGCGTCACCGCCACCGACGAAGCCGGGCGCGCGATCGGCCATGGCTGCGGTCGGCGAAAAACCGCGGCCGACGACTGGAATCTCGTGATCAAGGTAAGCCGACTGGCGTTTCCTGATTGCGCTCACGACCAGGAAACCCCAGGCTACGCGCCGTCCCCGCGGCTGCGGCACCTGATCGAGATCCGCGATCAGACCTGCTCGTTCCCCGGATGCAGGCGGCCCGCGGTCCACTGCGACAAAGACCACACGGTGCCGTACGACAAGGGCGGCCGGACTTGTCAATGCAACCTCGCGCCGCAATGCCGACGCCACCACCAGGTGAAACAGGCCGACGGCTGGCGGCTGGAACAGCCATATCCAGGCGTGCTCGAATGGGTCACCCCCGCTGGCCGCCGCTACCTCGTCGGCCCGGATCCCCACCCCGTGTGACAACCCCCCGTGTAACAAATCCCCCGGTGTGACAACCCGTGTAAGAACCCGGATCCGGGCAGGCATGCCACGCCTATGTCAGCCCGGCGCGGTAGGTGACGAACGAGACGGCGACGTACTGCACACCCAGGCGATCACCGTCAGCAGATGGAACACCTCGTGGAAGCCGAACCACTGTGGCGACGGATTGGGGCGCTTGAGCGCATAGACGACACCGCCGGACGTGTACAGGCAGCCGCCGGCGATGACGAGCTGATCTGGCGGTCGCCGGTGAGCCTCATCACAATGCACGACATGGTGTCAGCGGCGTCTTTCAGCACCCTCCCAGCTTTCTCCCAGCACACGCCCGCCAACTCCCGAGCATCCGGGTCTTGCCTAGCGACCATGACACACACGACCGTGAAACGGGCCGTCAGCGCAGCCGCCACGGCGAGCCTCGTCGCCCTGACCGCCTCGGCGTGCGCCGCGGGCACCGGCGCGGGCACCGGCGCGGGCACTGGCGCCCCTGCGACCCTCGCCGGACAACAGGCGGCCGCGGCGATGAACACCGACTGGGGCATCCACAAGATCAAGCATGTCGTCGTGATCATGCAGGAGAACCGGTCCTTTGACACCTACTTCGGCACCTATCCAGGGGCCGACGGGATTCCGATGCGGGGCGGTGTGCCCGCCGTCTGCGTGCCAGATCCACGGCACGGTGGCTGCGACCGGCCATTCCACGACACCGCCGACCTCAATCACGGCGGACCGCACGGCGCCGTGGCCGCCAAAACGGATATCAACGGCGGGAAGATGAACGGATTCGCCGCGGCGGCCGAGACCGGCCGCAAAGGGTGCCTCAACAGCACGAACCCGGTCTGCACCCCAGGCAGCGGCCCGCCGGATGTGATGGGCTACCACACGGGCCAAGACATCCCGAACTACTGGGCCTACGCGGCGGACTTCGTCCTGGCCGATCACATGTTCGAGCCGAACGCGTCCTGGAGCTTGCCCGCGCATCTGTTCATGGTCTCGGAGTGGTCGGCGCACTGCACCACCCACAACCCGGCGAGCTGCCGCGACGCGCTGCAGAACCCCGGCACACCCCCCAAGCGAGGAAGCGGGCGCAAACCGCCGATCTACGCATGGACCGACCTGACGTACCTGCTCGACAAAGACCACGTGTCGTGGGCGTATTACGTGAAGAAGGGCGCGCAGCCGGACTGCGACGACGATGCCGCCGTCGCCTGCGCGCCGGTCCGGCAGAGCGCAACGACGCCGGGGATCTGGAACCCGCTCCCCTATTTCGACACCGTCAAGGCCGATCACCAGGAGCGCAACATCCAAGACCTGTCCAGGTTCTATCGCGCGGCCAAGAGCGGGACCCTCCCCGCGGTGACCTGGATCGCCCCGTCCCAAACGGTGAGCGAGCATCCCCCGGGGCTGGTCAGCGCCGGCCAGAGCTACGTGACCGGGCTCGTCAACGCGGTCATGAAGAGCCCTGACTGGTCATCGACGGCAATCTTCCTGGCGTGGGACGACTGGGGCGGCTTCTACGATCACGTACAGCCGCCGGTCGTCGACCGCGACGGCTATGGCCTGCGGGTGCCTGCCATCGTGATCAGCCCGTATGCCCGGCACGGTTTCATCGATCATCAGGATCTGTCGTTCGACGCGTACGACAAGTTCATCGAGGACGATTTCCTCTACGGGCAGCGGATCGACCCATCCTCCGATGGCCGCCCGGATCCACGGCCGGACGTCCGCGAGAACGCGACGATCCTCGGCGACCTGACCGCGGACTTCGACTTCAATCAGCCGCCGCGCCCGCCGGTGATCCTGCCCTCGCATCCGCGCACAGATCTGAGTCCGTGACCTGCTGGCGGTCCGCCAGCCGATGGACAAGCAAGCTGGCCTCACCGTTGGCACTGAGTATGCCGCTCACGGCCGGTCGGCTGGCTCGGCCGGGCACGTGGCAGATGCTGGACCGGGGAGCCGTCCGCGGGGACAGCCTCGCGGTCCAGCGTCGCCGCATCGACACACGGGCTGAGCTTGGTGGAGCGGAAGAGCTCGGCGGCTCCGGGCAGTTTTACCCGCCTGGATCTGCCTTCCGCCACCGTTCCAGCACCTCCTTGGCGAGATCGCGGTACGCGGACGCGCCCATCGATGCCGAATCGAACCTGGTGATCGGCTCTCCCGCCACCGTCGAGTCGGGGAACCGGACCGTGCGGTTGATCACCGTATGGAAGACCGTGTCACCGAATCCCTCCACGATGTTGGAGAGCACCTCCCGCGAATGCAGGGTGCGGGAGTCGTACATCGTCGCGAGCAGACCCTCGATAGCCAGCTTGCGATTCAGCCTGCGCGTGACCTTGTCGATCGTCTCCAGCAGCAGCGCGACACCGCGCATCGCGAAGTACTCACACTCCAGCGGCACAAGCACGCCGTCGGAGCATGCGAGAGCGTTGACCGTGAGCAGGCCGAGAGACGGCTGGCAGTCGATCAGGAGGATGTCGTATTCGGCCAGCACGGGCTCAAGGGCGCCGCCGAGAATGTATTCACGGCCGACCTCGTGCACCAGCTGGACCTCGGCGCCGGAAAGGTCAATATTGCTCGGCAGCAGGTCCATGCCGTCGACGCCGGTCTTGAGCACGACATCCGCCGCACTCACGCCCCGCTCCATAAGCAGGTTGTAGACGGTGTATTCGAGCTGCAGCGGGTGGATGCCGAGACCGACAGACAGCGCGCCCTGCGGGTCGAAGTCCACCAAGAGCACCCGGCGCCCGCACTCCGCGAGCGCGGCACCGAGGTTGATCGTGGTGGTGGTCTTGCCGACCCCGCCCTTCTGATTGCAGACGGCCACTACCCGGGCGGGACCATGCGTGGTAACGGGCTCGGGCTCCGACAGCGCCGGCATTGGCCGGCCGGTGGGGCCCATTTCTGCTGTTCTCACTTTTGTCTGGGTAGATGCCACCAGTTGCGAACCTCCCGGCAGACGACCCTGGGACTCCCTGGTTCGCGACAGTAGGGCTTGCGCAGCCCAGCGGCAAGCCGACTCACCGTTGACGTCAAATATCGGTCCGCTCAGCGCGCGGTCAGCCCAGCGCCGGTCAGCCCAGCGCCCGGTCAGCCCAGCGCCCGGTCAGCCCAGCGCGCGGGGATGCGCGGCAGCGTACACTTCCCGCAGGTGATCAACGGTCACCAGGGTGTAGACCTGCGTCGTCGTGACCGACGCGTGGCCGAGAAGCTCCTGGACGACCCGGACATCCGCGCCGCCGTCGAGCATGTGGGTGGCGAACGAGTGCCGCATCGTATGCGGCGACACGTCGGCGAGGCCCGCACGTGCCGCCGCCGCCCGCAGCACCATCCAGGCGCCCTGCCTGGTCAGCCGGCCACCGCGCGCGTTGAGGAACAGGGCCGGGCTGGCCGACAGCCTGCGGCCCGCCCCGGCCAGCGCGGGCCGCGCCCGCACGAGGTACGCCTCCAGCGCGGCGCGCGCATAGCTGCCTACCGGCACGACCCGCTGCTTACCACCCTTACCAGCCAGCCGAACGGCGCCGGTGGTGTCGCGGGGGGTGCCGGGGGGTCGCTCCCCCGGGCCAGCACCAGTACGCTCAGGCGCCCGCAGCTCCACGTCGTCGACATCCAGGCCCACGGCCTCCGAGATCCGCGCCCCGGTTCCGTACAGGAATTCAAGCAGCGCGCGGTCGCGCAGCGCGGCGGGCTCGCTGGCCACCGGGGACCGCACCGCAAACCACGGGGCGGCCGCGTCGAGCAGGCGCTCGATCTCCGCCACCGAGATCGCCTTGGGCAGCCGCCGCGGCGGCACGGGCGGCCGCACCTCCCGCGCCGGGTCGCTCGCGGCAAGGCCCTCGCGGAACGCGAACGCATGCAGCCCGCGCACGGCAACGACGGCGCGGGCGGCCGAACCCGCCGACAGCGGCGGGTGGCCATCACTGCCCCGGCGAAGGCCGGCGAGAAACGCCGCGACGTCCTCCTCGACCACCTCACCAAGGCAGGTCTTGCCCCGCGCCGTCATCGCGTCCTGGTAGCGCCGCAGGTCCCGCTGGTAAGACTCCAGGGTGTTGCGCGCAAGGCCGCGCTCGACCGTGAGGTGCTCGAGATAACCGCGCACCTCGCGGTCGAGTTCGCGGGCCGCGGTCAGCCGAGCACCTCCTCGAGCGAGGTGTAGGCCATGCCGTGCGCTTCGGCGACGGGGCGGCAGGTCAGCATGCCCTCGTGCGTGTTGAGCCCGTGCGCGAGCGTCGGGTCCAACCGCAGCGCTTCTCGCCAGCCGCGGCTCGCGATCTCCGCGATATACGGCAGCGTGACGTTGGTGAGCGCGTAGGTCGAGGTGTGCGGCACCGCGCCCGGCATATTGGCGACGCAGTAGAAAACCGAATCGTGCACGCGGTAGGTCGGCTCGGTGTGCGTGGTCGGCCGGGAGCTTTCGAAGCAGCCGCCCTGATCGATGGAGATGTCGACGAGAACAGAACCCGGCTTCATCTGGCTGACCAGGTCGTCGGAGACCAGCATGGGCGCTTTCGCGCCCGGTACGAGGACCGCGCCGATGACGAGGTCAGCGTCAATCGCGGCTCGCTCTATCTCGTAGGTGTTGGAGGCGACCGTCTGGCAGTGGCCCTGGTAGATGGCGTCGGCCGACCGGAGCCTGCCCACGTTCTTGTCGATAAGCAACACCTCGGCCTGCATGCCGAGGGCGATCGCGGCCGCGTTCATGCCCGACACTCCGGCTCCGAGCACGACCACCTTGGCGGCGTACACGCCGGAGACGCCTCCCATTAGCACCCCGCGGCCACCGCCGTCACGCTGCAGGTGATGCGAGCCGACCTGTGGAGCCATCCTGCCCGCGACCTCGGACATCGGCGCAAGCAGCGGCAGCGAGCCGTCAGGCAGCTGGACCGTCTCGTAGGCGATCGAGGTGATCCCCGAGCCGAGCAGCGCGTCGGTGCACTGCCGCGACGCCGCCAAATGCAGGTAGGTGAACAGAACCTGCGACTTGCGCATGAGGTGGTACTCCTCGGCAACAGGCTCCTTGACCTTGAGAATGAGGTCGCCCGCCGCCCACACCGCGTCGGCGGTGGGCACGATCGCCGCGCCTGCGGCGGCGAAGTCGTCATCGGGGATGGCCGACCCGGCGCCGGCACCCGCTTCGATTAGCACCTCGTGGCCGCCGCGTACGAGCTCGTGCACCCCCGCCGGGGTGATCGCGACCCGGTACTCCTGGTTCTTGACCTCTGTGGGGACGCCCACCTTCATGGCCATCAAGCCCTTTCCTCCCGCCAGGGCTGCCCGGCCCCATTGCCGTGCAGCGGAGCCCTGGACGGACCCATCGCCGCCAACTCAGCCTTCTGATGCGTCGACACCCCGCAGTGTCGCGAACCCGTCGGACCGGGTGGCGTACGCGGCCAAGATACCCACCACTGCCGTCGGATTGTGCAGCCGACCGGCGATGATGCCCCGGACAGCCTCCTCCAGCGGCACCCACGCGACCTGCATGCTTGCCTCCTCATGCTCAGGCGTGAAGGCACGCTCGGCCGCGGGGACCTCGGTCAGGCCGCGCGCGAGGAAGATGCGGATTCGCTCGTCGCTCATCCCCGGGGTGGTGAAGAAATCCACGAGGGTCAGCCATCGGGTGGCACGGTAACCCGTCTCTTCGGTCAGCTCACGCTGGGCGGTGGCCAGCGGCGGTTCACCGTCGACATCGCGCAATCCAGCCGGAAGCTCCCACAGCAAGCGGGCGACCGCGTGGCGGTACTGGCGGATCATGAGGACGCGGTCCGATTCGTCGATGGCGAGCACGGCGACCGCACCAGGGTGCTCCACCACGTCGCGGTCGGCGGCCTTACCGTCCGGCATGCTCACGTGGTCGGTCCGTACGCCGAATACGTGGCCGCGGAAGTGGCTGACGGTGGACAGCCTGGCCCAGTGCTCAGGTACGTCGCTGATCACCTGACCTGTCATGCGCTCGTCAGCAGCGAACTGGTATCCGCCGCGGGATCGCTGCCTTTCCTCGACGCCTTCTTGGCGTGCTCGAGCGCCGCCGCCACGAGGCCGGTGAAGAGCGGGTGCGGCCGAGTCGGGCGGGACCGCAGCTCCGGGTGCGCTTGGGTCGCCACGAAGAAGGGGTGGACGCTGCGCGGCAGCTCGGCGAATTCGACCAGCCGCCCGTCCGGCGAGAGCCCGGAGAACACGAGCCCGGCCTCCGCGAGCCGGTCGCGATAATCGTTGTTGACCTCATACCGGTGCCGGTGCCGCTCCGCCACCACGTCGGTGCCGTACAGCTCGCGGACAATGGTTGCGTCGCCGAGCACGGCCGGGTACAGCCCGAGCCGCATGGTGCCGCCCATGTCCCGCTCGCCTGCGACCACGTCTTTCTGCTCGTCCATGGTGGCGATCACCGGGTACGGAGTATCGGGCTCGAACTCCGCGCTGTTCGCGCCGGCCAGGCCCGCCAGCCCGCGCGCCACCTCGATGACCATGCACTGCAGGCCCAGGCACAGGCCAAGCAGCGGGATACCGTGGGTCCGGGCGTAGCTGACGGCCCCGATCTTTCCCTCGATGCCGCGGACACCGAACCCGCCGGGAATGACCACACCGTCCGCTCCGTCGAGCCGCCGCGCCGCGCCTTCGGGCGTCGCACACTCGTCGCTGGTCACCCAGCGGATGTTGACCCTGGCGTCGTTGGCGAACCCACCGGCGCGCAGCGCCTCGATGACCGACAGGTAGGCATCGGGAAGGTCGACGTATTTCCCGACGAGGGCGATCGTGACAATGTGCGCCGGTCGGTGCACCCGGCGCAGGAGTTCGTCCCAGTCACTCCAGTCCACGTCGCGGAACGGCAGCCCGAGCCGCCGCACCACGTAGGCGTCAAGGCCCTCGGCGTGCAGCACCCTGGGGATGTCGTAGATCGACACCGCGTCGACCGCGGAGACGACGGCCTCCTCGTCGACGTCACACATCAGGCTGATCTTCCGCTTGAGCTCCTGCGTGATCGGCCGGTCGGACCGGCAAACGATCGCGTCGGGCTGGATGCCGATGCTTCGCAGCGCCGCCACGGAGTGCTGGGTCGGCTTGGTCTTCAGCTCGCCGGACGGCCCGATGTAAGGGAGCAGCGAGATGTGCAGGAAGAAGCAGTTGTCGCGGCCGATCTCATGACGGATCTGGCGGATCGCCTCGAGGAACGGCTGTGACTCGATGTCACCGACAGTACCGCCGACCTCGGTGATCACGACGTCGGTATCAGGTCCCGCCATCTCCCCGATTCGCGATTTGATCTCGTTGGTGATGTGCGGGATGACCTGGACCGTGTCGCCGAGGTAGGCGCCGCGCCGCTCCTTGGCGATGACGCTGGAGTAGATCTGGCCGGTGGTGACGTTGGCTGAGCCCTTGAGCTCGGTGTCGAGGAAGCGTTCGTAGTGCCCGACGTCGAGATCGGTCTCCGCCCCGTCATCGGTGACGAAGACCTCGCCATGCTGGAACGGGTTCATCGTGCCCGGGTCGACATTCAGGTACGGGTCCAGCTTCTGCATGGTGACCCGCAGTCCGCGAAGCTTCAGCAACCGGCCAAGGCTGGACGCCGTCAGTCCCTTACCGAGACTGGACGCGACTCCCCCGGTGACGAAAACGTATTTGGTAGAGATTGATCTTGATACGAGCGGTGGCGCAGCCAAAATGGAACTCCCGTGGTCGGTGCGATGGCGGGCGGCCTGCTTGCGGCGACCGTGCGTGCCCAAAACCACGCTCGCATCGACCACGCCCGCGCTGTGTTTCCCACGGGCTACCAGGATAACAGGCGACGGTCATTCGCCCTCGCAGCGACACAACCACGCCGCGAATGCCTGCTGCCGTGCCGAGTGGGCATCGTCAGCGCGCGCTGTGCGCACCCGGCAGCGGGCGGGACCGTTCCTGTGCCCGGCTCGCGACCGGGGCAGGCTCGGTCTCGCCGAACCGGGCCAGGGTGACCGCGCCGACCACGGCGAGCGCGAATCCCGCGGCCGCAAGGCCGACGAGGCCGTGGCGTGTCGTGTCGCCAAGGAAAATCACGCCGATGATGGACGGCAGCACCGTCTCGGCGAGGACGGTCGCCGCGGTCGCCACCGTGACATCCCCGTGCTCAAGCGCCGACGCGTAGAACAAGAAGGAGATCACTCCGGCGGCCGCAAGCGCGTAGCTGGCCGGGTCACGGATCAGGTCGGTCGGCGAGAAGCCCACGAGGATGCGGGCCGCGACGCCCACGACGCCGTAACCGAGCCCGGCGATCATGCCGAGCGCAAGCGTCCGGTACCGCCCGGGCAGGCGCGCAGCGGCGATGCCCACCAGCCCGATGACCCCGACAGCGATGATCAGGCCGAGCCGGAACTCATTACCTACTCCAGTGGCACCCGTCGCGCCCGCCGATGATCCGAGCATGGCGATGCCTGCGGTAACCGCTATCACCGCGGCCCACTCCCGCCCGGCGAGCGCGTGGCTGGCCAGCCACGCCGCCGTCACTGCCGTCACCGCCAGGCTGGCCGCGATCGCCGCCTGGACGACGAAGAGCGGCAGCCGCCGAAGGGCGACTAGCTGCGCGATGAATCCGACGAAGTCCAGGCCGATGCTCGCGACGAAACGCCACTGGTGAAGCATCCTCACGACCAGGCGCGGATTCACTCCCGCCGTGCCGTCGGAGGCGGCACGTGCTGCGAGTCCCTGGATTGCGGAAGCGACGCCGAAGCAGCAGGCGGCTCCCAGGGCACAGGCCAGGCTCAACCACACTCTGATAAGCCTCCCCTGTATTCACTCGGTAAACAAGTGTGCGTCACGATCAAGGTCCCGGCGATCCAGCTACGCCATCCGGGCGATGCTGCCGGACGCCGTGGCTCGACGCGGTTCCTACCCGCCAGCCACGGGCGGCGCACTCGCCGAGCAGTGGTTCGAGGGCGCCAAGCGCTGACAGGTGCGATCCCGGCGGCGAGGTGCAGTCCGAATCGTGCATCAATACCGTCACGCCCCCGGCCAGGTCCCGGCGGATCGTGGCGAGCACCGAACCCGGCGTTGCGCCGCGTGCCCATTCACGGCCCCAGCATGTCCACAGCAACGGTGTCATGCCGAGCCGACGGGCCGCGAGCAGCGCCGCGCCGCTCAGCACGCCGTAGGGGGGACGGTAGAAGGCCGGTGCCGCGCCCGTGGCGTCGGCCACGGCATCGCGGGCCCGTGCCATGTCGTCGTAGACCGCACCTGGGCCGCGCAGCAGTGTGTACCTGTGATCCCAGCCGTGCACACCGGCCTCATGACCGGCCGCCGTCAGTTCGGCGGCAAGCCCGGGCGCCTTGGCGACCATGGATCCGAGCAGGAAAAAGGTCGCGCGCGTGCCGTGTGCGCCGAGGAGGTCGAGAAAGCGCGGCGTGGAGCGCGGGTCGGGCCCGTCGTCGAAGGTGAGCGCCACGTGATCGGGGGCGCCGAGCCCGGCGAGCGCGGGGAAGCACCGGCGGCGAACCGGCGCGATCGCGGTCACCCCCGGGCCCGCGTGCGCGATTGCCGCAACGCCGGCGACGACGGCGGCGGCCCACTGGGCCGTACCGGCCGGACGCGCCCGCAGTGTGGCCATTTCCATGCCCGTCGCGTCTCCTTCTCATGGGATCATTCCATGGCTGATAGATGTTGTGTCGTGGACTGGAGGTACGGGTGGAAGTCCCAGCGGCGCGCGTGGTGTTCCGTGCAGAGGACCGGGCGGAAATCGCGGTGGCCATCACGGAGATCCTGGCCAGCGGTGCGTTGACGCTTGGTCCGTATACCGGGCGCTTCGAAACGGCGTTCGCGGCGGCGCACGCGGCACCTCACGCGATCGCGACGTCCAGCGGCACAGCCGCGCTTGACATCATTCTCCGGGCCACCGGGGTCGCTGGACGCGACGTGATCGTGCCTGCGAACACCTTCTTCGCCACCGCGGCGGCGGTGCTGCAGGCGGGCGGGCGGCCGGTATTCGCCGATGTCGACGCGCAGACGCTAGCGCTCAGCCCTGACACGGTGGCGGCGGCCCTGACCCCGGAGACTGCCGCGGTCGTTCTCGTGCACGTAGGCGGGCTAATCACGCCTGACGTGGATGCAATCTGGCGCCTGTGCGGCGACCGCGGGATCGCACTTGTCGAGGACGCGGCGCATGCGCATGGCAGCAGCTACGATGGGCGCTTCGCCGGTTCGTTCGGGCTCGCAGCGGCGTTCTCCTTCTATCCCACCAAGGTCGTCACCAGCGGTGAGGGCGGAATGGTCGTAACGGCGTCCGAACACCTGCGTGACGAGGCGCGGATCTACCGCGACCAGGGCAAGGGTGCGTTCACAGCCAACCATCACGTGCGGCTGGGCTCGGCGATGCGCATGAGCGAACTGCACGCCGTCACCGGCCTGGTGCATCTGCGCAGGATGGCCGAATCAATCAACCGCCGCCGCAGCGTTGCTGCCCGTTACTCGGAGAAGTTGTCGCAGATGGAAGGCCTACAGCCGCTCCCAGAGCCACCTGGTTGCCGTAGCAATTTCTACAAATACGTCGCGGTCCTGCCGCCGGGAGTCGACCGGGCGCAATTCAAGACCGAACTCGCGAGCAGGCACGGTGTGCGGCTCGCCGGCGAAGTCTACGATCTGCCGCTGCACAAGCAGCCGATTTTCGCCAGTTACAGCGCGGCACCGCTGCCCGTGGCGGAGGATCTCTGCGCGCGGCATGTCTGCCTGCCCGTGCATTCAGACATGCGCGACGATGAAGTCGATCACGTGCTGACCGCCGTGTCACGCGCCTACAGCTCGTTCGCCGGAGTCTGAGGGGTGAGCATGCGAGTCGTCGTGACCGGTGGCTGTGGCTTCATCGGTTCTCACGTGGTCGACAACCTGACCCGGGCGGGACACGAGGTTCTCGTGATCGACATCTCCGTTCGCCCGATGAATCCTGCCGCCAGCTACCGTCAGGTCGACATCCTCGACCAGGCGGCGCTCGAGGCCGCTGTCCGCGGCAGTGACGCCGTTTTTCACCTCGCGGGCGCGAGCGACGTGGACATCATCGCCGCGGACCCGCTCAGCGCGGTCCGGGTGAACATCGACGGCACGGCGAGCGTCCTTGAGGCGGCGCGCCGCCAGGGCTGCGCGCGGGTTCTGCTGGCCAGCACGGTGTGGGTGTACGGTGCCGCCGCAGGTAACGGCGAGCTGACCGAGGAGGCGCCGATCGAGCTGCCTCGGGCCGGCCACGTGTACGTCTCCACCAAGGTGGCCACCGAACTTCTCGCGCACAGTTACCTGCAGATGTACGGCCAGCACTTCACGATCCTGCGGTACGGGATCCCGTACGGGCCGCGAATGCGCGACGCGCTCGTGGTGGCGCGCTTCGCGCGCGCTGCGCTGGCGGGCCGGGCGATCACGATCGCGGGTACCGGTGAGCAGCAGCGGAATTACGTCTATGTGGAAGATCTCGCGGACGCCCACGTCCGCGCGCTCTCCCCCGCGGCAGAAGATCAGACGCTGGCGCTCGAGGGCGACACGCCGGTATCAGTGCGGGAAGTTGCCGACACCGTGCGCAACCTGGCCGGCCCGGTGCCCGTCGAGCACGTGCCTGCGCGCCCGGCCGACTACGGCGGGCGCAGCGTCTCCAACGCGCTGGCCAAGGAGGTGCTCGGCTGGTCTCCGAGCACCTCCTTCACCGAGGGTGTTCGCCGCTACCTCGAGTGGTGCCGCGAGAGTGATCGGGTGGCAGACAGCCAGCTGCCCACTGACACGGGGCCAGGCTCGTGAGGAGGGCGCTGCTGCTGCCCGGCTCGCTGGGCATGGGCCACGATGTCATGGCGCAGGCGTGCGCGAGCTCGCTGACGGCTCGCGGCTGGTCGACGCGCACCCTGGACGCGATGCGCCTGCTCGGCAGGACGGGCGGCTCGGCCGGCGAGGCGGTGTTCCGGTCCATGCTGGCCGTTCCCGGCCTGTACGACGCCTTCCACTTCGCCACGCTGCGCACGGGCAACCGGCTGGCCCGGCTCACCGACGCGGCCGCCCGCAATCAGCTCGTGCCGCGGCTACGGCAGCATCTCGATGCCCATCCCGCCGACCTGGTCGTATCGGTCTTCGCGACCGCGGCGTCCGCCGTCAGCCGGTTGCACGGCCGGTACCCGGACATGGCCCACGTGGTCTTCTGCACCGACGTGACACCGCACCGGCTCTGGGTGCACCCGCACACCGACCTCTACCTGGTGACGTCACGGGTGGCCGAGTGCGCGGTGCAGCGTTTTCACCCCGACGCCCAGATAGCGGTGGTCCCGGTCCCTGTCCGGCCTGGCTTCTACGACCCGCCCGCGCAGCAGGCGGCGCGCGCGGCGCTCGGCGTGCCGCCGAGCGATCGGTGCGTGCTGCTCATGTCGGGCGCCTGGGGCCTCGGGCCGCTGGCTACCACGGCCACGGCGTTGGGCCGCGCCGGATTGCACGTGCTTGCCGTCGCCGGGCGCAACATGAAGCTGGAGCGCAGGCTGCGAGCCGCCGCGAAAAGCGACCCGCGGCTGCACGCGTTCGGCTACACCGACCGCGTGCCCGAGCTCATGTCAGCCGCCGACC
>WNFX01004630.1_pt1 | contig 13458 bp, 13 predicted proteins | sample 5400111 | NCBI WGS metagenome assembly WNFX01 (sample SAMN13153363, study PRJNA577476) | soil metagenome | isolation source: 40 cm soil or saprolite under grassland replicate 1 | place: USA:California | collected 2016-06-15
CGTCGAAGTGTTCCAAACGCGGATTTCAGAGCACATCCCGAAGGCGAATCCGGGCCCGGGTCCTGGGGTGTCAGCGGGTCTGATCGCTGGCGCGGCAGCTCCCCAGTGCGGGTCACCATGATCCGCCGCCGCCCCCGCCGCCCCCGCCGCCAGAGAAGCCGCTGAATCCGCTCCCGCCTGAGGAGGCCGAGTGGCTTGCAATCCAGTTGTTCGTGGTCGTTGCGAACCGGTGCATGGGCGAAAAGTAGGAAGCCGACCGTGACAGCGAGGCCGGGTTGCCCGGCCAGTACTGCCCGCTGCCGCGGTACCACGACGGTGCCCGGTCGGAGCCAGCTACGGCCGCGCTCACCTCGGCCCACTCGTTGGTGCACCCGAAGACGATCGCGTAGGGCAGATAGTCGTCGAGCAGGTTGACTTGACCGGCGGGGCGGGTCTGCCCGGCCACCGTCTTCGTGAGGTACCTGCGGAATCCAAGCAGCCGGCAGGCCAGGTCGGTTCCCTTCGCCGTGCGCACCGGCATCCACCGGGCGCAGCAGATCAGTACCAATCCGGCCAGGGCCACCGGGACAGGTATGAGCCCGAGGTGGCTGCGAGCGGCCGCGACGACAATCGCCACCGCCCCGGCGGCGAACAGCGCGCAGCCGATGATGAGCCACCTGCGGCGGGCCCGGTCGGGGCGGGTGGTGAACCAGCCTCGCTTGGCCACGTCTGTATAGAGAGCGTCCTGTGCCTGCCTGAGCTGGCCGGCGAAGGCGGGACCGAGTTCGGACAGCAGCGTTGACGCTGCACCCGAGTCCGTGGTGGCGTCCCTGAACAGGCCATCCAGCAGTATCCGCTCGTAATCAAGCAGGCCGCCGGTCTTGCTGAGCCGGACCAGCCGCCAGTCCTGGTGCGTTTGGCCCCGTGGGGCATCCTCTATCCGCAAATACCCCGCACCGCCAGGTCAACGATCGTGCCCGTGACGTCACGGGGGTTGGCCACTCCGTCCAGCAGCGTCCCGGCCTGCCCCGGGCGCACACCTGCCGGGGGCTCGGACTCCATCGCAGGCTCGTCGTCGCTGGACAGCGGCACCGCCTCTTCGGCCTGGACTGGTGTCCCGTCCACGATATGAGCCGCGGACCTGGAGTACCGGCGGTCCCGCCCCTTGACCAGCACCAGCGCCACCAGAACCGCCAGGACCGCAAGGAGGCCGCCAGAGGCGCCCGCAGATACCGGCGTCAGCGCAAATGCCCGCCGCAGGGACCACCGCTCCTGGAGAATCGGACCTGGCGACGCAACCACGCCCTTGGGGATGGCCACCACGACAGTCAGGCCTTCGCCGGGGCCGAGCCCATTCTGGCTGAAGCTGGCGGCCCCGTTGGTAATCGCGGCGTGCTCGCACGCGGCGGTGGAGCCCAACGGCCCGGCAAAGCAGGCGGCGCGGCTCAGCGCCACCGGCGCGCTCACTCGGACCCTCGCCTGGTCGATGGGCACGTCCCACTGGTTCCCGACCACGTTCCAGTAGAGCTCGTCGTGATCAGCGAACGCGTTCATGCTGCCGCGGACCAGGTAGGTGATCTGGTACCAGTGCATGCCAGTGACGGTCTGATCCGGGTTACCGATCTTGATACTGGTCGACGAGCCGCTGCTGTCGACCGAGTATTCGGGGCTCAGGGTGTCCGACAAAACTGACCGGACGTCGATCGGATAGATGCGGTCATAACCGCCGTTGTACCTGACCCGGAGCGGGATTACCCAGAAGATGCCATGCCGCTGGTCGGTGCCGAAATCATAGGTGATCTGCTCGGTGACCAGGATCGCCCCGTCACGCTGAATAGCAATCCGCGCGTCGTAGCTAATGATCCGCTCGGCATCGGTTTGTGCCCTCGCCCCGCCCGGCGCGACGAGGATGGTGGCCAGGACTGCCGTCGCAATGGCACACGCCAGAGCACCAGCGACTAGCAGCAATCGAAATAAACGTCCCATGGAAGGTACCCCCTCCCACAACGCCATCATACTCCCACCATCTCGACTGGCCAGGGACAGACGTCCCCAAGCCCCGTGACGAAGCCCCAGCACAACCTCATGGCTACCGCGACGATTACGGCACGAAAACCCGCGAGCAGGCCTTCAGGAGGACGGGCCTACCTGTCTCAGCGTCGGGGCTCACTGCCGTGAGGAAGATTCAGGCGGAGAGGCTCGGCAATGCAAGCGGGTGCCGCTCGAGGACGCCCGCTATTCGGCATGTGCGGACGAGTCAGTTCAGTACAGAGCGACGGCGTGCCCGGGGCCCCAGATCTCCAGAAGCTTATGGGGCGGAGGTGTCCTGACCTGGTGTCTGCTGTGCGGTAAACGCTGCGGAAAGTGTTTAATCGCTGGTAGGATGCTGGCATGCAGGGAGCGGTAGCGGCCATCCTGGAGGGCATGCCCGATCCTGTTGACCTGCACGTGCATGAGCACGGCGGCGAGGTGGCGGTGATGGCCGGCAGCAGGGTGCTGGCCTGCTACCCGGCCGGCGACGCGGTGATGCGGAACATGACCGCGGTGGTGCTGACCGGGCTGGGGTTCGCCGGCAAGGACGTCGCTGCGGCGCTCGGCCTGACCGCGGTGTATGTGTCGATGCTGCGTACGCGGGCCCGCGGCGAGGGGTCGGCCGGGCTGGCCCGGCGCCGCGGGCGGCCGGCCATGCTGGGCGCGGGCGCGCTGGAGCGGGCGCGCTCGTACCGGGCGGAGGGGATGGCGGACGCGGAGATCGGCCGCCGGCTGGGGGTGCACGGGACCACGGTCGCCCGCTGGCTGGGCCCGCGCCGGCCTGCGGCGGAGCCGCTGTTCGCAGAGCCCGGCGCCGGGCCGCAGCCGGTGCCGGCGGCCGGGCCTGAGCCTGCGGAAGAGCCGGCTGCCGGGCCGGAGCCGCTGGCGCCGGCTGCTGGCGAGGTGCCGGCCGGGTTCCGGGCCGCGCGCAGGCCGGCGATCTACCAGGGCAGTTTCGCCTCCCGGTATGCCGGCGCGATGCTGTTGCACGCCTTCAGCGGCCAGGTGGATGCCGCCGCTGTGCTGTCCGCCGCCGCCGGCGAGGGGCGGCGGCCCGGTGATGTGGCGCTGCTGTCGGCCACCAGTATCTGCTTCGGGCTCGGCGCGGCGACGGCCGAGCAGTTCAAGCACCTGGCCGCCGCCGACGCCGGGCCGCTGGCCGGCCTGCCGGTCCTGCCAGACCTGCGGACCCTGCGGCCCCGGCTGGCCCGCATCGCCGACGGCAGCGACCCGCTGGAACTGCAGGCCCTGTTCGCGCGGGCGATGCTGGCCGCCGAGCCGTGCGTCTCCGGCGTGTACTACGTCGATGACCACTTCGTGCCCTACACCGGCGCCAGGCCGGCCGGCAAGGGGTGGAACAACAAGCGCGGCCGGGCCGAGATGGGCCGCGCCGACACCCACGTCACCGCGCACGACGGCCGGGCGGTCTGCTTTGTCACCGGCGAGCCGTCCGGGCTGACCGTCACCTTGCCGCTGGCGCTGGCCGAGCTGAAGAAAGCCGCCGGCCCCGGCGCTGCGATCATGCTCGGGTTCGACCGCGGCGGCGCGTACCCGCAGGTCTTCCGGCACTGCCGGGAACAAGAGGTGCACTGGGTCACCTACCGGCGGGCACCCCTCGCGGTCCCGGCCGGCCTGCCGGTCCTCACCACCATCACCGTCAACAGGACTCCCCGCGAGGTGGCCTGGGCCGAGGAGATGGCCAAGCTCAAGGACTACGGCCAGGCCCGCCAGATCACCTTGTTCGAGCACGGCCAGGTCGCGCTGCAGATCCTCACCTCCGACTCCGGGGCGTGCCCGGCGGAGATCCTGTCGTGGCTGAAGTCGCGGTGGCGGGAGGAGAACTTCCTCAAGTACGCATCGCAGAACTACGGGATAGACAAGATCTGCGACTACATCGCCGACGTCCAGGCGAACACCAAAGTCATCGGTAACCCGGCGCGGAAGACCGCCAGCGCAGCAGTCCGGCAGGCGGACAAGGCGCTCGCAGCGGCCCGCGAGAACTTCGCCGCCATGCTCGCCGACCCGGCCATCCCCGCCGCGGCCAAGAACACCCGGCTGATCCCCGCCGCCCAGAAGAAGATCACCCGCGCGGAGAAGGCCCTCAACGCCGCCGGAGCCGCCCGCGACGCCATCCCCGCGAAACTGGCCGCCAACGTCATCGACCCCGACGCGAACGTCGCGCTGCTGCGGGCCGGCCGGCGAGGCCTGCAGATGGTGCTGCGGCTGCTCGCGCACAACGCCGAGCACTGGCTGTCGAACCACCTCAACGCCTACCTGCAAGACGACGACGAATACCGCGCCATCACCCGCCAGACCATCATCCGCGGCCTGGCCGGGATCATCACCTACACCCCCCGCAAAGTCACCGTCGAACTGCAGCAGCCCGACGCCCCCCGCGTCACCCGCGCCCTGGCCCTGCTCCTCGACGAGATCAACGCCCAGCCGCCAAGCATGCCCGGCGACCCCCGGCCCATCACCTACCGCCTCATCCCACGGCCCTCAGCATTCAACAACTAACGCAGGCCAACTTCCGGAGATCTGGGCCCACGGCTCAGCCGATCCGGGCCGACCGGCGGTGACCGGTATCTGCCTCTTCTGGCAGGCGGTCCCGCCTTGCGATCCTTTTATAAACTTATCTGGTCTGCGCATGCTGTAGCCAGGCCCGGCCGTTCCCCTGCCCGCATCTGGGCACGTCGGAGCCCGCGTGACCCTGCCGGGCAGACCATTTCCATTGCGGGCAATCAGGACGAGCATCTCCGCCGCGAAACGGGAGACGAGGGACAAAACCGCAGGTCAGCGCTGCTTCCTAGAGCCCCCTGGCGGGATCGAACCGCCTACCTTCTCCCTACCATAGATCGCTCCGACCTTCCGCAATCCCAGTTCAGGGCACCTGACCTGGCAGAACACCAGTACGCACAAGCGCTCGCAAGCCCGGGACATGCTCACGCGAGCGCAGTTTGCCACTCAATCTGCACTCATTTTGATCTTGCCGCCAGAGTGTCAGCGGCCGCGGATGTCATCAGCCCGCCAGCGGTCAGGCGACCTTCACGGTCCAGTCACCGACGTGGGCCAGGACGTCGACCGTCCCGCCGGGCCCTCGCAATAGGCGCGGACCGCATCCAGCTCCGTGATCTTGCCGTGCTCGATCTGGGAAACACGGACCTGGGAGATGCCCATCGCCGCGGCGATCTGCGCTTGGGTCAGGCCTGAGTTCCCTCCGCAGCTGCGCCAGCTGACACCCGCGATGCTCCGCGCGCAATTCCTCCCGGCTCCGCTCACGCGCCGCGACCCGGTCCGCAAAATCGCAGCCCGTATCGAACTCCCGGATCTGGCGCTTGGCATCCTCCCACCGCACGGCCTTCATGACCCCTCCTCCTGCTCACGCCGGTACGCGGCATAACGGTCCCCGACCAGCAGGATCGCCTCGTCGTCGGCAAGTCTTCCTTCCTTGATGCGAGCACCTCGTCGCCTTGATCACCCGAGCAGGGTGCCGCTCCGGACCGCACTTGCCGCAAGCGCAACCTCAGGAAATTCGAGCACAGTCGCGACCTCGCCGCCGGACGCCGGCCCGTGCCGGCCCGCCGACCGCGCCACCAAAGCCCGACGATCCCCTTTCCCGACACGCGAGCGGGTTCGGGCCAGCACGCACCGAGTCGGCGATCGCCAACAGGCCCCTGGCACAGCGGCCCGGTTACGCTCTGCGATGCACTGTCGGCGTCTGCCCGCACGCCGAGCCGTTCGTCGCGGCCGCGGACTGCTGAGCACTCATCAGCCGAGGCGCGCAGATCGGGTCGATCGGGCGTGCCGTGATTACCCGCGAGGCAGCCCCGGTGACGACCGCTCGTGCCGATGAGGGCGCGGCTCTGTGGCGGAACTTGGAGTGCAGGTTCGGCAGTCCCTCGTCGGGAAGCCCGTGTCATATGAGATAGCCGGCATCGGCCAGAACGTTGCGGCCCACGGCAATGCGGCTGGATCTTCGCTGCGGCATGGTCGTCCAGTAGTACCAGATCATCAACGCGATGGAGAGGGCCCAGGCCCGGCCTCGCAGCCAGGTTGCGTCGTCAACGCCGAGCCGGCTCCGGAAGATCTCCCTTGCAGGCGGATCGAGGACCTCCCAAGCCACCGCCAGGTCGACTGCGGGGTCCCCGACCGACAGTCCGCCAAAGTCCAGTACCGCCGCCAGGCCCCCGTCCCGCACCAGCAGATTCTCCGCAGCCAAGTCGCCGTGGTACCACCGTGGCGCCGGCCGGTCCTTCGCCCCGGGCAGCCTCATGGCTTCGTCCCACAGCCGTCCGGCGGCGTCAAGGTCGAACCCGAAGTCACCCAATGCCCGGCAACGCTCGATGTTCTGCCTAGTCACCACATCCATAGCCGCGAGTGGCTCACCCCGGTACCAGCGCAGGCCGGGGTCGCTGGCCGCCTCGCCAGGCACCTGTGCCAGCCCCAGGACATTCACCACCTCGGCAAGGTCTGCTGCCAGGTGCCCCCGGCGCGGGTCGGCGGGCGTCTCGGGGGTGACTACCTCAGGGTTCTCACCGTCGATCCAGCGGACCACCGACCAGCGTTCCGGGTAGTCACAGCCGGGTTCGAACACGGCGACCACCTCAGGGACATCAACCGGCAGCAAGGGCCCAAGAACCGGCAGCCACCTGGCCTCTTTCGCGATCGTCGCCGATCCTCCGGGCTGACGCGGCAGCCGGACGAGGAGATCCTCCCCGACACGGAACAGCGCGTTCGACGAGCCACTCGAATCCAGCCGCCGGACGGGCAGGCCGGCGTGGTGCGGCATCGCCCGGTCAACCAAAGCGCGAACCAGCCCGGTATCGATCGGAATTTCGTCGTCGTGGAGAACTCCGGCCACTCCCGGAGTCAATCTCAGGCCCTCAAGACGCGGCAACGGGTTATCCGACTTGGATCTCGCGCACCCCTCCCGGCAGGCCAGCAGACAACCGCATCTGCCGCCGACCGGCCGAGTACGGCAGTGCCCGCACGCCGCGCGGGCAGAAGATTGGGAAAGGCAGACGATCCGTACTGGAGGCGCTGTGGCTGTGCGTTCTTTGGGCTGGCTGGGCGTGCGAACTCCCCAGGCTCCGGCGATGACGGCTTTCTACCGGGATGTGCTCGGGCTCGAAGTCATCCTGGAGCGGCCGGATGCGACATGGTTCCGGTTGGGAGACGGCACCGAAGTGCACGTCTACGGCCCAGGGGACGAGGACCACGACTTCTTCGGGAGCGCGCCGGTGATCGGGTTCGCTGTCGACTCGTTCCCGGACGTTCACGCCGCGATGACCGCGGCCGGAACCGAGTTCATCTACCCTGAGCCACAGCGAGCCGGCGGGCGCGCATGGCAGCATTTCCGCGGTCCCGACGGAAACATCTACGAAGTCATCGGACCTGATGAGCAGGGCGCGTAACAGGCGATGCGGCGTAAAGCCCGTGATGCCGATCACGCGCCCGATGGCCAGGCCAAACATCCGCTTCTGCCGGTGCGGGTTGCGCGAGTTTCGCGCGTGGCACGTGCTGGCGGCCGATCTTTGCTGTGCTGGCTTGCGAGGATGACGGCATGGATAGTGAGGATCTGCGGCTGGCGGTCTACCTTTCGTTCGCATCCGGCGAGAACCAGCGCAGGCAACGGAATACCTGCGCAGCGTCGTGCTGACTGGGCCTTTCTGGGGATCGTGACCTGCCGCACAGACCACACGGCCACCGCACCCCCGTCGGCATGCCGGCGGACGACAGCGGCAACGGCTGCCCTGGCGCACACCAGACAGCGAACGAGTTCTTCACTCCCATGCGCATACAACGCGCGGCCTGGCAAGTACGATGCCACCTGCCGACCGCGAAGCCAGAACGATACGCCCGGCGGGCGACTGTTGCCTCCACCGGTCGTTCGCGCTGGCGGCCGGGGCTGGTCTCGGGCGACGTTGGGTTGCCAGCATGACACTCAGTGACGGACAAGGACAGTGAGAACGATCGTCTAGCCGCCGATCTGCACGCCGAGAGTCAAATGTCGGCTCGCCGCTGGCGGATGCTGAGTGGGGTGTTCTGCGCGTGGCACTCAGCTGTGTTCGTGGAAGAGGTGCACGCTGCGGAGGAGTTTCCCCGGCTCTTCCAGCGTCCTTGCCGTGGGATCGGCCCGGTAAGGGAGGATGGGCCCTGGCGGCCCGCCGGAAGCGCTGGTGGACTGGGAGCACTCCGTGGTTGCCCGGCAAGGAGGCCTGCCATGCCAGTAGCACAACCATCAGTGCGGCGGATGGCCGCCGGAGGCTTCGCGGTAGCGTGCGCCAGTACGTTGCTGCTGACCGTGCCGCTAGCCGCCGGCGCGTCAGCGCGCGGTTCGTCAGCACACCGCGCTGCAGCGCCGGTCCGGGTGGCTGGACCAGCGTCCTGGACGATGGTCAAGGATGCGCCCGCCGCGACGCGGGTAATCGCCGGGCTCAACGCCGTGGCCGCGGTGTCGGCCGCGGACGCCTGGGCTGTGGGCGGCAACGGCGATGATAGCCCGCTGATCCTGCGCTGGAACGGCGTGTCATGGAAGCGCGTGGCCGGCCTGGGTCAGGGAGGAGGCCAGCTGCTCGGCGTCGCCGCCGTCTCGGCGCACGACGCGTGGGCGGTCGGCTTCAGCCTGATCCTGCACTGGAACGGCACGCGGTGGCGTCGCATGTCCACGCCGGGCGGGTACGTCCTGCACGCCGTCGCTGCCTGGTCCGCCCGGAACGCGTGGGCAGTCGGCAGCGCCGAACGCGGTACCAGTTCGAGTGCACTGATCCTGCGCTGGAACGGCGTGTCATGGAAGCGCGTGGCCGCGCCTGGCGGGCGCGGCGCCGAGCTCGCGGGCGTGACAGTCACATCGGCCCGCAGCGCCTGGGCGGTCGGCGGGGCTGGCGGCCGACCGCTGGTCCTGCACTGGAATGGCACGCGGTGGACCCGGGCGAGGGTGCCCGCCCTGCCTGCCTCCTTGTACGGCGTGGCCGCGACGTCCGCGCGGAACGTCTGGGCGGTCGGCGTGGGTCATCGCACCCGGCCGTCCGGCTGCGACTTGGCCTGCCCGCTGGTCCTGCACTGGAACGGCCGGTCCTGGCGGCGGGCGCCCAGCGCCAACCCGCCGAGCCGGCCGCAGGGCAACTGGCTGTTCGCGGTGACAGCGACCGCGCGCAGCGCTTGGGCCGTCGGCGGGACCAGCGTGACCAGCGCGGCCGGCCATGCCTTCATCCTGCGGCTGGAACGCGGGCGGTGGCGGCGCGTGCCAAGCCCGGGCGGGCCAGGCGGGACGATCCTGTTCGGCGTCGCCGCTACCTCATTGCGCAACGCCTGGGCGGTCGGTTACGGGACCCAGAGCACGCCCCCGCCGGCCGTGATCCTGCACTGGAACGGAACACGATGGACCAGGGTGCTCTGACCCGCCGGCCAGCCGGGCAGCGCTGCCGCCGCGGCCAGCCGCGCCAAGGCAGCGACGGCAGCACGGGACGGCCCTCCGGCACCAGCCAGCGCAAGACCTTGATCAGCCCGGAACGCCAGGCGCTCGCCGGGTTCCTGGCCGGGTATGCCGACCTGACCAGCGAGCGTGTGCGCTGGACCTGCGCCAGTTCGCTGCCGGTGTGCCCGCCAGTCCCGGCGGCTCTTCGCCGTGCCGGGCCGATATTGAGTGCATCGGCCGGGACCTGGAAGCCACGGGCCGGACGGGCGACCGTCGCCCGCCGGCTGCCCTGCCTCCTGGTGAGCCGCCCGTACCCGCCCGCTGGCGTGGCCGGCTGGCTGATGCGGGTCACCCCGGCCGCTGCCTTCGCCGCCCAGCAGACCCTTGTGCCGTACGCCCGGTCAGCAGCGTCTATAAGCCGCCGAACGGCTATTACCCGCTGCCACCATGGGCCGACTTCGCCGTGCTCTGCGGGTACGCCGTGCTCGCTCTGGGGACACTCCCCCCACACGCGCTGAGGGGGCGCGATACGTGCCGCCGGGCCCGGCAAACCGAAAGCTTTGCCCCCTGAAGGCTGGCTCAGCGATCCCAAGATCAACACACGACGGTTGAAGGTCAGTACGTATCAAGCGTCTTCTGACCAAGAAACGTGGCGGCGCCGGCCCTGGACGTGCCTGCCGGCCCGCGGGGCATCTCGCGGAGGCGGCCGGACAGTCCGGACGCCCGCCAGCGCGGCCAACGGCCCGACGCATGCGTGCCGGGTCCGGCCGCGCTGCTCTCCGGCCAGGATATCGACTTCGTGATGAACGTCTTCGCTACCTGGACGGGCGTCCGGTGGGAAGAGCTCCTGGCAGTCGAGGGATGGGCAGGCAAGGACTCCCCGCTTCAGCTGAAGGACGGCGACATCGCCACCTACGCCATTGACTGGCAACTGCGCGAACTCGGCGGCGCCGTGTGCAAGTCACCTCCCAAGGACGGCTCATTCCGGGTGCTCGACCTGCCGCCATTCCTCGCCGACCTGATGAGATGGGCGGTGGGCAACCGCCGGGGCGCATGCTCCTGCCCGGTCGCCGACGGCCGCCCCGCCTGCAAGCGCGACGACCGGACGCCGGGCAACTACCTGTTCCTCGGCCCGAAGGGCGGGCATCCCCGCCGATCCAACTATGCCGACGACTTCCTCACCCCGGCCGCCGAGGGACTCCACCCGGCCCGCCAGGGAACCCGCGCCCCGTCTACGTCACCGCCGAGCCCTGGCCCGGTCTCCCGATCCGCAGCGGCAACCGCAGGCACAAGGCAGCCGACCTCGCGGACGGCACCTGGCCGAACCTGATCGGGAAATTCCGGCCGCATGATCATCGACACTCGCACGCCACCTGGCTGGACGACTCGGGCATCAGCAAGGTGATCCAGATGGACCGGCGCGGCCACGCGATGCAGGGCATGGACCGTGTCTACATGCGCGTCACGGCCCGGATGCGCCAGCGCCTGGTCGACGGGCTCGAAGACCTCTGGCGCAACGCGATAGCGCAGCGCTGCGAGCTGCCCGAAACGTCCAACGTGCCCCTGCTGAACAACACGCTCACCGACCACCGGGAAGGCCTTCGTTCTTGAACTCGCCGCGTGCCGGCACGGCACCGACGACACTTGCGTCGTGAAACGGGAACGCGCGGAGCTGCTCGTGAAGCATGTCCTGGCGAAGCTTGACGAGCGCCAGGGCCAGTGGCCCGCGAGCCTCGTGACCGGACTCTACGTTTTCGGTTCGTTCGCCCACGGCGCACTCGAACCTCATGACGTCGACATCGACGTCGAGTTCGAGATCGACGAGCGCTGGGCGGGCCACTTCGCGAGCTGCCTGGCCTACGGACGCGACCCGCACGGTCCGGTGAAGCGGATGCTGACCGACGGCAAGCGAGGTTGCCAGTTCCAGTTCAACTTCCGGGACCGGGCCGGCTTCGACATGACGCTGCTCTGGCGCACGGGTGACACACTCCAGGCCGCGTTGGAGCGACTAAGCGCGATCCAGGCCGACCCCGCAGCCGGGCGTGCGCCACGAGACGCGATGCTGCCGCAGTTCGAGGGATTGGATCGGTGGATACCGCTCGCCTTCCGTGAGGCGATGTCCGGCGCGGTCACCGATGGTGCCATCACCATCGAACGATGCGTCATCGAAGACGGCGCCATCAGCGATGCGACGGCACTCGAACATGTGTCCTACCGGTGGCGTCCGGCGAGTCCGCTCTACCGGGCTGCCAGCGCTGTCGTCGCCGACTGGGAGCGGCGTGGCATCGATCCGTGTCAGGGTCACCTCCACGGCTCCGACATCCGAGACCGGGATACCCCCTACTTCGCCGGATTCGGCCTTCGGTACTTCAGGTCTGTCCCGGCCTGCCTGACGGAGTTCGGCGGCCTGGAGTGGATCGAGATCGTCCGGCCGACGCGGACCAGTCCGCTCGACGCCCTGCGCATCCTGCCGCGCGACCGCAAGCTCCTGACACGAGTCTCCTGGTCATGAAGGCCGCCAAGACACGCCGCTGCCCGTCCGCCTCAAGTGGCCCTCCTCCGAGGAGCTCCAGGCCCCTGCACCAGCGATTTTGCCACTCAAAGTGCCACTCGCCCGGCTGCGCAGCCTGGCAGCTGAGGCCCGAAGAACCCCTCTGACCTGCGGAGCCCACCTTACGGAATCGAACCGTAGACCTTCTCCTTACCATAGCCAGACAGTTAGTTGGTGTAACGGCCGCACCGGCTCTGAACAGCCAGAACGCTAACTCACGGTGACTCTCGCAAGCTGCCGCTAGCGCAGGGCAGCGCCATTCTGCCCCCCAAAGTGCCCCCGGTAATGATCACCAGGGCGAGAGCCTGCCAGGCAAGTTGAGCCAACGGGAAGTGACCCTACGGTAGGAAGACGTTCCTACCGTAGGGTAGGCTGTGGTCATGACGGTACGGAAGCTGTCGATCTCAGTGCCACCCGAGGTCGAAGAGACGATCAAAGCGGCCGCCGCGGACGAGGGCAAGCCAGTCTCGGCCTGGCTCGCCGAGGCCGCCACCGAGAAGGCCCGCGCCGCCGCCCGGCACGCCGCCGGCCGCGCCGCCGTCCGCGACCTCATCGCCGACTACGAACATGACCACGGCCCCCTGCCCGCGGCATCCCGGCAGCGCGCCCGCGAGTTCCTGCTGGAAGCAGGCCTGCTCGATGACGAGCCGCGGCGGGCCGCCGGATAAATGCCCGCCATCGTCTACGACACCGGGGCACTGCTCGCCGCCGAGCGCCGCAACCCCGACGTCCTCGCCCTGCACGACGAGGTCACCGCGGCACGGATCCGCCCGATAGTGCCGGTCGTCGTCCTGGCCCAGGCCTGGCGCGGCGGACCCCAGCACCAGATCTCCCGCGTCCTCAAAGGCTGCGACATCCTCCCCGACGACGAGCGCACCGGCCGCGCCGCCGGCCTCGCCTGCGCCGCATCCGGAACCGCCGACGTCGTCGACGCCATCGTCATCGCCACCGCAGTCCGCCACCAGGCACCCGTCGTCACCAGCGACCCCCGAGACCTCACCCGCATCGCCGACGCCCTCGGCGTCAAGATCCGCCTCTACCGCACCTGACTGGTCTGCGGCCGGTCAACCAGAACCTCGCGCGGCGGGTACGGCTACCGGCCGACTGCCCGGATCTCAACACGGCAACCGGCCGGATGCAGCGGGCGTGAACAGCGCCGGGCACCCGAACGAGACCAGCCGGCTGGTGGGCACAGGTCAGCCGGCACGCGCCGGCCACGAGGAACTGCCAGCGACCTTTCCAGCCGCCGACCAGGCCGGAACGGCGCGCGATGCTGTCGGACCAGGCCAGTTCGACCCTGAGCAACGGCGTGACCGCCCGCCCTGGTTCCCGGACATGATCGTGCGCGCCGACCGGCGCCGACCGCCTGCTCCCGGCACGCTCGCGCAGCCGGGCTAGCCGACACTGCCACCCGCAACTGCGGGCCGCGACTGATGACCATGCGACCCGGTTCTGCCGGCGCCGCCGATGGCAGCAGACC
>WNFX01006331.1_pt1 | contig 13456 bp, 10 predicted proteins | sample 5400111 | NCBI WGS metagenome assembly WNFX01 (sample SAMN13153363, study PRJNA577476) | soil metagenome | isolation source: 40 cm soil or saprolite under grassland replicate 1 | place: USA:California | collected 2016-06-15
TGCCCGACCGCTTCGCGGCCGCCGGCAGGCCCGCCGCGGCCGGCTGACCTGTAGAGCGCCGGTCGAGTAGTCGACCGACGCTCTACTCGTCCAGGACGGCCACGGCGCGGGTCCAGCCCCCGCCGGCGCCCTGGATCAGCACCGGGAAGAAGAAGACCTCGAAGCCCACGGGTGGCAGCCGCTCGAGGTTCGTCAGCTTCTCGATCTGGAGGTACTCGCGCTCGCGACCGAGGAAGTGGGCCTGGAAGAGCTGCGCCCTGTCGCCCGCCCCGAGCCGCTCCATCATGATCGAGGTCGGCACGTCCATGGACCCGGCGTCGATGCCGATCGACCTCACGCCGCGGTCGAGGACGTACTCGCAGCCGTCCCGCGAGAGGCCCGGCTGCGCGTTCTCGAAGTCGGGCTCCATGAACCGCTTGTCGGCGTCGGTCCGCAGCAGGACGATCTCGCCGGGGCACAGCTCGTGGCCGATCCGCTGCAGCGCCGATTCGATCTGCCCGGCGTCGATCAGGTCGCCGGGCTGCAGGTGGCTGAGATCGAGCACCACGCCCTCCCCCCAGCACCACTCGAGCGGGACCTGGTCGATCGTCCGCGGCGCCCCGCCGTCGGGGCGCGGCCCGTAGTGGCTGGGCGCGTCCACGTGGGTGCCCGAGTGGACGCTCAGCGTGACCCACTCCTGGGCGAGGCCGACGCCCTGCGGGAAGCTGTCGAGGGAGATGCCGAAGAGCTTCGCCATCTGGCGGGCCGCCGCCGCCGGGGTCGTGTAGGAGATCTGGGGCACGAAGGCCGCCGGCTCCATCGAGTGGTTCATCAGCGGCAGGCTGAGATCGATCAACCGCCGCGCTCGCTTCTCTCCCGTGCCCGATCCTCCGCGAATAAACTTAGAACATGGTTCCAGAAACCGCAAGGCAGGGACCGGGTGCGGGAGTGGGCTGGCTGAGCGCCGGCGAGATCGCGGCCCGGGTGCGGTCGGGCGCGCTCTCGCGTGAAGAGGTGGTGGCCGCGCACCTCGAGCGCATCGAGCGCTTCGAGGGCCGCACGCACGCGTTCCTGCAGGTGGAGCCGCAGCCCTCCGACCGCGACGGACCGCTCGCCGGGGTGCCGGTCGGCGTGAAGGACACGCAGCCCGTGCGCGGGATGCGCTGGACGTCCGGCGCGGTGAAGTGGCGCGACCGCGTGGCCGGGATGGACGCGGTGCCGGCGGCCAGGGCGCGCAGGGCCGGCGCCACCATCCTCGGCAAGACCAACACCCCCGAGCTGGCCTCCAACCCCAGCACGGTGAACGAGCTGATGCCGCCGACGGAGAACCCATGGCGCCGCGGCTACACGCCCGGCGGCTCCAGCGGAGGCAGCGCGGCCGCCGTCGCCGCCGGCCTCTGCACGCTGGCCATCGGCGACGACTCCGGGGGGTCGGTGCGGATCCCGGCCGGCTGCTGTGGAGTGGTCGGCTACCGGCCCACACCGGGCGACTTCCCCGAAGAGGTCCCCGACGTCCCGCACGTCAACTCGCGCGGGCCGATCGCGCGCTCGGTGGCCGACATCCGGCTCGCGTTCGAGGTCATGGCGGACGTGCCCGTGCCGGGCTCGCGACCGCTCCCCCGGCGCATCGCGCTGGTCCTCCGCAGCACCGAGGACCTGCACGTGGACGCCGCCGCTCGAGAGGCGGCGGAGCGGGCCGCCGCCGCGCTCGAGTCGCTGGGTCACCGGGTCGAGGAGGTGGACTGGGCCCCGCTCGGCTGCCTCGAGGCGTACCGCCCCGTCCGCCGCGTCAGCTTCGGCGCCATCGAGGGCGAGCCGAACGAGTACAGCGAGTTCGTGGCGCTCTCGATGACCCAGGGCCGCGCGATCTCCGGGGTGGACTACTTCCGCGCCGTCCAGGTGGGCACCTCCGGCGCGCGCAGGCTCCTGCAGGCGCGTATGGAGGCCGGGTTCGACGCCTTCCTGACACCCCTGCTGGGGTTCCTGCCGATGCCCATCGAGCAGGTGCCGTCCTTCTTCGGCGAGCAGTGGAACAGCCAGAACCAGTTCCTGCTGCCCGTCAGCTTCTCGGGGCTGCCCGCCTTCTCGATGCCGGCCGGGCTGCACGACGGGGTCCCGGTTGCCGTGCAGCTCGTCGGTCGCTCTCGGCACGACACGGAGCTCATGGATCTCGCCGAGCAGCTGGAAGCCTGCGAAGGGTTCGGGTTCCGCCGTCCCCCCGGCTTCGACTGAGCCGCCGTGAGAAAGGCAAGGGGAGGCAGGGCTCACGTGCGCACGGCCGGGGCGGGGCCGTTCGAGTCCCTCGACCGCCTGGCATGCTTCGAGCTCCGCTCGCACGGGCTCCCCCTCGGCGTCGTGCCGCGGCTCTACTCCCTGGCCCGGGGGCGCGGCGGCCCGCTCTGCCGGCTGGCGGCGCGGGCGCTGGCCGAGGAGTCCGTGCGCCGGGTGGCGTTCTTCACCGGGATCGTCCACGAGCAGCAGCCGCGCGGCGAGCTGGACGGGCCGATCGGCTGCGCGGTGCTGGCCACGGCCCTGGACCGGCTGGACCGCGACACCACGGTGTTCGCCCCCGTCCCCGTGCTGCCGGTGCTCGAGGCCGCGCGGGCCGCGACCGGGGGCAGGTTCGCGATTCGGGCGGACGCCGCCGCGGTGGCGGCCGGCTTCGACGGGGTGCTCTCGATCGAGCGGCTGGGCCGCAACCGCAGGGGAGCCCATCACTCGATCCTCGGCCTGCCTCGTCGGGAGACAGGCGTGGCCGATGACTTCGTCGAGGAGCTCAACCGGTCCGGGCGGCCGACGATCGGCATCGGCGATGGCGGCAACGAGATCGGCTTCGGGTCCATCTTCGCGGCCGCCCGGGAGGTCGTGCCGCACGGGGCCGCGTGCGGGTGTCCCTGCGGCGACGGGATCGTCGCACACACCCCGGTACGACACCTGCTGGTGGCCTCGGTCTCGAACTTCGGCGCCTACGCCGTGGCCGCGGCGCTGGCCGTGCTCAGCGGCAGGCTCGACCTCGCCCCGGAGCCGGACCGGGTCGTGGCGGCGATGACGGCCGGGGTGCGGGCGGGCGGCATCGACGGCGGCTCGATGGTCCCGGGCCGTGTGGCCGACGACGGCATCCCGGCCGCCGCCGTGGCGGCCGTGGTCACGCTGATGCGCACGACGGTGGAGATGGCTCTCGCCTGATCAGGGACGTGACGGCGGCTGCAATTCGGCCACGGGATCCGTGTGCGGCTCGATGGTCGGAGGCCACCGGTCCCAACGCTCGTTGGAACTTCTGGACCAACCTATAACTCTAGGGCCGTAAAGTTATAGGATGCTCCGGTGGACCCAAGCCGATTCGTAGCTCCCGCATGGGGGCGAGCGATCTCCACGCGTGGCCCGGCACCTTACGTGGCGTTCATACCGGAGCCGGTCCCTCGAGAGCTTCCGCTCGACGCCGAAACGGTCCTGCGGCTTTCCGAAGCCGACGCTGCCCTCGGTCGGTTGGCTGGAGCGGGCAGGGTCCTTCCAGACCCGCACCTGCTGGTGAACGCCTACATCACCCGGGAGGCTGTTTCGAGTTCAAGGATCGAAGGCACCCAGGCATCGGTGACCGAGGTCTTCGACGCTGCCGTGACGGGCGAAACCAAGCGTGACGACATCCGCGAGGTGCGCAACTACGTCAGTGCCCTCGAGCACGGGATCGCGAGACTCGACGGTGGTTTCCCGATCTGTCTCCGGCTGATCAGGGAGATGCACGAGGTCCTGGTTCGCGGAGCGCGCGGCCAAGAGAAGACTCCGGGCGAGTTTCGACGCAGCCAGAACTGGATCTCATCACCCGACAACCGCCCGAGCACAGCCCGTTTCGTTCCGCCACCGGTAGACGAGATGGGCTCCTCTCTGGACAACTGGGAGAAGTACTTGCATGACGAGTCTCCTCGCCTGCCGCTACTCATACGATGCGCCCTGCTGCACTATCAGTTCGAGACGATTCACCCATTCCTCGACGGGAACGGCCGACTAGGGCGACTGTTCATAGTTCTCTACCTCAAAGAGAGGGGCCGACTGCCAGCACCCCTGCTCTACCTGTCCAGCTACTTCGACCAGCGTAAGAGCGAGTACTACGACCGCCTTCAATACGTCCGAGAGCGTGGAGAGATCACCGAGTGGCTACGTTTCTTTCTCGATGGGGTGGCCGTCCAGGCCACCGACGCCGTGGATCGCGCGGAGCTCCTGTCGGATCTCCGCGAGACCTACCGGGCGCTCCTCCGAGGTCGCCGAAGCCGTGCCCCCGAGGTCGTGGACTTGCTGTTCGCCAACCCGATTCTCTCCGTCCGGTACGTGCAGGAGCAGCTAAAAGTCAGCCAGCCTGGGGCAACAAACCTCCTTCGGTTGCTCTGCGAGCACGGTGTCGTCCGAGAGATCGGCCGGGGCTCAGGTGTTCGGCATCGCTGGATCGGTGACGGAGTTCTCCAGTTGCTCGACCCCGAAAGGACGGCTTGAGCCGGGGACGCCAGGGAGGTCGCGCCGGCGGCGAGGCGCTCCGCGAGATCTGGCGGACGCTCGACCAGGACCCCACGGAGCTGGCCGCCGCCGACCAGCGCGGCGGTGACCCGGTGCTGCCCTCGATCTACCGGGTCGCGACCGCCGCGTCGGCATGCGTCGCGGCGGCGCTGCTCGCGGCGGCCGGCCTCTGGCGGGACCGGGGTGGGCCGCCGCCCAGTGTCAGCGTGAGCTCGAGGGAGGCGGCGGTCGCCTTCCGCAGCGAGCGCTACCTGCGCGTGAACGGCGTGGCGCTCCGCCTGTGGGATCCGCTGTCGGGCGACTACCAGGCCGGCGACGGCGGGTGGGTGCGGCTGCACTCCAACTTCCCACACCACCGGGGGGCGGTCCTGTCGGCCCTGCGGTTGGGGGAGCCGGACCGGTCGGCGGTCGCGAGCGCCGTCGCCGCGCGCACCGCCACCGAGGTGGAGGACGCGGTGGAGCGCCACGGCGGCTGCGCGGCACGGATGCGGACCCGCCGGCAGTGGGCCGCCCACCCGCAGGCCGCGGCGCTGCGTCACCTTCCCCTCGTGTCCGCCACCCGGCTCACCGGCGGTCGCGGCCGCCGGCTCGGGCCCCCGGACCGGCCCCTGGCCGGGGTCAGGGTGCTCGACCTGACCAGGGTCATCGCCGGTCCCGTCGCCGGCCGGGCGCTCGCGGCGTGCGGCGCCGACGTGCTGCACGTCGGCGCTCCCCACCTGCCGGACAACCCGGAGCTGAGGCTGGACACGGACGCCGGCAAGCGCTCCGCCCACCTGGACCTGCGTTCGGCCGACGGGCGGGCCGCGCTGCTGGAGCTGGTGAAGGGCGCGGACGTGCTGGTCCAGTCGTACCGGCCTGGCGCGCTGGACCGGCTGGGCCTGGGCCCGGGGGACCTGGCCGGGACCAACCCCGCCCTGGTCTGCGTGAGCATCTCCGCCTACGGAGCGGTCGGGCCGTGGCACGCTCGGCGCGGGTTCGACAGCCTCGTGCAGATGACCACCGGGATCGCCGCCGAGCACGCACGGGCCAGCGGCTCCTCTCGGCCGGTCCCGCTGCCCGCCCAGGTGCTGGACCACGCCACCGGCTGGCTGGCGGCTGCCGCCGCGGTGGCCACCCTGCGTCACCGTGACGGCGGCGCTCGCCACCTGCAGGTGTCGCTGGCCCGCACCGCGATGTGGCTGGACCGGCTCGGGCGGGTGCCCGGCGGGCTCGGCGCCCCTGACCCGGGGGAGCGCGACGTCGCCGACCTGGTCGGCGAGACGGACAGCCACGCCGGCCGCCTCACCCGGGTCCGAGCGCCCGGACGCATCAACGGTGAGCCGCTGGAATGGCGGGGCCCGCCGCCCCGGCCCGGCAGCGCCGCTCCGACCTGGTGACGATCAGGCGTCCCGGCGCTCGCGCAGGCTGGACCGCCGGACCTCGACGTACAGGCCGCGGCCATCGACCACCCGGCAGCGATCGTCACCCTCCACGAGGAGCACGACAGGCGTGCCGGCGGGGAGCACCCCCTCGGGTCCGGCGCCGCCCCCAGGTCGATCGAACCGGTACGGCTCGTCCACCGTCAGCTCGTGCGTGAACCGGTTCGGCGGAGGGCGGACCAGGTGCGCCGGCGGGACCAGCGCCTCGTCGCCGAGCACCACGGCCTCCGGCCGCAGCATCGTGCCGGGCTCCCGCTCGGGCCGGTCGCCACGCGCGCCACCGTCGCCGCTCACGCCGGCATGCTCACGATCGCGCCCCCTCCAGGCTCTCGGCCGGCAGGACCTGCGGGATGACGGGCAGCACCACGCCGGCGTCGAGCGGGGCGGCGTGCGCCACCAGGGCGCCCGCCTCGGCCAGCGCGAGAAGGTCCGGGAGCGCGTAGGGCTCGGCGGCGTCGAGGTCCACCTGGTAGCCGAGGTCGCCGAGGCTCGCCACGGTCAGCCGGCTGAGCGGGTTCCCCGGCCCGGCGATGAAGCCCGACATCAGCTCGTTGCGGAAGACGGTCTCCCGCCAGTGGCTCCCGCGGGTCCCCATCCCGCCGGTGTTCTCGACCGGGACCGGCCGGCGGCGGCTGGTCCCACGCAGCTTGCCGTACTCGTCCCCGGCGCCTCGACCGGTGAAGGTCGGATTGGCGGTGCTCTCGCCCTTGAGGAGGCCCTTGAGCTTCCAGACGGTGCCGAAGCCGAGGACATGCCCCATCTCGTGGGTGATGACGTCGTTCAGCGTGCCGTCCGCCTCCATCTTCTGCAGGTCGGCGGTGTCGAACGACATGATGCCCTTCGCAGGCAGGAACGCCGAGGTGCCGGCAGACTTGGGCCGGAGATGGGTCGGGCCAGCCTGCCCGAGGATCTGGCCCGGACCGTCGATCGCGGAGCCCTGCGCGAGGATCAGGACGTCGTCGATCGCCTCGCCGTCCACGAGCACCGGCGGGAGATCACCGACGATCATCCTGGTCCAGCGGTCGGCGGCCGCCGTGAACGCCGCCTGCTGACTGGCGCTCAGCCCGCCGAGGAACCGGACCTCGATCGTGAACGGCGAGGTGGTCGCGGCGAGGGCCTGGGCGCGCTGCGCGTCGGCTCTTGCCTGGTAGGTCTTGTAGCTTGCCATCTGCCGCTCCTTCCGGTCGTTCCCGCGCCGGCTCGTCGCACCCTTCGGCGATCAGCCATCGCTGACCTCCGCCCCGACCTCACAGCGTCACACTCCGCGCGTCACCCGGATTTGTCAATGGGTGATGGCGGCCAGAATGCCGAGCGGCCCGTCGTCCCGATGCCCGATCCGCGCGACCGGACTCGATCACATCTATGATCCATTTGAGGAGGATCCGCCGTGAGCCTGTCCTCGGAGCCGGTGTCCGCGAGCCTGCCGGGGCTGCTGCGTGGTCTCGTCGCCGACATGCAGCGGGCCTCCGGCGCGGACATCGTGTCGCTCTTCCTCTACGACGAGGAGGGGCGCGAGTACTACGCGCCGTTCGCCGTGGGCCAGCCCGAGGAGAGCCTGCTCGACTCGCTGGCGGACATGCGCGGGCAGCTCGGCCGCTACCTGGCCGACCGCGCTCAGGGCAAGGTGGCCGACGAGCTGCGCGTGCCGCAGTACGGCTCCACCGTCTGGCTCACCGTCACCCGGCAGGTCCTGGTGGCCAGGGACGCGCAGAGCGAGATCGGCAGCACGTTCGTCCGGCGGCACCAGGTGCGGTCCACGATCGGCCTGCCGCTGATGGCCGGCGACCGGCTCCTGGGCCTCGTCTACCTCAACTACTGCGGGCCCGCCGACGGCGGAGCGGGCGCGCGCGTGCCGGACGACCACCGCCTCGCCGCGCTCCGGCGCCAGGCCGCCTCGGCCGCCTCGGCCGTGCAGGCGACCCTGGCCAGGGCCGAGCGGCGGGCGCTGGACGGGATCCGCCGGCTGATGGCCCGGCTCGCGGCGCCGGGCGAGGAGGTCGGCACCGATGCCGGGCAGATGCGGCGCCTGCTCTCGATCGCCCTCGCCGACCTGCTCATGGCGAGCGACATGGACGGAGCCGCGATCTACGGGCTGGTCGGCCACCGCGAGCAGCTGGAGCTGGTGACCGGACACGCGCCGGCGGAGCTGCCGCTGCGCGTGGACCTGCCCGGCGACCGGGCGCGGTGGACGCCGGCCCTGGCCGAGACGGTGGACGCGACCATGGCGCGTGCCGGTCTGCACCCGGCCGGCACGTTCCCGCTCGGCGAGGCCGACGCCCCGGACGGGTACCTGGTCGTGCTCAGCCGCGACCGGCTGGCGACAGTGCGCAGGGCGCCGGCGATCGACCTGCTGCTGGAGACCGCCGCCCGCCTGGCCGCCGGCGTGCTGGCAACCCGCCGGCTGATCGAGAACCTGGCGAACAGCAACCGGCTGCTCGGCGCCCTCGCCGGCATGACGGACACGATGCTGCGTCCGGGCTCCACCCGGCAGGACGTCCTCGACGCCGTCGTGGGGCACCTCACCGACGCCGCGGTGCCGGAGTTCGACTTCCATTTCGCCACGGTGTACCTGCTGGACGAGCTCGCCGATCGCACCATGGTCGTCCGGATGGCGGCGGGGGCGACCACCGTCCAGGCCATCGACGCGGCCCAGGTCGAGCAGGCCGGTGGGACGCGCACCGCCCGCGTCCCGCGCTGGGCCCTCCACCAGGAGCGAACGCTGGCGGCCGACGACGTCCTGGTCTTCGTCGCGCGGGCCGGTCAGGTGGTGGTGGTCGGCCCGGCGCCGATCGACGCCCACGGCCCGACTGAGTTCATCGCCGGCAGCATCCCCGAGCAGACCCGGCGGCTGCAGGTCGCCGTCGTCCGCGCCAGCGGCGACACGGTGACCCATGTCCCGGCCTGCCTCATCGGAGAGCCCACCCGCGTGGACGAACGGCTGCCGGGGCAGGATGGGGAGGCGCCGTTCACCCTGGCCGGCGACATCTTCGAGGCCAGCGGTCACGGCGACCTGACGCGCATATTCCTGCCCTTCGGGCTCCAGGCCGGGGAGCTCGCGTCCGGCGCGCTCGAGGTCGGCTACCACCGCTCACTCGAGCGGCGCCCGGACTGGGGGCAGATCGAGGCCCTTCGCGCGGCGGCGGCCCAGGTCGCGGTCGCGGTCGAGACGGCGCGCCTCCAGGAGGAGGCGCGGCACCACGCCGAGCAGCTGGAGCTCAGCGCCGGCATCAGCGAGGCGATCGCGTCCTCCATCAACCTGGACCAGACGCTGCGCCTGGTGGCTCGCAACCTCGTCCGGCTGCTGGACGCGTCGCTGTGCCAGATCGCGCTCTACGAGGAGGGTGGCGAGGGCTGGTTCGGCGCCGCCGCCTCGGACCAGGAGGAGCTCTGGCAGCGCCAGCGCGGCGACCGTCCCGAATCGTCCTTCCTGTTCGAGGTCGTGGACCGCGGCGAGGCGCTGTCGATCGAGGACGCCGCCGCCAGCGACCTCGTCAGCCCGGCGTACCTGGAGGCGTTCGGCGTGCGGTCGCTGCTGGCGCTGCCGCTGATCGCGGACGGCCAGCCGATCGGGGCCGCGGTGCTCGCCGAGCGTGGCCAGACGCGGGCCTTCACCGCCGACGAGGTCCGGCGCGCGCAGGGTATGGCCCACCAGGCCGCGGTCGCGATCAAGAACGCGCGGCTGCACGCGCTCGCCGAGGAGGAGCGTCACATCCAGAAGGACTTCATCCTGGTGGGGTTCGGGCAGTGGGGACAGAGGGCGTACCGGCACCTGCAGACCCTGAAGCAGTTCTTCAACTTCCGGGTCCACGTGGTGGAGCAGGAGTCGCCGGCAGCGCGCGAGCGGCTGGCCGAGCGCGAGAAGGAGGTCCGCGCCAACGGGGACGCGTTCGTCTGGGACGGCCCGTCCTCCTCGGCGCACGACCACCTGGAGCGGCAGCTGGAGCCGAGCTGCTATGCGATCACCTACATCGCCACGCCGGCCGCCACGCACCTGCCCACGCTCGCCCGCTACTACGACCTGAGCGACGTGATCCTGATCGAGAAGCCGCTCGGAGCCACGCCGGAGGCGTACCGCGAGTTCCTGGACCGCGCGCCGGGCGGGGTCGAGCTGGTCGCGGCCGACCACTACTACTTCAAGCTGGAGGTCCGGTTGCTCCAGCAGCTGCTCACTGTGGAGCGGACGCTGCGGGACTTCCTGGACAGCGTCGTCGAGATCCGCGTCGAGATCCTCGAGGCGCAGCCGCTGGCCGGCGCCGCCGCCGACATCGGCGTCATCGCCGACCTGGTGCCGCACGCGTTCGCGATCATCTCGCTCTTCACCCCGATCGACCGGCTCAGGCTCGACGCCGACGCCCCGCTGCTCATCGGCCGTCACGAGTCCTTCGCCGGCCAGCGTGAGAGCTACGCGCGGATCAACGCCACGTTCCCGTACCAGCGCCGGTCCGTGCGGCTGGTCATCGACGTGGGCAAGGGGGTGGACGACGCCAAGTGGATCAGGCTCAGCGGGGAGCGCCGTCTCAGCGGCCGGCTGCCGTTCTACAAGTTCGACTTCGGCAACGGGCAGGCCATCGACGGGACGCAGTCCACCGTCAGGGCCGCGGTGCGCGAGATCAGGGAGCCCGGCGTGCCGGACAACGCCCACCTCACGATGCTCAGGCACGTGATCGAGAGGCAGCGTCCGGCGGTCGGCATCCTTTCGATCCGCGAGGCGATCCGTGCCAACCAGCGCGTCCGGGAGCTGGAGACCCTGGCGGGCGAGCTGCTCGCGCGTGAGGACTGGACGCCGTACGCGCTGGGCACCCGTCCTCACTTCGGCCGCGGACCGGTCCCGGCATCCGCCGGCGCCGCCCCGCGGGGGCACGGCAGGGGAGGAGGAAGATGAAGGTCAGGGACCACGGGTCCGACGGCGAGCTGCTGGGAGAGGTCTCGCTGGGCGAGCCGGCCCAGGCGGCCGGCGAAGCGGACCAGGCCTCCACGTCCACGCGCAGCCCGTTCCCGCCCATCGCCGACTACGCGTTCCTCTCCGACTGCGAGGTCAACGCCCTGATCGCCCCGAGCGGGCGCGTCGAGTGGCTCTGCACGCCGAGGCCGGACGGCCCGAGCGTGTTCGGGGCGATCCTGGACCGGGCCTCCGGCAGCTTCCGCTTCGGGCCCACCGGGGTGATGGTCCCGGCCGGCCGGCGCTATCTCCCCGGCACCCTGGTCCTGGAGACCACCTGGCGCACGCACACCGGCTGGATGGTGATCCGCGACGCGCTCTGCATCGGGCCCTGGTACCACGAGCGCCGCCGCTCGGGCACCCACCGCCGGCCGCCGACCGACCACGAGGCCGAGCACATGCTGCTGCGCACGGCCCGCTGCATCGTCGAGCCCTGTGGACGTACGGGGGCGACGGGTACGACGAGGCCGCCGCCAGCGGGGGCGCCGACAACGTGCCGCTGAGGCTGGTCACCGACCTCCGGGTCGGCTTCGAGGGGCCGGGGGCGCACGCGACCAAGACGCTGCGGGAGGGCGAGACCGCCTTCGTCGCCCTGTGCTGGCCGCGGTCCCAGTACTCGGCCTCCGAGGAGTTCCTCGCCGAGCACCCACCGCCCAGGACCGCGGCGGAGGCCTTCGAGCGGATCGAGCGCACGGCCAACTTCTGGCGGGGCTGGATCAACCACGGCGTCTTTCCCGACCACCCCTGGCAGGGCTTCCTGCAGCGCAGCGCGCTGACCCTCAAGGGCCTCACGTACGCACCGACCGGGGCGGTGCTGGCCGCCGCGACCACCTCGCTGCCCGAGGCGCCGGGGGGCGAGCGGAACTGGGACTACCGCTACACGTGGATCCGCGACTCGACCTTCATGCTCTGGGGCCTCTACACGCTCGGCTTCGCGCGCGAGGCCAACGACTTCTTCTACTTCATGGCCGACGCCGCGAAGGACGAGGAGGACCTCCAGATCATGTACGGCATCCGCGGCGAGAAGGAGCTGGAGGAGCGCACCCTCGATCACCTCGGCGGCTACGGGGGGGCGCGGCCGGTCCGTGTCGGCAACGGCGCCCACCGGCAGCGGCAGCACGACGTGTGGGGGTCGCTGCTCGACTCGGTGTACCTGCACACCAGGTCGCGCGACTACCTGCCCGAGCTGGTCTGGCCGATCCTGAGGCGGGCGGTGGAGGCGGCCATCGCCAACTGGCGGAAGCCGGACCGGGGGATCTGGGAGGTGCGCGGCGAACCCAGGCACTTCACCTCGTCGAAGGTCATGTGCTGGGTGGCGGCGGAGCGCGGGGCCCGGCTGGCCGAGCTGCACGGCGAGAACGAGCTGGCGATCCGCTGGCAGCAGGCCGCCGACGAGATGCGCGCCGACATCTGCGAGCACGGGGTGGACGGGCGCGGCGTGTTCGTGCAGCACTACGGCACGACGGCGCTGGACGCCTCCGTCCTGCTCATCCCCCTGCTGCGCTTCCTGCCCCCCGACGACGCCCGTGTCCGGGCCACAGTGCTGGCGATCGCCGACGAGCTCACCGTGGACGGGCTCGTGCTGAGATACCGGGTGGAGGAGACGGACGACGGGCTCTCCGGGGAGGAGGGCACCTTCACGATCTGCTCGTTCTGGCTCGTCTCGGCGCTGGTCGAGATCGGCGAGGTGAGCCGGGCACGCCAGCTGTGCGAGAAGCTGCTGTCGTACGCCAGCCCGCTGGAGCTCTACGCGGAGGAGATCGACGCTCGCAGCGGCCGCCACCTCGGCAACTTCCCTCAGGCGTTCACGCACCTGGCCCTGATCAACGCGGTCATGCACGTGATCCGCGCCGAGAGCGGGGTGGACGCCCGCGAGTTCAGGCCGCTGGGGCTGCCCAGCTCCTGAACCCGGTCACCGCGGCCGGGTCATTAGCATCGGGGCGGTGGAGCGGCGGTCGGGGGCCAGGGAGAGCGCGCGGCAGGAGATGCCGGAGCCGCTGCGCAGGGACGTCCGCCTCCTCGGCGAGCTGCTGGGCACAGTGGTGGCCGAGGGGGGCGGGCCGGACCTGCTGGCCGACGTCGAGCGCCTCCGCCACCTGGTGATCTCCGCCCGCGACAGCGCGGAGGACGAGCACGCAGTGGAGCGGCTGGTGGCGTCGTGGCCGGTGGCCCGGGCCGAGGAGGTGGCGCGGGCGTTCACGTGCTACTTCCACCTGGCCAACCTGGCCGAGGAGCACCACCGGGCCCGGATCCTGCGCGAGCGCGACCGGACGCCGGGGACCCTGCCGGAGTCGCTCGCCGCCACCGTGACGGAGGTCCGGCGCGAGCAGGGCGAGGCGCGGCTGCGCGCGCTGCTGGACGGCCTCGAGCTGCGGCCGGTGCTGACCGCCCACCCAGGTGCCGAAGCGCACGAAGGCTGGAACCAGCGGCGGCCGGCGGCCGGCGTCCTCCGGCTGCAGCGAGGTGTCCAGCTCGCGGTAGATCGCCGGCACCACCTCCAGCAGCGCCTCGTCGAAGACGGCCAGCGCCGCGCGCACCTCGTCCAGCGGCCCCAGGTGCGTGCTGCGGAGCTGCGCCGTGCGCCAGAGGACGTCGATCTCCTCCAGCAGCCGCC
>WNFX01009108.1_pt1 | contig 13452 bp, 10 predicted proteins | sample 5400111 | NCBI WGS metagenome assembly WNFX01 (sample SAMN13153363, study PRJNA577476) | soil metagenome | isolation source: 40 cm soil or saprolite under grassland replicate 1 | place: USA:California | collected 2016-06-15
TCGCGCGAGTAACTGGCTGGGCGATGCCGCCATCAGCGTGCCGGCCGTTCGCGCGATCAAGAATGGGCGTCCCGATGCGCACATCACCATCGCCTCGCCGATGAAAATCGCCTCGATGTGGAAGTTGATTCCGGAAGTGGACGCGATTGTTCCTTTCAACGGCCGTTCGCTCTTCGCCGCAGTCGGCTCGATCCGCCGACAAAAGCGGTTTGACGCTGCCATACTCTTTCCGAATTCATTGCGTGTAGCTTTGGAAGTCTGGTTGGCCGGAGTGCCGCGCCGGGTTGGTTATCGCGGTCATTCTCGCGGTTGGTTGTTGAACCAGGTCGTCCCAAAATCACGGCGACTCGGCCCTCCAGAGCATCAGGCCTTTCATTATCTTCACATCGCCCAGAACCTCGGTGCCCCGGCTGATTCGACCGATCTTCGGCGCGTCAACCCGGTGTCCAATGTCGACCTTAGCCGTACAAAAATTGCTCTCTGTCCCGGCGCGGAATACGGACCGGCCAAACGCTGGTTGCCGGAGCGCTTCGCCGAGACGGCGAAAGCTGTCGCGGCGCGATCGCCAGTGCAATGGAGTTTGTTCGGCACAAAAAACGATGTCCTTATCGGCGAGCAGATTTGCCAGGCGCTGGGCGACTCATGCGTAAACCGAATCGGCCAAACGTCGCTCGATCAACTCATCAACGAATTGCGCGAGTGCCGTTTGCTGCTGACCAATGACACCGGCACGATGCATCTCGCTTCGCTGCTCGGCGTCCCAGTCGTCGCGATCTTTGGTTCAACCGAGCCGCGCCTGACCGGGCCGCTCGGCGCGGGTCATACCATCCTCCGGCACCAGGTCGAATGCAGCCCGTGCTTTCTGCGCAAATGTCCGATCGACTTTCGGTGCATGAAAACCGTTACCGTCGAGGAAGCCGCCGACGCCATCTTGTCGATCTTGCAAAAATCGACGTCTTCATCCGGCGAGAGCGCGTCGGCTAAGGCGTTATAATCACACTCTCGTTTTTGCAAACAATTGCCGTTGCTTTCGAGAAAGCTTACGGAATCATTGTGGCGCATGATCTCCGCCACTGCGCCTCGCATTCGCACGGAAGTGCAGGTGATGTTCTTCGACACCGATTGCGGAGGCGTCGTCTCCAATATTGCTTATCTCCGCTTCATTGAGATCGCGCGGACGCTGCTCGCGGAAGAACTTGGTCTCCGCCTCACGCAGATGAATGAAAATAAAAAATACCCCGTGGTCGTGCGCACTGAGATCGATTATCGGCGCGGCGCCAAACTTGGCGACCGGCTCGTGGTCGAAGGCTGGCTCGACCAACTGGAGCGCGTGCGATTCTGGTGCGGGTTCCGCATCGTTCGGCCGGATGATGATGCGCTCATCGCCGAGTGCCGTCAGATGGTTGCCCTCATCGAATTACCAGCAGCAAAATTGCTGCGTCTGCCGGAAGATTGGGAAAAATATCGTGAGGCGATCTTGAATTCTCCTTCGCACGCAGCGAGTGACAGCGTCCGGCCCTAGTCTGACGAACATGACCGCCGCCACTCACACCTTGCGGATTGAAGAAACTCTTCTCGAGCCGCCCGCGATTACGCCGCCGCCGACGCGCCACGCCCTTTTTATTTTTCTGATCGCGCTGGTGGCGTTGTCGCACCTGGCAACAATCGGTTGGGGCGATCTCTACGGACACACCGAGGGACAGTACGCCGGCGCAGCTCGCGAGATGATCGAGGTGCATCAGTGGCTCCTACCCACGAATGACGGCATTCCCCGCCTGCGAAAACCGCCGCTGCTTTACTGGCTAATCATGGCGTCATTCAGATGTTTCGGTGTGAATGCGGCCGCCGCCCGGCTTCCGGTCGCGCTGGCAATGATTGCGACTGTTGCCGTGACGTTTCTGATCGGCGAACGGCTAGCTGATTACTGGCGGGGGTTCCTTGCCGGTCTGATTTATCTCTGCTCCTGCGGCACTTTTTTGCTCGGACGGATCATTATGCCCGAGCCCGTTTTCAGCGCTTTCGTTGCGGGCGCGATTCTTTGCGCGGTGTGCGGTTACCAGCGGCGTCATTTTCGCCGCTTCTGGTTTCTCGGTTTCTGGATCTGCGCGGCGCTCGCCTGCCTGACCAAAGGTGTCCACGGCGTGCTTTATCCGGGGGCGGTGTTGCTACTGCTGTCGTTGTTGTATCGAGAAGCGCGTCTGCGCTTCCGTCTGCTTCTGCATTGGTCCTACTTGTCGATCTTTCTGTTAGTCGTCGCTCCGTGGTACATCTGGACGGAATGGCATTTTCCTGGATTTCTTCGTCAGCTTGTGGGCGTGGAATGGTTGGGCCACCTGCACACCGCTCCCAATGCGCCCGGGAGTGATAATGGCGTTCCGCGACTGCAATTTACTGCGTTGCATTTCGCCTGGTGGTTTCCGTGGTCGGTCGCGCTCTTGCCCGTCGTGCTCCTGGCCTGGCGACGTGTGCTGCGTCCGCGTGAAATTGAATTTGCCGATGCGCTGCCTCTTTCCTGGATGGCTGTGGTTTTCCTGCCGCTGCTTCTGATCGGGCAACGCCAGGATTATTACTCCATGAGCATGTGGAGCGGATTCGCGCTCTGGGCCGCGACGACGTGGTTACGAGCCCCGCGACAACTGCGCCTCGCCGGCGCCGGCTTGCTTAATCTTGTCGGACTCGCCATCGGCGCTCTCGCCCTGTTTCTTCCGAGATTGATCGGCGAAATGGATGGTCATCGGGGTAATGGAGATACGAGCTGGACAACCTGGCGCGCCTTACAACACATTCCAAGCCCAGCGTGGTTGGCCTTGCGTCCGATGTTTGCCATCATCGGCGTCTCTCTAATTATCTTTTCCCTGGTTGCGATTTATTTCATCTCGACGCGACGGCCAAAACTCGCCTGCACCGCGCTCGCCGTTGCCATGATTCCGACCGGATTGAGTATGATCGACGGTGTCGCCCGGATGGCGCCGTACTTTTCCCTGGCAGACGCCGCCCGTTTCCTCAACCCGCGGCTAACCGACAACGATGAGGTGGTTTACGAGGGATCGTTGGATGCCGCCAGCAGTCTCATTTTTTATTTGAATCGGCGTTTTTACCTGGTGAATCAACCGCGCGATGACGAGATGCACATCGGCTCAAACAACACGGATGTTGTTTTGGCTGAAGATCGCGTTCTGACAAAATGGAACGACTCCAACGAGGTTTATCTGATCGTCGAACAGAAACGCGTCGCTTACTGGGCAAACCTATTGACCGAGCGGTTTCACATTTATCATAAGGTCACAGCCTGCGGCGCATATGTCGTCTTGAGCAATCAGTTATAGCGCTGCCCGAACTCGTCGATCTCCATTTGAAAAATTTCGGACGCGGCTTACTGTGGCGGCTCATTTTCCCCCTTCAACGTTTAACTATCTTATGTCGCAGCATCGCAGTTTAAAAGGCGCCAGCACGATCACCGCCAAGCGCAACGTTCTGAAACGTTTCGAGCGCGTCGAGCTTCTCAAGAAGCGCGCGCAATGGAAAGAAGGCAGCAAAGTCATCGGCCTTCCGAAAACGAAACCGGACGCGTAAGGGAAGAGTGATTCGTTAAAAAAGTTACAAGGTTAAAACGGTGACGGCGGGTCTGCTTTTTTAACGATGTAACTCTTTTAACCTTTGCAACTTCTGCTTTGCGCCTGAACCGTTTTCTCGCGGCCGCCGGCATCGGGTCGCGCCGTCATTGCGATGAATTGATCGAGGCTGGGCGCGTCACGATCAATGGGAAGCCGTGTATCGACTTCAGCTTCCAGCCTGGCGAACGCGATCATGTGAAAGTGGACGGCAAACTGGTTCACATCGATCTTCCGTTCACGATTATTTTGCACAAACCGGCCGGGTTTGTTTCCACCAAAAGCGATCCGCACGCGCGCGACACAATTTTCGATCTGCTTCCTCGCAAATTCCCGCGGCTTTTCAACGTTGGCCGGCTCGATGCACAAAGTGAAGGTCTGCTCATTCTCACAAACGATGGCGAGCTGGCGCAACGTCTTACTCATCCGCGTTACAAGATCGACAAGGAATATGAAATGATATTGAGCCGGCAATGGGATCCGGCGCTCACATCCAAATTGCTACGCGGAATTTTTCTCGACGGCCAGCGCGCCAGAATTTCGCGTTTGCATTCCATCACCCCGGCGCGTCTACGTGTTGTTTTGAGGCAAGGGATTAATCGTCAGATTCGCCGCATGTTTGAGCAAGTCGGTTATGAAGTAAAACGGCTCGTGCGCATCCGAATTGGAAATCTTCGCCTCGGCGATTTGCCGCGCGGCCATTGGCGCGCGCTCACAAAATCCGAATTGAAATCGCTCCAGCCACAATCCCCGTCTGTTCGATCCACGAGATGAAACTCGAAGATTGCAGCGCTCTGATCACAGGAGCTTCGGCTGGGATTGGCCGCGAATTTGCGAGAAAGCTCGCGGGCCGAGCCCGCTCGATCGTGCTCGTGGCCCGGCGCCGTGACCGCTTGGAGCAATTGCGTGATGAAGGCGCGTTCGCAAGCTCCGATCCGGATCGCAACGACGCGATGTTGGTAGTGAACGCGCTCGCGCTCACTACCCTGACGCGAAAGTTGCTTCCGCAAATGATCGCGCGAAAACGCGGTGCGATCTTGAACGTGAGTTCGTCGGCAGGATTCCTCCCGATCCCCGGAACTGCGGTGTATGCCGCGACCAAGGCATACGTCAACAGTTTCTCCGAAGCGCTGCGCGCCGAATTGCGCGGCTGCGGCGTAATTGTCACCGCACTTTGTCCGGGTCCAGTCCATACCGAGTTCCAGGAAGTCGCGAGCCGCCCTGACCGTAAAGTGAAACCCGGCCCCGGTCCTGATTTTCTTCATGTCTCGGTCGAACAAGTTGTGCGCGATGCGCTTGCCGGGGTAGAGGCAGACCGCCCGCTCGTCATTCCCGGTTTCCTGATGAAGGTCGGGATGTTTCTCGTGCGAATGACGCCGATGTCGATCTTGCGCCGTTTTTCATCGAAACAGCGCTAGCCGCTCATCTCATTGGTATTTCACCGAGCAACCGTATGGCTTGGTGTTCGCAGTTGTGACAGGTTTGCCGGCAAGTGATTCGTCGAGCGCGACTTTGACGTAGTTGGTCGAACCCGGAATGTCGGCCGGGTTCGGCGTGGCTTTGCTGTCGATCGCGCCTTGATAGACAATTTTTCCTTCCGGACTAATCACCACCATGTTGGGCGTGTTCTTCGCGCCATAGGCGCGGCCAGCTTTGCCTTCCGGATCAAGCAACAGCGCGCTTTCGTGCGTTTTCCATTTCGTCGCGACCTTCTCAGCCTGCTCGGGAGTCATGTTTCCCTCGCTACCTGGAGCATTGGAATCGATGGTCAACCAGACAACGCCTTTGCCGGTATATTCCTCCTGCAATTTTTGCATGTTGCCGCTGCCATAATGCTTTTTCACGAACGGACATTCCGGATTAAACCACTCCAGGACGACGTATTTGCCTTTGTATTGCGAAAGCGAATGGGTCTTGCCCTTTGCATCGGTGAGGGAGAAATCTGGCGCCCCACTGCCGACCGGTGGCGAATCAAGCGCCAGAAGCGTGGTGGTTGTGAGCGAAGCAAGAATTGTGAAGATCGATTGTGTTTTCATAAGTTATTGGGACGCGACAGTGCGCGAGACGGTTTCAAGTTTGTCCAGAATGATACTCTTGGTCAGCAATTCCGGGAAAACAATAGGTTCCGCGGATTTGCCGGGATAGAGCACATAAAGTGGGACACCCGGGCGGCCAAATTGTTGCAATAATTTTGTAATAACCGGATCGCCGTTTGTCCAATCAGCTTTCAGTTTGACAACGCCGCGGCGCTGAAATGCTTCGCGCACGGCAGAGCTTTCCAGCACACTGGCCTCGTTGAATTTGCAGGTCAGGCACCAAGCCGCCGTAAAATCAACAAAGACGGAGCGGCCCTGTTCCAATTCTCCCTGCAAGCGCTCGGGCGTGAACGGCTGCCAGCCGCCAGCAAGCTGCGAACTTGTCGCCAGTCTGGACGAACGAAACTTGTCGCCAATGAAATAAATCCCGCTGCCGACTACGAGCACGACTATGAGCAAAAGGGAGACGCACCTCGTTGCCATCGACGCGTCTGGTACGATGAACGCGCCCTTCATCCAGCAGGCGATGCTGACGACGAGCAGAAAACAGGAAGCCCAAATCAGGGCATCGCTGCCGCGTTGGGCGCCGAGGACGTAAAGGAGAAAGAGCAAAGTGGCGAGGAGCAGGAAACCCATGAACTGCTTCACGTGCACCATCCACGGACCGGGCTTCGGCAAAAATCGCAGCCAAGCAGGTTGCGCGCAGAGGAGCAAATAGGGAGCGCTCATTCCGGCCGCGATGGCCACAAACATCGACAATATGATTGGGGCCGATTGAGTGAAGGCGAAACCGAGCGCGGTTCCCAAGAATGGCGCGGTGCATGGCGTCGCCAGCACGGTCGCGAAAATGCCTTGAAAGAACGAACCCACTTCACCGTCGCCTGCGGTCCAGCTGAGCAACCCGCGGGTGGCCGTTTGCGGCAGCGAAATCTCGAAAACGCCGAAAAGATTCAGGGCAAAGACGAGAACGATGACGCTCAGCAAAAGGACAAAATAAGGATTGGTGAATTGAAATCCGCCCCAGGTAACTTCGCGGCCGGCCGCTTTAAGAACAATCAGGAGGAAGGCCAGGCCGACAAACCAGACGAAGATTCCGGCGGCGAAGGCCAATCCGCTGCGCCAAATTTTTTGGCGGCTCTGGCCGGCCTGCTGAATGAACCCGAAAATCTTGAGCGAGATCACGGGCAGGACGCACGGCATCAAATTCAAAATTAAGCCGCCCAAAAAGCCAAAGAAGAGAAATGTAAAAACGTCGCGCGTGGGAACAGATTTGACCAGCGGTGCCGCTGCGCTTTCAGCCATGCGCCAGGCGGCACGATCGTTTCCATTGGGGCGCTGACTAAAAACGACCAGACCTTTGATTGACGATAAATCTTTCGACGCCGACTCAGTCGGAATCGCAAAGGTGATTTCGTTTCCGGTCCGCGATTCGATCTTTGGATGACCGACGACGATGTTTCCTTCCGGCAATGGAAAAAAATCCGCAACCGGATAGTTGGCCAGCGTCGCGCTGATCACGCTAAGGCGAAGCTCGGAGCCGGCGCGGCTCCATTTGCTTCTGGCGACATCGGCCGCAGGCCAATCCTGGGGCAGTAACTTCCGGTGACGTGAAAAAAGCTCCGTGTTTGCGGGCGTGTTCGCTGTCGATGTTGGGAGTTCCACTTGCAAACTGGCGCTGCCGGGAATGCAAATTTTTTCGCAAACGAGCCAGCTTGCTTCGGCCGCGAGTTTTACTGACGAACTGTCGATCTTCGCCGGCGGGATTAAGTCCTGTATGAGAAGGACTTCATCCTGGTAGCCGTATGTTTGAATATCGCCAGGATCGTTCGTTTTCAGCGGAATCGGCCATTGCAATTCGCCGACCTTCCAGCCGGGGGGCAATTTCCATTTCAACTCGGTCGGCAATCCGGCGTCCCCGGAAAATTTCCAGTAAGTGTGCCAGCCGGGCGCCATTCGGAGCAACAGCGCGGCGCTGAACTTTTTTCCCGGAACAACTGCATTCGTGTCGGCGATGAGTTCCGCTTTGACCAGCTCTTTCCCCTGATAAATCTGACTCTTGCCCTCCGGCGCAGCGCCGAAGATCGACAAGAAAATCGTCACCGGCAGGACAAGACGAAATGCCGACGTCATCCTGTTACCTACCACTCGTGGACGTTTACAGCAACGCGCGAGCTAGCGGCCAATGGCTCGGGAACTGCTTCATTTTACTCCATATGCGTTCCATATTGGCCTTATTTGTCGTGGCAGCTCTGGGCTTTGTTGTGGTCTTGAAGAAAGACGCTCCCGAGGCAGCAGCTTCGAAAATCCAAACAAACGAGCTGACAAAAGTGGGTCAGCGCAATTGGAAGAAACATGGGCTCGACACCAGCCATTCCATTGCCAAAAACTCGATCAGGCAACGCCAGGGAGACGAAGTTCCTTAAATTGTCGATCTAGACAGATCGTAACTCCTAACGCGAGGCGCGTTATTGCGCGCGATGCGCGAGTTCGGTCCGAATCGTTGATTTAAATTCCTCGGGACTGAGGGCACACCGCCGGAGGTATTGCCATCCTGACGAGTCCGGTAGGCGCCAGCGAGACCAACCCAGCGTTACCCGACTAGTTTCAAGTTTTTCCTACGGAACGATAAAGATTTTCTGAGAATCGGGGTCTTTCACCTTGCTCCCGGGCGCGTAACCGCTCACATCGATATATCCGCCGCTGGGATCGTACGGATTAAACACCAGGCCGGGTCGATCCGGGACCGGCTTGGCCGTGGGGAACTGCAATTGCGCAGAGGTGCTTCGCGGAGACGTGCCTTTGGATTTGGGTGGAGCATTTTCGCTTCGCGTTTGTGTCGTAGACGAAGCGATCCGTTGCTCCTGCGATGAGCTCGAAGAGGCAGCCGGTAGTGGACGTCCCGGAGTAGTGACGTCCGAAGTTGTCGTCGTGGTCGTGGTCGATTGCGTTGGAGGCGAATCGGCAGAGATGGCTCTGCGCACCAGATGCACTGGCGCGGTGGCAACATGGTAAGAAGTGACAACCACATCGCGTGTCGCCCTGCATCCTCCGAAGAGAATCGAGGCTAAAACTAAAAACCACGCGGCCGCCCTCATCTTCGTGCTCTATACGGCTGTCTTTTCCGAGCGCAACTGTTCATGTCTCGGCTTTCACTTTCCCTTTGCCGCGACAACGTCCTCAACGAAATCGGCAATGTCTTGCTCGGTGACCGACCATGAGCACATCAACCGGTAAATATCGGGCTCAATGAATTTGTAAAAATGCCAGCCTCGTTCCTGCAACCGGCCCACCAGTCGCTCACTCATCCGTGGAAACACCGCGTTCGCGTCTACCGGAAAAACGACATCGATCTTTGCTTCGGCTCGCAGATGCTCGGCCAGTTTGCGCGCCATTCGATTTGCGTGTTCCGCATTGCGTAACCAAACCGTGTCCGTCAATAGTCCCACCCATGGCGCGGCCAGAAAACGCATTTTCGACGCGAGCTGACCTGCTTGTTTGACGCGATACTCAAACTCGCGAGCCAGGTCTTTTTTAAAAAATATCACCAACTCGCTCGTAGCCGCGCCATTCTTCGTTCCTCCAAAACAAAGAACATCCACACCGATCTCCCAAGAGAGGGTTTTCGGCGCGCAACCAATCGCAGCGACTGCATTAGCGAAGCGAGCTCCATCCATGTGAATGAAGAGCGACCGCTTGCGGGCGAATTCCTTGAGCGTCCGAAGCTCGTCCGGCATGTAAATTGTCCCGAGCTCGGTCGTTTGAGCAATGCTGATCGCACGCGGTTTCGGCGAATGCGATTCGGGCTGGCGAAGAATTGCCTCTTCCGCTTCGGCGATGTCGATCTTGCCGTTCGCTCCGCGAGTCAGGAGCAGTTTCGAGCCGGAAAAAAATTCCGGCGCCCCGCACTCGTCGGTTTGGATATGCGCATGCTCATGGCAAATGATGCTGTGGAAAGGCTGGCAAATCTGCGCCAGTGCCAGCGCGTTTGCCGCGGTCCCGTTGAAAGCAAGAAATACCTCGCAATCGATTTCGAACATTTCGCGCACAAGCTGGGAGACTTGTGCGGTCCATCGATCATCGCCATAGGATGGCGCGGTCTTTTCCGCATTCGCTCTTTGCAGGGCGTCCCACGCCTCGGGGCAAATCGATGCCGTGTTATCGCTGGCGAATTGGTAGCGATCAGCCCCCCGATTCATCTCGCCTGCTTGCTACGCGAGTTTTTCTTAATCGGCAATCAGGAACAAGATCGAACAACTGGCCGGACAGACTGGCGCTCAAGAGATTGCCTGACAGACCCGAGCCCTGGGCCTCTGGAGTCCGCCAGGCAAATCACCTCTACATGCTCCCTGATTTTTCAGGTGCATCCGCGCAGCAGAAAGAAAAGAAATAGAATTGGAATCGGAATCCCAAGCAGCCAAAGCAAAATATATCCGGTCGCCCCTTCACACGCGCTTTTCCCTCGTATTTTCACAATTCAGTTCTTTCATCCGTCATTCTTACTTCGAATACGGAGCAGCAGGTGAGTGTGTTGGTGCGGTAAAATTCCCGAAACAACCAATCGCCTTTGCCGACTTCGAGAGCGCGGATTAGTATCGGCCATGAGGTCTCTTCAGGCCGAGATCGAGCGGCGGGGCGCAAGTATTTTTGAACTCGTCGATCGGCATCCGGAATCGCTTTTCAGTAAGGCCGGTTTTTATCAACGGATGATGTCGCTCTCGATGCGCGATGAGCATTTTAAAGTCCAAATGTTTCGCTTCGTCGATGTTCTGCCGTCGCTCCGAGATCCCGGCGATGTCCTCCGGCATCTCGACGAATATTTTGCGAACATGGACAACGGCTTCGCGCCGCTCGTCCAAACCGGTGTTCGCGCCGCAAAAATTGTGCCGTGGATAAGCGGCCAGCTCCTCCGCTGGAATGTTTCCGGGATGGCTCGCCAATTCATCGCCGGAAGAAATCCCGACGATGTCATGAAGAGGTTGCGCAAGCGGCACGCACAGAAAATCGGGTTCACTGTCGATCTTTTGGGCGAGGCTGTCGTCAGCGAAAAGGAGACGGACGAATACGCGGCGCGCTGTCTTGAATTGCTCGAACATCTCGCCCGCGAAACAAAAGGCTGGAGCGATCCGCTCGACGCCGGGGCGGAATTATTTCCGGTCGTCAATGTCTCGGTGAAAATCTCGGCGCTCTATTCCCAGATGAATCCGGTCGATCCGGCCGACGCAATCGCGCATCTCGCGCCTAAACTGCGCCCGATCCTGCGACGCGCGAAACAGCTCGGCGCGTTCATCAATTTCGACATGGAAAGTTTCGCTCACAAAAATATCACGCTCGACCTTTTCAAAACGCTTTTCGCCGAGCCGGAGTTTCGGGTTTGGCCGCACGCCGGCATTGTCGTCCAAGCTTACCTCCGCGATGCCGAAAAAGATCTTGTCGATCTTATCGGCTGGGGCCGCGCCCGCGGCACGCGCTTTACCGTCCGCCTCGTAAAAGGCGCTTACTGGGATTACGAGAAAATCAAATCGACCCAGAACGGCTGGGACATTCCCGTTTATCTGCAAAAGCCGGAGAGTGACGCGAATTTTGAAGCACTGACCCGGCTCCTGCTCGAAAACGAATCGATCGTTACCGCCGCATTCGGCTCGCATAACGTCCGGAGCCTCGCGCAGGCGCTGGCGCTGGCCGACGAGCTCGGGATCGACCGCAGCCGTTTTGAATTTCAGTTGCTCTACGGCATGGCTGGTCCAGTCAAGCGCGCCTTGGTTGAACTGGGATATCGCGTCCGCGAATATTGTCCGGTTGGCGAGCTCCTGCCGGGAATGTCGTATCTCGTTCGCCGCTTGCTCGAGAACACTTCCAACGAAGGTTTCCTGCGCGCGAAGTTTTCCGAGAATGTTTCCGAGGAGGAATTATTGCGCAACCCGTGTGAACTTTTGCGGGAGAGCCGAAACGGCGCATCAACCCGCTCAACCACTGCGACTACACACTCAATGAAAGATCGACATCTACCTCATCGCGGTTCCCGTGATACTCCGCCTAGCGACACTTACGAAAACGCATCACTTACCAACTTCACCGAGCAAACGAACCAGGACAAAATGCGCGCTGCTTTGAGCGAAATGCGCACGCGGCTTGGGAGGGAATATTCGCTGGTCATCAATGGCGAAAAAATTAGGACCGGCAAAACGATTGCTTCGATCAATCCGAGCTCGCCCGATGACGTCGTCGGCGCAGTGGCCGAAGCCGGCATTTCCGAAGCGGAACGCGCGGTTCAGGCTGCTCGCGGCGCATTCGAAAAATGGCGATGGACCCCAGTCGAAGAACGAGCGCAGCTATTGGAACGCGCGGCGGCGATCATGGACCGCCGCCGCTTCGAACTCGCCGCGCTCGAGGTTTTCGAAGTTGGCAAACCATGGACGGAAGCAGACGGCGACATCCGTGAAGCAATCGATTTTTGCCTCTTTTACGCCCAGCAAATGCGACGAATCGGGCGGCCGCGCCTGACTCAACACATCCCCGGCGAAGAAAGCTACTATCACTACTGGCCGCGTGGGGTCGCGTTCATCATCGCGCCCTGGAATTTTCCGCTCGCAATCCTCTGCGGAATGGCCACGGCCGCGCTCGTCACCGGCAACACCGTTATTATGAAACCGGCCGAGCAATCAGCTGTTTGCGGCGCGATGCTGATGGAAATTTTCGAGGAAGCCGGCGTGCCGCCTGGGGTATTAAATTATCTCCCCGGCAAGGGCTCGATCATCGGCGCGCACATTGTCGATCATAAAGACGTCGATCTTATCGCGTTCACCGGCTCGCGCGAAGTTGGTCTGCGGATTTGGGAGAGCGCCGGCATCACCCGCCCCGGTCAGCGCGAGCTCAAGCGCGTCGTTTGTGAAATGGGCGGCAAGAACGCTGTCATTATCGATTCCGATGCCGATCTCGATGAAGCGATCGTCGATTGCACTTATTCCGCATTTGGTTACCAGGGCCAAAAATGCTCGGCACTTTCGCGGCTGATCGTGCTGGAACAGAATTACGATCGCGTGCTGGAGCGTTTGCTCAATGCGGCTGCGAGTTTGCGCGTCGGAAATCCGGAGGAGCCCGGGATTACGGTCGGCCCCATCATCGACAAGACAGCCTACGAACGCATTCTGGATTACATCGAGACCGGCAAGAGCGAGGCCACCCTCGCGTTTCAACATCAGGATGTGCCGTCAAAAGGTTTCTTTATTCCGCCGACGATCTTTGTCGATGTGAAGCCGGACATGCGCATCGCCCGCGAAGAAATCTTCGGACCGGTTATCAGCGTGTTGAAAGCGCGCGATCTCGATGCCGCAATCAAGATCGCGAACGGCACCGATTACGCGCTTACCGCCGGATTTTTCTCGCGGAGTCCGGCCAACATCGAGCGCGCCAAAGCGCAAATCGAAGCCGGTAATGTTTACATTAATCGTTCCTGCACTGGCGCCGTCGTCGGCCGCCATCCATTTGGCGGATTCAAGATGAGCGGCGGCGGGACCAAGGCCGGCGGCGACGACTATCTTTTGCAATTTGTGGTGCCGCGCGTCGTCACCGAAAACATCATGCGCCACGGCTTCGCGCCTGAAGAAACGCCGCTCTATCGCGACGAATTTCGCGTGCGCAGTTAATCAACTGCGTTGCGGTGAAATTTTCGGCTACTGCCAGTGGCCGGGGATCCAGACCCATCCGCGGGACCTGCGCGCCCAATGGCCTTCCACCCAGACTGAGCCTAGACTCGGCCGCACGACCCAGTTGCCAGGCGTCCACACGTAGTCTGCTCCGTTCCAACG
>WNFX01004634.1_pt1 | contig 13445 bp, 9 predicted proteins | sample 5400111 | NCBI WGS metagenome assembly WNFX01 (sample SAMN13153363, study PRJNA577476) | soil metagenome | isolation source: 40 cm soil or saprolite under grassland replicate 1 | place: USA:California | collected 2016-06-15
GTCGATCCCACGAAGATGACGCCTTGTTCGCCGACCGCCTTCTTGATGTTTGAGTAAACGGCTTCGCTGTCGAACTGTGCTTCGACGCCAGCGAGAAATTTTCGTTCCTGCTCGGGAATCCCGAGCCGCTCGAATGTGCGCTTGATGTCCTCGGGCACTTCGTCCCAACTGCGCTTCGCCGTCCCCGGCGAGAGATAGTAACGGATTTTATCAAAGTCGATCGCTTCCAAGTCTTTGCTCGCCCAATGCGTCGGCAGCGGTTTTTCCAAAAATGTCTTCAGGCCTCTGAGACGATATTCGCGAACCCAATCCGGATCTTCTTTAACATCCGAGATATACTGGATCGTTTTCTCGCTCAGCCCGGCACCCGCATCGCGCACGTGCACCTCGGGGTAAGCAAAATCCCCGACGCTTCGATTAATGTCTACTGCTGATGTTTCGGTTTTCATTGTCAATCTGCTACCTAAGCACTGGTTCAGCCGCCCCTTCGCGCGCCCAATCGTAACCTCTCTCTTCGAGCTCGAGTGCGAGTTCTTTCTGGCCGCTTCTAACAATTCGCCCAGCCACCATAACGTGGACGTGGTCGGGAACAATATAGTTCAAGAGGCGCTGATAGTGCGTGATTAACAATACGCCAAGATCGGGACCGCGCAACGAATTCACTCCGTGCGCAACGGTCTTAAGCGCGTCGATGTCCAGGCCGCTGTCGGTCTCATCGAGCACGGCGTATTTTGGCTCGAGCATGGCCAATTGCAGGATTTCAGTCCGCTTTTTTTCGCCGCCTGAAAAACCTTCGTTGACCGCGCGCGACGTAAACGAGCGGTCCATCCCGAGCAACTCCATTTTCTCGTAAAGTTTTGCGTAATAGTCGGTTGCCTCGAGCTCTTCGCCCTCGGGCAGGCGAGACTGGATAGCTGCCCGCAGAAAATTCGCGATCGTGACGCCGGGAACTTCGCTCGGATACTGGAAAGCCATGAAAAGACCACGACGCGCCCGTTCATCCGGCTCAAGCTCGAGAAGATTTTCTCCGTCCATCATCACCTTACCCTTGGTAACTTGGTAGTCGGGGTGGCCGGCCAACACCTTGGCGAGCGTGCTTTTCCCTGAGCCATTCGGGCCCATGAGCGCGTGCACTTCGCCCCGCGGAACGCGGAGAGTCAGTCCGCGAACGATCTCCTGGTCGGCGATGGTCACGTGCAGGTTTTCTACGCTTAATTCCTTCATAAAGGCGAACAAGAAATATAGACTGGTTTCCGGGATTGGCGAATCGTCATTTGGTCGAGTGAATTGCGTCCCTCTGATTTTGCGGATTGCGATTTAATCCAAAATCGCCAATCTAAAATCGCAAATTGAGATACCCCGTGGTGTAACGGTAACACAGCGCCCTTTGGAGGCGTTATTCTTGGTTCGAATCCAAGCGGGGTAGCCAATCAAAATTCCCTCTAATTTTCGTAGAGCGAGAGACATGCAGACGAATTGGTGGAATTTCAGTTCGCGCATGGTTGCGCATGATTGATTTGTAATCAGCAGTCGTCGGTTCCAATCCGACTGCCGGCTCACTCGTAAATCGAGGGTTGAACCCAAACGGACGATGGGCTTCTTGGACACTTCTAGATCCTGGTCGAGAATGATAGCGCTTTCCGAAAATTAATCCGCAACAGTGATTTGTTCTGACCAGCCTAAGCTAATCAGATGTCGAGGTAGCCTAGATGGCCAAGGCGAACAGCCATTGCTTGATTGTTCACTTGATAAAGTTTTGCGAGCTGAGTGACCTTTTCGTCATGCAATAAATCGAGTGCTCCCAGCTTTTTCAGGTCCTCTTGCCGGTCGTGAGGCTGAAGAGTGCCCCATCACCCTCAGCGGTGTTGTTGTCGTGCATCCCATCCCTATGTAAGCATATCGCGATTGGTTTTGATGCGCTCTCCTTCAACACGGCGACGCTAACAATGCACCGCCTCCGCACTACCGGAGCGCCTTTGGGCGCGCTGTTTTTGTTCGTGTTTGAAACACCGTGCGTGCCGCGTTCAGGTATTGCAGCGTGTTCTGCTTTTCCTGCGGGCTGTTGTAGTCGCTCCGCGCCGTTGCGCCGGCGATCACGCGATCGAGCCAGCTGACAAAATAGGCGGCGTCCTCCGGCGACCGGGGCGCCTGCCGATCAACCGTTACGTAGATCGGGCTGGTGCTAGCATAAGGATAGATGTCTTGTACCTTCGGGTCGGCGTGATCGTTCCAGGCGCGCAGCACCAGCCAACCGCTGGCAGGAATCCCAACGTTACCACTGACATCGGCTTGTGTGCGCGCCCCCTCAAGGCGATGACTGGCGATGACGCGACCGTTGAAGATCAACTCGAAGTGATCGATTGGCACGATCGAACGCAGAGATGCATGGTATGGCAGCGTCGTCGGCTTGGCCAGTTTAATGTCATCCCCCGCATGTTTGCCATCGATCTCCAAGCCCAGTAAGGGGCCATTAGTGACGAAGGTCCGACCCTGCTTCAGACCCGAATGCAGCTTTTCCGGCGTGGTCTCGCCCATAATGGCGATGAATACCCGATTCATGCCCACCGGGCCGCGCAACGAAGCGTAGTTCGCCATCGCATCGGTACCTGCGCCGGCTGGGAGGCGAAAACCAAGATTGAGCAGGCGATACCAGATGTCGGCGGTGGAGCGGTGATCGGAGAAACCTACCAGTTCGTAATAATCGGCGTTACCCATGGCAACATCGGCCGGAAGGGCGTTACTAAGTTCGCGATCCTTGTCGGGGCTGACCGGTTCATCGAAGGGATGGGCATATCCGACCAAACCATGTTGAGCGTGGGCCAGGCCAGCGATCACGCCATTGTGCGGATATGGGCTGGCCAACGCTGTTCCCCGATAGGAGGAAAAATCCGGGGTCAGAAAATGATCGTCCAGATCCAGCAGACTCAAATGTCCCCAATAATTGCTGTGAAATTCCTGTCCTTGCATGAGCAACACGTTGTCTTTACGCAACGGCCGGGTAGTGAACTGCGCGACGTCTGGAATGCGCTCTTCCTTATTGACGATGAGGTTGTAGACGGCATCCAGGTGTTCGGCACGTGCCTGTTCGATCAAATTCTGAGGAGTGTTGTGATACTGCCCACCATAATTCATGTGGACATGGAGGTCGGCGCTGGCGAAGTGGCCATATTGAGCCTGCAAGCGCAGTGGCTCGAGCGAGATCGTCGTCGTATTGCCTTTTGTCGTGATGGCAACGTGCCGCTCCGTAATTTTGTAGTCCAAGCCACGTGAGACCTGCAACCGCGCGTCGCCGGTCGGTAGGATCAGGGTGGATTCACCCGGGCAGTGGAAGTAATGGTTTTCGAACGCTTGAAGGCTGCGATCAAAGCCGTCGTCGGCATGCATCCAGGCATTGTCGGGCGCATAGGCACGGCCGTCGGCGGCAATAACACTCACTCTCGCCGGCACCCTCTTGCCGTGCTCGTCGCGCACTCTCACTTGAAGGCGGCCGACCTCCTTTATATAATGGCGTTGCGTGGGGTTGATACGAGTTCGCGCGCCGCCAACGCTCTCCTGGACCCAGAGCGAGGTATTGCCCTCTTCGTTGCCGATGTAGCCAATTCGGCTGCCGTCCGGCGAAAAGCGTGCCTGGGTACGATCGAACTCACCGAAGGTCAACGGCAAGGATGCGGCACCCTGCATTGTCGTCAGCCAGAGCTGTTGCCACTGGCGGCCGTGATAACTGCTGAACAAGATTCGCCGACCATCCGGTGCGACCTGCGGCTGCGCGCCCCAGGCCGTTTCTTCGCTGAAGATTTTTTTCAGATCTTCGGGGGCGTTCAATGCCACTGACCAGATATCGCCGGTTCCATAAGCCACTTCCCGATTCGACACGAACAAGAGGCTCTGACCATCAGGCGTCCAAGAAGGATTGATCGCGTGGTCGGTGGGCGCGTAGTAGTAGCGATAGATGGTGCTCGTGTGCTCAGGCACCAAACGTCTCGAGGCGCTCAAGCGATCACCAGCGATCTCTGCGACATAGAGGTTGAAATGGCCGCTGTCAGCGGTGGAAACGAATGCGACCTGGCGGTCATCCGGTGAATAGCGCGGTTCGGTATTGATATCGCCATGCGAGGTGAGCGCGACTTCCTTGCCGGTTTGTAGGTCGAGCTGCCACAATTCGAGAGCGTCGTTCTGGTAGCGGGTGAATATAATATGTCGACCATCGTGTGACCAATCGGGCTGGTAGTCGTAGCCCCCTGCGTGGGTGAGCTCACGCGCCTGGTCACTACCGATTGTCTGGCGCCACAGCGAACCACCCATACTATAGACCAGCTCCTTGCCATCGGGCGAAAATGTTAACGCCGATGGGCCGCTGGTCAGCTGCGGCAGATACATTTCGCGGTAGTAATAATTGTGCGGCAACTGAATTTGTGCCGCCACGGGCTTGCGCTCAGCCAGTACCGGCAAGGGAGAGACTAACAACAGACCAGCCAGCAGGATCCTGTGCTGACGCTTGGTCATTCCCATTATTGAGCCATTGCTTCGATCAGGGCAGCCTCCAGCAAAGTGATTGCCTCGTCCACCTGCGCGACCGAGACGGTCAGCGGCGGCATAAAGCGCACTGTGCTCTGCCCACAGGAGAGTAAGAGCAGGCCTCGATGAAATGCGTTTTTGATCACCGCATCACACGACCCTTTGCACGGTCTGCGGCTGGCTCGATCGCTGACCAGCTCCATGCCGATCATCAGCCCTTTGCCACGGACCTCGCCGATGACCGGGTGCCGCGATTGCAATTCGCGCAGGCGTGTCATCAAATGGGGGCCGACCTTCGCGGCATTGTGGACGTACTCGCGTTCAATCAGGTCGAGTGTCACGAGGGCGGCCGCGCAACAGAGCGGATTGCCGCCGAAAGTGTTCGCATGCGCGCCGCGTTTCCACTGTTGCATGATGGTTTTTTTCGCCACGACCAGGCCGATCGGCAGGCCGGAGCCCAGCCCCTTGGCCAACGTCATGATGTCGGGCTGCACATCCCAGTGTTGACAGGCGAACATCTTGCCGCTGCGGCCCACGCCGGACTGCACTTCATCGAGAATCAACAGAATACCGTGGCGATCGCACAGCTGGCGCAAGCCGAGTAGAAATCCATCGGGGGGCACCACGTAGCCGCTCTCGCATTGAATCGGTTCGACGAGGATGGCGGCGACTTCGCCGGCCGGCACATTGCTGACGAATATGACGTTCTCAATATAATTAAGTACGGCCTGACCTTGATCGTCGCCCGCGAACAGCGGCCGGTAAGGATTCGGAAACGGCACATGGGTGACACCCGGCATGGTCGCGAAGCCTTGCTGTTGCGTGCACTTGCTCGCAGTGAAAGCGAGCGAACCCATCGTGCGCCCGTGGAAACCGCCTAGAAAGCCGATGAAGCGCGAGCGCCCACTGACATAACGCGCCAGTTTCAGTGCGCCTTCCACCGCTTCGGTGCCGGACTGGCAGAAGAAACTGAGCACCGGCTCCCCCATCGGCGACAGCGCATTGATTTTTTCGGCGACTGCGATCTGTCGTTCATGCGAAAAATCAGGAGAAATGTGCAGGAACTCATCGGCCGCGTTCTTGATCGCCTGAACCACCTGCGGATGTGAATGGCCGGTGCTGCAGACGGCAATGCCAGCGGCAAAATCCAGGAACCGATTGCCGTCAACGTCCCACGCTTCGACACCGCGCCCGTGCGACATCACGAACGGGTGCTCACGTGGATACGAGGGAGATACAACTTCGGCATCGCGGGCCAGGAGTGCCCGCGCTTTCGGTCCGGGCAATTCCGTTCGAATGGCGGGTTGGCTCGCCTTGTTCATCCGGTTGACCTCGCTTGCTCGAGCGATGAACGCGGAGTTTTTCTGGATCGACGTCCATCACCGGCATGGGCGATTTGCGTTCGTTTATGCAGGTCGCGAAGGACGCGCAGCTCGTCCACGGTCGGCGCCGCAACAACTTCGACGGTGTCGCCAACTACCAGTGGCCAGCCTGTGGCCTCGCGGATCCTGTCTACACTGACATTCTCATAGCGTGCAACGAGAGTGAGCTCTTGCGATCCGGTCGCCGGCTTGAGCACGCCCAAATCAGTGATCACCGCCTGCGGTCCCGCACCGGGGATGGCACGCTGTGCTCGCTCGCCACGTCCATTCAGGAAGCCTGCGCTCGTGCAAAAATCCAGTTTCGCGACAAAGCTTCGCGGTGATTGTTTTAGGACCACAAAAATTTGCTTGGCGTGGTGGGCGATTTCCGGCGCACCACCGGCACCCGGCAGCCGCGTCTTCGGTTTGCCGTAGCCGCCAATGACGGTGGTATTAAGATTTCCAAAGCGATCAATCTGGGCCGCGCCAAGAAAGCCGACATCGATGCGACCAGCCTGCAGCCAGTAGGAAAAAATTTCTGGTAAGGGCACGACGGCGTCTGCGGTCTCGGCCAGCTCGCCATCGCCGATCGACAGCGGCAATACATTGGGGTGTGTGCCAATGGCGCCGGACTCGTAGATTAGCACCATGTCGGGGGCGTGAGTCAGGCGCGCAAGATTCGCTGCTGCGGAAGGCACGCCGATGCCGACGAAGCAAACACAGCCTGGCTGAATCAGACGCGCGGCCGCGATCGTCATCATTTCGTCCGGCGTATATGAATTTACTGAGGAGGAGTGGACGCTCATGCCGCCTCCTCCAAGCTGTCGAGGAATTCCGCGTGGTCGCGACTGCAAAACACGTGACGTGTTATCCACTCCGTGAACCGATCGCGGTCGCGGGCGATCTCATCCCAAGCCAGGTAAAAAGCGTTGTCTCGTGCGTAGTAGCCGTGCGCATAAGAGGGGTAAGCACCCGTAGGTACCTCGGCAATCGCCGTGACGACCCAGTGCGGCAAAACGATTGCATTCATGGGCGCTGCCAGGGACTCGACAATTTCTTCAACCGTGACGATCAGCGTGCTTGCCGCCAACGCCGCCTCTTTCTGGGCGCCAACAATGCCGCGAATGAGAATGTTGCCCTGGCGATCGGCGGTTTGAGCGTGCAAAACGGTGACATCTGGATTGATCGCCGGCACCGTCGCGATTTTCTCGCTTGTGTACGGGCAGCGTACTTCGCGCACTTGCGGATTGACGCCCGGAAGATCGGTTCCGACGTAGCCGCGCAGCATTCCAAATGGCAACCGGGCCGCGCCAGCAGTATAGGCCGCCCCCATCCCCGCGTGCGAATGTTCGTGGATGCTCAACGGCCGCGGCCAATCATTCTCGACCGCATCGCGCAGCCGATGCAGCGAACCGACGCCGGGATTGCCACCCCAGGAAAAAGTCAGTTCGCGGGCACAACCAGCGCCAATCAATTGATCGTAGATCAGGTCCGGTGTCATCCGGATGAGATGCAGATCGTGTTTTTTCTGGCGCAGAATCTCGTGACCGGCGGCGAACGGAATCAAGTGGGTGAAGCCTTCCAACGCCACGCTCTGACCATCGTGGATATATTGATCGATGACTTCCTGCAAGGTGCCGATCTGCATCGCCTATTCCACTTTTGTCTGCGATTGTTCGCGCTGGTACTGCGCGAGATAATAGAATGAGGCAATGCCTTTGCCCGAGGAACCCGATCCTTTCCAGCCGCCGAAAGGCTGATAACCGGGCCAGGCGCCGGTCGTGGCCCCCTGCGGACGATTAACGTAGGTGACGCCCGCCTCGATGTTTTCAAAGAAGTAGGTCGCATCTTCGTCATTGCCGTAGCAACCGGCAGTCAGTCCGAACCGGGAATCATTGGCCAGCCGGACGGCCTCATTGCGATCGCGCACCCGACAAAGCATGGCGATGGGCACGAACATTTCCTCAGTAAACATGGGATGCGTAGCTGGCGCTTCTGCCAGAGTCGGCGCGACAAAGTAGCCATGCGCCAAGTCACCATCGGTTAGACGCAGTCCGCCAGAGAGAATGCGGCCGCCTTTTTCGCTGAGTTGTTTACTATAGCGCTCGTAGTTTTGCAGCGCGTTGGCGGTGGTGACCGGTCCAAGCCAGTTTTCCCGTCGCGAAGGATCGCCGATGGTGATAGCCCCGATTTTTTCCCGGAGCTTTTCGATCAACGCATCGGCTACTTTGTCATCAACGTAGATTCGCGATACCGCCGAGCATTTCTGTCCGCTCAAGCCGTACGCCGACCGCACGATGCCGGCGGCAGCGCACTCGAGATCAGCATTCGCGGTCACGATGCAGGCGTTCTTACCGCCCATCTCGGCGATGCATGGCCGGGGATACCCGCCGTTGGCCATGCTGCGATAGATATGCATGCCGACGTCAAACGATCCGGTGAAGGTGATCCCCGCGGTGTTCGCATGTTTCAGCAGGGTCTCACCAACTACACTGCCTCTACCATTGAGGTAATTAAAAACTCCGCGCGGAATGCCTGCATCGCGTAAACAATCTGCGAGCAGGCGTCCCGACCACGGCGTATCGCTGGCCGTCTTGAGGACGACAGTGTTACCGGTGATCAAAGCCGCAGCCACGGGCCCGCCGGCGAGTGCAAATGGAAAATTATAGGGTGCGATAACTACCCAGACACCATACGGCTTCATCACACTGCGATTGTGCGAACGGAAACCCGGCAGCGGATCATCGGGGAGCGGGTGATCGAAACCGTTGTGTTGGACAAAATCATCAGCGTAGAGGTTGAAAAAGTCCGCCGTCTCCTGCACCTCTCCTAGCGCTTCCATCCGGTTCTTACCCACTTCCAGCGCCAGCGCTGCAGCGATGTGATAAACCCGATCTTCGATCAGCGTTGCGATACGCTTAAGCAACCGGGCACGCTCCGCCATCGGTGTTGCACGCCAACCTGGGAAGGCAGCTTGCGCGGCTGCCATGGCGTCGTTCGCATCATCGACGGTCGCGAGCGGGAAGTGGCCAAGGATGCGGCGCTGGTCAATGGGACTGCGTCGCGTGTCGTGGATCGCGGCGGCGCGGTCCTCGCCATTAATATAGAGCGGATGCGTCGCGCCTAACGAGCGATTAAGTTCAGTGAGCGCACCGTCAAATCGCGTGTGCATCTCAGGGGGCGGGTTGAACATTGTTGCGTAAGTCAGTTTGAAACTCATGCGGACTCCATTTCACTAAGCAGGCGATCGAGCAAGGTCAGGGCATCGCTCAGTTCGCGTTCTTCAATCACCAGAGGCGGTGCCAGGATGATTAGGTTCCCGCGTACCGCAAAAGATACCCCTTGAGCGAGCGCTTTTTTGAGAAGGGTGGTCAGTTGCGGCGGCGTTTGGGGCCAGGGTGCCAGCGGCGCGCGACTGATTGGATCGCTGACTAATTCAATAATCGCGAACAAACCGTGCCCACCGCGCACATCGCCGATCAAGCGATGTTGTTGCTGGAGGCGCTTTAATTCGAGCAACATCGCACCTCCCAGGCGGCGCGAGCGCTCGATCAATTTTTCATCTTCATAAGCACGGATTGCCGCCAGTCCGGCGGCACAAGCGAGAGGATGGCCGCAGTAAGTCAAACCGGTGAACAGCATCTGTGTTTCTAAATGCCGGGCGACATTTTCGTTCGCCACCACGGCCCCGAGCGGCAGATGTGCACCGGTCAACCCTTTCGCGAGTGTCATTAGATCGGGTTTGCCGGCGTCACCATATTTTTGCCACGCAAACCATTCGCCACAGCGGCCAAAGGCGCTCATTACTTCATCGGCAATCAGGAATACGCCGCGAGAACGTGTAAGCTCGCCTAAACCTGGCCAGTAATTGTCCGGCGGCACGATGCCGTTCGTGCCGGCATTCGGCTCCATCAGGACCGCGGCAACCGACTCTGCACCTTTGCGATCGATTTTATCGGCAACGGCCGCGACGGCACGCTGGCCGCACTCGAGTTCGCTGCTGCTACCAAACGGACACCGATACGCATAGGGCGACGCGACCTGCGCAACGGCGTAACGCTCCGGATCAACCTGATGACGAGTACGCGCGTCTCCGGAGAACGCCATGCAGGCATAGCTGGCGCCGTGGTAGGAACGATCGCGAGTGATGATCCAGCCGTTTGCGAGCCCACGCGCTTGTCGCGCAAACTTGACCGCGTGCTCGTTCGCGTCGGCGCCAGCCACGGTAAAAAATACCCGACCATTCTTGAAACCAGCCTTTTCGAGCAAGGCTTCGGCGAGTTCGGCACGAGGTTGGGTACCCCAAGCGGAGGTAACAAAACATAAACGCTCCGCCTGCTCATGTATCGCTTTGACCACAGCGGGATGCTGATGTCCCAGATTGCTGCATTCGGACAGACTGCTCATGTCCAGATGATCATGGCCGTCGGCGTCCCAGAAATGCGCGCCCCGTCCTCCGACGATGGTGGGCGCCTGCCAATGGGCCGGCACACACCAGCTGTGCAAAACGCTATCGCGCTCGCTGATCATCGGGGAAGTCTTTTGCCAACCGCTGGGTTGCGGTTCGATAATCGAACAATAATTCGCATTGCGCACTGATAAGATCCCATTACCCTCTGCCTGTCAATCAATTCATTGAAGCCTCCTTCCATGGTCCTCCGCGCGTCGTTCACCGATAGCCCTGATTACATTCAATCGCTCGACCGTGGCTTGCAGGTATTGCGCGCGTTCAACCGCGAACGACCCCGTTGTACCCTGTCCGAAATTGCCGCGCAGATCGGCTTGTCGCGTGCGGTCGCCCGGCGCAGCTTGTTAACCCTGCAACACCTCGGCTATGTGGCCGCGCAAGGCCGGCATTTTTTTCTGACACCGCGACTGCTCGAACTGGGCTACAGCTATCTTTCGTCGCTGGACCTGACTGAGTTGGCGCACGAGGCGATGGAAAGGTTGTCGCAGCGGGTGGGCGAGTCGTGTTCGATGGCGGTGCTGGATGGCAACGAGATCGTTTATGTAGCTCGCGTGGCGGTTCGTCGCCTGATGAGTGTCGCGCTCGGTGTGGGGGCACGCTTGCCGGCATTCGCCGCCTCAATGGGTCGCGTCCTGTTGGCGGACAAATCGGATACCGGGCTGACGGCCTGGTTGCGCGAAAATACGTTTCGCCCGATTACCGCGCACACCGTCTACAAGACCCGGGCACTCCGATCGGAAATCCTGAAGGTGCGCCGCCAAGGCTACGCGTTCGTCTCGCAGGAGCTGGAGCTGGGACTATGCTCGATTGCTGTGCCGGTTCGTTCCGTCGCAGGAGTGGCCGTGTGCGGTCTCAACGTCAGCATGCGTTACAGCGACGATGTCCAAGCGGTGGCGTTGAAAAAAATGTTGCCTGCTTTGCATCGCGCACGTCAGACGATTGAACGCGCGGTGGCACGGGATGGTTGGCAGCCGCTGACGGTTTCCCGGAGCGCATATGGATGATGTCTTCATTGCGGCAGCAACCCGAACACCGTTCGGCCGCTATGGCGGGCGCTTGGCAGCGTTGCGCTGCGACGACCTGGCCGCGGCGCCGCTGACGTCATTGATGGCGCGTTATCCTGGCCTGGACTGGGGCGCTGTGGATGACGTTGTCCTGGGGTGCGCCAATCAGGCCGGCGAAGACAATCGCAATGTCGCCCGCATGGCCGCGCTGCTGTCCGGTCTACCGGAAACAGTGCCGGCGGTGACGGTGAATCGATTGTGCGCTTCCGGCCTGGAAGCAGTTGGTCTTGCGGCTCGCGCGATCGCTGGCGGCGATGCACAGTTGGTGATTGCCGGGGGCGTCGAAAGCATGTCGCGGGCGCCGTTCGTCATGGCCAAGGCCGAGACTGCCTTCGGTCGCGAGCAAAAACTGGAGGATAGCACTCTCGGATGGCGTTGCATCAACCCGGCGATGCAGGCGCGATACGGCGTCGATTCCATGACGCAGACTGCAGACAACCTTGCCCGCGAGCACGGCATTACCCGCGCCTGCCAGGACGCCTATGCCTGGCGCAGTCAACAGCGTACCGCATATGCACACGCGCAAGGCTGGCTGGCCGAGGAGATAACGCCAGTGCAAGTGGCTAGCGAAAGCATCACCGTAAGTGAAGACGAACATCCGCGTCCCGACATCACGCCCGAGCAGCTGGCCAAACTCAAGCCGTTGTTGGGCCCCGACAGCACCATCACTGCAGGCAATGCCTCCGGCTTAAACGATGGTGCCTGCGCCCTGCTACTGGCGTCGGCCGCAGCGCTGGACAGACATGGCTTGCAACCCTTGGCCCGCGTCATCAGCATGGCAGCGGCCGGGGTTGCTCCGCGGATCATGGGCATTGGACCGGTGCCAGCGATCCACAAATTGTTGGCCAAGATCGGCCTGCTCCTCGACGACTTCGACCGCATCGAAATCAATGAAGCCTTCGCCGCCCAGGTGCTCGCGGGTACGCGTGGTCTCGGACTGGCCGACGATGCTGAGCATGTCAACGGCAACGGTGGCGCGATCGCGCTCGGGCATCCGCTTGGCGCCAGCGGTGCACGTTTGGTGATGACTGCCGCCTATGCTTTGCGCAGGCAACAACAGTCCCGTGCCTTGGTGAGTCTATGCGTCGGTGTTGGCCAAGGCGTTGCTTTGGCCCTTGAGCGGGCGTGAGCAATCCCGAATCGCCATATCGGTGCTTTCGTTGTGATCAGCGGCATCGCACCGATCAGATTGTCCTTGCCGACCATTAAGACACCCGGTGAAATAGCAACGAAAACATCTAATCAGGCGATGGGGCCAACCGCCGGCCCGGCGCGATGAGCAGCTCACAACACGTTTACGAAATTCGACCGCGCAAAGATCGACGTGGGGTCGGTTTGATTTCCGACGTGCTTCCCTTCGGCGCGTTGTGGTATGGCGAGCCGAACGCAATCAATTACGCAAAGTTTTTCTGTCGCTCATCGACCGTTTCCTGATCCCTGACAATCGTGCTCATCATCAGCTCATACGCAGGCGACGAAGTTTCGTCAGCTCCGAACTTCCGCGACGCCGTCCCAGGATTTAGAATCAGCAACTCGTGGCCGAAATTCAGGTTAAATGATATAGTAGGGATCTGATCGTTTTGCCTCTTACCGCGGGCCACGACACGATATGGAACACACAACTTTCCTTGAGCACTACCGAATCTCCGTCGATCGCGATGGGGCTCCCCGAGAACTCGGGCGAGCCGACGCAGCGATTACTTACAAAGCCGTAGACAAGCGGTCGGGTGAACCGGTTGCGCTGAAGCTCATCCCGATCGCAAGCATCGACCCGGAGGTACAGAAGCAATTCGAGGAACAGGCACGCCCCGCCCAGCAGCTCCATCACTCCAACATCGCCAAAGTTTTAGATTTCGGAAAAGAAGCCGGGCAGTTCGTGTATGTCTCGGAATATCTGGAGGGTGAGACAGTCGATTCGTGGATTGAGGAGCATGGGCCGATGCCGGCTGACGCCGTTTTGCGTGTGGCAGCGCAAGTAGCCAGCGCGCTGTCGGCCGCCAGTTTTCACAGGCTCACGCATCGTGCGATTCAGCCGTC
>WNFX01004635.1_pt1 | contig 13444 bp, 8 predicted proteins | sample 5400111 | NCBI WGS metagenome assembly WNFX01 (sample SAMN13153363, study PRJNA577476) | soil metagenome | isolation source: 40 cm soil or saprolite under grassland replicate 1 | place: USA:California | collected 2016-06-15
TGAATTTCGCGCCGATGTCGGCGAGCTTGAGGCTCGACGTATTCGAGGCGAGGAGAGCCTCCGGCTTCGCCTGGGTTTCGAGCTTGGCGAACAGCTCGCGCTTGGCCTGCAGGTTCTCGAAAATCGCCTCGATGACGACGTCCGCATGCCGCGCTCCGTCCCCGGCGACATCGGGAGTCAAGCGGTCGAGCGCGTCACGAATCCGGGATTTGTCGCGCAGCCGGCGTTTGAAGAGCTCGGCCGCGCGCTTCATCGCCGGCGCGAGGCGCTCGGGCGACTGGTCCTGCAGCGTCACCGCCAGGCCGCGCATCGCGCACCAGGCGGCGATGTCTCCGCCCATGACGCCCGCGCCGACCACGTGAACGTGTTGCGCCCTGAAGTCGCTGTCCTTCGCCAGGGATTTCAGGCGCTCCTGGAGGAAGAAGATGCGGATGAGATTGCGCGCGGTATCGCCCTCCAGCAGGCCGATGACGGACGCCGGGTCCTCGGGCCGCGGCGCGAACGGATCGCCGTCGTATTTCCGCCACAGCTCGAGGATCGCGTAAGGCGCGGGATAGTGATCCGGCGACGCCCTGGAGGCAAGCTGCTTTCTCGCCAAGTGAACGACGAGCGGACGCATCAAGCCGGAATTCATCAGCCGCTGGAAGAGGGGCAGCTTTCTCGGGCGTGGCGCCTCGAGCACGATCATGCGCGCGGTGTTCTCCTGGATGCGCGGCGGCACCGCTTCGTCCACCAGACCCAATCGCTTCGCGCGGCGTGCATCCACGGCCCGGCCCGTGAGCAGCATATCGAGCGCCGCAGTCGGGCCGACGAGGCGCGGCAGGCGCTTGACTCCGCCCCAGCCCGGAAGGATGCCGAGCATCACTTCGGGAAGCGCGAAGCGCGTTCCCGGCTGATCCACCGCGACGCGATAGCGGCAGGCGAGCGCGAGCTCGACGCCCCCGCCCATGCAGAAGCCGTTTACGAGCGCAAGCGTCGGGAAGGGCAGGGCCTCGAGTTTGTTGTAGAGATCCCAGCCGCGCTTGACCAGGCGCATCGCTTCGTCCGCGTCCTTGATCCTGGTGAATTCCTCGACGTCGGCGCCGGCGATGAATCCGGAGTCCTTGGCGGAGCGGATGACGAGCCCGCGCGGATTGTTCTCGCCTAGCTCGTCGAAAATCCGGTCGAGCTCCGCCATCACGTCGGCGGACAGGACGTTCGCGGACGCGCCTTTCTTGTCGAACGACAGCCAGACGACGTTGTCGCGGTCGGTCTCGACCTTCCAGTGCTGGTAGTCCGCCATGACGGTCACAGCGCCTCGACCAGCATGGCCCCGCCGAGGCCCCCGCCGATGCAGATCGAGGCGATGCCGCGCTTGCCTTTCCCGCGCCTGAGCACATGCAGCAGATGCAGCACGATGCGCGCGCCCGAGGCGCCCACCGGGTGGCCGAGCGCGATGGCGCCGCCGTCCACGTTGAGCTTTTCGGCATCGAGCTCGCCCATCGCGCGGTCGAGCCCCAGTTCCTCGCGGCAGTACCTGTCCTCTTTCCACCCCGCGAGGCAGCCGAGCACCTGAGCCGCGAACGCTTCGTTGATTTCCCAGGCATCGAGGTCGTTGAGCTTCAGTCCGTGGCGCTTGAGTATCGGTGTCGCCGCATGCACGGGTCCGAGACCCATCTGCGCCGGGTCCAGGCCCGCCCACTGCGAATCGACGATCCGGCCGAGGGGCTTCAGATCGTGGCGTTTCACGGCCTCCTCGGTCGCGAGCACCAGCCACGCCGCACCGTCTGTGATCTGCGAGGAATTTCCGGCGGTGACATTGCCGTATTTCCGGTCGAAAAAGGGTTTGAGCTTCGCAAGATTCTCGGCCGTCGAATCCTTTCGAACGCCGTCGTCGTCCCGGTAGAGGTTTCCCTTGTCGTCGTAGATCGGCGTGATTTCCGCCGCCAGACCGTCATGCGGATTGCTGAATGCGCCGCTCTCCTGCGCGCGAATGACGCGGGCGTGACTCCCCGCGGCGAATTCGTCCATCTCGCGGCGACCGATCGCGAAGCGGTAGGCGACATTCTCCGCCGTCTGACCCATGAGAAGACCCACATAGGGGTCGGTCAGCCCTTTCATGATGCCGATGATGGGCGTGAGCAGTTGAGCGGGTTTCAATCTCAGGAACATGCCGGCCCTCTGGAGAGGAGTCTTCGCGGCCATGAAGTTCGAGAACCAGATGACCATGGCCTCCGAATAGAGGAGCGGCACGCGCGAGAGCGCGTCCACCCCGCCCGCCAGCACGAGCGTCGAGCGCCCCGAGAGCATGTTGGCTGCGGCTGAATCGAGCGCCTGCATGCCGGAGGCGCAGTTGCGCATCACGGTCCAGCCCGGGACCTTCTGCCCGCAGCCCATGCGCAGCGCGGCGACGCGCCCGATGTTGACCTCGTCCACCGAGGGCGCGGCGCACCCGAGGATGACCTCGTCGAGTTCGGTCGGTGCGAAGGGCTGCCGCACGAGCAGGGCTTTGCCGGCGGCGGTCGCGAGATCGCTCGCTGAGAAGGGGCCCGGCCTGTTGCGCGATTTCAGGAACGGCGTGCGCGCGCCGTCGATGATATAGATGTCCTTGGGCATCGTGCCTCCGATGACGGGAAAGTCTCAGCCGCGACGAAACCGGGGACAGACCCTAATTTTGATTGCGCATCGTATGAAGGCGAAACCGGGGAAAAATAGGAAAAATAGGGGTCTGTCCCCGGTTTCAGGCGGCGGCGCGCTGGGGCTGCGCGGGCCGGATCGCTTCGGACAGTCCGAGATCCTGTGGGAAATGGTCCACGCGGATCACCTCGTCGCGCAGCTGCGCCGCGCGCTTGAGCAGGGCCTGCTCTTCGGCGCCGATGACGCGCGCGGCGAGCGCGGCCTGCGCGAGCTCCTCGGGGTTCTTGCCGTGTATCGCGCCGGATTTCTGGGCCGCGCGGATCTTGGCCTCGACCGCTTCGGATTTGATCGCCGCGTCGAGCGCGGCTTCCAGGCACCCGAGCGGTTCGCTCTCAGGCGTAGGCAGGTACATGCCGGCGCAGAGCCGGTCGCGCGCCGCCGAGGGGGCGATGAGCAGGCGCGCGACCTCGTGCCCGAGCGCGTCGCTGGGCGGCGCGAAGTGCCGGCCGAGCGGGAAGGTCGCGAGGCGCAGGAACGAACCGACCAGCCGCACCGGATAGTTCGTGAGCACCCCGTGCAGCGCTTCGGCCGCGCGGGCGAGGGCGTCCTGCAGCGACCAGTCGAGGAGCGGAAGATCCGCCTCCTGCCGGCCCTCGTCCTCGAAGCGCTTGAGCGCTGCCGAGGCGAGGTAGAGCATGGAGAGGACGTCTCCCAGGCGCGCGGAGATCCTTTCGCGGCGCTTCAGCGACCCTCCGAGCACGAGCATCGAGATGTCCGCCGTATACGCGAGCGCGGCGGAGATCCGCGTCAGGTGCCGGTAGTAGCGGCGCGTCTGCGGCGCAGCCTTGCGCGAAACGGAAACGAAGCGCGATCCGGTGATCGCCATGAGGAAAGCGCGAGTTTCGTTCGAGATGACGTGCCGGATGTGACCGAATAGCGCGGCGTCGAAGCTCTTCAGGTCGCCGGCGCGCGCAGCGTTCATTTCCTTCAGCACGTACGGATGGCAGCGGATCGCTCCCTGACCGAAGATGATGAGGTTGCGCGTGAGGATGTTCGCGCCCTCGACCGTGATCGCGATGGGCAGCTGCTGGTAGATGCGCCCCATGAAATTGTTGGGGCCGAGGCAAATCCCCTTGCCGCCGAGGATGTCCATCGCGTCGTTGACCACGGCGCGCCCGCGCTCGGTGAGGTGGTACTTGACGATCGCCGAGATCACCGAAGGTTTTTCGCCGAGGTCGACCGCGCCTGCGGTCATGGAACGGGCCGCATCCATCGTGTAGAGGTTGCCGCCGATGCGCGCGAGCGCCTCCTCGATGCCTTCGAATTTGCCGATCGGCGTCTTGAACTGGCTGCGCACGCGCGCATAGGCGCCGGTCGCGCGCGCGGCGAGCTTGGCGTAGCCCGTCCCCGAGGAGGGCAGCGAGATCGAGCGTCCCGCGGCGAGGCACTCCATCAGCATCCTCCAGCCCTGCCCCGCCATCTTCGGCCCGCCGATGATCCAGTCGAGCGGCATGAACACGTCCTTGCCCCAGTTCGGGCCGTTCTGGAACACCGCGTTCAGAGGGTTGTGACGGTGGCCGATGTTGACGCCCGGCGTGTCGGTGCGCACGAGCGCGCAGGTGATTCCGATGTCTTCCTTGCTCCCGAGCAGGTGGTCCGGGTCGTGCAGCCGGAAAGCGAGCCCGAGCAGAGTCGAAATGGGGCCGAGCGTGATGTAACGCTTTTCCCAGGTGACGCGCATGCCGAGCACTTCGCGGCCTTCCCAGGTTCCCTTGCACACGACGCCGAAATCGGGAATCGCCGCGGCATCGGAACCGGCGTGCGGATTCGTCAGGCCGAAGCAGGGAATCTCGAGCCCCTTCGCGAGGCGCGGCAGGGTGTGATTTTTCTGCTCCTCGGTGCCGTAGTTCAGCAGCAGCTCCGCGGGCCCCAGGGAATTCGGTACCATGACGTGCACCGTTGCCGCGCTGCACCGCGTCGCGAGCTTCTGGATCACCTGCGAATGCATGGTTGCGGAGAACTCCTTGCCGCCGTATTTCTTCGGGATGATCATCCCGAGGAAGCCCTTGTCCTTGATGAACTGCCACGCGTGCGGCGGCAGGTCCTGATAGACCTGCGTCGTCTCCCAGTCGTTCACCATCGCGCACAGCTGCTCGGTCTCGTTGTCGAGGAACGACTGTTCCTCGGGTGTGAGCTTCGGCTGCGGCAGCGCGAGGAGTTTTCCCCAGTCGGGGCGGCCGGAGAAAAGATCGCCGTCCCACCACACCGTGCCGGCGTCGATCGCCTCCTGCTCGGTCTGGGACATGGCGGGAAGCTGGCCGCGGTACCAGGCAAGAAGGAAGCGCGAAACGAGCAAGCGGCGCAGGGGCGCCGCGCCCAGCACGACGCTGCAAAAGACGAGCAGCCCGGCGAGCACGAGGAAGGCATCCATCGCGAACACTCCTCCTCTCAGACCGGCGGGAAGCGCCACCGCACCCGCGGCGATCCAGATCCACCCCGGTGAGTTCAGATAGGCGAGCGCAAATGAAACGGCAACGACAGCGACGATCCAGACAGCGAGCGGCATGGGCCCTCCGGAATGTTCTCTGGGGCTTTCAAGGCAATACGGCATGATACGCTGCTCCCCCGCCTCCATGTAACATGACACTCCTCCATGGCCCGCGATCACCGCAGCTTCGCATTGCCCGTCCCGATGAAGGATTCCGCCGCGCCGAAACGGCGCAGCGAATGGCGCGCGCTGGGGATGCTCGTCCCCTACCTGTGGGAATTCCGCGTCCGCGTGGCGCTCGCGCTCGCCTTCCTGACCACCGCAAAGCTCGCCAACGTCGGCGTGCCGCTGGTGCTCAAGGAAGTGGTCGATTCGCTGGACGCGCAGACCGCGGTGCTGGTGCTGCCCCTCGCGTTGCTCGCAGCTTATGGAATCCTCAGGTTTTCGACGACGCTGTTCGCGGAGCTCCGAGACGTGGTATTCGTGCGCGTGACACAGCGCGCGATACGCCGCGTTGCTCTCACCGTGTTCCGCCACATGCACGCCCTGTCCCTGCGCTTTCACCTGGAGCGGCAGACGGGAGGCGTATCCCGCGACATCGAGCGCGGCACACGCGGCATCTCGACGCTCCTCAGCTACATGCTGTTCTCGATCGTCCCGGTGATCCTCGAGTTCAGCCTGGTGGCGGTCATCCTTCTCACCAGGTTCGACTGGCGCTTCGCGGCGGTCACCTTCGTCGCGGTGGCCCTCTACATCGCCTTCAGCGTGGCGATCACCGAGTGGCGCATGGAAATCCGCCGTCGCGCGAACGAACTGGATTCGAAGGCCAACACGCGCGCGATCGACAGCCTGCTCAACTACGAGACGGTGAAATACTTCAACAACGAGGAATACGAGGCGCGCCGGTACGACGAGAACCTGCAGAAGTACGAGTCGGCGGCCGTGAAGAACGAGGCCTCGCTCGGGTTCCTCAACATCGGGCAGAGCTGCATCATCGCCGTCGCGGTGACGCTGCTCATGATCCTCGCGGCCGAGGGCGTGGTGGTGAAGACCCTGACGCTCGGCGATCTGGTGCTCGTGAACGGCCTCTTGATCCAGCTCTACATCCCGCTCAATTTCCTGGGCATGGTGTACCGCGAGATCAAGCAGGCGCTCGCCGACATGGACCGCATGTTCCGTCTGCTCACCCAGGACCGGGAGATACAGGACCGGCCGGATGCGGTGCCGCTGCCTCTTGGAAAAGGCGCGGGAAGCGCGACGGTGCGCTTCGAGCGCGTCGATTTCTCCTACGAGCCGCGGCGCCAGATCCTGTTCGACGTTTCCTTCGAGATCCCGGCCGGGAGCAAGGTCGCCGTGGTGGGCGCGAGCGGCTCCGGAAAATCCACTGTGGCGCGACTCTTGTTCCGCTTCTACGACGTCAACGCGGGCCGCATCACCGTCAACGGCACCGACATCCGCGGCGTGACGCAGTCGTCCCTGCGCGCCGCGATCGGCATCGTGCCGCAGGACACGGTGCTCTTCAACGACACGATTCTCTACAATATCCACTACGGCCGGCCGAGCGCATCGCCCGCAGAGGTCATCGAGGCGGCGAAGGCGGCGCACATCCACGAATTCATCGAGAGCCTTCCCGACCGCTACGAATCCCGGGTCGGGGAGCGGGGCCTGAAGCTCTCCGGGGGCGAAAAGCAGCGGGTGGCGATCGCCCGCGCCATCCTGAAAAACCCGAGCATCCTCATCTTCGATGAGGCCACCTCCGCGCTCGATTCGGAAACCGAGCAAGGCATCCAGACCGAGCTCGACCGCATCGCGCAGGGGCGCACCACCCTGGTGATCGCTCACCGCCTTTCCACGGTCATGGATGCGGACCAGATTATCGTTCTGGATCAGGGCCGTATCTTGGAGCGGGGCACCCACAGGGAACTGCTAGGGCAAGACGGCGCCTACGCCCAGATGTGGGCGCTGCAACTGCAGGAAGAGGCCGAGCAGGCGGCAGCATGAGGAAACGGACGCGTCCCCAAGAGCCTAGTGAGCGTTTTTCGCGATGTCGTGTGAAGTGTCACGCGTATCCTGTTATTTTCGTTGCAAATAAATCTCGCCAAGGCTAAACTGGCCGGCCCAACAATAGACTGGGAGGAAGGGTGCGGTTCATCGCGATATCGCTCCTTGCACTGGCGGTCGTTTCGAGCGCAGTGTCCGCGCGCGAGCTGCGCCAGCCGGCGCTGAAATCCCAGGCCGCGCTGGTCGTCGACCAGCAATCCGGCGAAATTCTCCTCGGCAAGAACATGGAATCGAAGTTGCCGATCGCGTCGCTCACCAAGCTGATGACTGCGATCGTCACCCTGGACGCAGAGCTCGACCCGGACGAGCCGGTGACGATCACCAAGGCGGACGTCGACAGGCTGCGCGGCTCGCACTCCCGCCTGCAAGTGGGAACGATGCTCACGCGCGACGAGCTGCTGCACCTCGCGCTCATGGCTTCGGAGAACCGCGCCGCGTCTGCGATCGCGAGCTCCTACCCGGGTGGAAAAGACTCTTGCGTGCTGGCGATGAACCTGAAGGCGCAACTGCTCGGCATGACGGGTACGCGCTTCGAGGACGGCACGGGGCTTTCCGGGCGCAACGTGTCGACCGCGCAGGACCTGGCGAAGCTCGTGCAAGCCGCGCATGCTTACCCCAAGATCCGCGACTATACGACTTCGACTTCGTACCAGGTCAAGATCGGGCGCCGCGCGATGCGCTTCGGCAACACCAACAATCTCACCCGCAGCTCCCGCTGGGACATCGGTTTGTCCAAGACCGGGTACATCGCCGAAGCGGGGCGGTGTCTGGTCATGCAGGTGACGCTGGCCGAGCGTTCGATTATCATCGTGCTCCTGGACTCCTGGGGCAAGTACACTCGTGTCGGCGACGCGACCCGCATACGTCAATGGCTGGAATTCGCCTCCGGCCGCAATACGCGCCAGACCTCCGCGGCCTTGCCGCCGCAAGCCGACTTCGGTTCGATATACGCACGGAACGACTGGCCGGGCTAGAATCCGGCCCGCGGAATGAACCCCCAGCCTTCGCCCCAGTCCCCGGCACCTGGGGTGGTCCGCTTCTACAGCTTTCTTCCACAGGGGGAGAGGCTCTCGGAGGACGTGCTCGCCGGCCTTGCGCTTCCCCAGAAAAGCATTCCGCCGAAGTACTTCTACGACGAACAGGGCTGCCGCCTGTTCGAAGCGATCTGCGAGCTGCCCGAGTACTACCTGACGCGCACCGAGACGGCGATCTTGCGCGGCAACATCGCGGAAATCGCGCAATTCGTCGGGCCCGAGGCGCAGCTGATCGAGTTCGGCAGCGGCGTGCAAGCCAAGACGCGTATCCTGATCCAGGCGCTGCAGACGCAGTTGTACGTTCCGATCGACATCGCAATGGATACGCTGCGTGCTTCGTCAAATGAACTTTCCCGTGGCTTTCCCTGCCTCAATATCGTCGGTATCTGCGCCGACCATACGCGCCCGATCGCGCTGCCCGAGTTCGTGGGAGTGCCGATCCGCCGGAAGGCGGTGTTTTTTCCCGGCTCCACCATCGGCAACTTCACTCCCGCGGAGGCGCTCGTCTTTCTGAGGCAGGCGCGCAAGATGGCGGGGGCGGGCGGAGTCCTTCTGATCGGCGTGGACCTCAAGAAGGAAAAAGCCACTCTGGATGCCGCCTACTCCGATCTCAAGGGCGTCACGGCGCAGTTCAACCTCAACCTGTTGCACCGGATCAATCGCGAGCTCGCGGGGGATTTCCAGGTGAAGCGCTTCCGCCACAAGGCCTTCTACGACCCGATCCTGGGCCGCATCGAGATGCACCTGGAGAGCCAGTACTCGCAGTTCGTGCACGTCGCCGGCCGGCGGTTCGATTTTGCGCCGGGCGAAACCATCCACACCGAGATTTCCTGCAAGTACTCGATCGCCGAATTCCAGGAACTGGGCAAACGGGCCGGTTTCACTCCCGAAAAAGTCTGGACCGATCCGGAGCAGCTGTTCAGCGTGCACGGGATGGTGGCAGCCTAGGTTGAGGGCATATGGAGCATCTACGTTTGGGCTGTTGTATCTTGTCGTGGTGGACATCGTGATGCACATCGACTCATGCCGTAGTCAGTGGCGGGTCTGGAATCGTGTTGAGGGTGTCACCACCGCGTTCTTCGTCGTGTGGTGCGCAGCCTGCGGCCCATCCGGAGGCCCATCCGGCGGTGTCGAACCGCCAGCCCAGGCAGACGTCATCTTCAACAGCCCGCGACGGTAGCTGCAGGCTGCTATTTCGTGGCGCGGATTAGCAGGTACCATCCCATTCTTTCGGCAACGAATCGCTCTGCCGCGCGCGGGATCAACTGCCCGCCGGGATAATTGTTCAACGGGAAATGGGCGACCTTCATGTCGACCGAGCGGAAAGGCGCGAACAGCGTGGGGGCGTCCTGCCTGCTGTACGTGTAGGCGTATGGGCACTCCGGTCCGTCCGTGCAATGGGGAACGAAGTTGCGGGCCTTGAGGTAGCTCCAGCCTTCCTTAAGGAAGTTGTTATAGTGGATCTCCCACAGCTTTTCTGAAGCGTTCCCACGCACCCCGACCAGCTGGCCGCCGGCGGAGCGGTCCCGATCCACCTTCGAGTGGCCGAGGCGGGAAACGATCTTCAGCAGGACCCGCAAACGCATGTAGCCGAGGATCCGCACGTAGTAGTTGAAGCTGTGGCGGTGGTAAAGCATGACCAGTGCGACTCCACCTGGCTTCAGCACGCGATAGACCTCGCGCACCGCTCGGTCGGGTGCCGGGGTATGGTGGAGTACGCCGTACGAGTACACGATGTCGAAAGAATCGTCGGGGAAGCTCAGGCGCTCGGCGTTCTCCAGGCGGAATTGCCCGTCGAGTCCCTCGGTGGCGAAATGACGCCTGGTCGCGTCGACGGCCTGCGGAGTCAGGTCGACTCCGGTGTAATGCGCGCCGTGAGAGGCGAACATGACGCCGTCGGCCCCATTTCCGCACCCGATCTCGAGGACGCGCTTGCTCCTAGCCTGGGTGAACGAGGCGAACGCGGGAATGTGCCACTCGGTGCGGTAGCGAAATTCGCGGTACTTTGAGAAGAAGTCGTGATCGTCGGTGAAGTGCTCAATGAAATGTGTGCCGCAGGCTTCGGTGTTCCAAAAGGCGCGCACGTCCTGCAGGCCGTTTGTGCTCTCTATCGTCATGGTCTTTCCGATCGCCGGTTCGTCACGCCTCCCAAGTAGCGCGCCCACGAATCCTAGCTCCCCCCCGATGACGGGACGTCGCCGGGAGGCCCGATGACTTTGATCCATTCGGCCCATGTCCAGGCTAGGCAGTCGACAAGGCGCGTGACTCACAGCGGCGGCCGCAGGCCCATTCGCCGCGAGATCAGCCCTCGGCGGGCTAGATCAGTGCTGCGACCGGTCGACGATGATGCGCTTGTAGAGGTCCAGCCACTTTTCGTAGTCGTCGATGGTTTCCCGTGCATCCACGATCCGCACGGCTTGCCGCTCGCGCACCAGGCGCCGCACCGGCGTGTCGTAATTCTTGTTCGCGGGCACGCGGTGCACTTCCGTGTAGAAGCGCTGGCCGTCGGTCAGCATGTAGTCGTAGAAGAGCGCCGCGGCGCTGGGGTGGGGCGCGCGCCGCGAGACCGCGACCGCGGAGGGCAGCACGACGGCCGGCGGCAGGATGAACCAGTCGACCGGCGCGGACTTGGCTTTCATGCGATCGGCGTCGTGGCTGTAGATCCCTAGCATGAGCGGAATTTCGCCGGCTGCGACCAGGACGGCGCTGTGATTGTGCCCGGTGCGCACCGCCAAGCCGTTATCGGCCATGCGCCGGAACAGCTCGAGCCCCGCTTTCTCGCCGAGCGATTCGACCAGGGCGGCGAACCATTCCACGTTCGTGGATTCCACTCCGATGCGCTTTTTCCATTTCGGGTCGAGCAAGTCCTGCCAAGACTTCGGCACATCCGCCGGCTTCACCAAGTGGGTGTTGTAAGCGTAGACGAGCAGATTGAGCCGGTCGGGCGCCCACTCGCCGTGCGACGGCATGACCTCGGGCAGCAATTCCTGCTCGATGTAGGGCGAGTTCATTTTCTGCAGCAGCTTTTCCCGCGCGAGCGCCTCGATCTGCGGGGCGTTGGTCTCGAGCACGTCGAACTCGAAGCGAGCCCCGCGCGTTTCGCTCGTCACGCGCTGCAGGATATGCGCCTGGCTGCCGCGCCAGAACTTCACGGCAACCCCGTAGCGGCGCTTGAAGTCGGCGACGAGCTTGAGCTGGTCGTCCTGCGTGAGGGACGAGTACAGCATCAGCTCGCCTTCTTTCTTCGCGCTCGCGATCAGGCGCGGCGTCCGGTCGGGACCCGAATACGCAGCGACGGCTGCCACGCCGGGCGTGGGCTCCACGCCGAACGCCGGCAGCGCGAGGAGAACGCTAAAGACGAAGCAGGTGAGCCGCATTTTCGCCCAGGATCTTGTCCTTCTGCCGAGCGGTGAGATCCTTGCGCTCGCGGATGCTGGAGACCGTGTGCGGGTACTCCGAGTCGAAGTGCGGATAGTCGCTCGCCATCAGGATGCGGTCTTCGCCGAGCTCCCGGATTGGCCGCTCGAGATCGGCCTCGTCCGCCTCGCAGGTGACCCAGCAGTTACGCCGGATGTATTCGGAGGGCGCCTTCTTCAGCATGCCCGAAATCTGCGGGAAATCCTTCGCCCACTCCCAGTCGTCGTCCATGCGGTGCATCCAGTACAGGATCCACTCCGCGCTGCACTCGAAGAACACGACCTTGAGCCCGGGGAATTTCTCGAAGACGCCTCCCAGCACCAGGGCCACCAGGGCCGCGCTGCAGTTGGTCGGGCGCCCGAGCACGTGCGTCTTGTAGAAATTGTCGAACCTGTCGACCAGCTCGCCGTTGCTGTTTGGATGGCACAAGAGCGGAACGCCGAGCTCTTCCGCCGCCTGGTAGTAAGGGTAGAAGCTCGGGTCGTCCAGATTGCGCGTTCCGCAATAAGGCACGAGGTGCGAAGTCCTGAAGCCGAGCTCCTTTACGCAGCGGCGCAACTCGTCGGCCATGGCTTCGGGACAACCCGCAGGGGCCATCGCCACCGGCAGAAAAACATTTTCATGGCCCTTCACCAGCTTCGCCACCCAATCGTTGAACAGGCGAGCGCACTCGCGGCCGAGGCCGCCGATGTTCGAGGTCGCAATCGTGATCTGCGTCGGAAACAGCAGCTGCTTGTCGATGCCTTCCTTGCGGACGTCCTCGAGACGCCGCGCCATGTCGTAGCCGCCGACCTGACGCGCCGCGATCTCGCCGCCGCGCCAGTTGGTCTTCGGGTCGTAGATGTAAGGGTGCCGGTGCGCCGCGTGGCCCTGCGGGCTGATGGGATCGAGCGAGTGCAGGAACTTCGTGTTGTGCGTGCGCCCGTCGTTCAGCTTCACCGGCCTGAAACGCTCGTAGGGGCCGCCGAGCTTGTAGACCTCGTCCATGAAATAGCCTTCGCGCAGATGGGAATCGAAGTCGATGATGATGCTGGAGGTCTTGGATTCGGCGTTGGCCATCGGGTTGTCGCTGGTTGTCGAATGACGCAATTCTAAACCACGACATGGAGGGAGCGCGCACCTCCAAGGGGCTCAGTCCCGCATGCTATGATTTCGGCGCCACCGGTCAACCCGTTTTCCCGGATTTTCATGCGCGTCGGCCTGTTCGTAACCTGCCTTGTGGATCTCATGCGGCCTTCGATCGCATTCGCCGCGCTCAAGCTTTTGGAGAACGCCGGATGCGAGGTGACTGTGCCGGCGGTGCAGACCTGCTGCGGGCAACCCGGCTGGAACTCCGGTGACCGCAAATCGGCGCGGTCGCTCGCCGAAAGGGTGATCGCACAGTTCGAGGAATGCCGCTACGTGGTCGTGCCTTCGGGTTCGTGCGCCGGAATGATCCGTGCGCATTTCCCCGAAGTCTTCGCAAGCGAGCCCGCCATGCTCGCGAGGGCCCGGAAGCTCGTCGCGCGCACCTACGAGCTCACGGAATTCCTGACCAAGATAGCGAAGCGCGCGAGCGTTTCCGCGACCTTCGACGGCACCGTGACCTATCACGATTCGTGCTCGGGCCTGCGGGAGATCGGCGTGAAGGCGCAGCCGCGCCAACTCCTCGCGAAAGTGGCGGGCCTCAAGCTGGTCGAGATGGAAGAATGCGAAACCTGCTGCGGCTTCGGCGGCACCTTTTCCATCAAGTACGGCGATATCTCCTCCGCGATGGCGGAAAAAAAGTGCGCGAACATCGAGGCGAGCGGCGCGCGGGCGGTCGTCCTCGGCGACCTCGGCTGCATGC
>WNFX01008520.1_pt1 | contig 13435 bp, 10 predicted proteins | sample 5400111 | NCBI WGS metagenome assembly WNFX01 (sample SAMN13153363, study PRJNA577476) | soil metagenome | isolation source: 40 cm soil or saprolite under grassland replicate 1 | place: USA:California | collected 2016-06-15
AAGCGTGGCAAAAGCGGTTGCCAAACCCAGCACGAGGCCCAGAATAAATCCTCGATAACTTTTCATCTCGATTTTCTCCTTGAAAAAATTATTGCCTGATATCAGCAGATACACTGATACCCTGTTAGAACCGCCTGCGTTAGCGGACGGGTTGGCTTTAAAGAAGGCAGACTTCTAGATTAGAAATGAACAGCAGCGCAGGTAGGTATGTTCCTGATTAGGCAAGCGCAGTGGATAATCGTTGAGATTACCTTGCGCATTGCTGAGCTGAGGCGAGAAAGTGTTTACCTGAGTGGAAACGGAAATGTTCGAGTCACCAGACACGCGCCCGGTCGAAACAAAGGAACCGCTGGTCAACGGACAGCAACTGTTCACACCGGAAGGAACCGCATTTTCCGGTAACGCAATCTGATTAGCGACTTCGGACGATTCTATTGTCCAATGCCTCTGGGAAATCGGCTTATGCTTCGCTGTGTGGTGGGCTTTGCAGCAGGAGTGCGAACTCATCGAGCCAGAGACTTCCCCCAGGCTCGATGCTTCCGCAGGGATGCGCGGCTCGGCACGCATCGCAGTCCCGTGAGCATAACTCACAATCATGCAGCCTGCGCCCGCACACCAAAGTGTCAGTGCTACTGCAAGCGCAGAGCGCATTTTTTTGATTGATGGTCGCGGGAATTTCATCGTCGTAAGCGCGGCATGAGCACGTACTTCAACCTTTTTCGCTCAAAGCCTGTTCAACCGCCTGGCGCATGAGCGTCGGCGTCGAGTACTGATTGAAGCCCTGAAAATGTTTGAGGATGCGGCCGTCGCGGGAGATCACAAAACTCTGTGGGATAACGCTTTGCCCGTTGACGGACTGCACTAACGGACCGGAAAGACTGCCATCATCCCAGACGATTTTGTAGTTGATGCCCCTGGCGCGAATAAAGTTCTTCACATAGTCCTGGCCCTGGTGCTCGTTATAAGTTGTCGCCAGGCCGAGCACTACCAGGCCACGCGATTTGTATTCGTTATTCATTTTCACCAGTTCAGGCATTTCAAGCTGGCACGGCCCGCACCAGGTGGCCCAGATATTGAGCACCATTACCTTGTCGGCATAGTCAGCGAGTTTTAGCGACTGGCCATCAAGCGTCTGAACTTTTGTGTCCCGCAGTGTTTGAGGTAATGAAATGAATGCCGCCGGAGCATTGCTCGCGTTGGGCGCGGATGAATTGGGATTAACCGGCCTATTAGAACTGGCAACTCCAGGTCCGTTCTTGCTGCTATCGTCCGTGGAATTACAACTTGATAAACCAAGTGCGCTGATTGCGATCACAGCGGTTAACGTCAAAATGACGCGGTTCACGGTCCAGAAACCCGGGTGATTAACTTCTGCTTTTGAATTCATAAATAAGGATATCGTAATTAGATCTCGGCTGAATTACTGTGGTGACGCTTCGGTTACGCGAAACGTTGCGACGCGCGTTAAATCGTCGCCTATGATTGCATATTCTCCCGGCACCAGCGAAGTGCGTGGGCGAACTTCCATGAATACGATATCACCATCACGCGCCAGGACGCGAACCGTTGGTTTGATAATCTCTTCGGAGGCGATGGCGAAGCCGCGCATTCCAGCCTGGGTGAGGGCCGTGACTCGCCGCGCGCCCCGATGTCCAGTAAGCCAAACCAGAAACGGCGGATGCGTCCCCTGGCGCTCATTAGTGAAAAGAAACAGCCGCGCGTCAGCTTTCACGGCTGTAGCAGAGTGCTCGCCTTGAATTTCGATGTAGCTAAGCTTCTCGCTTTTCGCAACCACATCCGCGCGCAAGGGCGTCCGGCCTTGCTCGACAGCCAGCGGCGCCAGCTTGTTTTGATCATCGAGAACATAAATCAGCGTTCGATCGACCGGCGGCAAGGGCATGAATTCCTGGGCCATGAATGATTGGGCCAGCCCAATCATTAACGCAAAAAATACTGCGTTCTGGAGCTGTATCTTGTTTTTTCGCATCGGTCTTCGTTTACTCTGGACGCTCTTAGGGTTGTGGTCAAGCGGTGGCTCACAGTAGACTTTTCAACAGCTGATCCGTTACACCTGCTCCCCGGGCCGGCGGTCGTAATACAGTTCGGAGTATAAAAACAATGATCCAACACTCGCTTTGTTCGCGCTTAACTACCTTTTTTCTGGCTGCGGCTGTTTCCGGCTTCGCAAACAGCGTGGCGTCATTCGCGCAGGATATTAGCGGCGGCGCGTCTGAGATGATGGTAAGCGCCGACATCGAAGCAAAATTGGGCAAAGGAATTTTCTCACCGGCGCAGAATCGGCCCCACGCAACCAAAACTCTCGAAAAGAAAACCGTGACTCGCTCGGCGAGTTCGTCTCGTCCCCAGGGACGGACCGCCGGCGATCGTCAGCCGGGTAATAATTCCAGTGGCGTTTCAAGCTCTCGCACTGACACTTCCCGAAATGATTCATCAGCCAAGCCTCGCGGTCCTGCGAAACCCGTAATGGATGCCGAAGGCTACAACCGGCAAGGCGACGACTATTTCGATGCCGGTCAATACCAGAAGGCGTCTGAGTCGTATCAACAGGCGATTCGCAAGCGCGCAGATTACCCGGAGGCATATCTTAATCTTGGCGAAACGTATTTCAACCTTGGCCGTTATGACGACGCCATTGCCGCCGAGAAGAAGGCGATTACGCTGAAGGCAGATTGGGCTCCGGCGTATCGCGCGCTGGGCATCGCCAATCTTAAGGCATCCCGAACAACGGAAGCGTTCGAGGCGCTCAATAAAGCATTTTCTTTGGATCCGAATGATGCTGAAACGCGCGGCTCGCTGAGCTTGATCTATTACGATCAAGGTGTGACGGCGTACAACGCGAATAATTATCTGGATGCGGTTGCCGCCTATCAGAAGGCCGTAAACCTCAAACCGGATTATGCCGAAAGTTACAACAACCTCGGTGACGCGTATCGGCGGATGAACAAACTGACTGAAGCCGTGGACGCTTACAAGCATGCGGTCCAGATCAACCCCAATTCGGTTGAGACGCAAAGCAATCTCTCGTTGACGTATGACGAGCTGGGCCGTTATCCCGAAGCGGCGGCGACTTATCAGCAAGTTGTGCGGCTTAAACCGGAGGATGCCGAAGCCAATAACAACATGGGCTACGCCCTGGGCAAGAGCAAACGTTGGAACGAAGCGATTGCCGCTTTTAAGCGAGCCATTCAACTGAAGCCTGATTACGCCGAGGCATACAGTAATCTTGGCTGGGCCTACAACAACGTCGGAACTTTCACCGCGGCAGTTGAGCCGTTGCAAAAGGCCATTCAATTAAAGCCGGAATTATCAGAACCTCATTTCAATATTGGAATCACCTACAGCCGCCTCGGTCAGAAAGAACAAGCGCTCTCTTCCTTTCAAAAGACCATTCAACTGAAGCCGGATTGGCCGGCAGCGCAAAATAATCTGGGTTACGCCTATGGCAGCCTGGGCAAATGGAAGGAAGCGATCGCGGCGCATCAACAGGCAATCAAGCTGAAACCAGACTATGCGGGAGCATATTTCAATTTGGGTTTTGCTTATCTGAAGACCGGCAATAAGAAGGCAGCAGCCGAGCAGTACAAAGCGCTTAAGTCACTGAATGTTCCACTGGCCAATCAATTGTATTTGATGATCTACGGAAAGCCGGCGCCGGCGCGTGGTTGAGAGCGCAGTGGTCAAATCTTCATCCAGCCCATTGATATCGCTCCAGCGCTACAAAATGTCCTGCGCGCGCAAGGCAACAATCGTCGAAATCGCCAAAACGAAGAACATTAAAAGCAAGACAATCGGATCAAAGAGCACATGTCCCCACGGATGCAGGAAATTGATGTAGCTGCTCAGGTCTTCGTCGATTTTCTTTGCCGGCGGAACTTCAGGCACTGCGTCCAGCTTGGGCGCCTTCGGCTGCTCTAGCCCGGGATTGTAGGGCGCCTGCTGCAGGTAAGACTTCATGTCGTCTTCAAACTTCCGGCTGTTGTTCTCGGCGGTCTTCTTGTAATCATCTATGTCACGACGCGCTTTGGAAATATTCTGATCGTTAACATCCTCGATGTGTTTGTAAAGACCGCGCCCCTGGTTCGCGGCGTTTGGATCAGAGCCTTCTTCATCAAGCGTATCGAGAGTTGAAAGGCGTTTGATTTCGTCGAACGCCCAGGTCGCAGGCATCAAGGTGCCGACGGCTTTCGACCATCCCTGGGGCACGCCCACCAACCCCGAAAAGAGAATTTGGGGAATCAGAATCAATGGGACGAGGCTCGTCGCCATTTCAGAAGTCTTCACCATGGCCGAGATGAAAAGGCCAATGGTAATGCCGACAATTCCGGTGATGATCATCACGATCAGCTGCGGAATGGCCCATCCTGGCAAACTCATCAAGCCGGCGTAATGGAGAAATTTCAAACTGCCATAGAGCAGCACACACTGGAAGCTGACAATCAGCGACAAGACGAAAAGTTTTGAACCAACGTAAGGCAACAGGTGCAGATTGACCATGCGCTCGCGCGCGTACACAGCTCGTTCGCGAATGATCTCGCGCGCGGCCAGGGAGGTGCCGAACCAAATGGAAACCAGCGCCAGCATGAAATATGGAAAATCGCATGGGCTTTTTGCGCCGATAACAAAGTAGGTCAGAAAAGCGATGATCGGCGCCTGGACAAACAGAATCAGCAAATTGAATTTATCGCGGGTAAAAACTTCAATGTAACGGCGCGTAAGCGTCGCCCACTGTCGCAATACATCAGTCGGTGACGTGATTCGCTTTGGCGGAGCCGGCGGCGGCAAATCGGACCGCAGGTCCCGAGTGGGATCGACTACATTCCGCTGATAAATCGGCGTACGCTGAAATTTTTGTTTCCAATCCTCTGCCACTAACTCGGCAATTTGTTCCCGACTGTGTTTGAAGGCTTGTTTCTGCGACTTGGTCGCATTTGCCGGCAGTGGTGGCAGCGCCGCCAGTTGCTGATCGATCGGCGCTTCGAGTTTGTCGTAGAGGTCTTTGAAGCTTTCGGCCTTTACATGAGCGAGGGCTTCATGTGGCGCGCCATAAAAGACCAGTTTGCCACGCATCAGCACGACAATCTTGTCAAAGAGTTTCACGTTCTCCATCGCATGCGTGGTGAGAACGACCGTGCGGCCGCTTTCGGCAATCTGACGAAACAGCCTCATGATCTTTTCTTCAGTTGCTGGATCAAGACCTGACGTCGGCTCGTCCAGGAAGATCACCGAAGGCTTGGTAATTAATTCCACGGCAATTGAAACGCGTTTGCGCTGACCGCCCGAGAGTTGGCTCACCGGCACATCGCGCCGCTCAGAAAGGCCGGTGACGTCCATTACTTCGTTAACGATCTGATCGATTTCTCTGGTTGAGACGTCGCGCGAAAGTCTTAACCGCGCGACATAATAAAGCGTCCGATAGACCGTTAGCTCGCGGTGGATGATGTCATCCTGCGGCACGTATCCGATCGATTGCTTCAGAGAATCCAGGTGCCGATAGAGATCGAGACTATTAATGAGAACATGGCCGCTTGTGGCCGGGCGCATGCCGTTGAGCGAATCCATCAGGGTCGATTTACCCGCGCCCGAAGGTCCGAGCAAGCCAACGAATTCGTTCGGTTGTATCGTGAGTCCCACATCGTCGAGTAATTTGATCGTGCCGCCGCCAGATCGGTTGGCAACGATCTTGGCGATACTGATTGCGTCAATCCGCGTCTTTGATCGCGTGTCATAGACGGCGACACCCTGTCTCGAGTCAGCCTGCAGCACGAACGGGCCAATCTGAATCAAGTCGGCTATTTGCACCGCGCGCCGGCCGCTGATCCGCTCACCGTTTACATACACCCCGTTGGTGGATCCGGCATCTTCGACTGTGACATTACCGTTATCGCGCGCGAACCGCGCGTGATGATTCGAGATCTGCAAACCATCAAGACGAATGTCATTATCCGGAGCCCGACCGATCGAAAGTTGCGGCCGACCTTCGAACGATCGCTGGGCCAGCAATTGGGGATTGGGACGTACGGTCGCGCGGTCTGCCGCCGGAGTGCTGGCGCCGGCAACAATCGTTTGACGACGGGCAATTTCAGCGATTTGGCCGAATGCTGACGGTATCGGAGTCTGGGGAAGTGGCGCCGACGGGCTTCCACCCCGCGCCGCTAATCGCTGGGGTGGCGCTGGATGTGCAGGATCGATAACGCGCAGCAGAGGCCCACCCATGCCGAGCTGAATTTGATCGCCATCGTAAAGCTCCGCCGCGTCGGCGACGCGCTGATTGTTCAGCAGGGTACCGTTAAAGCTCTTGAGATCGACAATAACGAACTGCGGCCCACGCTTGTGAATCTCGGCGTGCTTTCGCGAGACGACTGCTGCAGCTGCATTAATTACAACTTCGCCTTCAGGATCGCGCCCGAGGCGAATCACCTCCTTATTCAGCGAGATTCGCTTGCCCTGGCCGGGTGCTGAACCGATGATTTCTACCGCCGCCATCTGCCCAGACCTTTGCGGGGTAGCCGGCCGAGCGGGCGCTGGCGGCGCGTCAGGAATGCGATGCGTGATATCGGGATCTGCGTTAGGTTGTGGCGTTGGCGTCCGAGGTGTTGCCGAGGGCGCACCCGGCTGAGCCAATCCCCCGCGCGAGTCACGAAAGGTCTCTAAGCGTCCAAGATCAGATGGGCGTTGGTCGACATGTTCTGCGGGTGTTTGCTCCAGACTGACTACCCGCAGAACCGGGCCATTGGCGCCGAGCTGGATTCGGGCGCCGACCCGAACTTCGACCGGGCCGGTTATTTTTTGTCCATTAACCAGGGTGCCGAAACGCGAGTTGGCATCCGCCAGCACACAACGACCTTCGCGCAAGCGGAACTCCGCGTGTTTGCGCGAGACCATGGGCCATTTGCTTTGATCGAAAAAGTAATGACAGACCGCCGGGTCGCGGCCCACGAGCACGATCTCGCTCGTAAATGTCCGTTCACCGGCCAATTGGCCGTTGCGATCTTCGCCGAGGACGATTTTCATGGAGACGCTGGACGCCCAAAGCGGAAGGACTCGAGGATCATCGGCAGCTCGCCTTTTTCTCCTACATCATCCACGCCGCGAAGTTCAGGCGCGAGCGAAGTTGTCAGCATCAAAAGTGTAACGCCGTTCTTTCCGCCATCGCGCGCCGGCAGAAAGATTACTCGGCCCCACAATTTGATGTCTCCCTTGGTTGTATTCTTCGATAGACCTTCAAAACGAAACTCATATCCCTGGTAAACGCCCACTTTGGTCGAGCCTTCGGAGACCTTTTGGTATTCAGGAAAATTCTTTTCAAATTGCGCGCTCAGGTTTTCAGCCAGCGAGTGAAAGACCGATTGATCTGCCTCCAGAGAGCCCGATGACGAGTACCACCCCACGGCAAAGTTTTCCTGGGTGAAATCAGGCGGCAACCGGCGTTCGACCTTAACGAAGTTACTGGCGCCGGCAACGCCTGATTTCGGATCTTTGACCCAACGTTCGGGGAAATAAAACGAGAAATCGACGTAATGCTCGGCGAGCTTTCCGTCGAGATTCTTATTCGTGTTGACGAACTGAACAGCATCAGCCGGAGGTTGATAAGGCGGCGGCTCGTTTTCAGCCGCTGCCGGAGAAGCATTTTCGTTCGTCGATTTGGCAGTCTGACCCGGCGATGATTCAACAACTGGAGCCGACTGATTTGGATTTTGCGCCGCCGGTGCCGCTTTTCCACTGCGTCGGGCCTGGATCATTGGGAGGATTTTTGGGATAACAAAGTAAGCACCAACTCCAAGCGCGACGACCAGAATAAAAAGCACCGCGAGGATCGCCATTATCAATGGCGCCCTGGATTTTTTCCGCGGGGCCGCCGGCGGCGCTAACGGCTGAACCTGCCACCCCTTTACCTCACTTGAAAACTCTGGCGACGGCAACGAACCCGAAGAAGCAGCTGGAGGTGTCAACGACGCCGATGTCGATATTGGACCAGAGTCCTGCGGCGGCAGCGACCCGGATGTTTGACCTGGCGAAGGTAGAGGCGCGGAAGTCGAAACGGGTCCGGAACCCGTCTGCGGCAAAGCGCCGGATGAAACTGGCGCTTCCGTCGCCGCTGGCGGCGCGGATACTTCCCGCGACCCTGGCGCCGGTAATGGCGCCGAAACAGGTTGATCCGGCGGCGGCTGAACCGCCTCCTTCGGCATCGATAACATGGTGACTTCACTCAACGACTCTGAGATGGGGCCCGATGGTGGCGGCGGTAACGGCGCGGAAGTTGGTTGCACCTGGGGCGCGGGCATTTGCGGCGCCAGGTCACGCGTATCGCGGCCGCGAACCTCGCTGGTTCTTTCTGGTGGGACATCGATCCTGGTCTTGAACGGATCGAATTGAACCGTGTCCTCTGATGGCAGGTCCCTCGAGATTACTTTTGTGGGCGCATCAGCTGACTGTCTTTCAGCCTCGGGGATCTCTCCCGTCGGTACGTCCACAGGCATCAGCATCCCACCGTCGTGGGTGCAGAATCTTTGCGTATTCGTCGGGTAATTTCGATTGCATTTGGGGCATCGTTTCATAAAGCGTCTCTCGATTTGGATGATTTAGAATCAAATAGCTCTTGATAATGATTCGCGGACGTCACGCCAGAAGTGAAAGCTAACGGATTTTTGCTCGCGCCGCGGCAGCTTTTGTCTCGAGGTCTCGGTTACCGGGATCGAGTTGCAAAGCCCGGTCGTAAGCCCTAACAGCTTCGCGATATTTGCCGGCATTCATCAAACCATCGCCCACTCCGGTAAAACCAAAAGCCCCTGCCAGCTGCTTGCGATCGGCCGGTGAGGCAAGCTCTGCCGCGCGTTCATAAGTCCTGAAGGCATCGTCATACCGGTCGAGACCGAGATAGGACCGGCCGAGCAGGTTGTACGACTGGAAACCCTTCGGATTTACCTCGATCGCGCGCTTCAGCACCGGCTCGGCACTTGCGAACTGTTTCCTGACCACCAAAAGGCGACCCATCAGGAAAAGAGCGCCCGGATTCCGGGCATCGATGTCCAGGGCGCGCTTCAGCACCGCTTCAGAATTGTCCCAGCTCTGTTCAGCCTGCATGGCATCAGCGATAAGCACCAGCATCGGCGCGTCGCTGGTCTTCGCCACTGCGCTGCTGTAAAGCGGATCTGCCTCGGTGTATCGACCCATGTGACGGAGCACCCGCGCCAAATGAATCTGAGCGATGAGGAAATTAGGATCGAGTTCCAGCGCCCGGCGAAACGCAGATTCAGTGTCCTTATTCATTATGCCGCGGGCCATCAGTGCGACGCCGAGGCGATCAAATGCAATTGCGGCATTTGGCTGGACCAGGGTAGCGCGACGCGCAAAAATTTCCGCGTCCGCAAAAAGCTTTGCGTTTGCGGCGCCGGTCCGTGGTTGAACCAGCACAAAGCTGAGCGCCACCAGCGCATCGCCGTTCGAAGGAGNNNNCCAACGTTGCTGATCCGCGAAAACATTTCCGAGACCATATAGTCCCCGTCCATCGCGTGGCTTCAGTTTGATTGCGGCTCGGTAGGATTGTTCGGCTTGAACATACTTGTGCGCGTCGCGCGCATCGTTGCCGGCGCCGAGCGCGTCTTCGAATCGACTTTCAATGTCTGCAGCGCTCGGGCCGGTGGGACGCACCGGTCGCGGACCGGGCCGTGATGGATTGGAACCGCGTTTTGTTTCAGGATTTTTTGCCCGGAAAATTCCAGCGCCACCGCCAAGGTCGCCGCCGGTCTCCTGGGCCCAGACCGTCGCTGCAGAGAGAGCGACCAAACTCACCACAGCTGCGATAAAAAATATGGCCGCTCTGACATTACTTCTTACGTTGCACATAAATTTCTCCATTAAGGTGATTAACGCTTCCGTCGTTGTACCAGCCGGAAGACGCTATCTAAATTTAGAGGCCGCCGTCTCCGTATCTCGCCAGTCCGCGTCAGTCGAGAGACGGATTTTGAGGAAAAGCCGCGGTCAAAGCAAGTTGCCAGAAGGATTTTGACTTCTTGGAGTCAATTCAAGCGGATCGAACCAGGCGAAATCCTAATACTGACACCTTGGTCGTCGGCGAAAACCAGTCTCGTCTTGTCGCTGAGATAGGCTTTGGTGTCTGATCCGTCGCAAACGATGCCCCACGCACCACATACCACGATCGCTGCTCGCCTTCAACCGTCAGCGAGCTACTTTCATAATAGTTGGCTTTCGTCGAGGTCCACTCGTAAACATTGCCGATCATGTCCATCACTCCCCAGCGAGTCTTATCGTCCGGCGCTGACCCGACGGGCTTGGGCATGGTAACGCCCGTGCTCTTCGTCACGGCATTGCCATCGACCCAGGTGTTTCCCCACGAATAAATATTGTCCTGATCTCCGCCTCGCGCCGCGTATTCCCATTCTTCTTCAGTGGGCAGGCGGTATTGCACACCGTCTCGTCTTGATCGCCAGACGGCAAATGCACTTGCATCGTCGACTGATACAAAAGTAACAGGCAATAGCTCCTGGCCCTGTATTGGTTTTGCGCCTACCCAGTTTGACGGCGGTGTATAATTCGTCTCGCGCACGAACTGCTCATACTCCGCGTTTGTAACTTCCGTCTTGTCGATGACGAACGGCTTTACGGTAACGGAATGTACGGGCAGTTCGGCAAGCGTCGCGCCGTTTCGACCCATGCTAAATGTCCCGCCGGGGATTGTGATGAACTCAGGCTTATATACAAATTGGTGTGGTTCAGGCGGTTTGACCGGCCGCGTCCGGAAGTACCAGACGGCGCCGACACTCGCGCCGATCAAAAGCACCACCCCCAAACCGAGAATAAGCGGCAACGAAGATCTTTTTCGCGGACCGGTGAGACTGATTTCGGCGCGCGCAAAGCCCGGGACATTCTGATAACTGTTGTCACCGACGGTAGCTCCGCCGCCGAGCTTTAGCTGCGTTGCATCGGGATCGACAACTGCAGTCTCTTTCGGCGACATTGTCGCCGCCAGTTGGGTCAGCTTCTCTTCAAGTACTTTCGTTTGCTTCGCAACTATTTCTTCCAGATGCCGGCGTTCTTCTTCTTTTTCACTCTCTTCTTCCTGGCGTCTGCGCTCTTCTTCGTTGGTCAGCCGTCGCCGCGCTTCCGCTTCGCGGGCTAATTCTTCTCGGGCGATCCGCGTTTTCTCTTCATCTTCGATCAAAGAATGGCCACTGATGGTCCCGGCCATCGGATCAAACTTGGTCTGCGAAACTGATCCTGTTGCTTCCGGCTGCGCCGAAACAAGAGTTTTTGAAGGATCAATCTCTGAGGATTCTCCCGTGCGTTTCAGCCGGGCGCTGGCTGAGGACATGGCCGTCCCCAACTCTTGCGCGAATTCGTCTGCTGAAGGAGTGCGATACTTCGGGTCCTTTTCCAGGGCGTGACGCACAACGGCTTCGATCTGGCGCGGCACTTCTATACCCTTCGAAGCAAAGGTCGGCACTTCAGCCGTCAAATGCTTTTTCATGATCGACGGTATTGAACTGCCTTTGAAAGGTACTTCACCGCTCAGCATCTGATAGAGCATCACTCCGAGACTGTAGACATCAGCGCGCGTATCCGGCGGATCGTCACCCCACTGCTCTGGGGCCATGTAGAATGGCGAGCCCATTAAACCTGTGGTTTGCGCGGCGACAAATGATCCGAGTAGTTCTCCTGATTTGATCTTGGCCAAACCGAAATCCAGAATTTTCGTCCCTTCTTTGGTCGGAATGTCGTCCTGGATCATCACATTCAGCGGTTTCAAATCGCGATGCACAATCTTTTGCCGATGCGCCGCCGCGATGCCGGCGCAGATCGGCTGCATCAACTCCAAGGCGCGCGCCGGGGCCATCGCGCCTTCCTCCCCCATGATGTCCTGCAATGACCGGCCATGCACAAACTCCATTACCAGGAATGGCATCGTGCCGCGCACCACCCCAAAGTCCGTAACCGCAATGATGTTCTGGTGACGAATCGCGGCAGCCGCCAGGGCTTCCTGGCGAAAGCGCGTAACCAGATTCGGATCGTTGCCGACCAGGTCGGGAAGAATGATTTTGATTGCGTGCTGGGTCTTCAGAAAGATGTGGCGGGCCTTAAAAACCACACCCATCCCGCCCTGGCCAAGCCGTTTCTCGAGCTGATAACGCCCATCGAGAATTGGCTCGCCGCTGATCGACGGTGTCGTCGCGATGCCGTCCTCGGGACAGTAAGCGACGTCGTCGGGGAAACAATTACGACAAGTTGGGCACTCTTTCATTGAGTTCGAATCTGCGTGACGCAGATCGGCTAAGACCTTCGCGTAAAGGATTTTAGCGGCTGTGGCGCAGGCAGGCAAGGAAAAGGTGATTTCATTCGTGCGGGGTCTAAGTCCGGCAACGTCTCCTGGCGATCTCCCACGACGAACTAAAGCCTGCCGGCCATTTGTCTTGAAACGACGTCGCCGCTATTTCACGACCACATTAACCAATCTTTGTGGCACGACGATTACCTTCACCACCTGATGGCCATCGATGAAACTCTGGACCTTGCTATCCGCAAGTGCGATGGTTCGCAGCTCAGCTTCAGAGACATCGGCCGCGACAATCACACGCGAACGCAATTTGCCGTTTATCTGGATCGGGATCTCCAGCTCGTCCTTACGCGCCAGAGCAGCGTCGGCTACCGGCCATCGAGGCGACTGCAGCAATCCGCCCCGGTATCCGATTCCTTCCCACAATTCTTCCGCGACATGCGGAGAAAACGGGGCGAGCATTACAATCAGAGCTTCGATCGCTTCCCCGGCAGCGAGAACGTCCGCCGGCGCAGCCGAGTCTGGATCCACATCAAAGTCGCTGATCGCATTCGACAACTCCATCAAAGCAGAGACATTCGTGTTGAGATCCAGCTTTTCGAAGTCTTCAGTAACGCGAGCGATTGTCTGATGTGTCTTGCGCCGCAGAGCGCGGGCCGATTCGCTAAACTCCTGCCCAGTATTTAGGTTTCCAGCGCGCGCATCACTCAACCTCTCTCTCCACTTCAAGACGATCGACCACACCCGCCTGAGAAAACGGACCGCACCTTCGATTCCCGTCTCCGACCAGCGCAGTTCGTTTTCGACGGGCGCGGCAAACAGCACGAATAGACGAGTCGCGTCCGATCCGTAAGCTTCGATCATTTCGTCCGGATCGACGCCATTGCCGAGTGATTTCGACATCGCTTTCCAGTCATTCGTGCCTTCGACACGATTCGTCACCATGCCTTGGGTTAACAAGCGTTTGACCGGTTCGTTGAATTTCACGAGACCCATATCGCGCATTACCTTGTTCCAGAACCGCGTATAGATCAGGTGCATCACTGCATGAGAATCGCCGCCGATATATTGATCGACCGGGGTCCATTTCGCGGCGATCTCCGGATCGAACGCGGCAGTGTCGTT
>WNFX01004642.1_pt1 | contig 13433 bp, 7 predicted proteins | sample 5400111 | NCBI WGS metagenome assembly WNFX01 (sample SAMN13153363, study PRJNA577476) | soil metagenome | isolation source: 40 cm soil or saprolite under grassland replicate 1 | place: USA:California | collected 2016-06-15
AGTCCATCTGCACCGTCGGCGCCTGGGCGATCGCCGTGTTGGCGGTGTTGATCGCCCGGTAGAAATCGGCCCAGGTGTCGCGGATGAAGTCCACGTCGGGATTGAGCTGCGCCGTGTACTCGTTGACGTACTTGTAGCTCCCGTCGGCGCCCTCGGTATAGATGTCGGTCCCGAACTCGGTGAGCGTGAAGCCCCGCTCCTGCGCGTAGAAGCTCCGCAACGGGTCGTACGTGGCGTTGACCAACGCCTGGAAGACGTCGGGGGTCGGGTACGGCTTATTGGCCAGGCCGCTGATCAGGTCTTCGTTCAAGTCCACGCAGGCGGCGAGGCTCAGCAGCGCGGCGCCCAGCAGTGCGATGGTCCGTCTCGACATGCCTGCCTCCTCGCCTCTAGAAGCCGAGCGTGACGCCCGTCAACAGCGTCCGGTAGCTCGGCGTGGCGGCGGCCTCCGCGTAGCCGGCGCTCGTCCGATCGCCCGTGCCCGTCCGTGACTCCGGGTCCAGTCCACGGAAGCGCGTGAACAGGAACGGATCGAGCGCCGTCACGTAAAACCGCAGCGACCGGGCGTGCCACGGCCCACCATGGACGCCGGGGAGCGTGTAGCCCAGCGTGATGCTGCGGACGCGGATGAACGACCCGTCCTCGTAGCGCCGGGTATCCCCGAAAGGGGGGTTTTCCTGATTGAAGGTTGGGCGGGACTCGATGTTCGAGGGGTTGGTCGGCGTCCAGTAGTCCGTGACGAGGTTGTTGTAGCGACCCTGCATGGTGCTCTCGCCGGTCCGGAACTGGTCGTTCGCCAGGAAGTCCACCCTCGCCACCGCCATGAGCGACAGGTCGAATCGCTTCCAGTCGAAGCGGCTCGTCATGCTCCCCGTCCAGGCGGGGAAGGGCGTCCCGAGGATCACGCGGTCGTCACCGTCGATCTTCCCGTCGCCGTTCACGTCGGCGACGCGGATCTGTCCGGGCTTCGCTTTGTATTGCTTGGCCAAGAGGGAGTCCTGGAGCTGCCAGATGCCCACGAACTTGTAATCGTAGTACACATCGATGGGCTGCCCGATGAACCACTTGTTCAGAACGTCGTTCACGCCACCATAGAGGCTCAAGATCCGGTTGTGGTTGGTGGACCAGTTGAAGTCCTGGCTCCAGCGGAGCCCGTGCCAGTTCTCGACCGGCACCACCGATAGAGCAACCTCTAGGCCCGTGTTCCGCGTCGACCCGATGTTTTGAAGGATCCTGGTATAACCGTTGGTGGGGGGGATCTGCCGGTTCATGATCAGGTCCTTCGTGACCGCCCGATAGTAGTCCACGGAACCCGAGAGGCGGCCTCGCAGCGCGGTGAACTCCACCCCGAGGTCCAGTTGGCCGGTGTTCTCCCACTTGAGGTTCGGGTTCGGCAACGAGTCGGGACGGTATCCCGGCGCCGGGTTGTTGTCGAAGGAATACGGCACACGGGCCAGGTATCCGAGCGTCTGATACGGGTCGATCGCCGTGTTGCCGGTGTGCCCGTAGCTCGCCCGCAGCTTCAAATCGGAGAAGAGGTTGGTGCGCCGGATGAAGCCTTCCTCGCTCAGGCGCCACGCCAGCGCCACGGACGGGAACATGGCGTACTTGTGCCCGCTCGCGAGCCGCGACGAGCCGTCCACGCGGCTCGTCAATGTGAGGAGATACTTGTCCTTGAACGCGTAGTTCAGCCGGGCCATGTACGACTGTAACGCCCACCGGCTCAAGTGGCTGTACAGTCCGTCGATGTGGGTGGCGGACCCGATGTCGTAGAACTGCTGCCGCTCGTAGGGAAGTCCGGCCGCGTGCATCGTGTCATCCTCGGTCCGCTGCTCCTGGATGCTGTACAGCAGCGTGAGATCGACGCGGTGGTCCTCGCCCACGTTGCGGCGAAGCGTGAGGATGTTGTCCAACGTGTACGCGGTCGTACGGTTCTCCCACAGTCCGGCATCCGCGCCGCTACCCTGATTGACTTGGGTCTGGGCGCCCTGGAACACACCGCGCCGGTACGAGCTCACGTTGCCGCCGAAGTTCACCCGCCAGCTGAGCGCGTCCGTCAGGTGGTAGTCGGCGAACAACGTCCCCGACACCAGCGTGTTCGCCCGGTCGTCGATCCAGTTCTGCACGTCCGAGAGCGGGTTCACGCGCTGCCCGTCGGGCGTCGGCTTGAAGAGGAGGGTCCCCGCGCTGTCATACGGCACGGCGAGAGGATTGTTGAGGAGCGCCTCGCTGTAGACGCCGTCGCCTCTGCCCAGGTTCTGGTCGGTCCGGACCAGCGACGCCGAGCTTCCCACCTTGAGGCGGTCGTTCAACTGGTGGTTGAAGTTGAACCGCACCGACCGCCGCGTGAAGTCCTGACCCTGCAGGATGCCGCGTTGTGTGAGCTGGCCTCCGCTCAACGCGAAGCGCGTCCGCTCGTCACCACCCGCGATGCGGATCTCGTTGTTGACCTGCTGGCCTTGCCGCAGCACCAGATCTTGCCAATTCGTCGAGCGCCCGGCCTGGATCGACGCCAGCTCGACCGGCAAGAAGATCTGGGCATCGCCGGAATCGCAGGCTGCGACGGCGATGTCGCAATGGTAGTTCCCGGTCGTGCGGTTCGCGTCGCGCTTGAGTTGCGCGAACTGCTGGCCGTTCATCATCGGAATGCGGGATCGCTCCCGCTGCACGCCGACGTAGCTGTCGTAGGTGAAGGTGGTCGGTCCCGCGCTCCCCTGCCGTGTGGTGATCAGGACGACGCCGTTGGCGCCGCGGGAGCCGTAGATCGCCGTGGCCGAGGCATCCTTCAGAACCTCGATCGACGCGATGTCGTTGGGGTTCAGATCGGTGACGCCCGCCGCGGGAATCCCGTCCACCACGTAGAGCGGATCGTTGCCGGCCTTGATCGAACGCGCGCCGCGGACGCGGACACGGACGCCGTCGCCCGGCTTCTGGCCCGTGGTCACGATGTCCACGCCCGCTACCCGTCCCTGGATCGCGTCGACCGTGTTCACCGTGGGCGTGGTGTTCAAGTCTGCGGCTGCGACGGAGGAGATGGAGCCCGTGATGTCCCGGCGGACCTGGGTGCCGTAGCCGACCACCACGACTTCCTGCAGGGCGACCGGCAGCGGCTGCAGGCGGAGGTTCGTGGTCGCGGTCTGGCCGGCTGCCACCACCACGCCAGGGACCTCGCCTACGTCGTACCCGATCAGCCGGGCGTGCAGCCGGTAGGTGCCTGGAGGGACGTGGGAGATCGTAAACCGACCGTCGTGATCGGTCGTGGCGCCGAGCCCGGTGCTCGCGACCGTGACGCGGACCTCAGGGAGAGCGAGGCCGGTCTGCTGGGCGGTCACCACCCCTGCGATGGTGCCGCTTTCAGGGGCGGGCGCGTTGGGGCCTGTCTCTTGAGCGCGCGCGGCCTCGAGCGGTAGCAGCGCGCACAACGGCACAAAAAGCGAGAGGCAGAGGCCTCTCGGGGTGACGGCGGTGGGGCGCTTCACATCGATTCTCCAGGTCGACGGAATTCCCGGCTCCACGACGCGACCGCAAGCGCCGTGCCCTCCCCGTGACGTCGATCACGCGGACCACGTGCGGGCAAGTGATTCTGAGATCACGTCGCCGCGAGCGCCGGACTCTTCACTCGGGGCGTTCCCGCGATGCTCGCCTCCCACGGGTGTCGCGTCGCCGCCACGCGACAGGGCGCTCCCGAGGCGACCGCCCTGCACCCGGGCGACGGCCGACGGGCGTTGCCGCAAGGTGCCGTGGCGGCGCAGCTATCGCGCTTGCGCAGCGTGACCGATCCGGGAAGTTTCCCATTTCGACGCCGAACTGAGGATCTCCTCAAGGGGCGGGCGCATGTCTTGCAACACCGGCCGCGAGCGGCCGAGATGACACGGACTGAACGAAGCGAGCAGGAGACAATCGATCGGCGCGAGGCGCTACGGCGTGCCGCCCTCCTCCTCGGAGGTGCGCTCGCCGCGCCCACCGTGGCGGGCGTGCTGGCCGGCTGCCGGGCGTCGCGCGTGCCCGACGGCGCGTGGGCGCCCCGCGCACTCACGCGAGCCCAGGCGGAACTCGTGGCCGCCATCGCTGAGCACATTCTCCCCGAAACCGACACGCCGGGCGCCCGCGGAGCCGGCGTACACCGCTTCATCGACGCCATGCTGGCGGAGTCTTACCCTCCCGTGGAGCGGAAGCGCTTTCTCGAAGGCTTGGCCGAGGTCGACGCCCGTGCGGGCCGAGCCTCCAGTCGCCCGTTCCTCCAATGCGCGGTCGGGGACCAACGGGCGCTGCTCGAGGTGCTCGATCGCGAGGCGCTCGCCGGGAGTGTCGACCCGCTGGAGTCGCCCTTTTTCCGCACCATCAAGGAGCTGACGCTCGTCGGCTACTACACGTCCGAGATCGGCGCCACGCGCGAGCTGCACCACGCGCCGGTCCCGGGCCGTTACGACGGGTGCGTCCCACTGGCGCAGATCGGCCGGACGTGGGCGGTGTGACTTGGCGCGACGAGCCCTACGACGCGATCGTCGTGGGCTCAGGGATAACCGGTGGCTGGGCCGCCAAGGAGCTGTGCGAGAAGGGGCTCAAGACGCTCGTGCTCGAGCGCGGCCGCCAGGTGGAGCACGGCAAGGACTACGTCACGGAGTGGCTGCAGCCCTGGCAGCTGGTGCACCGCGGCCAGGGAGAGCAGGAGCTGTACGAGCGCGACTACCCCATCCAGAGCAAGAACTACGCGTTCGGCGAGACGACCCGGCACTTCTTCGTCAACGATCGGGAGCATCCCTACATCACGCCCGACGATCAGCCGTTCCGCTGGATCCGCGGTTACCAGCTGGGTGGGCGCAGCCTGATCTGGGGCCGGCTGTGCTGGCGTTGGAGCGACCTCGACTTCACAGCCAACCTGCGCGACGGCCACGGCGTCGACTGGCCGATCCGCTACAAGGACCTCGCGCCGTGGTATGCTCACGCCGAGCGGTTCGTCGGCGTGAGCGGCGAGCGGCTGGGTCTCCCGCATCTGCCGGACGGCGAGTTCCTGCCACCCTGGGAGCTGAACTGCGCCGAGCAGGTCGTGCGGCGGGGGATCGAGCGCGCGTTCCCCGGGCGTCACATGACCATCACGCGGGTCGCGAACCTGACCGAGCCGCACAACGGCCGCGGGCGCTGCCAGGCGCGCAACCAGTGCGCCCGCGGCTGCAGCTACGGCGGCTACTTCTCGAGCCTGAGCGCGACGCTCCCGGCGGCGCAGCAGACCGGAAAACTGACCGTCGTCACCGACGCGATCGTACACAGCGTGATCTACGACGAGCGCAAGGACCGGGCAGTAGGCGTGCGCGTGATCGACCGCAATACCAAGCAGACGCGCGAGTACGCCGGACGGCTGATCTTTCTCTGTGCCTCGACCCTCGGCACAGCCCAGATCTTATTGAACTCGAAGACCCCGCGTTTCCCGACCGGGCTCGCCAACTCGAGCGGCGAGGTGGGCCACAACCTGATGGACCACATCTCCAAGGCCGGCGCCGCTGGCACCGTGCCGGGTCTCGAGGACAAGTACGTGTACGGCCGCCGGCCGACCGGCACGTACATCCCGCGCTTCCGCAATTTGGGAGGGCGCGGAGAGGCGAAGGTCGGTTTCCTCCGGGGATATGGGATCCAGGGCGGAGCGGGACGCGACGGCTGGAGCCGCGGCGCCACGCTCGCCGGCCTCGGGGCGGAGCTGAAACGGCAGCTCCGGGAGCCCGGGCCGTGGCAAATGACGATGCAGGGATACGGCGAGTGCCTGCCTCGTCACGAGAACTATGTGGATCTCGACTCCGCACGCACGGACCAGTGGGGCATCCCGCTCTTGCGCGTGCACTGCGCCTGGAGCGAGAACGAGCGCGCCATCCGCGAAGACGTGAAAACCCAGGCGGCCGAGATGCTCGAGGCCGCAGGGTGCAAGGACGTCGAGACGTACGACCACGACGGTCCGCCCGGGTTCAGCGTGCACGAGATGGGCACGGCGCGCATGGGCCGGGACCCCAAGACCTCCGTGCTCAACGCCTACAACCAGACGCACGACGTGCCCAACCTCTTTGTCACCGACGGCGCGTGTATGGCGAGCTCGTCCTGTGTGAACCCGTCGCTCACCTATATGGCCCTCACCGCACGGGCCGTGGACCACGCGGTGAGCGAGCTCAAGCACCGCAACCAGTGAGCGGGTCCGCGCGCGCCGCACAGGCGCGGGTGGTTGCGACCTCGTTCCTGGCGCTGTTCGCGATCGTCGGGATCGCGCTGTACGGCCTGCCGTTCTTCTATGACTCCATGGTGCGCGACTTCGGATGGTCGCGTGCGCAGGTCACCTCGGGAAACGCCATCTCGAAGCTGCTCGTCGGGCCGCTGTTCGGCTTCTTCGCCGGCTGGATGGTGGACCGATTCGGCCCGCGGCGCCTGATGGTGGCGGGGATCCTGATGGCGGGCGTCGCGCTCGTGGGGCTCGGCGCGATCCACACGCTGGCGGGCTTCTACTTCTTCTACGTCTTCAACGCGCTGGGGAACATGTGCGGCGGCCCGCTTCCGAACCAGGTGCTCTTGTCCCGGTGGTTCACGGTGGCGCGCGGCCGCGCGATGGGGATCGCGTATTTGGGGATCGGCATCGGAGGCGCGCTGGTGCCGTTCCTGGCGGTGTGGCTGACACGGGCCGTGGGATGGCAGGGCGCGCTGCAGGTGCTCGGCGCGCTGATCATCCTCGTCGCGCTACCGCTGGCCCTCGTCGTCAAGGAGTCGCCGGACGCGGGCGCCGGAACTCCGGTCGCCGAGGCCTCCACAACCTCCACCATCCTCCACCGTCCTGCCTTTTACCTGCTTCTGGTTGGCAGCATGTGCTCGATCGCAGCCGTAGGCGGCACCAACCAGCACTTGAAGCTCTTCCTGAGTCTCGATCACGGTTTCACGCAGGCCGCGGCCGCACGCATCGCGTCGCTGGTGCTCGCCTCGAGCCTGGTCGGCCGACTGGGGATGGGTTGGCTGGCGGACCGGCTCCCGAAGAAGTACGTGATGCTGCTGATCTATGTGCTGGTCGCGTCGGCGATCCCGCTCTTGTTTCTGGTCGGCAAGCCGGGGGCGATCTACCTCTTCGCGGTGATCTTCGGCATAGGACTGGGTGGGGAATACATGGTTATTCCTCTCATGGCCGCCGAGCTGTTCGGCGTGCGCGTCCTGGGGCGCGCCATGGGCGTCGTCCTGACGGCCGACGGCGTCGCCGAAGCGGTCGCGCCCGTGCTCGTCGGCCGGATGCATGACGTGACGGGAAGCTACGCCACGGGCTTCGTGACGGTGATCGCGTTCGCGCTCGCGGGGGCCGCGGCGATTTCGTTCCTGCCGCGGACATCACCCCCTGTCCCCGCCGAGTCCTCACCCCCTGTCCCCCTCTCCTTTCAGGAGAGGGGGAACGCGGGGGCAAAGGGGGTGGGGTGAAACGCATCGGCGTCATCATGAACGGTGTCACCGGCCGCATGGGGCTGAACCAGCACCTCGTGCGATCGATCCTCGCCATCCGGGAGCAGGGCGGCGTGCCGCTGCCCGACGGTGATCGGCTCGTCCCGGACCCGATCCTCGTCGGTCGTAACGAGGCGAAGCTCCGGGACATCGCAGCCGCGCACGGGCTGACCCGCATCTCGACGGACTTGGACGCCTGCCTCGCGAACCGGGCGGACGAGATTTACTTCGACGCCACGGTGACGAGCCTGCGCGTGGGCCACGTGCGTCGCGCGATCGCGGCGGGGAAGCATGTCTACTGCGAGAAGCCCGTTGCCGCCACCACCGCCGAGGCACTCGAGCTCGCCGGCGCGGCGAGCCGCCGCGGCGTGAAGCACGGAGTCGTCCAGGACAAGCTGTTCCTTCCGGGCATTCGCAAGCTCAAGCGGCTGGTGGACGACGGCTTCTTCGGCCGCATCCTGAGCGTGCGCGGAGAATTCGGGTACTGGGTGTTCGAGGGCGACGGCGAAGGGGGGCCCGCGCAGCGCCCCTCGTGGAACTATCGCAAGGAGGATGGCGGCGGGATCATCCTCGACATGTTCGCCCACTGGCGCTACCTGCTCGACCACACGTTCGGACCGGTCACCGCCGTGCAGTGCAGCGGCGCGACGCATATTGCGGAGCGCGTGGACGAGCAGGACCGGCGCTATGCCGCGACGGCGGACGACGCCGCTTACGCGACGTTCGCGCTCAATGGCCCCACCGGCGAGATCGTCGCGCAGTTCAACTCGTCATGGGCGGTGCGCGTGTACCGCGACGACCTGCTACAGATCCAGGTCGACGGAACGCTCGGGAGCGCGGTCGCGACCTTGCGCGGCTGCAAGATCCAGCGTCGCGTCGACACCCCGCGCGCGGTGTGGAACCCCGATGTGCCCAATCCTGTCGACTACTACGCGTCGTGGCAGGACGTGCCCGATGAAGGACCGTTCGACAACGCGTTCAAGGTGCAGTGGGAGCGGTTTCTGCTGCACGTCGCGACGGACGCGCCGTTCCCCCACGATTTCTGCGAGGGCGCGAAGGGGGTGCAGCTCGCGGAACTCGCACTGCAGTCGTGGGACGAGCGCCGGTGGGTCGACGTGCCGGACCTCGCGCGTCGGGGCGCGGCTCCGGCGCAAGACGTAGGGGCGCAGCATGCTGCGCCCCTACACCGCGGTGACCCGAAGCCACGCACCCTCAAGCTGCCACGCCCCGACGGCACGCTCGAGACCTATGCGATGCGTGAACCGACGATATGGCCCGCGCCCACCGGCCCCATACGTTGCCGGGTGGCCTACGCCGCGGCCCATGTCGTGTGCGACCCGCTCGCCGACCGTGATCCGCTGTCGGATGCGCCCCTCGACTGGGAAGCGACGCTCGCCTACCGCTGCCACCTGTGGTCCCTCGGCCTGGCCGTGGCCGAGGCGATGGACACCGCGCAGCGCGGCATGGGACTCGGCTGGCCCGCGGCGCGCGAGCTGATCGGGCGGTCGCTCGCCGCAGCCCGGGCGACGAACGGCACGATCGCGTGCGGCGCGGGCACAGATCAGCTCGCGCCCGCCGACGGGGTCACGCTGGCCGACGTGGAGCGTGCCTACGAGGAGCAGGTCGGCTACGTGGAAGGGCAGGGAGGGGGGGGACGGGTGATCCTGATGGCGAGCCGTGCGCTGGCGCGCGCCGCGCGCGGGCCCGACGACTACGCGCGCGTCTATGGAACCATCCTCCGGCAGGTGAGCCGCCCCGTCATCCTGCACTGGCTCGGCGACATGTTCGACCCCGAGCTCGCCGGCTATTGGGGCACGCGTGACGTGGACGAGGCCATGAACGCCTGCCTCGGCATCATCCGCGAGCACCGGGCGAAGATCGACGGTATCAAGATCTCCCTGCTCGACGCGGAGCGCGAGATCGCGATGCGCCGCTCGCTCCCGGACGGCGTACGCATGTACACGGGGGATGACTTCAACTACGAGCGGCTGATTCTCGGAGACGGGAGCGACGCCCGCGGTCACAGCGACGCGCTGCTCGGCGTCTTCGACGCGATCGCGCCGGCCGCGTCAGCCGCGCTCCAGGCGCTCGACCGGGGTGATGTGCCGGCGTATCACGCCGCGCTCGGGCCTACCGTGCCGCTCGCGCGTCACATATTCCGCACCCCGACGCATGCGTATAAGACCGGCATCGTGTTCCTCGCGTACCTGAACGGACACCAGCGGCACTTCCGGATGATCGGTGGCGCGGAGAGCTGGCGCTCCGTGCCCCACCTCGCCGAGCTGTTCCGGCTTGCGGACGCGAGCGGCCTGCTCGTGGATCCCGACTGCGCCGCGGAGCGGATGCGGCGCGTGCTGTCGCTCGCGGGGGTCGCATGAGGTCCTCACCCGCCAACCCCTCGGGGTCCTCACCCCCTGTCCCCCTCTCCGTCTCGGAGAGGGGGGACGTAGGGATCGAGCGGCTCAGCCTGAATCAGATCACCGCCGAGCGGGCGAGTCTCGGGGAGGTCGTCGAGGCGTGCGCCCGGCACGGCGTGCCCTACATCGCCGTATGGCGTCACAAGCTCGCGCAAACAGGACTCGATCGGGCGGTGCGCCTGGTGCGCGATGCGGGGCTGCGGGTGTCGAGCGTGTGCCGGGGAGGGATGTTCCCCGCGGCGACGGGCGAAGAACGGGCGGCGCGAATCGAGGACAATCGCCGCGCCGTCGACGAGGCGGCGGCACTCGGCGCCGGTGTGCTCGTGCTGGTGTGCGGCGCGGCCCCGGACCGGGACATCGCTGCCGCGCGTCGCATGGTCGCCGACGGGATCGCCGAGCTCGTCCCCTACGCTCGGGAGCGCGGCGTGCGCCTCGGGATCGAGCCGATGCACCCGGGATTCGCGGCCGAGCGCTCCTGTATCACGACGCTGCGCGAGGCGCGCCGCCTGGCCGAGCGCTTCGACCTGTCCACGGTCGGCGTGGTGGCCGACGTCTATCACATCTGGTGGGACCCCGAGTTGTACGATCAGCTGGCGCGCGCGGCGGGCCTGCTCGTCGGCTTCCATGTCTCGGACTGGCTCGTCCCCGTGCACGACGTCTTGATGAATCGAGGGATGATGGGCGACGGCGTGATCGAGCTGTGCCGCATGCGCGCCGCCGTCGACCGAGCGGGGTACGCCGGGCCGATCGAGGTCGAGATTTTCAACCAGGCAGTGTGGGACACGCCGCTCGATTCCCTGCTGCCGCTGGTGAAGGAGCGGTATCTGGCGTGCGTGTAGTCCTCACCCCCTGTCCCCCTCTCCGTTCCGGAGAGGGGGAACGAAGGACGGCCACGAGTCCCCCCTCTCCCGAAGGGAGAGGGGGTCAGGGGGTGAGGACGACGAACGGACAGAGGGGGGTCAGGAGGGTGAGGACGACAATGGAGGAAACATGAGGACGATTCGACGCTGCTGCGTCGCCGTAGTGGTTGGTCTCGTCACCAGTCTCTGTGCCTCCCCCCTCGCCGCCCAAGCAGCTCGCGTCGACGCCAATGACATCGGCGGTGTGGTCACCGGTCCGAGCGGGCCGGAAGCGGGCGTCTGGGTGATCGCCGAGACCCGCGACCTCCCCACGAAGTTCGTCCGCATCGTCGTGACCGACGACCAGGGACGCTACTTGATACCCGACCTTCCCAAGGCGACGTACGCTGTGTGGGTGCGCGGCTACGGCCTGGTCGACTCGCCCAAGGTGTCGGCGGGACCGGGAAAGACCGTGAACCTGACCGCCGTCGCGGCCCCCACGCCACGCGCGGCGGCGCAGTACTATCCCGCCGGTTACTGGTTTTCCCTGATGCACGTCCCCGCGCCGAGCGAGTTCGCCGCGCCCGCGGGTGACCCGAACCCGATGTCGCCGAACGTGAAAAGTCAGGCCGAGTGGCTCCGGATCATGAAGTCGGGCGGGTGCTGGGCCTGTCACCAATTGGGCAGCAAGGGAACGCGGGAGATCCCCACGGCACTGGGCTCGTTCCCGTCCTCCGTAGCCGCATGGGACCGCCGCCTCCAGTCGGGACAGGCCGGCGGCGCGATGCTCGCCACCGTGAACCAGCTCGGCAGAAACCGCGCGCTCGCGATGTTCGCCGACTGGACCGACCGGATCGCCGCCGGGGAAGTGCCGCCGGCGCCACCCCGGCCACGCGGCATCGAGCGCAACGTCGTGATCAGCGAGTGGGACTGGGCCGACCCGAAGGCCTATCTCCACGACGAAGTCTCGACCGACCGGCGCAATCCCACGATCAACGCGAACGGGAAGATCTACGGCTCGCTGGAGCTGAGCGCGGACTTTCTACCGGTGCTCGATCCCCTGCGTCATGCGGCGAGCCGGGTGCCGCTTACGGTGCGCGATCCCGCTACGCAGCCAGCCGCCGGGACCGGCATGCCGCAGCCGTCGCTCTACTGGGGCGGCGAAATCATCTGGACCAGCAAGAACAACGTGCACAACCCGATGCTGGACGAGCGCGGGCGCGTGTGGCTCACCTCCACCGTACGCCCGGCCGATAACCCGGACGTCTGCAAGGCGGGGTCGAGCCATCCGTCAGCGCAGTTGTTTCCGCTTGCCCGTTCCGGCCGTCACCTCGCCCTCTACGATCCCAAGACCGGAAAGCTCACGCACATCGGCACCTGCTTCAGCACCCACCACCTGATGTTCGCGGAAGACGCGAACCGTACGCTGTGGACCTCGGGCGGCGGTCCCGTCGTCGGTTGGCTGAACACCAAGCTGTTCGACGAGACGGGCGATGAGGAGAAATCACAGGGCTGGACGGCCCTGATTCTCGACGCGAACGGGAACGGCAAGCGGGACGCGTACGTGGAGCCCGACCAGCCGGTCGATCCCGCCAAGGACAAGCGGATCGCGGCGGGCTTCTACGCCGTGGCCCCGGCTCCGGACGGATCGATCTGGGGGACGTCGTTGGGCTTCCCGGGCGCCGTGGTGCGACTGAATCCGGGACCAAATCCGCCGGCCACCGCGCTCGCGGAACTGTACGAGCTGCCGCTCGACCGGTCGGGCGAGCCGATCGAGGGGTTCTCGCCGCGCGGCGGAGACGTGGACCGCAACGGCGTCTACTGGACCGCGCTCGCGAGCGGCCATCTCGCGAGCTTCGACCGTCGGAAGTGCAAAGGGCCTCTCAACGGTCCGACCGCCACCGGTCAGCACTGTCCCGAGGGTTGGACCTTTTATCCGGAGCCGCTGCCGCAGCTCCAGGGGGTGACGACGCCCGGAAGCGCCGAGGCGAGCTACTACACGTGGGTCGATCAGTTCGGCGTGCTCGGCCTGGGCACGAACGTACCGATCAACACAGGCAATGGGTCGGAAGCGCTGCTCGTGCTGAAGGATGGGAAATGGATCGTGCTGCGCGTCCCCTATCCCCTGGGGTTTTACACGAAATGGATGGACGGCCGCATCGACGATCCGAACGCCGGTTGGAAGGGGCGGGGGCTATGGGCGACGGTGAGCACCCGCGCGCCGTTCCACATGGAAGGCGGTAAGGGCACCACCAGCAAAGTGCTGCACTTCCAGCTGCGCCCCGACCCGCTGGCGCGATGAGGACATGACACGGCGGCGGGAGTTTCTGGCGAGCCTGGGTGCGTTCGCGGCGGCGGGATCCCGGGGCTGGATCCCGGGCTCGCGCCCGTCAGCAAGCCCTCTGACACCGGGCTCCGCCGATCGCGCGTACTGGCTCGACGTGCTGACGCGGCTCACCGAGCCGGTGCTGACGAACCTCGCAGAGGGGCGTTTGCGCCAGCGGATGCCCATGGAGATCGCGCCGGCCGGTCGGCCGGACCGTCGCGACTACACGCACCTCGAGGCCGTCGGCCGGCTGCTCACCGGGATCGCGCCGTGGCTCGAGTTGGCGGACGACGGGTCGCCCGAGGCCGGGCGCCGGCGGCGCTACGCCGGGTTGGCGCGGCGCGGCCTCGGTGCCGCGACCGACCCCGCGTCGCCCGACTTCCTCAACTTCGCGCGCGG
>WNFX01008310.1_pt1 | contig 13428 bp, 14 predicted proteins | sample 5400111 | NCBI WGS metagenome assembly WNFX01 (sample SAMN13153363, study PRJNA577476) | soil metagenome | isolation source: 40 cm soil or saprolite under grassland replicate 1 | place: USA:California | collected 2016-06-15
TGGCGACCTCTTCTTGAGAGTAGCCGGGATTTTTGGGGCAGGAGGCGCTTTTATATCGGTGATCTACGTGGCTGGTTTAGCCTCGAAGCTGCACTCCAAGGCTCCCACACGAGCTGTGGCGACGCTGTACTTTGGGGTATTGGGGGCCGTTGGCCATGCCTTGGTCGCGTTGAGCCTGTATGTGGGCTTGCCGCTGCTGCTGGCGCTGGCCGCACAGGATCCCGCCGCCACAGCCCAGACCTGGAGAGCGTTTCAGTTGGTTCTCAGCGGCTTTCAGGCAGTCGGTAATGCATTCCTCGGCATCATGTTGTTGGTAGCTGGCTGGGCCATCCTTTCGCGCAAAGCGCTGCCGCTGGGCCTGGGTATTGTCGGGATCCTTGCCGGGATCGCCACGCTGCTGGTGATCTTAACGAGCGGAACCCTGCTGGCTATACTTGGGTATATGGCCTACATCCCGACATTCGTCCTGGCCATTACGTTTGACGTCTGGGCAGGCGTGGCGCTCTTGAGGAGCAAGAGAGAGCCTGCTGCCGGCACAGAGGCAGAGGTGGCCATCAGCTAGAACCAGCCAGTGAATGGAACTGCGACCCTAGGGAGGGGTTGCTATGTCCAGCATCGACAACAGGAGGAACTATGAGAGATATGCATGACTACAACCGCCGCACAATTGAGGAATTCCGTGCGAACGGAGGCAAGGTCAGTGGGCACACGCTCTTGCTCCTGCTCACGACCACAGGTGCCAAGAGTGGAGAGCGTCGCACGACGCCGATGGGATATACACCCGACGGCGATCGCCTGATCGTGATCGCCTCCAACTTCGGCGCCCCGACTCATCCTGACTGGTACCACAATCTGGTGGCTCACCCGGACGTCACCGTCGAGGTCGGAACCGAAACGTTCGCCGCCATCGCCGTCGTTACAGAAGGCTCGGAGCGGGATCGGCTATGGACCAAGGCGGTGGAGCTCTATCCCTTTCTCACCGAGCAGCAGGCGAAGACGCCCCGCCAGCTTCCGGTGATCGCGCTCTCCCGACGAGAAGACTGATTCAGTCGGAGAATCCGTCATCCCCACGCTGGCCTCGTAGGACAGGAGTGGTGGAAAGAGAACGCAAACTGTTTGACAAAGCGAAAAGTATGCTCCAGAGTGAAGCGAGCGACATACGCCTGCCAGACCTGCGGCAAGTTGGGTAGTTCAGGAGCATACCACCAAATCACAAACGAAGAAAGAGGCACCCTATGTTTTCCGAACAAGAGCTGGCGTTCCTTCAGACGCAACGTGTTGCCAGGATTGCCACCGTTGCCCCTGATGGACAACCCACGGTGGACGCCGTTGGCTTCTCCTTTGATGGGACGCACTTCTACGTTGGCGGCTTCAACATCGAGGCCACGCGCAAGTACAAAAATGTGGTGGCAGGGAATAAGAAGGTCTCGCTGGTCATTGACGAACTCAAGTCGGTTCAACCCTGGCAGGCGCTGGGAATCAGGGTCCACGGCGAGGCCGAGGCCGTTGAAAGTCAGGCCCACTTTGGCCCAGGCATCTATCTCGTGATCACCCCGAAGGTTTCCTGGAGCTGGGGAATCAAGGAGCAGCAGGGGAAAGCGGGCTCTAAGAAAACTGTCTGGGAATGAGGCGTCCTACGCACGCCGATTCACGAAAAGGAGGCACTCATGTCTCCTGCAACTCGTTCAGAGCTAACCAGCGACTCATCGCCTGGTGCTCACTTCAGGAAAATCAGAATGGCGGACAACACGCATCCCCAGGCCAACGAGATCTACACCGCCCTGTTCAGCGATCAGTAAAAGCACAACGGTCGCGCATTGCCTCACGGAAGACTCTTCCTGTGACACGGGATTCGTCCTGGACGAGGTGGACGGGGCGTTGAGGCAGCAAAGGACACCATAGTAAGACGATCGACCACGACGCACGCAAGCACAGCGGCCCGGCGCGTGACAACGCAACGGACCCGCGAAGGAAACGTGAGGGACAAGGTCGGCGACACGCAGAAAGGAGCAAGGAAGCGCTGACCAGAAAAAAGGGGATTGGCCTGGTGCTGGGGCTGCTCGGTGTCGTGATCCTCCTCTCATGCGGTTGCCGGTGTATCGGATATTGCTGACTTTGTGAAATAAGTCAATATTTTAATTGACTTCCTGAAAGAAATATAGTAACATTTCTTTCTAGAGAAGTGGAGAGCAATGGATCAACCTGGAACAGGTTGGGCATCTCCTGGCAAACCTTGTCCAGAGTACGAGGGAGAAAGGAAAACAACATGCGTCTGCACAAGCAAGTGGCCATTGTGACCGGCGTCAGCCATGCTGGGCAGGTTGGGTATGCACTCGCGGCTGCGTTTGCTCGCGAGGGGGCGATCCTCGCGCTCAGTGCTCGCAATGCTGAGCGCGTCAACGCACGTGCGCAAGAACTCCGTGCTGAAGGAGCGAAAGTCAGCGCCATTCCTGCTGATTTGACCACGGAAGAGGGGGCAAAGACGCTCATCCAGGAGACATTGGCTGCCTATGGGCAAATCAACGTGCTCGTCAATCTAGCCGGTGGCCTCATGCAGTATGGGCCATCCGACGAACTCACCCTGGCCGCGTGGGAATCGGAGCTGAACAATAACCTGCGCACGGCCTTCCTCTGTACCCGTGCCGTCTGGCCCATCATGAAGCGCCAGGGTGGGGGCAAGATTCTCAATTTTAGTCGCGCCGGAGGCCCGCAAAGCTCCAGGCCGAAGATGCTTGCCTACAATTGTGCCAAGGCGGGGATTGATGCGTTGACCGCGACCTTCGCCAGGGAAGGCAAGCCGTGGGGTATTTCCGTGAACGCGCTTGGTCCCGGCGTGATCGTCACTCGATCGAATGTGGACTCGATGCAACCCTCCCCGGAGGAGATCCGCGAGAAATGGGTGAGCCTCGAACAGATCATCGAGGCAGCGATCTTCCTGGTCACACCTGCAGGAGACGGGGTCAACGGGGTCGTTCTTCCCATTCAGGCCAAAGGGATCTGATGATGTTCCTGCCGTCATGCTGCACAAGGCGCTGCTACGCGGCTTCTCAGAGTACGAGCGTACAACCATGATGCAACATGGAAGGAGTGATACCGATGTCTTTTGATCTCGACTTTGATGATGAGCCTTTGCGTGAAGCAATGCACCTGCGCCGTCGCCAAATTTCAGAGGAGCAACTGCGCACGTATGAAGGCTACCTGACTGAAATCTTCACTGCGTTTGGCTTAGACCTGGATACCCCGGCCACGCGCCAGACGCCACAACGCTATATCCGCGCCTTGTTTGATTCGACCGAAGGCTATGAGGGCGACCTCAAATTGCTCACGGCGTTCGAGACCGAATGTCGGGGTGGGTCGGACTGTCGTTTGAGCCAGGTGGTTGAGGGACCGATCCACTTTTTTGCGCTCTGTGAGCACCATGCGCTGCCGTTTCATGGTCATGCCTACGTGGGCTATATCGCACATGAGCACATCATCGGCATCTCCAAGCTCACCCGGCTCGTGCGCCTGTTTGCCAAGCGCTTTACTGTACAAGAACGCATCGGGCAGCAGATCGTCGATACCCTGGAGGCGATGCTCGAGCCGCATGGAGTTGCCGTCTACCTCGAAGCCCATCACCTCTGCACGCAGATGCGCGGCGTGCGCGAGGTGGCGCCATTGACACGTACCACATTCTGGCGGGGTGCCTACGATGGCAATGCGGACCTGCGGGCGGAATTCTTGACGGTGTGTGGGGTGCATCCATGAACGCGCTCGTACCACTGGAAACCCTCTACGATATGGAGCATGGCAATAACCTGTCACTACCACCTGACCTCGCAGCCCTCTATGGTCGTCTCCAGTTCCCCCTCCATCCAGGCCGACCATACGTCATTGGCAACTTTGTCAGCACGCTGGATGGTGTGGTGACCTTGAATATCCCTGGCCAGGCCGGTGGCGGGCCGATCAGTGGTTTCAATCCCCACGATCACCTGGTCATGGGTCTGTTGCGCACCACGCAAGGCGAAGAGCGCATCCACGCACAACGAGTCCCACCAGCGGTGCAAATTGCAGGCGTGCAAAGTGCTGCTTCACTCAGTGCCCAGGCGATCTTACAAACGGTCTGCGGAATGCGCCAGTGCAATGTCATCCTAGTCGAGGGTGGCCCACAGTTGCTGGGAGACTTTCTTGCTGAGGGGTTGCTGGATGAACTGTTCTTGACGCTTGCCCCACAGATCGCTGGTCGAGACACCTCCACTGAGCGGCCAGGACTGGTCACGGGTCAACGTTTCGCGCCGGAGCACCCGCTCTGGGGAACCCTTGTGAGCGTCAAACGCGCAGGGAGCCACCTGTTTCTGCGCTATGCTTTTGAAACGAAGGAGACAACACCATGACCAATCCTTAGTGCCTGTTATAACATGGACCGAGCGTTAAATGGGGAGTTGCACGGATAGGAGGCCGATCTGGAGACCTGATCTATCGCGATCCATATACGTACTCCATTGCGGGGAAGTAATAATGCCTCTTAACAAAAGAAACAGAATACAATGTCCCTACTAAGGGGACTCCTCTCGAAGCCTTTGCACTTTCTCTCGTTCTTGCTGTTTTTCAAGTAGTTTCTCTTCGCGATGCCACTTTAGAGCATAAATGAAGAGCTCTCGGAATGCGCGCAGGATGACTGAGGGCTTTGCGCCTGTAGCCCGACCTCCTCGCCGTGGTAAATGGCGGACACCAACTTGAGTGTAAGTATAACCTGCCCTGGTGAACTTGTAGAGGATCTCCGTATTTATCATGGCTCCGCGAGTCTCTAGTTTTTGTTCGCAGAAAAAGCAAGCTGGATACAACTTGAAGGCACAATCGACATCCCGCACATAAATTCCAAAGACTATGCCGACCAATATTTTCCAACCCCAGGCATTGACCTTACGCATCCAGGTATCCTGGCGGTCAGCACGATATCCCAACACAGCATCATATTCTTCAATCAGCGGGAAGAAGCGCTCAAGGTCATGGATATCAAACTGCCCATCGGAATCCATGAAAAAAGTTAACTGTTTGGTAACCGCTTCAAAGCCACTGACCAGAGCAGCACCATATCCCTGGTTAACAGGGTGGTGTATGACTTTCAAGGATGGTTGAGACTCAGCGATAATATCCAGGATCACACCGGTGTGGTCCTGACTTCCATCATCAACGATGATGACTTCAAAGTCTAGCATCCATGTTGACAGGGTATCAATGACTTCGTTTACAGTAGTAGCAATTGCCTCCTCTTCGTTATGCGCTGGCAAAACCACCGAAAGGCTGCAATCGATGGGGATATTTTTCAAGGTTGAATTTTCCTAACTACGTACTCAACCAGAATTGACTACCTGGAGAACACTTTTCGTTCTCCAGGCTACTCTTATTAACGATAGAACAGCGCAAATGTTTCTTTAGCCTACATGCCGGAATGGAGGTTACAAGCTAGGTATACTATCTCATCCAGATTGTTGAGTACGTTTTGCCCTTGTATTATTATGCATTATACAACAGCTTTGAGGTTTTGGAGGGATAGCAGAGCTTTTCCTACTTGACAAATTGATAGCAATCAGTTATATTGAATATAGCAGATAGCTATGTGAGGATGTTATGAATCTCTCAGAGAAAATAAAACATTTACGTGAAGTTGAGGGCGAACTGCGTGGACTTAACAGAGCAATGACGCAAATTGAAGTTGTCAAAGCTATGCAGGAGGAATTGAATGAGAGCATCAGCCAGGCATACTTATCGCAATTGGAAAACGGAAAGAGAGTTCACCTGACCGCATCGAGCCGCGACTTACTTTCGCGATTTTTCAAGGTGCAACCTGGATACCTTGTCAGTGACCTCCCAGACTTTAGTACTGACCTGCTCACGGATATGGACTATGAAACAGACCGTCTTAGCACCTGGTTAATGGCGAGCGCTGAAGAATGGCGCGTTGAACCGCCTATCCAGGAGTTTTTCGAGCAACTTGCGAGTTTTGAGGACCCACGCCGTTATATCGCGCTCTTTTATGAATTGATGGATTTGCCAGTAGAAGACCTTGAAAACATTATCCGAGCTATTAAAACCGGTTGAACCCAACTAGATTGTAATTTTGTAAGTGCCCTCCGTCTATAATAAATAGACTCTGCTAAGGGCAGACTAGCTTGAAGTAGAAAACTGTGTTAACAAGATGATGTTGAGCAATAGGGAGCAAACGATGATCCAGCTTCCCCAGAGCGGCCACAGGGTGCAGCAGTATTCCCGAACGCCATGCCGTAATCAACTATTACAACGACATCCTGTGCTGGTGCCAGCTACGCTTCTAGCATTCTCAGTTGCGCTCTGCATCACGAGTTTCTTTGGAAGCTCACTATTTCCCGTACTTGCCTTGCTTGGGATACCAGTAAAGTCGATGTGTCTGCTATTTGCGCTCGTGTCAGGTATATCTGGTATACTGACCAGTATTATTAGCCTGATCGAGCACATTGAGCGTTCTCGTTTACGTGCCAAAATGTTTCCACAGATGAAGGAGGGAACATAGCAAATGATCGCCACTGACCCGCTTTCTCTTTTGTTCATTGCCTGCTTTTTAACCGGAATGTTGTTCTTTATTGTTACAGCCCTTCTAGGCAATCTAGGACATGGTGTCACTCATGGAGCAACACACCATGCTGGCTTGAATGTAGGGCATCACGCTGGTGGTGTGCATACGGTCGGCACGCATACTGTCAGTCATGGACCCGCTCACACTTCTGGCCAGGCAGCAGGCTCTCATAGTGCTTCTCATGGTACTTCTCACGGTACTTCTCACAGTACTTCACATAGTACAGCTCACAACGGCACACAAGAACATAACCAATCTCTGTCGTCTTACATTAACCCCACATCCATAATGCTCTTCCTGCTCGGGTTTGGCTTTTTTGGCTACCTCTTCCATAATACAGTCCATTTTGTGGCTGCACTTACACTGACCTTCGCAGGTGTAGGCGGTGTTGTTATCGCTGCGCTTTTGCTCGTACTTGTCGGGCGAATCTTTGGCGATAGCGAGGGAGCGACGGTGCAGGATGTTTCGGATCGTACAGGATTACTAGGAAAAGTCAGTCTCACCATTCAGGAGAACGGTTTAGGCGAGATCATCTATGTTTCACCCGGAGGAATGCGTAAGAGTATTCCCGCACGTAGTATCGATGGACGTCGCCTGGAACGTGATCAAGAGGTTGTTGTCGTGAACTATCAGCACGGCATTGCAGAAGTCGATACATGGGATCACTTTATTAGCGAAGAAGGAACCCCATCAGGAGTATCAGTTTCCGATGAACTTGACAAATTGCGCACATTGCTTGACGAATCCAGCAAGGCAGATTCACAACTAGTTATGCGAAAAGACCTGCAAAAGGAGTAACACTGTATGGACCCTCTTATTCTCATAGGCATAGGCGTTGCCGCTTTAGTTGTTGTTGTTTTCATTATTATCCAAACTATAGGGCGATTGCTGCGTAAGGTTGGACCTAACCAGGCATTGATCGTCTATGGTGCGGGTGGCACCAGGGTTATTACGGGTGGTTCACATTTTGTGCTTCCACTGTACCAGCGTGCCCAGGATTTCTCGCTTGAGTTGATGTCTTTTGATGTAGCTCCGTCGCAAGACCTGTATACTACGCAGGGAGTAGCCGTGAACGTCGAGGCAGTCACCCAGATCAAAGTGCGTTCCGACGAAGAAAGTGTGAAGACAGCGGCCGAACAGTTCCTCAGCAAACACCAGGAGGAGCGTGAAAGCCTGATCCGCCTGGTCATGGAAGGTCACCTGCGAGGCATTGTTGGTCAGCTCACGGTAGAAGAGCTGGTGAAGGATCCCGAGAATGTTGGGGCAAAGATGCTCAAGACCGTCACACCTGATATGGAGAAGATGGGCCTGGAAGTGATCTCGTTCACCATTAAGGATGTACGCGACAATAACGATTACATCTCGAACATGGGTCGCCCGCAGATTGCCCAGATTCGTAAGCAAGCTGATATTGCGGCAGCCCTGGCTCAACGCGATACTCAGATCCAGCAAGCTAATGCCTCGCGTGAAGCAGCCGTCGCGAAATCTGCTGCTGATCAAGAGCGTGTTAAGGCTGAGACAGAATCGCTGGCATTGCAGGCGGAGTCGCAACGTAACCTGTCCCTGAAAAAGGCAGCCTTTGATGCCGAAGTGAAGAAGCAACAAGCCACTGCAGATAAGACCTATGATATTCAGGCAAATATGATGCAGCAACAGGTCGTCACCGAAGCGGTCAAAGTGACCGAGGTGGAGAAAAGCGCGCAGATCAAAGTACAACAAGCCGAAATACAGCGCCGCGAACTGGAACTGCAAGCAACGATCCAGAAAGCCGCCGAGGCCGAGCGGCGACGTATTGAAACCGTTGCCGAGGCCGAGCGCCAGCGCCTGATCCTCGAGGCACAAGGTCAAGCTGACGCGGTCAGGGCAAAAGGTCTTGGCGACGCTGAAGCTAATCGAGCTCGCGGCATAGCTGATGCTGAGGTCATACGTGCTAAAGGTTTGGCCGAAGCCGAGGTGATCCGCGCCAAGGGTGAAGCCGAAGCCGATGCCATGAAGGTCAAAGCGGCGGCTTTCCATGAATACAACCAGGCCGCTGTCCTAGATAAGCTGCTGACAGGTATGCCCGAGATTGTCCGCGCTATTGCTGAGCCGCTGAGTAAGGTGGACAAAGTGACCATCGTCTCCACAGGTGCCAGTAATGGCAATAATGGACTAGGTGCCAGCCGCCTCACAGGTGATATCGTGAATATGGTGGCGCAGGTTCCGGCGCTTTTCGAACTGCTGAGCGGGACGCGCATTGGTGATTTGATGAGCCGCGTTCCTGCTTTGTCAAACCAGGACGAACAGCAGAGCGGACCGAATAACGTAAGCGCCAATGGTACTGGCTCTGCCGTTGACGCGACATCGAGTGAAAAGTAGTTTCAAGGATACCGTTGTTACGAAGTTGCCTGGCATCCATAGAGGATGCCAGACCAACATTTTTCTTTACAATTCAGGACGCAAACATCGCCTTGCTTTAAGGAAAGGCAAGAGAACCTGGTGAGCGTGAGGTCGCCGGGTCAATCTGGTATATCTAGGGAGAAAGTGCATGAATTTATTGGAACGTGTGCTTACCTTGCTGCGGGCTAATCTAAATACACTGGTTGAGAAGGCAGATGACCCTGAAAAGGTTTTGCGGCAACTTCAGCTTGACATGCACAATCAATTGGTGCAGGTTAAGACACAGGTCGCCACAGCCATTGCCGAAAGTCGTAAGCTGCAAAGCCGCGCTAAGGAGAAGAAGACGGAGGCAGAGATATGGCAGAGGAGGGCAGAGCAGGCGATCCAACAAGATAATGACGCTAAGGCACGCGATGCACTTACACGCTACAATGAGATCTTAAAGCAGGCTCAGCGTTACCAGCGACAACAAAAGGAACAGGCACAGCTGGTTTCGACAATGAGAAGTATACTACAGCAACTTGAAGCGAAGATCTCTGAGGTTGAGACTTCCATTGAACTGCTTGCTGCACGCAAGCGCAGTGCATTGCTCCAACAACGTGTCTACGATGCACTCAACAAGACAAGAGGGCCGAAAGAAAAAGAGCGAGCCAATCAAGCGCAGGACACTGTGATAGAAGCCGAGGCTCGTGCTCAAGCATTGGCAGATTTGCACAACCGTGATCTGGATGTACAGCTAGAGCAGCTTTCCTCGGAACAACTTGTTGAACAGCAGTTGAACGAACTCAAAGCAAAGAAACGATCCGCAAAGGAGCCCCCATTACTGCACGAGGGCAAACCCCACCTTTCTCCACTTATGCCAACACAGCCGCATAATAGCGCACCGGCGAAGAAACGAGCAGACACGCCAGGTACCAGGCCAGAGAGGCATGAACCAGTTGACGCTCAAGCTGATGCGAAAGAACTGGATATCGCACAACTTAAGAGGTTAATGGAACAGTAGCACGAAGAGGATGATAATTGCCAGGCCAATCAATATGCCGACAATGAACGATAAACGGTTATTTTTTTTATCATCTTCAGTAAGTGGCTTTTTCGTTTCGCTCATAATTTGTTTCTCCAACCCTGTTTGCTTATAGGGCAGATTCGATAGCAGCCTCAGCATTGGCCATTACTTCCAGGTTTCCCATCGGATCAGATTCATGAGTGGTTATGAGAACCTGAAAGGCCTCTCTATCGTCGCCAACAAGACGGAGTAAGATGTGATGAGTAAGGCTCGTAATAATCGTATCCTTGTACTTGCCCCAGGCACCTTGATCGAGCGAGAGAAGCATACTCTGCATGATACTGTTGAAGTTTCCACACATTTGGGAAATATCAATATCATCCACGGCTACCTGAGCAACAGGTTGTCCATCGATACTTACTATTGCAGTGGCAATGAAGCCTGGAATAGAGTAGGCCAAGGTTTGTAAAGCAGCAACAAGAGCGGAGTAGTTGCGTTTCGACTTACGCTGAGAATGGGGATATGTTCCAGGTTTAGCACTTTGCCAGGTCGACGAGCGATCTGCATCAGTTGCAACTATATTGTCTCCCGGTAAGAAATCGCTACGCGAAGCTGCGGTCGAATTATTGGGAGATTTCGGCACGCGCAGCCGCTTTGCAGTTGGCGAGAAGAGATCATCTGTCTTCCTCTCAGAAGCAAGACTTTGTAACTGGAGGTTTTGTGGATCTGTTAATTGCAGATGGCTCACGTCAATGCTTTCTGGCGATTGCCATTCAGAGGAACTTTGCTGGCGCATTGGAACATTAGAGTTCTGTTGCAATAATGGTTCCACAATGGGGATGTTTTGGGATGAGGCCTTTTGTTCATTCGATGTCGGTTCAGCCACTTGATCCGGTGGAGGGTTTGGTTGCCATTCTGCTGGCGGTGCTTTGACAGCTGAAATTGCTGGAACCTGGCCCGTTCCATTTAGTGGTGATGGGCGCATAACGCGCATATCAATTTGGGTCGGTTGATCTATCAACCAGGATGGAAGATCAGTACGTTGGCCTGCTGGTGTCTTACGAACAGTTGACGGGGTGATATTGTTACCGGCGCTGCTAGCACCAGCAACATCATTTGAGCTGCTGACAACCTGCTGACCGTTAGTGACTGATGGCATTTTTGCTGGGGTCGACTTGCCATCTACGGCTCGTACGGCCCGCAATTTATGCGAACGTTCATGCGGAATTGGTTCCTGCCACCATTCAACAGATTCTTTCGTCACCTGTTGTACAGGAGTAGGCGTTTCGTGGAAGTGGCTCGAATCAGCTTGTGGTTGGGCATCTGCAAGGATTGGCTCTACAAACCGAAAAGGACTATCATCTATGTCATGCGATTGGATCGGAGACTGAGGCGTTCCGGCTGGAGCGACCGCCACTTGCTCTCCTGTAAGTTGCTTAAATGCTGCATACTTTGAACGGTACTGGAGAGCCTGGAAAATGAGATGCGATAAAGGCTGTGTAACGTTTGGCCTAATTTGGACATTCCAGGGTTGATGCGTGACAGTCCCATTTTTATGTGCTGCCAGGGCGAAAAATGCCTCTTCTCCACGCAGTAAGCCATACTCTGCCCAGACCAGTTCGCCCGCCTGAAAACCTAAAAGTCCCTGCTCTTCCGATCCGGTATCCACAACCATAGCGATAGTTTTGTGACTCATATTGACGATCTGGATCACATCTAATAAATCGAATGAGTCCAGGCTAGCGGAAAATCCCGTTTGTTGTAATAAGCGCCGCAATTCCTGTTTGAGGATGTGGAGATCAAGTGGTTTTTCCAGATAGCTGACAACGCCATTTTCAAGAGCCTGCGTACGTGTGACAGAGGACCCGGCCCCAGCTACCATAATCATGCGCGTGTTTGGACGATAGGTCCGGATCCACTGAAGTAGCTCAAAGCTATCTGCGCCAGGCATGATCTGATCGCTGATGACGACATCATATTCTTCGCTCCAAAGAAGACGTATCGCTTCTGCTCCGCTGGTCACCCCCTGAACAAAATACCCATCTTTTTGCAGGGAATTTACAATGTTCCCGTTCAGATGTTCGTCGTCTTGAACTACAAGAATATGCCAATGTTTAGACATTTCGCTACCACCAGAAAAAAATAAAGCGGCACGGATTTTTCGCTACCAGGAGAGTTTATCACGATAGAGTCAGGATGACAAGTGCATTTTATCTACAAAATTGTTCAGACTTGACCTAAGGGATTTTCCTGGGAAGCCCGGCCAGGCATAGGAGGAACGCATTGAGACCCTGAAAGGTTCATTCTGAACAGTATCCCATAAACAGCCCCCTACCACTTTCCCCTCGCCATGAGATATAATGAAGCGCACCGGAGGAGGATCCTATGTCAATATTCAATGAAGCAAAGACCGAGTTTCTTGAGCAGGTCCTCGCCCACGTTCGAGACCGATTACCCCAAGGCAAGGCGGCGCACATTGCCGCCTTTGCGAGCGAGTACTACCGTTGGATTGCCCCAGAAGACCTCATCGAGCGCAGCCCCCTCGACCTTTATGGGGCGGCCATAGCCCATTGGAACCTGTTCCAACACCGAGCGCCACAGGAGTGCAAAGTGCACGTCTTCACCCCCCAACTCGAAGAACATGGCTGGCAGTCTCCGCACACCGTCATCGAGGTCATTACCGACGACATGCCTTTCCTGGTGGACTCGGTGAGCATGGAAGTCACCCGCCACGGGTACGCCATCCATCTTATCCTTGCCCCGATCATCAATGTGCGGCGCGATGCCCAGGGACAGCTCCTTGAGGTCCTCCCGCCGGAGGCTGCCCCTGGCGACGCGATCACCGAAGCACTCTTGCACTTTGAGGTGGATCAGCAGCGGGAGCCTGCCGTGCTGGATGAGCTACGTCAGGATCTTGTCCGCGTCCTTGGGCAGGTGCGTGCGGTCGTGGATGATTGGCCGAAGATGCGGCACATCCTCCAGCAGATTGCTCGTGAACTCGACACTAACTCGCTTTCCATCGATCAAGAGGAGGTTGCAGAGGTCAAAGCCTTGCTCGCATGGCTCGACGACGGGAACTTCATCTTTCTGGGCTACTGTGCGTACAACTTGCTTCCCGAAGACGGTGAAGACCGGCTCTGTGCGGTGCCAGGCTCCGGACTCGGCATCCTGCGGGAAGCCGACACCAGTCCGGTCTCGCACGACTTTGCCACACTCCCATCGGAGGGACGCACGCTCGGCCGGTCAAGACGCCTCCTCACCCTGACGAAAGCCAATGCGCGTTCACCGGTTCATCGGCCCTCCCACATGGACTACGTTGGTATCAAGCGCTTCGATGCCGACGGGCACGTCTTGGGTGAATGGCACTTCCTCGGTCTCTACACCACCGCCGCCTACCATGCGCACCCGCGTGACATCCCGGTGCTCCGCCACAAGTTTAACCGCGTCCTTA
>WNFX01011489.1_pt1 | contig 13423 bp, 13 predicted proteins | sample 5400111 | NCBI WGS metagenome assembly WNFX01 (sample SAMN13153363, study PRJNA577476) | soil metagenome | isolation source: 40 cm soil or saprolite under grassland replicate 1 | place: USA:California | collected 2016-06-15
GACGAGGTTTGCTCTATGCCGGAACTGAGACGGGTCTCTATGTGTCTTTCGACGATGGAGCACACTGGCAGAGCATGCGCCTGAATATGCCCGCTGTACCCATCCACGATGTTGTTATCAAGGACGACGATCTGGTGGTCGCTACCCACGGCCGCTCGTTCTGGATCCTCGATGACATTTCGCCCCTACGACAGGTGAGCGATGAGGTCTGCGAGGCCAGTGTTCATCTCTTTCAGCCGCGACCTACCACCCGTTTCCTGACCGCGTTGAGCTACGACATGCCACCGACGCCTGGCAAGAATTTCGCCTTCCTCGGTCCCTTCCAGGCGACCTATCGTCAGCAGGAGATAGCCACGGGTGAAAAGGTGAGGAAGTACCTCGACGCCGGACAAAATCCCCCCGACGGTGCAGTCATCCTTTACGCTCTGAAGGACCAGCCGCAGGGCGAGGTCACCCTGACCTTCCTCACCACCTCTGGCCAGGTCATCAGAACCTTCTCCAGCGAGGGAAAAGAGGAACAGCCACGCCCAGCACTCGACAAAGACAAGAAGCAAAAAAAGAAGGAGCCGCGTGCTCCTAAAGCGGCAGGAGCCAACCGTTTCGTCTGGGACCTGCGATATGCATCTCCCACCGGGATCGAGGGCGACACAAAATCAGAGGAGATCATGAAGGGTCCGTTAGTGCCACCTGGTGTTTACCAGGTCCAGCTTCAAGTGGGTGATCAGATCTATACCCAATCATTTGCGGTCCGCAAAGATCCGCGGGTCACCACCTCCCAGGAAGATTTGCAACAGCAGTTCGACCTGCTCCAGGCCATCCGCGCGAGGGTTTCCGAAGTGCACGAGGCGATCAATGCGCTGCGCAGCATTCGCCGTCAGGCCGACGAATGGGAGCAGCGTACCAGGGGACTGGATATCCACGAGTCGCTGGTTACCCTCGGGAAATCGCTTAAAGACAAACTTGCAGCTATCGAGGAAGGACTCATTCAGCCCAAGGTGAAAGACCAGATGGACACCCTGTCTGAACCCATGCGACTCTCGGCCAAACTCGCCGCCCTCGCCGGCACAGTGGCCAGCGCCGACGCGCCCCCGACCCGTCAGGCAGGGCTCCTCTTCGACGATCTTTCGGCCCGCGTCGCTACACTCACTGGCCAGCTCCACGAGATCATCGACACGGATGTAGCCACATTCAATACTCAAGTCCACGAGGCGAGCTTGCCAGCTATCATTCCCCCAATCACCGGCAACTGGCGCGGATAGAGACTGCTGGCAGCTTGCTGGTGAGTCGAGCCCTGCGCCACTGGTAGCCAGGGCAAACAGGACCAGCGTCACAACCAGCAAGCTGCACACAATCATCCATTCGAGCGATCCATTCCTGTGCTGGCTCCTTGGGACATCCGTTCAGAAAAAGGAACCTTGAGAGGGATCTACTGGCCCCATTCTGCTTGCAGGAGAGAGGCGGAAAAGGTAGAATCAGAGAGCATTCATGTATTTCAAACTTTGGTACCTTTCATTCTCTTCGCAAAGGAGAAGCCTGTGTTCCCTGTTCTCATCCCTATCAGACAACGAATAGCTCTTTGCTTTCACGCACTCTACGGTGGCATTGTTCGTTGGATGAAACCGCGCTCCACCTCCCTTCTGTTTGGAACAATAGCAGACCTTGCCAAAGGGAAGTCCGAACTGCTTGTCGAAAACGCGTTGTTGCGGCAACAACTCATCATCCTTTCATTGTGCAGCCGGAGACCTTGCTTCGGCTTCCATCGGGAACTTTACCGCTTGTTCTGGAAGCACACGTCAAAGGCTGATGCGAGACAGCCGAAGATCTCCCCAGAGACGATCGCATTGATCAAGGAGATGTCAAGCAAGAATCGGCTCTGGGGAGCGGAGCGCATCCGAGGCGAGTTGCTCAAACTGGGTATTCGCGTGTGCAAACGAACGATCCAGAAGTACATGAGGCACGTTCATCTGCCTCGTCCAAGAGGGCAGAAGTGGGCGACCTTCCTCCATAATCACGCTGCTGATATGTGGGCCTGCGATTTTCTCCAGGTCAAACGCCAAAGTATCTCATTCGCGATCATGATGGCAAGTTTGGGCCCTGTTTCGCTCGTGTTGCAGCAACCAGCGGCATCAAGATACTGAAAACGCCGTATCACGCGCCACGGGCCAATGCCATCTGTGAACGCTTTCTGGGGAGTGTTCGGCGAGAGTGCCTGGATCACATCCTGATCCTCAGTGAGAAGCAGCTGCATCGTGTCCTGCGCTCTTACGTCGAGTATTTCAATCGGGCACGACCCCATCAGGGCATCCAGCAGCAGATTCCAGAACTCCCTGTGCCGTCTGCTCCCCCGCATAACCAGAGGGAGAAGGTGATCGCCGTTCCAGTCTTAGGCGGGTTACACCATGACTACCGAAGGGTGGCCTAACCGTTGGAGAGCGCGTTCAGAAAAGGATGGATGAAGCAGGTTTGGCGGACCACATGGATTGTGCCTGAACAGGAATTGTTTGGAAGAGAGCTATCCTCGCTTTCCCTGACGTACCAGACGAACATTTCGTGTTTCTGCTGCACGGCTTCGGCATCTTCATGAACGTGTACTGAGAATGGGAATGCCTGTTCTCGATTTTCTCGGCAATTCCATACATTCACCAAGGAACGTGATAAAAGCGAGATATCGTACTGATGCAAAGGGCCGATTCAGAGAACGGATGTCCCAAGTAGCCACGACAACGATTACCATCACTTGGCTCTCTTGCCCAATTTTGATGATGGATGGGCTTATCAGAATGGCCATGTTTCACTCGTGTGCTCAGAGAGCGAGTCAGGAAAGCCCATCACTCTACTGATTCACCACATGTGGTCATGAGCCATAACAGTTCGTAGCTGCATTTAACTGTTTTTCAGCCAACAGGCTGGGCTGGAAAAGATGACAACGAAAGCCTGCGCCCCAAAATTCCAATGGCTCAACGTCTTTTCGAAAGGGAGAGGTTAAAAGATAAAATTTAGTTCAGGAGATTCCTCGGGGAACCCCGATCTGATGAAAAAGGACAACGTACGAGAGACGTTGGCCTCAGTAGACGGTGAACCATCTCGGGGTGTTCGGAGGAGCAGATCATGAAGGCATATCTGTACCAACTCATCGTGACGGCTCTCCTGCTCAGCCTTCTGGCACTGAGTGGCAGTCCACGACCAGCACAAGCCTTGTCAGAGCATCCTGGCTCTGATTTTGGGGCCATTGATCGCTATGTGAGCGCGCAAATGCAGGAGGCCCACATTCCTGGGTTGGCCCTGGGCATCATCCACACCGACCAGATCGTCCACCTGCGCAGCTTTGGCGTGGCCACCCCGACGGGACAACCCATCACGCCGCAAACACCCTTCATCATCGGCTCCTTGAGCAAATCCTTTACCGCCTTGGCCATTCTGCAATTGGGGGAGGCGGGCAAGATGGACCTGGATGCCCCAGTACAGCGCTACCTGCCCTGGTTCCGCGTGGCTGATCGGCACGCCTCGGCCCAGATCACGGTCCACCACCTCCTGCACCAGACCAGTGGCCTTTCCCCCAGTGCAGGCGTGGAGCCCTTGGCAGGTACAGGGCAAGCCAGCCTGGAACAACGCGTGCGTGAACTGCGCACCGTTGTTCTTAGCCAGCCGGTGGGCCAAACCTTCCAGTACTCCAACGCCAATTATGTGGTCCTGGGACTGCTCATCCAGGTCGTCTCGGGACAAACGTATGGCGCCTATCTTCAGCAGCACATCTTCGCGCCCTTGCAGATGCATCACAGTTTCGTCTCGCAAGGGGAGGCGCTGAAAGCCGGCCTGGCGACTGGGTCGCGTTGGTGGTTCGGACTGCCAGTCCCTGCCTCGTTGCCCTATCTGAGTGACCAACTGCCCACCGCCTTCCTCATCTCCAGTGCCGAAGATATGACCCACTACCTGATTGCTCACAATACCAACGGCTCCTACCTGGGCACGCATGTCCTCTCGGTCTTGGGGATGGACGAACTGCACCAGGCTGCGGCGCTCGTCAGTGCCTCGAAGGACGGCTACCTTTACTACGGCATGGGATGGTTCATTGGTTCGACCGCTGATGTGCCCACCATCGCACACAATGGGGACACCGCCAATTTCCACGCCGAGATGGTGATGGTGTATCACGCCGGCTGGGGTATCGTGATCCTCATCAATGCCAATGGCTTGCTCGCGCAAGAAACAACGTTCAAGCAGATCACACAAGGGGTGACAAGGCTGCTGGTGGGACAGCAGCCACCGAGCCAAGCGATCAGCTTTTCGCAGCTCGACACCGGCCTTGACCTGGCGATCCTGCTGCTCTCAGTACTTCAGCTCTGGTACCTGTGGAAGGTCCTCTCTGGGCGTAAGCACGTCGAGGAACTTACGCAACATGCAGGCGTGCTGGTATGCTACGTTCTGCTGGCAGCGGGCGCGATCGTGGTCCCACTTGTGCTCGTCATCGGCCTTCCCCTCACCCTGGCTACGCCCTGGTCTGTCATGCTGCTCTATCAACCTGACATCACCCTCTGGTTGATAGCGATGATGCTCCTCTCGGCCGGCACAGCTATCACGCAAGCAGTCCTGGTGGTCATGGGTCTCTTGAGAAGGAGAGCCCGATCGAGAGTAAAGCGATGGAGGAAAGGCCCGAGACAGCCCTTATGCAAGATCTCAGCCCCGCAAAACGAGAGGGTCGTGTAGACAAAGTGAGCCAAGCCTTGGCGAAGGTGTTGTGCGACCGCTCCATATGGCGGTCTCTCCGCTGTCGTTTTCTATAGGACCAAATTTCTCTTCTCCACCGCCCCATAATCGGGCCAAGGTCACTATGATCACCACTTCCGCAAACCACGCAGGCACCGAGGGGCGATTTTCAGAGGTGGTTTGAACCTCAAGACAAGGGGTAGATATCATACGTAGAGAGACCTCCTTCTAACTACCTAAATTTGGCCCCAATTAGTGGCAGAGAACCACAAGAAAGGGACTTGCCAAAAGCACAATGATGAGCCATACCTCTCGTAGAGTCTGAACTTTGCGAGAGGAGGATCATCATGAACGAATCTACCACACGGATAACGAAACAGTTTACCGGCTGTGCCAGTTTGGCCGCACTGGGAGTGAAATTGAGGGAACTGAAGCTGTTTGAGCCGATTGAACAACAGGTGCAGATTGCCCAGAAGACGATCAAGGATAAGCCGAGCGACAAACTCTATGACGCCTTTATCAGTATGTTGGCAGGAGCGCATGGACTGGTCGAGATCAATACGCGCTTGCGAGCCGATAGCGCCTTGCAGCACGCCTTCGGACGCACCCGCTGTGCCGAGCAGTCGGTGGTCCAGGATACCTTGAATGCCTGTACAGCAGAGAATGTCGAGCAGATGGAACAAGCGCTGGACGCTATTTATCGCCAGCACAGTCAAGGCTATCAGCATAACTACCAAGCCAGCTTTCAGGTCCTGGATGTCGATATGAGTGGCCTGCCTTGCGGCCCCAAAGCGGCGTTTGCCACTAAAGGCTACACGGCCTCGCAACGCAACCGTCGCGGACGCCAATTGGGCCGGGTGCTGGCCACCACTTACCAGGAAGTGGTAGTCGATCGCCTCTTTGATGGCAAGACGCAGTTGACGCGCGCCTTGCAGCCGTTGGTACTGGCCGCCGAAGAGACCTTGCAGTTGGATGAGGACAAGCGCTGCCGCACCATTATGCGCTTGGATGCCGGAGGGGGGAGTCTGGATGACGTCAATTGGCTGCTGGCTCGCAACTACCAGGTACACTGCAAAGACTACTCGGGTCAGCAGGCCAAACGCTTGGCCAGCAGCGTCGTCGACTGGTATGTCGATCCTCATCTGCCTGAGCGCCAGTTCGGCTGGGTGACGGAGGCGACTGATGCCTACGTGCGTCCAGTCAAGCGCATGGCGGTGCGCTGTCGCCAACAGGATGGGCAGTGGGCTGTCGGCGTGTTGATCTCCACTTTGTCGGCTCAGCACGTCCTCCTTTTGACTGGCCAGGCCCCCTCGTTGCTGGAGGATCCGGTAGCCGTGTTGCTGGCGTACGTCAGCTTCTACGATCAACGCGGAGGCGGCGTCGAAACCTCCTTCAAAGGTGATAAGCAGGGACTGGGCAGAGGCCTCCGCAGCAAAAAACGCTTTGCCGCTCAGCAGATAATCATGAGGCTTCGCTCGCTGGCGCATAATGTGGTCGTCTGGGCTCGCCACTGGCTGGCCAGCCCGACCTTGCACCACTATGGGACGGTGCGCATGGTGCGCGATGTCTTTCATATCAGTGGCTTTCTGCTGACCGATGCCTGTGGGCAGGTAGCTCAGATTGTGCTCAATCAGACCGCTCCCTTGGCATCGGCTTTAGTTCATCCCTTGCGCAATCTCTTGGCTTGCGCTCATGTGGCCGTTAATTTGGGCCAAACTTAGGTACATAAGAATTCAGGAATCCTAGACTACGACGAAATGATTTTCTTAACCCTAGTATCTTTAGAACTCGTACACCATATGGCAACGCTTTCATTATTCGTCTTCTTCTCAGCAAATGCAAAACATAATTTGATAACAATATCACTTCAGTGTCTTTGCGCAGGTCAATGCCTTGCTCACAAATTGTCATTGCTTGATGAAATATTGGCTCTGCCTCTTGATATTTCCTTTGATCATCGTAAAGCAAACCCAAATCCACAAGAGTATCAGCTATGATGGGATGCTCAGGACCCCACACCTTTACGCGGATCGCTAAAGCATGCTGATAGAATAACTCTCCTTCTTGATACCTCCTCTGGAGTCGATAGTGCCATCCCAGATCACACAGACTGTAAGCGGTATCGGGATGCTCGGGCCCCAACATTTTTTCGCGGATCGCTAAGCTGGGCTTTGTACATTTTGAGAAACCACATCAACAGAACATTGCTCACACAATATTCAGGTTTGCTGGTGGTAACATGCACCGACAGCTTGACGACCTTTTACGGTTGCCAGACCGGACTATCGCCAAAGCCATAGGCATCCATCAGCTTCGTTTGCGCCGAGCCATCAGCATTCATGATCCAGATTTCTCCTCCATTGGGTAGGCTGTGTAAGAAGAGCAGCTTGCTGCCATCGGGCGACCAATCCGGACCATTGAACGAGGTATCTTTCGGGCTCGTCGTGAGCCTGGTTTGCTGCGAACCATCAGCATTCATGAGATAGACTTCAGCTTGACCAGTCCGATCAGAGGTCAAGGCCATCTTTTTAGCGTCAGGTGACCAGCGCGGCCCGCCATCTTCCCCCGGGCCATTCGTTAACTGCTTCAGCCCAGAGCAGTCAACATTCATCACATTGATGACCCATTGGCTGGTCCCCACGTTGGACATAAAGGCAATTTTCCTGCCATCGGGCGACCAGCCGGGATACTCCTCCCACAGGTTCGAGTGCGGGCACAGGCGCCTCAGCCCCGAGCCATCAGGGTTCATCAGGTAGAGGTGCAGTATCCCTCCATCACGCGCAGAGTTGAAGAGGATGTGCTTCCCATCAGGCGCCCAGGTGGCTCCCCAATTGCTTTGCTTGTCTTTTGTCAGATTGGTCTGCTGCGAGCCATCAGCATTCATGATCCAGATGTCGCTGGCTTCAAAAATGTGAGCATCAGCAGCTCGAAAGACGAGGCGCTTGCCGTCAGGTGACCAGGCGGGGGAGACGTTCGGCCCTGGCCCACTCGTCAGCCGCTGGAGTCCTGAGCCATCGAGGTTGCTCACACAGATATCCGCCTTGTTCTGAGCAGGATCAGGGGCACATGCCAGCGCGATGCGTCCGGTGCCCCCACCATTTCCGGGCGCCAGCGTACTCACCAGGTGCGCTGGTGGTGTGGGCTTGAGTATGCTGGTGTTTGAACTGCAAGCAACCAGAAGGACCAGCAGGGAAAACACCAGCAAGATCAGCCTGATCGAAGAGTGCTTGTGGAAAACCATAGCTAGTTTCTCCTTGTAACGACGATGAACAGTGAGAGAGCGGATGGAAGAACACGTACACGTTGCAAGCATACGCAACGGTTCATCCTCAGCTTAGCTCATCTCCCTGAAACGTTCCTGAAATCACGTGGCAATAGAGCTGAAGGCCAATGGGGGTACAATTTGAGGCGAGGGACAGAGCAGTGCCTGAGGTATAATAGAAGTCGCTGAACGCCTATTGTAGCCAGGAGGTCTGTCATGTCCCTACCCAGTTCCATTAGAGCTGTGCTGGCACACTTTGAGCCACTGTTTACGGCCCCGACTTGGAAGAAGGTGGTGACGCTGTTGGTAGGAACGTTGTTAGCGCGGGGTCGTCGGACCGTGACTACGGCGTTGCGGCAAATGGGCCATCAGATGAACCCACAGTTCAGCGTGGTTCATCACGTGCTCAATCGGGCGCGCTGGTCGTCGCTGGAGGTGAGCAGGAGACTCTTGCAGGTGCTGGTGGCTACCTTTGTGGGGGCGGGAGGCACAGTAGAAATCGTGATTGATGAAACGCTGGAACGAAGCTTCGGACGCAAGATCAGCAAGCGTGGCGACTTCCGAGATAGCCTGCGTTCGAGTAAGGAGCGATCGGTGAGCACGAGTGGCATACGTTGGGTGACCATGGCATTGGTCGTGAGCTTGCTGCGTGTTACTGACCTAAAATTGTACAAAGTCCAGCACAGACGGTGTCTGACAACGCCGACGATTCCCTCAAGCTGTCAGACAGCTTCAATCGGACTCCGGTTCCTGTCTGACAGGTGTTTCGGGAAAGGTCTTCTGCTTGCAGGCCTCATGGGAGATGTGCGCTTGGCGCCACTTCCGTGTGCTCCTAGAAAATGGCATGCACGCTGAGCTCCAAGGGGCAGGGATAGTCGCCTTTGCCCACGTCTTTCACCAGCGCTTGTGCGCGTGCGAGCAAGTCCTGATTGTTCTTCGCAAGGTGATAGTGCCGGCCATCGTAGAGCATCACTTGCACGCCTCCCAACAGGCCTTTGCGAAGAATCACCGTCTGTGCTCGGAGATCTCGACTCTGGAGTGGTTGTATCATGCTCGTGGCATCTCCTTCTCTCGTTGTGGTGTTTCCTGCTCTTTGGCAGGGATGCTTGTCTACCTCATCAGACGCCAATGGTGAGAGGCCTCTTCCTGATCTTCCAACGATTTGCTCCCTCTTATTATGCCAGCTTCTTGGTCATGTCGGCCACTCTCAGTGATGCCCCTTCAGCAGCCGATTTTCTCCACAGCTTCACGATGTTTCAACATGCATCGTGCCGCTCCACATCTTGTATGAGGTGTCGTTCAAACCGAGCATCTGCTTTGTGAGGACCTGGAGCGGTTTCCTCTCTCTTCAAATTTCCCGCAACATGTTGGGTGAAATCTAACACATGTGAGCGAATGAGCGTGTTACAGTGACTGCTGGGACCGGGAGGAAAGAGAGCAGAGATCGTCAACCAGGATCATGTGCTCGATCGGCTGGAAGAACCTCCCTGTCCTGGCTACTTAGTCGAGGCCTGGTCATAAATTGTCAAGCCGATTTGAGAAAGGCTTTGAGACCGACACACAATGGCAAGTCGTGCTCAAAGCGGTACCATAAAGCGAGTTGATAGACCAGGCCTACTCAGTCGTGAAGGCATCTGATAGAGAGGGTCATGGCAGTTTCTCTTTCGGGGAGGAATGGTACAATGTCCTTGGTTCATCCATGCGTTCCTTCTGTCTTCTCACTCCGGTGAAAGTCAAAACAGTGGTATTAGGAGGCCATTTCTGAAGCGGGTGGCTTTGGTCTTCTCGGAGGCATGACGATAGGCGGAACGGACTGGCTGCGAGAGCAGATTCGCAGGGTTCGTGAAAGAACGAAGAAACCGTTTGGTGTGGGCTTCATCTCTTCCTTCCCTGGGTTGGATGAGTTGGTGCAGGTGGCACTTGAAGAGCGTGTGACGGCGGTGAGCCATTCGTTCGCAGACCCGACCCCCTATGTTGCGCCAGCGCACACGGCGGGAGTGAAGGTGATTGCGCAAGTGCAAACAGTGGCTCAGGCAGTGGCAGCAACCAATGCCGGTGTGGATGTGCTCGTGGCTCAGGGGACCGAGGCCGGTGGACATACCGGTCACAGTGGGACGCTTCCAATGGTGGCTGCGGTCTTGGATGTTGCTGGTGAGATCCCTGTGCTTGCCGCAGGAGGCATTGCTGATGGAAGAGGACTTGCGGCAGTGCTGGTGCTTGGGGCCGAAGGTGTTTGGATGGGGACACGGTTCTATGCGAGCAAGGAAGCGGGTGCAGGGAACTGGGAAAAAGAGCGCATGGTCCAGGCAGGCACAGATGATACCGTGTTCACCAAAATTTATGACCTGACTCTCGGTTTCCCATTCCCTGCGACCGTTGGAGACCGTGTGCTGCGCAACGATTTTACGGCAGAATGGCACGGGCGCGATGATGAGGTCGTGGCGCAGCGCGAAGAGTTGCGAAGTCAAGTCATCGTGGCTATGAAAGAGGGGGACGCACGTATTGCGGCAGTGCGTGCGGGCAACGCCGTGGGCTTGATCCATGAAATCGAAGCGGCGGGAGATATCGTCAGGCAGGTCGTAGCAGAAGCGGAACATATCCTCCGAGAGCGCCCTGGGCAGGTGCTACAATCTTGAACGAAATGAGGCCTGATGATTTATGACCAGGCCTCACTTCGTCTCTCTGTTCTTAAGCGAATCGTAACATGCGGGTGGGTAGAACTTCTTCCCTCTGCTGTAATGTCAACGGGAAAGAGAGAAGGGAGAGGTTGTTCAGCATGGTGAACTCCTGCCTCAAGAGAACGCAACATCTTTTGCCGAAATCATGGGCAAAAACACGTGACATGTTTTACCGAAAGGAGTAAATAACGCAGGCGACATCTTTTGCCAGGTCCGCTCACCTGCCATGTGTATCGCATGAAACCCGCCCTCAGGCCGATGGAGACCAGGTGGCGAGCGTGTGACCGCCTGCCTTCCAAGCAGGCGGTCGCGGGTTCGCATCCCAATGACTGGCTCCTGGATTCGCCTTTGGAGGGAGAAGCGGGCCAGGAGTGCCTCGTTTGCCCTCCAATATGCATCAAGCTAAGAACCGCAGAGCTTTGGATCGCCCAGTTGCTGGAAGGTACTCGGTGGGTGCTGCCGTCTGTCCGTCCAGCAATTGGATCCCATCGAGGAACACATCCAAGCCAGCACCACCTCCCAGGCCACCTCGCCTCGTATCGCCAGAACCAGCCAGGACACCGTCCACTGGATGACTTGCCTCGCTTTGAAGAGGCTACGACGCGGGTCAGCCCAACAGCCCTCCAAGGTCACCCAATGCTCAAGCAACAAGCCCAAGAGCTTGGCATACAGCTCGGTCAAGATGCGCTGAGGCTTGCTGCTTCTCCACGTGTCAATCTTGCCTTCCTGCGCGCCACGAGCTTCCACAACAGTTCGATTTGCCAGCGCAAGCGCATCAGGGCCACGACTTGTCGAGCGGAGAGGACCTGGCTCTCGACGTTGGTCAGTACCAGCAGCCACTCCAATTGGCGCTGTTTGCTCGCACTCACCTTGTGGCGAGGGCAAAGCTCGCTTGCGCGGCTGGGCGCCCGACCCTCGCTTGGGCCGTCGTCCACAGCGCTGGACGCCAAGGCTCGCGTGGACGCCGTTCCACCTCGCGCTTGGCTCGTTTCTTGCGTCGTCGGATGACCTCTTCAGGCAAACGCAGGGCAATCAAGCGCACCGGCACCTGTTCTTGCTTGCCCGCTCGCACCCACACCTCGACCACCTGCTCGTCGGCAGGTAGACTGCGCAACCACTCCGTCAGGTTCCACAGCCGTCCTTGCTGATCGCTAAAGAGCATGTCCGCTTTGACGCCGGTGATCCAGAAGCGTCGGCTCTGGCTGGCCGCTCGCATATCCGCATAGCTAAGATAGGCGGTATCCACGATCCTCAACGAGTCTTCAGGGTAGGGCTCGTCTATGGCTGGTCCTTGCCGTTCCGAGCTGCGCGCATCTTGCAACCACAGGCCATGCAGTCCCCCGCCTCGCATTTCCCACCGCCCTTGGATGCGCACCCCACTTTCATTGGATCCCGACGGGCCACCAGAGCCACGCCAACTCGTGCGGAGGCTCATTGGGCAGACTGACCACCGAGCCGTCCTGCAAGAAGACGCCACCAGCAAAGGGCTCAAACAGCGGCGTTTCCACCCCTTGCCCTTGCAAGAGTTGGCCTGTCGCTTCTTCCAACAAGTGCCGCATCAGCGAGCTTCCAGCTGGCCCAAAGCGCTCTTCGATGGCCTGATTGCGTACATGAAGATCTAAGGAGGCCACCACGTGATTGAGCTGGGAATAACTGGCCGAGGCGTTGTTCATCCAGCCCAACACGCACATCTGCACAAACGTTGGGCCGTCTAACCGCGCCGTGCTGCGGCTTCCCAAAGCCACTTGGTCTCTCCAGTTCTTTGGGTCGCTCGACTAAAAACTGCTGCGCTAACTCACTTAAACGTGCTCTACTCTCCATCATCGGCTCCTTTCGGTGAGAGATCTCACATGATCTTTTTTCTGCAAGATTCTCTCACTGGAAGCGAGTTTTCCTTTGCTTCTCTTTACCTCTTCCTTTCTTAGCTCGATGCATATTGGAGTGCCTCGTTTGCCCTCCTGGCGGCTTCCCAGAGGGTTCCCACCTTTTGGCCGCCTCCCGCCCAGATCCGATCTTGCCACCTCCTCCTGGAAAGCCCAGTGCCGGCTCGTGCTAGCCGTCCACGAAGAGTAAGGTTCACCTGTCACGGAATGCGGGCAGATGTGGTGTCCCGTGCGATGGGAAACTGCTCCGCTTCTGCCAGGAATGGAGGTGGAGAGCCTGCGCCAACCCACAAGCTGTCCTGCTTGCCGTCTTTTCCCGTCCCCTGTCCAGGTGCTTCCCGTTGTTGTCCTGCCCTCCTGTGCTACGCTTGTGGTGTGCCGATGGGACCAGCAGCGCACGGTGGACTCTCTGCCTCCCTCCCCTGAATCTGCAGACACTGCTCGGGGAACAGGCAAGGAAAGGTCGATGGGCAGGTGGCGACCACGTGCATCTGCCAGCTCTCTTGCTACCAAGACGTCATCGCGCCTCGGTCGGAGGAACAGGACCTGTCCCGTTACGCTTCTTGCTGTCCACGCTGCTTCTGGACATGAAGCAGAATGCGGCGGATCGTTTCGTGAGAGACCCCAGAGGCAGCTGCCACTCGACGGAGCGGTTTCTTCTGCTCCACCACACGACGCAGCACCGTCGGTTACTGGGAAGCGAGAAGAGCGTCTGCCGGCTGCTTTGGCCATGGCCGCCACTGCTTGATCACCGCAGGAGGAGGGCTTCCCTCAACTGGTTCCTCCGAAGCCTCGCAGGTGCTGAACCTTGTGATACAATGTGCCCGACGGTGCAAGGAAGAGGGAGCAAATTGGTGACAGAGGACTGGAAACCCGTCGGTTCCGGTCGGTTCCGC
>WNFX01004649.1_pt1 | contig 13421 bp, 10 predicted proteins | sample 5400111 | NCBI WGS metagenome assembly WNFX01 (sample SAMN13153363, study PRJNA577476) | soil metagenome | isolation source: 40 cm soil or saprolite under grassland replicate 1 | place: USA:California | collected 2016-06-15
CTGCCATGTCGTTGCCGCGTATCGGGGTTGTCATCGTGACGATGGGGACTCGTCCGAAGGAACTGGACGCCCTGCTGGAGTCTGTAGCGCGGCAGAGCGTTCCGGCGACCCAGGTAGTGGTGGTCGGCAATGCGACACCGCTTGCCGACGTGCCGGGGTGGGTGACGAGGGTTCCGCTTGCGGAGAACCTTGGGTGCCCGGGCGGGCGTAACGCTGGCTTGAGGCTGCTGCTGGAGCCGGGCGACGTTGATGTGGTGATCGACCTGGATGATGACGGGATGCTGATCGCTGACGATGTGTTCGCGCAGGTGCAGCAGCTGTACGCCGCTGACCCGGTGCTGGGGATAGTGTCCTTCCGGGTGGTCGATGAGCAGGGCCGGACGCTGCGGCGGCATGTTCCCCGGCTCGGCGCGGGCGATCCGTTGCGGCGGGGGCTTGTGACGACGTTCCTGGGTGGTGGTCATGCCCTGTCGGCGCGGATGCTGCGGCAGATCGGTGACTGGCCGAGGCATTTCTTCTTTGAACATGAGGAGACCGACCTGGCGTGGCGGGCGCTAGATGCCGGGTGGGACATCTGGTATGAGCCGGACCTGGTGCTGCAGCATCCGAGGACGCCACCAGACCGGCATGCCGTGCATTACCGGCTGACGGCGCGGAATCGTGTGTGGCTCGCCCGGCGGCGGCTGCCGGCCCTGCTGGTCCCGGCGTACCTGGGGGTGTGGATCGGGATCACCCTGGCCAGGACGCATTCGCCAATCGCCTTGCGGACATGGGCCGCTGGGTTCTGGGAGGGCGTCCGCACGCCATCCGGGCCGCGTCAGCCGATGCGGTGGCGAACCGCGTGGCGGATGGCCAGGCTGGGACGCCCGCCGGTGATCTGACCACAGCCCAGCCTGGCGAGTTTAGAGGGCGGCGTCGTCGCTGGGGAAGTGGCCGCGACGGTCGCTGCTGGCCGGCTATACAGTGCATGACCCACTCGCTAATGTGCGGTCTATGCCTCCTACACGGTGCCGGAACTGAAGCGGGCCAGGAAGGCGGCAATGGCGGACGGAATCGAACACCAGCGCTGGCTGCGGCCGGCCGGGGAGCGGGTTACTCCGCTGCCGGGGTGGAGAGCTCGAACCAGGTGATGGTGCCGGATTCGTCGCGGCTGTAGTCCCACCGGGCGGCGAGCATGTCGACGAGCTGGAGGCCGCGTCCGTTCTCTGCCAGATCTGGCTGGCCCGGCTTGGCGGTGCGCATGGCAGGGACGGTCCGGCTGCCGGCGTCGATGACTTCGGCGCGGATGCCGCCGGGGATGGCGATCAGGTTCGTGGTGATCGTCCCGCCGTCGCGGCGGGAGTTGCTGTGCTGCATGGCGTTGCCGATCAGCTCGCTGGCCAGCAGGACGGCGACGTCGGCGCACGGGCAGTCGCTGCCGAGCGTCTGGGCGACGAAGCGGCGGGCTGCGCGCAGGCATTCGGCCCGGCCGGGAATCGTCAGGCTGCCCAGGAGCGTGGTCCCGGCTCTCATGTCATCGCCTCCTGGCCGCGGCGCACTGGCTGCGCGTTTCACCGGGAATGGATGCCTGCCGGGAAGCCCTTGCGGCAGCGGGACGGGTGATGTCATTCCGGTTGGTCACGGGTCAACGATGTGGCCTGCAAATAGCAGAATCTAGAATGCAATGACGGGCAAATAGCAACTAACAAGCAGAACAGCGCAGGACAGGTTCGATGGGGCAGCGCGGTAATCCTGTTTGGCCGTCCGCAGGCAGGAGTGCGGACGCGTGCTAGACCACGAGGCCGATAGCGACACCACACATGGGCGGCCGTCGTGGACCGCGCATTCGGATATCAATCTGCTGAGGGCTTAACGGCACCGGAACTTGAGGTTCGTAGGTCATCGAGATTGCGGTACGACGACTCAGTTCCTACTATCCGGGCGCCAGGAAGACGGTGTCGAGCGCAAGCCGAGTTCAGCCGGGGACAACGTCTCACCCCGACCTGATCCTAGTCTGCAGCCGCCCGGCAGGGCCGGGGCCGTCACAGGGGAGTCGGCAGCCTGCCGACCGCGTTCAGGTAGCGCAGCGCCTGCGCGTAGGACCCCACCAGGCTGGCCTGGCAGTAGGGCAGGCCCTGCTGCTGGCAGAACGCCCTGACCAGGGCCTGGGAGCGCCGCACATTGGGGCGGGGCATGGAGGGAAACAGATGGTGCTCGATCTGGTAGTTCAGGCCGCCAAGCGCGAAGTCGGTCAGCCAGCCGCCACGGACGTTCCGTGAGGTGAGTACCTGGCGGCGCAGGAAGTCGCTTTCGTCGTCCAGGTCAAGGATCGGCATGCCCTTGTGGTTCGGTGCGAACGAGCAGCCGAGGTACACGCCGAACATGCCCTGCTGCACAAGGATGAACACCACGGCCTTGACCGGTGAGAGCACAAGGGCCACAGCGGTGAGATAGCCGACGGCGTGGGCGGCGAGCAGCGCTATCTCCACCGGCCGGTGCAGCGAGGTCTTGCTGGCCAGCGCGCGGATGCTCGCGACGTGCAAGGCGATCCCTTCGCCGAGCAGCATCGGGAAGAACAGGTATGCCTGGTAGCGGAACCTCAGCCTGGTCACCCCACGCCCGGCGCGCGCGTGGGCGGTGGTGAAGGCGAACGCGCCGATCGCTATGTCGGGGTCGGCGCCCTCGGTGTTGGGACGGGCATGGTGGCGGTTGTGCTTGCTCACCCACCAGCCGTAACTCAGGCCGATGCCTAGGTTGCCGTGCAGGATCCCGAGAATGTAGCTGGCCCGCCGGGAACCGGTGATCTGCCGGTGCCCCGCGTCGTGGCCGAGGAAGCCGATCTGGGTGAAGACCACCGCGAGGAACACGGCCACACCGAGCTGCCACCACGAGTCGCCGACGAGAACGAAGGCCGCCCACCCGGCCGCAAACGCCACAGCGGTAGCCGTGATCTTCCCGACGTAATACCCCGTGCGCCGCTCCATCAGTCCGGCCTGCCTGACCTGCCGGGACAGCTGAGCGTACGGGCTGCCGCGCGGCGGCGCGGGTGGCTCGGGGGCCGCTTGGGTCTGCCGCTCGGTCATGGCGGTGTCGGCTTGCAGAAATCGCACCGTGCAGCTCCTCTGGTTCACATCGTGAGCGGTTGCCGACGTGTCGCCAGGGTCTGGAGCGACGGCTGCCCGGCGGCGTCCGGGTTCAGGTGCCAGCAACCCGGACGGGTAGCTGGTCCGACGGTACCTCGCCCGGGCCCGGGCGAGCACATCGGCGCCTCGCCGTTCCGTTGGCCAGCGTCAGCCAGGGCCTGGGTCATGCTCATGCCGGGCCGCTCAACCTCTACCGGGCTGGGATAACGGCTCGCCAGGCATACTAGACGACCTATTCTAGGGCGCCGTAGTGGTCGTAGGTTATCAGCGAGCGCATGACCGGCTGGCTGGTGCGGTCGTCCTGCCAGATGGCGGCGGTCAGGGCCGGCCGGCCTTGTCAGGCGGCCAGCCGAGGCGTGAAGGCTACCCAGGTCCGGCCGGAGTCGGTGGTCAGGTACATGGCGGGCGGTGCTGATCCCTTCGCATCGGCGCCGGGGGCCCAGGCGAACCCGGTCCGCGCGCTGACGAAGTCGAAACTGGTCCCGAGCTGGGTGAAGGAGCGGTCCTGCGGGACCGCCGTCCAGGTCCGGCCGCCGTTTGCCGTGGCGTAGAACACGTGCCCGATGACTCCCTGCGGGCCGGCGGAGACGAGCATGCCGCTGAGCGGGCTGAAGAACTGGATCCGCGGGTCCTCCCCGGCACCTGACGGCAGCGGTTCACTCCGCCAGGTCACCCCGAGATCCTGGCTGACCAGGAAATACGGTGCCCTGGGCGGACGGTCGATGACCAGGAACCCGGTCCGGCCGGCGAACTGCGGACCAAATACATCACATCCCGAGGTGCTGCAGGAGCTGGCCGCGACCGGCAGCGCCTGCGACGCCCAGGTGACGCCGCCGTCCCTGCTGACCAGCAGCGCGTCGGACAGAGAGAAACACGCACCGCTCAGCCAGCCGACGGACGCGGTAGGAAACACGAGCCCCGCCTTGTCGCAGGAGACGGGCAGGCCGCTGCTCCCGGTCCCGGTCCGCGGCGTCCCGGCGACGAGTGACCAGCGAAGCCCCGCGTCGCTGGTGCGGTACAGCTGGACGGGTTCCTGCCCCATCGAGCCGCCGTAGGCCATCAGAAGCCAGCCGCGTTCCGGTCCGGCGACGCTGAGGAAATCGGCGTAGCCGGGAACCTTCAGCGGCGCCGACTCGGTCCAGCTCCGCCCGCCATTGAACGTCGTGAACACCTCGGTAAGGTGCACCGACGAGCTGTCCGTGGTCGCAGCGGTCACCGCCAGCCAGGCGCGCTCACCGCCGAGTGCGTGCAGCACGGCCGCCGCGTCGGGCGTCGCCAGCAGCGCGCGGGCGGCCGGCGGTGTGACGGAGGTCCAGGTGCGCGCGCCATCGGTAGTGCGAGCGGGCGCCAGGTAACCGTCATCGGCTACGGCAGGACTCTGCGTCCAGCGCAGCGCCCAGCCGGTACTGGCCGAGATCATCTGCAGCGAGTCCAGCCAGATCGCGGCCGCGGCCTTCGCCCCGGACGCCGCCGGCGGCTGAGCGGCCGACTGCCCGCGCGCGGGCAGGGTACCGCAGCCAGCGACCAGCAGGACGACGGCCGGCAGGACGGTGGCAAGCGCGTACGCTCCCTTGGTCTGCCCCCAGAGTTTCACCATGCCGCACGCTCCAGGTGCACTCGCGAGCGACTGAGGCTTGCGCGCCCGCCTGAATGCTGAGACTGCCGACGGCCTCGGCTGGTTGGGAATGATGAACGGCGAACAGCGGCCGGCCGATCAGCGGGAGGACCGGATGCGCGCTTCGGACCGCGGCGGTCACCGAGACTTGGCCGACCCGGTCGCCTCTCGCCCCAGGGCACTAGAATGAAGGCGGCGGGTGCGGCACCTTCGGCCCTCGCCGGCCCTGCGGGCTGCCAGGCGCTCAGGAGGGTGAGTAGAGATGGCCCGAGAAGCCGAACTGGTCCAGTCTCTGATCGAGATGGCCGACACTCTGGTGGACGACTACGACGTCGTCGACATGCTGACCGGGCTCGCGGACCGGTGCGTGAGCCTTCTTGGAGTCGCCGCCGCCGGCGTGATGCTGGCCTCTCCCACGGGCAGCCTAAGGCTGGTGGCCTCATCCAGCGAGGCGATGCGCCTGCTTGAGCTGTTCGAGTTGCAGGCACAGCAAGGCCCGTGCCTGGACGCATTCCGCACCGGCGAGCCCGTCAAGCACGAGAACCTGCAAACCCGATCCGGTCGGTGGCCGGTCTTCGCTGACGCCGCTCTCCAGGTCGGCTTCCGGTCGGCGTCCGCCCTGCCGATACGGCTGCGGGACGTGACTCTCGGCGCGCTGAACCTGCTGAGCGTCAGCCGCGCCCCGATGGCCGGGGCCGACCTGATCGTCGCCCGCGCCTTCGCCGACCTCGCCGCCCTCAGCATCACCCAGCACCGTGCCAGCGCCGAGGCCCAGCGCCTGAATGAGCAGCTGTCCGCCGCGCTGACCAGTCGCGTGGTGATCGAGCAGGCCAAAGGCGTGATCTCAGAACGCGCGCGCATCGACGTGGCCGAGGCCTTCTCCAGGCTGCGTGCCTATGCCCGCAACGGCAACTACCGCCTCACCGATGTCGCTCTTGCCGCCATCGACGGCACTCTCGACCCAATCGCCTACGCGCCAAGACGATCTCCGGGATAACGCTGCTGCCGGGACCGAAACACCCAGCACCGGTAAAGGACGAACCGCACCGCGGTGGCTACCAAGTTCGCGGTCACCAGCACGCTGACCTCGATGATGCGAGCGGGCCTGGCGGACAACGCGTGCAGCACGGCGAGCGCCGCGGCGGTCACCGCGAGTCCCGCGCCGAACGCGATGAGGCCCAGGAACTGGTGTCGTCCCGCATGCGCGCTGTCGCGGATTCCGAATGTGAGCCGGCGGTTCGCGGCCGTGTTGGCGACAGCGGTGAGGAGCAGGCTTACCGCGTTCGCGGCCTGCGCGGGCACACTCATGTCGCGGAGAGCGAGGTAGAGCAACGCATACACCAGCGTGCTCGCCACGCCGATACAGACGAACCGCAGCAGCTGCGCCTGGAAGGCAGGCGCGGGGCGCGTCGCCGGTGCGGCCGGGGTGGTGATGGCTAGCCTCCTTGCTGACGCCTTATGATTTCGGACACTACGTCGTCCGGTAGAGCGTCACGCCGCCAATGCTCTGGTGCTTCAGGCCGAGCCTGGCGAAGATGATCTGCCAGCTGCGCGATGATCCCGCCTCGACCAGTATCGCCGATACCCCCGCGGTCCTCACGAACGAGCGAAATCGTCGTATGTCGCGCGGGGTCTGCGTGCCCCGCACCAGGTCGGCGACGGGCAGCGGCACGGCGACATTATGCGCGACAGCGTGGTTCAGGTACCCGCCTGCCAGCCGGAAATAGAAGCCGGTTTCTGCCTGCCAGAGCAGCCCGGCGTTGCCGGTATTCGCGGGCACCACGACCACCGTGGCGCCCGGGGCGAGGTAATGACGGTACTCGCCTGTGGTGATGAAGGAGGGCACGCCGGGCCCAGAACGCAGATTCAGTGGGGGGACGTTCGCGACGACGGCGCTCATGGCGAGGAGGGCAAGCAGCCACCGCAGCCACAGCCTCTTCGACGGGCCGGTCAGCCAGATAGCCATGATCACCGCGAGGGCGAGGAAGGCGAAAACCATCAGCCTGGCGGGGAACGCGTCGCGAACGATCGGCAGGTACCACAGGCGCTTCCAGAGCAGCCCGTGCAGACGGTGCCCGTTCACCCGCACGACGGGCCCGAGGGCGGCGACGATGACGAACAAGAGCATCACGGTCAGGAATCGGGTGATCTTCCTTGACCAGGTGAGTACGGCCATGGCCGCGGCGATCGCCAGCAGCGGGATTCCGACGTAGCTGCCTATTTCCACCGGCGGCCGCAGCGCCCGGTGCGGGTACAGCCAGCTCAGCTTGAAGGCCTTGCCGTACCCGGATATCACCAGGCTCATCGGGTCAAGCGACGTCCGCGCCGATGATCGTGTGCCCGGCGGCACATGGCCGAGGGCGAACCAGAGGTAGGGCGCGGCGACGGCCATGGCAAGCAGGTACGCGAGGCTAACCAGCCGGATCAGGCGCGCCACCGCAGGTCGGCCGGATCGGCCAGCCAGGGCATAGCCGGCCAAGAGCGCGACGGCCAGCACTACGGTCATGTCGGCGAAGGTCTCAAGGAACAGGTAGAACTGAGCTGCCATCACGAGAGCCAGCAGGCCGACGAGCTTGCGGGTGCCGATCTTCTCGTCCCACCACAGGACCACCAGGTATGCCATCAGCGGGAGGAACGGGCTGAAGGCGAGGTTCAGCTGGCCGGCGCCGATGTGGTTCGCCTCGTAGCCGGAGAACCCGTAGACGGCTCCCCCGGCCAGTGCTGGCCAGAAGCGACCGGTGATCCTGCGGCACAAGGCGAAGGCGGCCCAGCCAGACACCGGCAGGCAGACGGCGACGAGCAGGTTGAATGAGACGACCGGGCCGACCGCAAGGGTGACGGGCGAGACCAGCAGCGCCAGCGGTGGAACGGTGGTAATCCAGACCAGGCTGGCGCCAGCGGGTGCCTCCACCTGCGCGGAGTACAAGGGGTTGAGCCCGTGCGCGATGGCGTATGGCCACCAGCGCAGGGCCCAGACATAGAAGTTCGGGTCTGGGCCTGCTTGACCGAGTTGTGCCCACCCTGGGTGGATGACCAGCGGAAGTGCCCCAGCCGCCAGCCACACCGCCAGGTAGACCGCAAGTGCCAGCAGGCCCTGCAGGGCCGGGGAGCCAAGGTCAATACGGGCCCTGGCCGGTCCAGCCGCCGGGATCCGCGGCAACGCGGCCGCGTCCGCGTGGGCAGCTTGCGGTTCGGCCGCAGCCTGATCCGGTGTCACCAGCGTGGGCGGTACACGCTCATCGTCATGGCCGCTGGGCGGTGTGGTCATGCCGGCAGGTGCGGAATGCGCCCGGCGGGGGAGCGCGATCCAGCACCGGCTGGCCTGCCGCCGTCCTCACCAGGCGGCGTGAGGCCGCGCGCCTGCCGCACTACATAAAGCGGGCGGCCCCTGACCTCGTCGTATACCCGTGCCAGATACTGGCCGACTATGCCGATCACGATCAGCTGGATCCCGCTCAAGAAGGTGATGGTCACCAGCAATGAGGCGTAACCGGGCACGTAAGGCAGGCCGGCCAGCTTGAGCGCGATGGCCAGCAGCCCGTATCCGACCGCGGCGACCGCCATGAGGAGACCGGCCATGACGCCCAACCGCAGCGGGGCAGCGGAGGATCCGACGATGCCGTCGGAGGCGAGTCTGAGCATCTTGCGCAGCCGGTACTTGCTGTGGCCAGCCTGACGCGAGGCACGGGTGTAGCGCACCGCGACCTGCCGGAAGCCGATCCAGCAGAACATTCCCCGAACGTACCGATTCCGCTCTCGCATCTGGAGGAAGGCGTCAAGGGCCTTGCGGTCGACTAGCCGGAAGTCGCCGACGTCTATTTGCTGATCAACCTCAGCCAGCCTGCGCAGCAGGTTGTAGTAGAGCCTCGCCGTCGCCTTCTTCAGGAAAGTCTCACCTTCCCTGCGCTCGCGCACGGCGTACACAATTTCATAGCCCTCCTGCCAGCGCGCTGCCATCTCGAGGATGACCTGCGGTGGGTCCTGGAGGTCGGCGTCCATCACGACCACGGCCTGCCCGGACGCGACATCCATCCCGGCCGTGATGGCAACCTGATGCCCGAAGTTGCGGGACAGCTGTAACGGCTTGAACCGCGGGTCATCAGCGTTCGCCGCCAGCATGAGTTGGTAGCCAGCATCCCGGCTGCCGTCGTCGACGAGCAGCACTTCGGCCGGGCCGTCCAAGCAGTCCATGACTTCGCGCAGTTGCGTGACGAGGCCGGGGATCGAGTCTTCCTCGTTATAGACGGGGACGACGATGGAGTACTTGATCGTATCCATGACTGCTCCTTACCGCGCCGGTCGTTACCGCGCCGGATTCCGGCCCGGGCACTGACCAATGATATCGGACAATATTGGCGCACTCTTGTCGGCTGAACGGCCGGAATGCGGTAAAAATGGATCGTGGAGACAGCCGAGGTCCAGAAGCTCACCGCGCTTGAGAGCACCCATTGGTGGTACAAGGAACGGCGCGCAATACTTGACCGTGAGCTCAGGCGGCTGGCCCGCCCCGGTCTGGCACTGGACATCGGTGCGGCGGGCGGCGGCAACACCCGGGTGATGCAGGCACGCGGCTGGCGGGCGGTCGCGGCTGACTACTCGGAGAAGGCCGTTGAGGTCGCGCGGGGGCGAGGACTCACGGCTCTGCGGATCGATGCCAGGAAGCTGCCGGTCACGTCAGAAAGCTTCGACCTGGTGACCGCATTCGACGTGCTTGAGCACATCGACGAGGACTACCTCGTGACGGCCGAGATCGCCAGGGTGCTCAAGCCGGGCGGCACCGCGCTGATCGCTGTGCCCTGCGACATGGCGCTGTGGTCCGCTCACGACGAGGCGGTCGGGCACGTCCGGCGATACAGCAAGGCCGCTCTCGCCGAAGTCGTCCGCCGGGCCGGCCTCGATATCGACAGCATGTGGAGCTGGAACGTGCTGTTGCGCCCAGCCCTGGCGCTGCGGCGGCGGTCGGCCACGGGCAGCGATCTGGACGCCGTTCCGCCCTTGGCCAACCTGCTGCTGACATCAATCGTCGTCGCGGAGCGCTACCTGCCGATCAAGTCCTTGCCAGGAAGTTCGCTGATGCTCCGGGCCCGTCCTGCCGCCCCTGACCGGCGCGGTGCCGGCGCCCGTCCGGCACTACAGCCGCCAGTCTCGTCCGAGGGGATCGGCGGCTGAGGGCCAGGTCGGCGGCCGCGGCTGCCCGCATGCCGGTGGAATGATCGCGCGCGGAGCCGAGCTGAGTGGGAAGCCTTTTCGCATGCACGGGCGTAATGCAAGCGCTGATGCACGTGCATGCCAATCGGCGATGCGGAAAGAGCAATCGTGGCGAAGCGCCACCCAAATGATATTATTCTTTACAAGTACAACCTGCGGCCAATGCGGCTCCCTGAGCGGTATTGACAGAGCGAGGCTGCCGACGGAAGGCGGACAGTGACCTGGAGCGCGGACGGCACAATGGCCGGCCCCGATGACCGCACCCATATCCTGCGGGTGCGCGGAGAACTGGACCTGGCCACAGCCGACAGACTGTGGCGGCTTGGCCGCACAGCCATCGGCCGCAAGGCCCGATGCCTGCTGCTCGATCTGGCCGGCCTGTCCTTCTGCGACGCACGCGGGCTGAGTGCCTTGGTACGGATCGCCAACGCGGCCGACGCGGCCGGGTGCCGTTACGGCCTGATCGCACCCCAGCCGCTCGTCGCGAAGATTCTGCGGATCACCGGCCTGCACAACCGGCTGCAGGTATTCGCGACCAGCGATGAGGCACGCCTGCGCCTGCTGGCCGGGGCGGCAGCGGCAGGCAGCAGTTGAGGCTCCAGGCACCCCCGATCGCTGGTCGGTCCGGCCGCGGCTGAGCCGTCCTCGATGCGCTCTCCTCGGTGCCACCGCATCGTGGACAAGCTGCGGGCATTCGCTAATGTGAATTGTTGGTGCTCTTTTTGCGGTTGTGATCGCCGGCGGGTGGTGGTGCCAGATGACGTCACAGGACCCAGAGGCTGGGGAGGTGCGGCCCGACCCTAGCAGCGAGGCTGATGATCACGGCGGGCTGCCCGGCGCCCCGATGGACGCGTTCTCGGCCTATCCGCCGATAGCCGATTACGGCTTCCTGTCTGACTGCGAGGTCACGGCGCTGATCGCGCCCAGCGGGTCGGTCGAGTGGATGTGCCTGCCGCGGATGGATTCTCCGAGCGTCTTCGGCGCGATCCTGGACCGGGACGCGGGCTGGTTCCGGCTCGCCCCTGAGGACGTGGACGTCCCCGCCGACCGCCGCTACCTGCCAGGCACCATGGTGCTTGAGACGAGCTGGGACTGCGGTGAGGGCTGGCTGGTCGTGCGTGACTGCCTGGTCATGGGCCCATGGCGGCACCGGCGGCCGGGCAGGACGTCACACGTGCGGCCGCCGACCGATTACGATGCCGAGCACATCTTGCTGCGTACCGTGCGCTGCGTACAGGGCTCGGTCCAGCTCACCATCGACTGCGAGCCCGCGTTCGGTTACGGCTGCCAGCGTGGCCGGTGGACCTACACCGACCAGGGCTACCATCAGGCCGTTGTCCAGCCGGAGGGCGGTGACATGGTCCTCACCCTCAGCTCCGATATCCGGCTTGGCCTTGAGGGGCCAAGCGCACGGGCGCGCACCCTGCTCAGGGAGGGCGACACCCGCTTTTGCGCGCTGTCCTGGGGCAGCCGCAAACCGCCCCGCGACTTTCAGGAGGCGCACGACCGGCTGGCCTGGACCGCGCATCACTGGCAGCACTGGCTGGCGCACGGCAACTTCCCTGATCACCGCTGGCGCAGCCACCTTGCCCGCAGCGCGCTGACGCTCAAGGGGCTGGCCTTCGCCCCGACCGGCGCGATCGCCGCGGCGGCGACGACATCGCTGCCGGAAACGCCCAGGGGCGAGCGGAACTGGGACTACCGCTACAGCTGGATCCGGGACGCGACCTTCGCGCTGTGGGGCTTGTTCACCCTGGGCTTCGAGTGGGAGGCCAGCGACTACTTCGCGTTCATCACCGATCTGGTCGAGCGGGACCGAGGCGATCTGCAGATCGTGTACGGCATCGACGGCTCGCGCAACCTGGATGAGCGAGTGCTCGAGCACCTGGACGGCTACCAGGGAGCGCGGCCGGTGCGGATCGGCAATGCGGCGTACGAGCAGCGCCAAAATGACGTCTGGGGGGCCGTGCTTGACTCCCTGTACCTGCACACGAAGTCCAGGGACCGGCTTGACGAGCGGGTCTGGGAGATGGTGCGCCAGCAGGTGGGGCACGCGCTGGCGCACTGGCACGAGCCGGACCGCGGCATCTGGGAGATCCGCGGCGAGCCGAAGCACTTCACCTCGTCCAAGCTGATGTGCTGGGTGGCCGCCGACCGCGGTGCCCGGCTGGCACGCGTCCGCGAGGACACGGACCTGGCCAGGCAATGGCAGAAGGCCGCCGATGAGATCCATGCCGACATCTGCGCGCACGCGCTTGATCACCGCGATGTGTTCTGCCAGCACTACGAGACCACGGCGCTGGACGCCTCTTTGCTGCTGATGCCGCTGCTGAGGTTTCTGCCGGCCGGCGATCCGCGGATCCGGGCGACCGTGCTGGCGATCGCCGACGAGCTGACCAGGGACGGGCTGGTACAGCGTTACCGGGTCGACGAGACAGATGACGGCCTGACTGGCGAGGAAGGCACGTTCACGATCTGCTCGTTCTGGCTGGTATCGGCGCTCAGCGAGATCGGCGAGCACCGGCGGGCCAGGGACCTGTGCGAGAAGTTGCTGTCCTACGCAAGCCCGCTGCTGCTGTTCGCCGAAGAGATCGACCCGCGCTCCGGCCGTCACCTTGGCAACTTCCCCCAGGCCTTCACTCACCTGGCGCTGATCAACGCCGTGATGCACGTGATCAGGCACGAGCAGCAGGCCGCGCGGCAGGCGCTCACCGGCCGGTAGTCAAGCGTGCGCCGCGCGCACATCAGCGACAGGATCTGGATCTGCGGGGCAGTCGGCCGCAAGCTCGGCACGGACGGCTGACGCCGGGATCAGCCAGAACCGCCAGGCAGGCTGTGCAGGTCGGCAACGATGGTATCGCGCCGGAATTGCTCGATCCGCTCGTCGAACTCGCGTGCCTGCGCCGAGCCCTGGTAGATCGGCTGGGCAAGCTCGGTGCGAACACGGGTGACTCTGCTGGTGAAAGCAGCAATTCGCTGGCCGCGCGGAAGAGCGAGCACCGGTTCAAGGACTGTCATGGCTGCGTCGAGCGCGCCGCCGCGGAGTCGGATCGCGGCCCGGTCGATATCGGCGAGCGCTTTGCCGCCATACCCGTGCTGCTCTCCGGGACGGGGGCCAGCAGCATACAGGCCCGCTGCCTCATCTAGTTCGCGAGCGGACTCATCGAGCGCATCACCGAGTTCGGCGAGGGCGGAGCCAGCGAGGTAGTGCTGGGTTGCCAGCGACAAGCCGAATTCGCCGCCCAGTTCAACTATCTCGTCATTGGGCTCGCGTTCCCGTGCTTCGGCCGCAGCGGTGATGGCGCGGCGGGCGCCGTCCCGGTCACCAAGACGGGCGGCTGCCCGAGCGAAGTTGACGTGCAGGTGCGCGGCGGTCGGTCCATCAGCCTGGTAGTTCAGGCCGCTCCCTGCCAGGTCGAGCGCCTGCCGTGGCTGCTCGTGCCAGAAGCAGATACTGGCGAGCTGCAACCGCAGAT
>WNFX01005075.1_pt1 | contig 13418 bp, 9 predicted proteins | sample 5400111 | NCBI WGS metagenome assembly WNFX01 (sample SAMN13153363, study PRJNA577476) | soil metagenome | isolation source: 40 cm soil or saprolite under grassland replicate 1 | place: USA:California | collected 2016-06-15
GCCCACTCACGCCCTGGAGAGATACCAGTACATCTTCCTCGTAATCTGGAACAACGACGAGTCCCGGGGCACATAGGAACGAAAGATGTGTTCCGAGCGGGCCATGATCAGATGACGAAAATAATTAATGGTACCCATCCGGCGCCTGTATTCGGAAAAATATTCATCCAGCTCCTGTTTGGACCTCACACCACCGTTATCCGCATACTTGGCCACGTAGGGCGTAAAGTCAGGATACAAGCGGCTCTTCGGCCATTTTCCATGAAGAATAGTCTTCATGAAGTTTCCTATCATCAGGTCGTCAAATACCTTGTAATCGATCGCAGTCATGAGAGAATGGCGCGGCGCTTCGAACGTGACGCCGCGATTAAACCTTCTCCTTTTGAATTCAATGAAGTTGTCTTTCCCACCCACCCTGACATTGATAAAATCCAGACATCGTTCGAGGTGGGAGATCGAATGGAAATACTTTGTGACTTTGGTCACGTCATCTTGTTCAAGCTGTTCAGTCCAAGTGTCGCCGAAATATTGCGGGTCAAACTGGTCGGATGGCGTTTCAGCAGGGCCAATTTCGGAATACTGATCGTCATCACAACGATAGCGAACAAAGGCGGGAAGAAGTTCCGATGTATCTGAATGAAATCCGATCGCATAATCTGTCAGTGTCGCAGTGTATTGATTAACCCATACACTATCCGTTCTCTGATACTTATGAAGTGAGCTAAAAGGAACTACAAAGGACGTGCCGAAGGTCTTTGTCGGTGAATATCGATCAGCAGAATGGCATCCTGATTATAATCCGCAATGCACAGCACCTTAATGCGAGGTGAGAGGCTCACCCATTCCTTATCGGGTAGGATGCTGACCTTGAATCCATTATTCTTCAGCTCCGTCGCAATACGACCGCCGTAATGATCGGGCAACAGAATTTGATGGTCTCTGAAGAGGCTGACGGATTCCGGATTCAAGTGGTCGGGATGCCCATGAGAAAACCAGATGAATCGACTAGTCTTAATAGCAGTCATTTGTTCTTCAGGAATGACGTGCGAACGCGTCCAGCTTCCGAAGTATGCGCTTCCCTCTATCCAGGGATCTGTGACCAAGATCGGTCCTCGGTCATAACAAATGACGGTCGCGTTGCCAATTGTATCGAAGCCGATATCCATCCTTGGATTAGTCTACCCCGCTAGGCATTACTTACGTATTATATCGCCTCTACCGGAACGCTTTTACCGGTCGGACACTGTTAGGGGGATCAGTCATCAACGCATCCAGTGTCTCCTCCGTGTTGGCAACCAGGTTGCTGACCGATAACCGATCGACGATTCCTTGTCGAATCTGAGCCGGCCCGTACGCTTTCTGGTCCAGCGACCTTTCAATGGCGTTCTTCAGGGCTACCGGGTCTTTGGGAGGAACTACCTCACCGGTATTCCCCACCACCCATGCCGAATCACCAACGTTCGTTACGACGCAGGGCACTCCGCAAGCCATCGCCTCACCAATGACATTAGAAAGCCCCTCGCTATAAGAACTGCTCACGGCAATATCCAGGGCATTATAGACGGCTGACATGTCTTCTCGAGCTTCGTTCCAGATCAGACATCCTCTTAACCCCAGTTCTTCGGCCAACACACCAAGGGTTTGACGATATTCTGGAGAGCCATCTCCGACACAAACGAATCGTATGTCCTTCCGTTTCTTTGCCAGCAAGGCGGCGGCTCTCAGGAAGTTGGGGTGATCCTTTATTGGGCTTAGCCTCCCCACCAGACCAACGACGTGATCCTGTTCCGTCACGCCCCATTCACATCGGATCCGGCAGCGTGGTTTGGGATCACGGTCGAATCGTTCTGTATCCACACCATTGGGGATCACCACCATTTTCTCACCCGGATAGCCCTGTGCCAGATAGTCAGCACGCCCGACTTGAGAATTTGCAATGATGACATCTGGTAATCCTGATAGCCAACAATTCAGCCTAATAATCAGGCGATCAAGCCAAGTCTCACGTTTGAGGTCTCGCGCCGATGATCGAACCCCCCAGGCGATCTTAATATCGGGGAATAAGGGCTTCAGGACTACCGTCAAGAGGTTCGGATCCCAGAGGTATCCATGCAGGACATCCGGGCGTTCCTCCCGCACGGCCTGGATCAGTCGGAAAAGGAAGCCACAGATATCCCAACGGCCCGACTTGTTCAATGGTCGGATCCGGACTTTAGTGTCGTATAATTCCTTCTCCAATGGCCCTCCGGAATAAAAGACTGCGATCACGACATCATGTCCACGTTCGCTAAGGCCTTTCGCAAGGAGAGTCAGTTGCCGCTCAGCCCCGCCATAAGTAAGTGCGCGAACAAGGAAAAAGATTTTCATTCCTCTTCCTATTTTCTCTTCGCGAACACGAATTCGTTACACCCACGGCCGCCGCAGGTCTTGAGCGTCACCAGGCTGAACCCCCTAAGCCGGTAGAACTCAAATACCTCTTCCGGCTTGGCGACCTCAAACGGATATCCGCCGATCCAGTCTATCCAGTCATACAACTTGTGCATGCCACGAGAATCCTTGCCATGGATCCATGGTTTCAACGGGTTGTGGCCTTTCAGGAGATCCATGATCCCGTACTGCGCCTCGTAAAACAGGATAATCGGGACAAAGATGAAGGGCCTCAGGATGCGGGGCGATTTGTTGAATAGTCTTTTAATCATTCGCCATCGTCGACTGGCACCCTCCTGATCGTTGTAGATGGCAAGAAATAACTCCCCTCCTTGTTTCACAAGTGGGGCCACCTGCTCAAAAGCTCGCCACATCGCTCCCGTGTGGTGGAGAACACCCCAGGAGTAGACAACATCGAATTGGCCCAGGGACCGTATATACTGCTCATCCAAAGCGGAGCCTTCTTCTATGGTCCAACCTTTATCATCGGCGCAGTACCGGCGCTTGAGTTCAAGCGTGCAGGCGACTGATCGCTTATCATAATCAAAGGAATGCACGCGAGCGCCCAACCGCCGTGCGGCGAGGCTGAAAAGGCCGCTGCCAGAGCCGATGTCTAAGAATGTCCGGTCACGTAGTGTCGAGACCTTCAGCATCTGCTTTAGCGATTCTTCAGCTTTCTGAATGCGAAGATCGTTGAGAACTTCCAGAAACCGGGTCCAGTTCGCTCCGAACTCAAATCGCCTATCTTCGACCTGATAAATAGCCCGTTCACTCATGTGTTCGCGCACCCTGGGTGTATTGGTTAACAAATCGTCCCACGGATCATGATTCTCTAGTGCAGGTCTTGAGAGTCACGAGGCTGAAGCTGACCTGAGTTGCGTATTGCCTCGTACCCTGTGATGCACCTGTTGCACCGCCGTATCCCACATGCCCATTACTCTCTCGACACCGAATCGCTCTGTCACTTCCAACGCCAACGCTCCGAGACGTTCGCGTTCTCCCTGATCCTCCATTAAACGATCCATTTCGGTGGCCAGGGCATTTTCATTATTGGACGGAACCACGACGCCGTTAACTCCGTGACAGATAACTTCCCGGACACTGCTGGCACAGTCCGTCGCAATCACCGCCAGCCCGCACGCCATTGCTTCCAAGAGTGCGTTTGAAGACCCCTCGTAATACGATGACATGACAAATAAATCTACTCCCTGAAGGATTTGACCAGGATTTCGCACACATCCGGGCAAGCTGACTCGATCCTTGAGACCCAACTTCCCGACGAGTGTCTCCAGTGGTCCGCGTTCTTCGCCTTCGCCAAGGATGAGAAGGGACCACGCGGAGTGTTTGTTAGCGCATTTAGCAAATGCGCGTAGCAGGAGATCGTAACCTTTTACACGCGTTAAGTGCCCCATAGCCACCACGCACCGGCTCGTGTCTCGGGATGCAACAGAACGATTTGAGACAGCCAAAGGCCTCTCCACGGGGTTAGGGATCACGTAAACCGCCCTGTCTCTCACAAAGCGACAGGCCCAAGCTCGCAGATCATCCGACTGCATTACCAGGGCTTGCGCTCGCCGGTACAACAAATACCTTAACCCATTCCACGCGAAGCCGATAGCATGCCGGCCGGGGGTACTGCGTTCTGAGACAATCACGGGTACACGTAGACCGATACTGGCTAGAAGCGTCAGGACATTGGTTACATCAATGAAACTAATCACCACATCGGGGCGGTTTGCGCGGATCTCGCTTCGCAAACGTTTCAGCCTCTTCGCGTTGTGCCAAACGGCGGCGGCAAGATTTTGTGAGCTGCCCCCAAGGTTCAGTCCGATGCGTTTCACTTGTGAAGGGACTACATAATAATCATCCTCCTGGGAACCGATAGTGACGAGCGTCACGTCGTGGCGGTGTGTTGCCCAATAATTCGCCATGACCGTGATGACCCGTTCGGCTCCGCCTATGGCAATCCTGGAGATAATCAGCGTTATGCGCATCGCGTTTCAGCAATAGACATAAGCATTGAGAGACGTGTCGATTCAGCACCCTGCATTAAGGCCCTTTCCGTGACTGAAATCATGTTATTTGCGTTTTAAGACCGCCCACCGACACACTTTTTAATAAGCGCAAAGACACAAACAGCAGATAGCAGCATGATACGAGGTACATCAGACTCATTGACAGCGCAATGCCTGCTATTCCCAACCATTTCATCAAGAGGTAACTAGAAACGACGTTGAAAAAAAGGTTAATGCCAGCACCCCACATCAAAATTCCGTTAGCCTTAAGAGCCGACATTAGCCTTACGATGAGCATCCCCAATACAAATATCGGGACCTGCAATAAATATAGTACCTGCACCCATGCGACGAGTTTTGTATCCGCGTCTGTGAAAGCTCCCCGCTGGAAAAGTAGGCGTACCAATGGCTCGGAGAAATAGATAAGGACAAGGGTCATCGGCAGAGTAATCAGTACGATGAGTCGCGCATAGGTAAGGAGCGTATGACGAACATTGTCCCAGTCGCTGCGGGCGACCATTCGCGAGAAATGAGGCAAGACTGCAGTGCTGACTGCGACTGATCCAACACCCAAAATAAGCGTCGTTATCTTGCTTCCATACGCTAATGCCGAGACGCTACCAGATCCCAACATTGCTGCCATGGACTGCGCCACTAAGCTTGTGCTACCCATCAAAAATGCCCCAGCGACCATTGGAGTGTACTGGCCCCAGACCTGCTTGACCGCAGGAGTTGTACCGTGCCAGCGAGGGATGACTGAAATCCCCTGTCGTCCCAGCCACCATCCTAACAATCCTGCTTCCAGCAGCGATCCCGTGACAGTCCCGACCGCGAGGGCGTAAATCCCCCAATCTTTTGCCAACACGATCAGCATAAGCACCGTGATAAATGCAGTAACCATCGGACCGGCGGCCGCTAACGCAAAGCGATCGTGTGCGTTTAAAATGGCGCTCCATGTGACGGCCAAACCGCTGAGGGCTATGCAAGGAAGCAACACGTAATAGAGCGATGTGGTGAGCGCTAACTTTTCCGCGCTGAACCCTGAGGCCAAAACGGGAAGAATGTAAGAAGCGACGAGGGCCGAGACGACCGAGACGGCAACGAGTAACCCGGCGCTGGATAGCATAATACTGGAAGATAGGCGTTGTGCTGCCTCCTGTCCCTCGTGTTCTCGAACCTGAATATAGGTTGGGATAAGGGCTGCATTTAATGATCCCGCGACCAAACTAATGGCAAATCCCGGGAGAAGAAATGCTATGAGGAAGGCATCTAGGGCATCACTTGTGCCGAACTGATACGCAACAACTAGCTCTTTGGCGGCAGCGGTGAACTTCACCAGCAGGGTGAATCCGCCGACTGTCACCATCGCAGCGAAGATCCGAGTGTTGACTGAACGTTCCCGCCATGTATTCCACCGTTGCTGTCCAACCTGCAGGGTATTGATCATAGTGTGAGGCAACCAGTTTGTGGAGTCACACCGATGGCAAGTATCAGAAGGTAAATGAGCCGTGCTGATCGCCGGATGAGAGGGAAAAGTCGGTTGATTGGTGATGATCTCAGTGACATAGTCAGTTCTTGTAATATCTGGCATAGGATGGGAAATCATCCATGCGAGCCTTTTGTAAAACGATTCCCAGAAGAGTTCCCCCCGCAGCTGTTAGTCGTTGGATAGCCGACCGACACGCCTCTCGGGTGGTCTCGCCCGCACTCACGACCAAGAGCACGCCATCCACCTGCGGCGCCAGGATCGCTGGATCGGCAAACGCTAATGTCGGCGGCGCATCCACTATTATGTGGAACCCTTCTTCGCGAAACGACTTCAGCAACATCGTCATGTGTTTGGAGTGGAGCAATTCGGATGGATTGCGAGGGCATTGACCTCCGGATACCACCGACAGATTGGGGATCTCGGTCTGATGAACAATCTCCCGGACTTCCGCACCAGCCGCCAGGAAATCTGCGAGGCCCTTAGGTTTCCCATTGCCGGTTCGAATTGCATAGATGGGATGAGGATCGGGTTGCCGAAGATCGGCATTAATCAGAATGACCCGGGTATCCTCTAATTGAGCCATGGCCTTTGCGAGATTCACCGCAAGGGTCGTTTTCCCTTCACTCCCACCCGGGCTTGTTATCAGAACACACGACGGCAGCTGATCTGGGCTAGAAAGCAGCAAGCTGGTTCGGATAGTGCGAAAACTTTCAGCAACGGGGCCGATGGAATTTGCCGGAAGCATGAATGCCCCTTTCGCAGTATCGCTTTTAGTCAGCAGAGGCACCATGCCGAGCAACGAAAGACTAGGAAGATACCGTTCCACATCATCAGGCCCCTTGAAACTTCGATCGCGAGATTCTCGGATAAACGCCAGGCCAATCCCCATCATGAGCCCCATCAGGAAACCCAGCATGGTGTTTAAACTCTTTCTGGGCTTCACCGGGATCGACGTTGGCACTGCGGGATCCGCCAGATAGACATTATTGGTTCTCATTCCAGATGAGAGATCGGCTTCTTTCGACACTTTCAGGAACATATCATACAAATGCTGACTGCTTTGTGCTTCCCGTTCCAACATGCCATGCTCAATCTGATACTGCTCAAGCTGGATTTTCTCCTGACCGTGGCGGCTAACGGAATTCTTAATAGCGCGTTCACGCGCCAGCGACACATCATACTCACCTTTGATTGAGTCGCGAATTTTATGAACCTCCTGTTGGATCCGACCGCGCAGAGCTTCTAACTCTGCCTTCGCACGGGCCAACTTGGGATGAAGGGGACCATACTTGTCCGACAGCTCAGCTACCTCCCCTGAAGCCTTGATCTCCTGGTTCCGTAGAGTCTGAATCAGCGGTGAACTGAGCACTTCAGTCGAGGCATCCAATTTGGACAAGTCGATCGCTCCCTTTTCAGTCCGGCCGCGAAGAACTGATTCTATCTGCTGGTACCGTGATTCGGCCTCGGTTTTTTTCATTTCCGCTTTGAGAAGTTCTGAATTCACTTCGACGAATTTATGAGCGGCCATTGCTTTCTGCTCCGGTCCTTCGAGAAGCCCATGTTTCGCGCGGAAGAGATACAGCGCCTGCTGAGAGGTTGCAACTTTCTTGCGTAATTCCTCCAGATGGGCGGTAAACCACTGCGCGGCCTTCTCTTTTGAATTAGAGGTTAACTCCTGGGTACGATCGATGTAGACAAAAGCCAATGTGTTGGCGGCCTCCGCAGCGAATTTCGGATCTTTAGAATTCACCGTGATGTGAGCTAGTCTCGCTCCTCGGATCGGCATAATATCGATATGGTCGCTGAAATTCTTTAACAGGCGATCTTCCTTCTCTTCAGAAGTATGGGCCGCGTTTTCCTTCGGCTTCAAGAATTCGTGGATGGCTTCTGGCAGAATGGCAAGAACTGTCTCCTTTATGGCAGACGGGTGAGGTTGGTATTCTGATCGCTCCGAAAGATGGAGAAGCTGTGCTGCCTTCTGAAGAACGTGATGACTTTTCATCAATTCAAAATGGGTCTGGAAGTATTCTGGAGCGGTGTCCGCAGGACGGTACCTATCTCTTTCCAGGGCGCCAGGAGCTTCCTGCTCAATGACGACTGTCGCTTTTGCACCATAGACCGGCGTCTGCATGTATGACCACACCGCTGCAATCATGGCGGACCCCACCGTCAAAATGACAATCAGCCACACATGCCGTCGGCAGATATCGACGTATTCGGCAAGGGTGTTTTCAGACCTATCGGCTTGGACTGGCTGCATTGCAATAAGGCTCGGTTTCTGGTTCATGTTCGCTCCAATGTTGGGATGGGACCAACTCCTAATTGGCGTTCAGGGAAATGGCCCATGAAAATTTATCTACCTGCCTGAAGAGTGAGGAGCAGCCTCGTGGCCGTCAGTTTTCGAATACCTGGTCTGGACAGTGAGAGAGCAGTGGCCTTCTAGAACAATACCTGCGCAGATATCATGACTGTATTTGCATTGTATCTAAACTGATCTTGAGTAGAAGTTCTGTCCTCAAACATGTATTGGACAGCCACCCCCACCCATTTGACGGCTCGATAGTTCAATCCAACAGCAACATTCTTTAAGGTGTCGGTCCTGTTCGTTCCGCCTGTTCCGGAAGAACTCGTAAATTTATCTTCCTCTATACCTAAGTTGAGGGTTAACGCCGTGCGGTTGGTCAACTCTTGGCGGGCAGAGAGATTCGCCCCGGTTGCAACAAAAAACAGGGAGCCTACGAAAGGAGTCTGTTGGAAGGTGCGGTACGGCTGTAGATTTATTGTCAGTAAGGACGTCGCCTTCCAATTCAGATTTCCCATTACGAAGAGATTCGAATAGGAATCCTTCTCCCTCTGAAACTGACTTAGCACCGGACCGGGCTGATTGGTCTGCGCGTGAGTAAATTTCAGGTGCTGGTATCCGACCAGAATCTGTGCAGAAGTCAGCTCCGTCACGTTCCACGTTGCTCCCCCGCTGATCAAGTAAATGGCACTATCGAGATTCTTGTTTTGGTCATAAATCTCTTGGTCCACACCGACGTTGACAAGCGCCGACGTTTTGCCTGTGAGATCGGCAAAGAATGTCATCCCGGCATAGTTACTCAACCGGTCTCGGAAAATGCCCTGGCTATTATTGAAGAAGTTCCAGCGAGTCGTTTGCAGGTTCATCCTGAGGCCGGCCTGCGCCCCACGGTATTCAGCCTGTCCAATAAAGCTATTGGTCGTCCATTTATTCACGTCGAGAGCCTGGGTGTCCACCGCGGATCCTCGTGGATCGTGCCCGAGTTTATGCTCTCCTTCCAGGTCAAGTTTGAGGCCGCCTGGAAAATCGAACCTGAATCGTCCGGACGCGGTTTGATCCTGGACATCGTTCGATGGAGTGCGCTGGTAGTACTGAATATTCGTACGGTAATCGACGATGAAGTCATGCCTCCCAGCAAAAGGCAAGCGAGCCTGTATGCCCGGCCCAAGGGTGGTAAAAAAATCACTTCTTTTGTTTGTGTTGGTTCTCAGCACATTATCTGTGTACATTTCGGCCACTCCCATGAACGGGTGCAGCCGGACCGGCCCCACCAAAAGCCCGTCCTCTGGAATGATTTGAGAGAAACTTCCGGGGTAGAGGGGGTAATAACCTGTGAGGGGCCAATCCGGGGTCAAGTAAAGGGCACCCACCAGAGCTGGACTGGCGAATTGCGACAACAAAGTCCACCCCGCTCCCCCCGATAGGGACAATTGGCTTTGAGGCACCACGCTTGGTGCGACTTGGGCCCAGCCTTCGCCTGCGGTGGTCAGTAACAGGGAAAAAATAATGAGACATAACACCCGGCAAGGATAAGATTTTATATTTTTCGACATCATTGGATAGGTGAAGCACGTAAGCTGTGCGGGCGAATGATACGTGTACGGCGTGCAGAGAGCAAGAGAATTTATAAAGTTTTGGAGCCACCTTCACTGGCATTTCAGCAAGTTGGCTGTACCACCCACGCTCGTGTTGTCGTTTTCCCATCGATATGACCGTCATGAATCACATCACTTGACTTGGAATGCCGAAGTCACCAGTGACCCCTTGATCATTACCGGAGAGTCAATCGGCGAAATATCATTGATGTCTATTTTTACGGTGGCACCCTGCTGAATCAGTTGAACCGCGATCAGGACATAATGGTGGCGCTCCTTACGGATCAGGCGACCTCTGACACCCGCCAATGGACCTCTGATTATTTCAACCGCTGTCCCTTCCGACAGAGACGTATAAGGCTCGTAGGCCAAGCCACTTTGGGTTAGTCGTTTCACTGCGTCGATCTCTTCGTACGGGATTGGTTCTGGATCCGGACCCCCGCTCACGATCTGAAGAACTCCTGGCGCATTCAGAACACTTAAGCGCTCTTGAGCTGAAAATCGCGCAAAGCAATATCCGGGGAAGAGAGGCACCTCAATTAGCTTTTTCCGATCCGTCCACTGACTGACCCGAACGAGCGTGGGCAGAAGATGTTCCAACCCTTGCTGGGTCAGGCGATTACAAACTATTTTTTCATGCCTGAAGCGCGTTCGAAGGGCAAACCAATGCTGCTCGTATAGCTTCTCCATGAATTCCGTCCCCATCTGTTGTCCCTTGGTTGAAAAGTCTCGTCTGTCGACCGTCAAAGAAGTCCCCGTCGTCTCGGCACATGCGCCTACTTATCTTTACCCTGGTAAATATATCCCCGAAGCTTAAAATGCAGCTTCGCCCATTGAGTCCCATAAGGGCTTGAAGTTATAGCCCAGATGCAAAATTCCTGCATCGTAGAGATGTGCCTCCTCCTGGGACAACTGTCCCCCACCATCGGGGTGGATGGGGAGGATCAAACCCCTCAATAGAGCTACTTACTGCGCAGTATTGTGCCTGTACGGCCGGTCTAATCTGGCTTTATGGCACATTTGTGCCCCATCACGGCCTTAAACTATCAACCCTAGAAATATCTACCCCGGTTTAAGGAGGATCACGAGGAGAGGTTCATCACGTAAGAATAAACGCTAGAAATCCAGTGTTGGTGTCCCCAACAGGATTTGAACCCGTGTTGCAGCCTGAAAGGAGCTTAAGGATCGAGTAAATCTAAAATCAGTTTAACGGGCGGTCCTCCCAATTTTCTAGAGGTGATAAAAAGTTACATGCATGGCCTGGGCGCATTTTCATTCCAGTCATGTCGGCTTCGTTCGATTATTCCATCCGTTCTATCACGCTAGTGTCACGCTCGCGTCTGAGAACAGCTGCGATCACCGAAACAGTCTATTCCTCAATCCGACTTGAACCGAGGTGGCCGTTCAGTCTGGGCCAATCATCTTCTGCGAGTCATGACCGGTCGTGATTTGTGTCGCTTCGAAACAGCTCCCTCTCTTGCACTTTGGATTTCTGTAATCTACTCAGTAATCTCTACAACAGCCATCGTACTACTCGCCGCGCCGCGGTCGTCTCGTACAGTTACACTGACTTCGAACCTCCCCGTGGTTTCAAAAACATAGACGACATTTTCGCCCAGCTCGATCTGGCCGTTCCCGAAATGCCAACGATACTGAACAATCCGACCGTCCGCGTCGAAGGATTCTTCCGCGCTAAATTGAAGCGAGGTGTGTGGGCGGGCACTGAGCGGGACGCGGATTTTGGCGATTGGGAACACGTCACCGCCCAGTCGCGCCAAAACATTACGGGTAATCTGTTGTGCCGCGTCGTTGAGTCTGGAAGCACGAAGCCCTGGTACATTGAAATCGTCCAGAGCCCAACTCCACTGGATCGAGCCGATGGCGAACACCTCCACCCCTTGAGCGGTGGAATAGCTGGTCATATTCGCCACATGCTGCGTTCCTCCAAGAATAAAAGGAGATTCGGCGAGGATTTCAGTCCCGGCTGGGGCAGAACCAAACATACGATCTGCTTCGTAGCCAAGCAGCCCAGGCAAGTGGGTACCCGCGCGAAGCCCCGTTCCTGACATACTCCAGTGGATCGGGTTGGTGATGACAATGTCCGCATCCACGGGATCGCCTTCAAACATCACGCCAATCAAGGACTCCTCGGGCCGACTAACCGGGGGCTCACGCCAACGCGTTGTCACGAGATGATTGTTCCGAGGGTCGTCATCGAGCGCATACGGATCCGCTGTAAAGGCGTCGTCTTTGTAGGACACGATGGTCCGATTCCGTCCTTTGGTGATCGGACTGGGTTCCAGTCGGATCTGCCAATAGCACACGTTCGCTGAGAAGAAGGCTAAACCGACCCCTTGCGCGCGGGCCTGCTCCACATTGGCCCGCATCTCCCATGTCCAGTACTCATCGTGGCCGACAGATAGCCAGGCCTTGTGGCCTTTGAAGAGCTGGCGATTAGCGTGTGTATCGATGTTGGTGCTGTAGGTGACATCGTACGCTTCCCGCTCCAGCCAACGAACCATGTTGTATTCCCATGCAGTGAAATCACCGGCTCCAAGGCCGTGCGCAGCAACAGGATTGGGACTTTGAGCGTACGGTCGATTGAAGGAGACTTTCCTGGCCGGCTTCTCGTTGCTATTAAGCGCATAAAGGGACTTCCCACCCCAACGGTTATACGCTTGGTAGGTCGTCACACTCGACTGGAACAGGTAATCCGATCGGCGGTCGTCCTCGCGCACAACGAAAATGATATAACTCTGCGCACCGCTCGACAGAGCGGTGAGCTTCACAAGGTAAATTCCACTGATCCAATTTGTTGCATCCTGTGGATCCGATATCTTTAGCACATAGGGATTTTTCCAGTTGCACTCAATCAGGCCCGTCTTCGGATCCGTGACCGGCTTTGGCTGTCGGATGCCTTTGCGGAAAATGCCGCCACTGATCAGCCTGCCTCCCACCCCTTCATACCAGCCCATGCGATACACATCCATTCGGTATGACGGATCCTGCGTGTTGACGAACAGCCGAATCTTTGCGCCTCGAATCACACTGGTGAGCGAAGCGTACCCCTCAATCTCTCCATTCGTCGCGAGCTTCCCGAGTTGCCACTCGGAAGTGCCCAGGCGTCGATTCTCCAATTCGACAAGATTAGCGTGAGCCGATAACGGTATAAGCAGCCAGAGAACGAAGAAGCCAAGACAAATACGGCTCATGATTAATAACACTAGCGCTTGAACCTGGGACTTCGGGGGGCATCCGAGCCCTCGACGCCCGCTACGATCACTGACAGGAGGCTTCGGAGCCGGCACGCTGGTGTCACGCTCAGAATCGCGAGTCGCGTAAGTGTTGGTGTCCCCAACGGGATTTGAACCCGTGTTGCAGCCTTGAAAGGGCCGCGTCCTAGGCCAGGCTAGACGATGGGGACACGCTGGTAAGTGTCGGAGAGGTTCTATTGTAACGCGTCCGTACGGAAAGTGAAAGGTGTGATTGCCAGCCTGACGGCCGTGAAGGATCTAGATTCTTCACTACGTTCAGAATGACAGGGCGTGCCAGTAGTAGCCTCTCTGCATCCAGCGTCGGTTGGAAATTTG
>WNFX01004651.1_pt1 | contig 13417 bp, 15 predicted proteins | sample 5400111 | NCBI WGS metagenome assembly WNFX01 (sample SAMN13153363, study PRJNA577476) | soil metagenome | isolation source: 40 cm soil or saprolite under grassland replicate 1 | place: USA:California | collected 2016-06-15
GGATTTATTGGCATCAACGGGTTGCGCGATCTCGAGCTGAGGTGCTTCCCCGCGTTCAATGAGATCGAGAACGAGCGCGGTGGTCCCGATTTTCATCGCTGTGGCCCATTCGCTCATGTTGGAGTCCCCAAGGATGACGTGAAACCGGCGATACCGACTCGCGTCCACATGGGGCTCGTCACGCGTGTTTATCAAGGGTCGCCGGTTCATCGTGTCGATGCTCACGACCACACTGAAAAAATCGGCTCGCTGCGAGATTTGATAAATGCCAGGCTCGCTCTGCCCGCTCTCCGCCTCCACACCCATTTTGCCGGCGCCGGCGAAAATCTGTCGAGTAACGAGAAACGGCAGAATACCGGCGACGATTTGGTCCCACGCAATCTCGCGACTCATCAGGTAATTGTCGTGACAACCATAACTATGTCCGGAGAAGTCGGTGTTGTTCTTGTAGAGGCGAACTTCGTAACCGGATGGCAACTTCTGATTTCGGCGCCGTGCGCATTCCGCGAGAATGCGCTCGCCGGCTTTGTCTTGAGCTACGATCTGGCGGAGGGTTGTGCACTCCGGCGTGGAATATTCCGGGTGCGCGTGATCGTTGTAGAATCGGGCGCCGTTTGAAAGGACAAGGTCGCTTTTTATTTCTTCAAAACTGAGTGGACGGCGTTTATCGATCTCGTAGTAGGCCGATTCGTCGGTGTCCTGAAGCAATTCGCGCGCGCGAAACCCACGCGCGTCCAGATGTGGATCTTCCAGATCGTAGTCCCATTTCATCAACGCCCCCTGCTCGGTGTAACGCCGCACCAGCTCGATCGATTCGGCCACCACGTCGACGGTGTCCGCACCGCTAAGAGTAATGCCGTACTCCGTCTCCAGCCCAAAGACGCGTTTCATCGAATCCTGCTATTCCCAGGTTCTCCAGCGACAGCACGAACGGAGGTCAACTTAAACAGGCGCGGTGCGGCGGCCATTTCCTCCCAGGCATCAGATTACGCCAACGGTTGGGTGTGCGCGCGCATCGGAAACCGGTTTAACGGGCGAAATTTTAACGACGTTTTCCGGATCATAGTCGATCAGCTTAAGCCAGTCCTCGGTGATATCGGTCGTCGGGAAAATATCGTTCTCCATGTACTCGGCATTGAATGCGAGTTGCAAATCCGTTTCCCGAATCCCTTCCTCCTGTTGAGTGGCAATAGCCCTTTTAATCGCCATCGCTTTCGCGCGCTCGACGATCGACGCAACGATCGCGCCACTGATGAGATCGCTGCGATAAAGCGTCTCCTTGCGTCCACTGCGGAGCGTTACCTCCAGAAATTTGTTTTCGTCGCGGCGCGCAAACTGCCAGTCCACAAAGCGCTCGATTAGCCGCTCAATGGACGCTCCCAATCCATCGGCTTCTTTCGCAAGCACACCGTCGTAAGGGAGGCTATCGGTGAGATAAATCCGATAGATTTCGCGCGCCCCCTGCTTGCCTGGCCGATTGACCTTGATCTTTCGATCGATCCGGCCCGGGCGCAGAATTGCCGGGTCAATCAGATCTGCGCGATTGGAAGCAAGGATAATCACAACGTCGTTGAGCGAATCAATACCGTCCATCTCCGAGCAGAACATCGGCACCAGTGTCGAAAGAATATTCGAGTGGCGCGACGCGCGGCGCGTTCCGAGAATCGATTCGGCCTCGTCGATAAATAGAAACGGCATGTAGCCTTCGCTTTTCTTCTCGCGCGCGGTGGCAAAAATCTCGCGCACCATTCGCTCCGATTCGCCCACCCACATGTTCAGAATCTCGGGACCTTTGACGTGCATGAAGTATTCGCGCATTTCGGTTCCGGTTGTTTCCCGAAGTTGCTTCGTCAAATTATAAGCAGTCGCTTTTCCAATCAGCGTTTTCCCGCAGCCGGGGGGACCGTAAAGCAGAAAACCTTTCGGCGTGGCGTGCTGAAATTTTTGGAAAAGATCAGGATGCAACAGCGGCAGCTCGATGGCGTCTTTGATTGCCTGAAGGGCTGCCTCCTGGCCTCCAACCTTTTCCCACGGCAGGTCGGGCACACTGTCGAGATAATATTCGTGCGACTTCGTGCTCGAGAGCATCTCCAACGCCATCCGGTAATTTGAGTCGACACGGACTTCGTCGCCTGACTTCAAGGTAGAATGAGCAAGATCAGCCGAACGCTGTAACACCATCGATTGCAAGCCGTGCTCCGATCCCACGCGCAATCGGTCCTTGCCAATTACTTCGGTAATTTTTGTCACCGGACCAGCTGTCTCAAATCCAAGATCACCGACAATCACGAAGGCTTCATTGACCAGCACGCGCGTTCCTTTTTTCAGTTTCGCCAGCGGAATGCGTGGATCGATGTTGCAGTAGTAATCGGCGCCTCCCACCACGATGTGCGCGGTCTCCTTCGACGTGGCGCCGAGAAAGGTGCCGATCCGGTTTGCTGGCGAAGTAACTTTCTTTATGACTTCCTCGAGCTTCTCGATCATCCTGCGCGCTTCGACCATCGTCTCCTGCTGATCGAAAATCTGCGGCCGCAGTTCCAACAAATCGCGCCGAACTGGATCGCCTGGAGGCAGCGAAGAAATCACTCGATCGAATGAATCAAGGAGAGTGTCCGGAGCCGAGTCCCCAACCCCGTCCTCAAATCCCTCGCTGCGCTTGTCGCTCATTTATGGTTTGGGTCAATCCGCCGAACCAAGCTTCATTATAGCTTCATCAGATGCATTCGCAATGTTCACTCGCGAAACATTTCGGAGTTCGACGCCGCCCTGATACAAAAGTTCAACCAGCACGTCGATCTGTTGTTGCGCAAAACCGAGTTTCTCCACTCGCGCCGACGCTCTTATTTAAAAAAATTGTGAGCGGGAGTAACCGGGCGCGAAGAGTTGCGGCTGAGGATCGGCGCCACTACACTTTTGTTTCCGCGAGGAGCCTTAGCTCAATTGGTTAGAGCGCCGCCCTGTCACGGCGGAGGTTGCGGGTTCGAGCCCCGTAGGCTCCGGACTCAGCGCCGCGTCGAATGACCACTTCCCAGCCTCCACCACGAGCAGAAAGAGAAGCGCGAGCCACATGGATAAGTCGGTGCGTGCTTCATGCAGCATGCTCCAGAAACCGTAGCGCGGCAGGTTCATTAACGAAAACCCCAGAAGCCGTGCCCGAGAAGGACGGGGATTTTGGTCGAAATGATCGCAACGCTGATGTCGATGAGGTGCACAATCGCTACGAGCCGGGTCAGCAATCCGATGATCAGCAGCGTCCCGCAAGGCACTTCGCATACACCAACAAGCGGCCCCATAATTTGCGGCGCGGGAACGCCTATTTTGGCAAAGCGTCCGGCTGAAAGCTCCGCCGGATAAAGAAACTTCTGGATCCCCTCAGACAAGAAAACGCCGCCAGCCAGAAGGCGCACCAAAAAGAGTCGCCGCAGGCGCATTCGTCGAAAGAAGCCGACGCATGATACTTCAGGTCTTCGGTGTAAACTGGGCAAGATCGTAAATGCTGAATCGCTTCTCGATTCCTGCCACTCTATCGACAACTTTCTCGAAGCCGCCTTCGCCGAAGAGTTCGTCTTCTTTCTTCTCGAAATCTTCGCCCAAAGAATCGAATTCATGCGGCGAAACGATTTTGCGGAATGCGGGAAAGAGAACGGTATCCTCGCGCGCTTCGTGCGGATTATACATGCGGATGAATTGCTGCATGGAAGTGATGAGCTGCGCCCGGTCGGAGTCATTCTTCAGTGATTGCAAATTTGCAAAGCGCAGCGTGATGTCCGTAACGCGTCGTCCGGCCTGGTGCTGCGAGCGAAGCACCTTCACCAGATCAACGAGCTGATTGGCCTTCTCGAAGCGCGGGAAAAGAAAATCTTCCTCGAGCTTTTCGTGATAATCTTCAACAAAGCTCCGAATAATTCCCGCGGCCTCAGACAATGCGTCCGGCGGAAAATCCTGTTTGGCATCGAGCCGGCGCAACCCTTCGCCGTAAATCAGAAGCACGCGCTTCAAAACGCCGTGTTCGCGCATCAAATCTTCCGGCGGGCCGACCCCGATTTCTTTTTCTTCGCTTTGCTTCTCATTTTCCGCGCCATGCAGCCGTCCCGCTCCAGCCAAAGCCGCGCTGCTTAAAATGATGCCGCTCCTGAGAAAGACTCTGCGATTAATGATGCGCTCGTGTTGATATCGATCTTTCACGCTTGGTACGCCTCGATCCAAATTGAAGAATCGAGTTCCAATTCGCTAACGAGCATATCACGACAGCAAAAAAAAGCGCATGTCGAGTTCATCGTCGCATGATGTGGATGGACAGGACCCGGCTTTGATGGCGGGCAAGTAGATAATCGACAAAATCGCCGATGATCGAGTTCGGCTTATTTCCCAATTTCGTTACGACCCGGCAAATCAAAGTGCTGCTGCGGCCGTGCCATTCCAGATTGATCGCGCCGTGCGCGGTCTCACTGTGGATTTTAGCCCAGCCGTGCGGACGACCCGGGCGTTGGTGTTCAGTGGGAATTAAGTCGAACTGCCGGAGTTGCGGATCGGTCATGATCTTTTCCCGGAGTGACCCGCGCCCGGTTGTGATGACTTGGATCACCGTTTGCACTCACGCTTAGATTCAGCAGGAAACCGCTCCATTTGCAATGTTTGTTTGGCTGATAGGGCGCGACCGCCGGGCGCGCCGAACGCGCCTAATCCTCGAGCAACGAGCGATACATGACGTGAGCATCGACGTATTCTTTATCTGGGTGGTGAAATGCGCCGGGCAAGGTGCCGACGATTTTGAAGCCGAGTTGCTCCCAAAGACGGATTGCTCGCGCATTCGTAGAGACAACGAAATTGAATTGCATGGCGCGAAATCCGAGTCGACGCGCCTCGGTCAGGCAATGCTCCGCCATTCTGCGTCCTACTCCAGCACCCTCGGCATCTCGTGCGACCATGAAAGCGGCGTTGGCGACGTGAGACCCGGGACCCGATTGATTCGGCCTCAAAATATAAGTGCCGACAACGCCGGCATCGTCTTCTGCGACGTAAGTATGAGTATCGGCTCGGAACCAATGAGCCAAGGCCTCCTCGCGCGGCATTTGCGGGTCAAACGCGTAGGTATCGCCCGCCAAGACGATCTGATGAAAAATATTCCAAATCGCGTCGTGATCCGCGTTAGTTGCTGGACGTATTTGCATGGGCGTGATCGAAACAACGCAAATCGGCTTCCGAATTTCAGCGGCTAACGGAGCGCTAACCACGCAGCAACCGCGGCAACTTTCTGTTCTGCGCGCCAGGGCGCTTGCGTGTCCCGGCCAAAATTCTGTATCATACGCCGTACGTTCTCGTTGGACTGTTTGAGTATCACGATTGCTTCGCGGTACGCATCGCGCTCGATGAGCACGTCCGTGCGAATACGATGTGTCTGCAAAGATTTCTCAAGCACGGAACGAAATAACCGGCCTTCAAAGGCGTGCGCGCGGATGTGCGGATTTGCAACAGATGCCGGATCGATCTTGCTTCCCACCACAAGAGCAGCACGCTTGATCCTGAAATTTTGCTGCCGATAGCCGGTGAGAAGTTTCGCAATCGATTTTTCCGTAATGCGTCGCACCGCATCCACGCGTCGATTTATTTTTTTCGTATCGGTTTCCAGGCGTCCCATCGCCGCGTGATATGGCTGTCGCGTTTCAGGGAACCGCGGATCGGACAAATCGATCCGCTGGACGTCGCAGAGCTGAGGCGAACGAGCGGCGCCATTAAGCAACACAGCAGCCGCCCACCCGGACTTTACTCGAAACCCGAGAGCCGCAGTTTGCGGCTTCATCTCGTTTGGAATGTCACCGGAACCGTCGCTGACCACCCCTGGCTAGGGGCAGATTTCCATTGCCGAAGCGTTTTGATCGCAGCCGAATCAAAGTACGGGTTCCCTGTGGACTTAACAGTTTGAATATTCGTTACGTTTCCATTTGAGTCGAAAGTTAAACGGAAGCGACCCGTTCCCGAAGCCCCAGGCAGAGAAGCGCCAGGCGGAAAAGCTGGCGCAGGTGCGTAGACTAATCGCGGTTTAGGCGTTGGTTTGGGTGTGGCACTCGCTTCGGCTGTCGCCAGCCAGCGGGCATGGGTATCAGCGGCAACGCGAGACGACAACGATTCCAGCGCAGTGGAAGAACGAGCAGCAGTCTTTTCTCCAGCTGATGTGACCACGCCAACTACTGCGCCAGTCTCGTTCACCAGAGGACATCCGACCGAACTCGGAGGAGTCGCTCCGGTCAGTTCCAAATGGTCGGCCTTTTGTGCAGCAATCGTCATTTCCCTAGGGCTTCCCTCGTTGTCGGCCAATCCGCTGCCGACCGCAACAACGCCTGCGCCTACGGGTAGATCGGGGAATTTGTTTAGCTCGAGAAACCGCAGAAGTTTCCGGGGCTTCACCTCAGCCTCCAAAATCGCCAAATCCAATTCTTTTGAAACGGCCAGAATCCCGCTGACGTTGTAGATGGCGCCGTCTCCCGTTTTTGCAACGGCGTTGACTGCGCCTTCGATTGCGCGCGCTGTCGTAACCAATCTGCCGTCTTGGGAAATAAAAAAGCCGCTTTCCGTGCGCAACAAATTTCCTTTTGGATCAAACACGGTGACCCAAATCACAGAAGGGCGGACCGTGGTTTCCAGCTTCGCTAAACCGGACGATGGATTTTCGCCGGCATTTGCTTCCGGCGAAGCAGTCGTGATTGGTGGCGTCGATTGCGACTGCTGCGCCAGTAATGATTGGTCGAGAATCTGACTCGTCGAATTTCGCGCGTGCACGACGGTCACAAAGACGGTCATGCAAACCGCGTATCGAAGCGCAAATCGAATCGGTCTCATCGAGAGCTGTAGAGGTACAGTGTTGAACACGCACGGCAGTTTAATCAAGCCGGCGAAAAATTGGGCTGCGACAGGGGAACGACGGCTTCCGAATATGTTCAGCGCCAAAGGCGCAGCATTTACCGCAAGTCCGCCACAGGACGGATTCGCCGTGGCGAACCTGGGGCAGCGCTCCAGGGAGTCATGTCACCCAAATAGGCCAGCGCTGAAAGCGCGATTCACTTCTGCCGTGACCTCGTTTCGAGCATTAGCACGCTGCATTGATTTCCGCGGGTAATATGTTCCCGGACTGAAAACCATCGCGGGATTGACGGCGCGCCTTCAGCGCTTGATTTATCAAACAACCGCATCCCCGGGGCGATGTCCCAGGCTAACCATGAGACCGCGCCTTTGGCGCTAAGCACATGCAGGCTTCCCACTCGTGTCGTATCGACGGTTGGGAAACCGTCGTTCCTTGAGACACGCACGCCACTGAATCAAACGGCCGCGAAAACTAATTCCGCTTGAAATACTGAATGGCGCGTTCGTGTTTCTTCGCCGCCGCTTTTGTCTTAAATGTGCCGAGATTTCTTCGTCTGCCCGTCTTCGGATTTTTCTTCCGCGAATACAGTCGATACTTTTCCGCTTTAAGCTTCCTGATCATGATTCCATCGAGTATTCGCAGACAAAATGGGCTCCGCGCGTTCAATTGTACGGCAACCGCCTCAGTCGCCGATTTAAGACACGCAGGCGGAGCGGCCGCCTACAAAGGCTTGGGCGAACGGTTCGAAACCCAAAGGACGACCAACGCAGCGAGAATTGCGAGGTTTGTCGCCAAGTGACTAGGAAAGCTCCAGTTCTGGCTGGCGTGACCGAAACAGCCGCAAGTAATGTCGAGTCCGCGAACTTTTGCCGCGATAGTCACGAGCGTGAAGGTAAGAATCAGCGTCGTTAAGATCGATAACGCCCCGCGATACAACAAACGCACAACCAGCGCGAAGCCGCAGAAAATCTCCAGCCACGGCAAATAAAAAGCCAGTGCGACACTGATTGGCCATGGAAAAATCTTGTAGTTATCGATGTCGTTGGCGAACTGAACTGGATCGAGTGCTTTGATCGCGCCGGCATAAATGAAAACGCCCGCAACGATAAGATCCACAATGCGCCGAAGGATGTATGATGTCCGATTTTTGATGTTTGATGTGCTTGCATCTCCAGAAAGTTGGAGGTTCGATGTTGAAAGTTGAGCGCTTTGCTCGCGAACGCTTTCGGAGTTGGGCGTTTTACTCATCTCTTCTTGAGCCATGCCTCCCATCCGCCTTCGAGCACGAACACATCAGAAAGTTGCGCTTCCTTGCGCAGGCGTCGGGCAACTTCCCGGCTTGCATTGCAACTGAGGCTGCTGCAATAAACGACAACTTTTTTTCCCGGCGACCACACCGCCAGGAATTGCGGCAGCAATTCATTCCATCTGTCTTCATTTAACGACAGCGCGCCTGGAACATGATCGCGCGCGAACTCCTCATCCGGGCGCGCATCTACCCAGATAACGTTTCCCGCCCATGTGCGGGCTTGATCGACAGTAACCAGTTCCGACGGCGGAATTGACGATTGCCACGATATTCTTTGGCGAAAATAAACCGCCTCGCCCAGCCCGGGAGTGAGCGCGAGCGCTGCCAGAATGAGAACCTGGCGGATCAGCGAAGATCTCACTGCTTATTGAACAACCGGGGAATTGGTAATGCGCGCAGTGGCGTAAAAGACCTTCTGTGAATCCTCCGGTTGAATCGTCAGAGTCGAAGCAACAAGGTTCTTCGTTTCCTGAGGTTGGACGTCGATTTTGAACTCGCCGTTAGCCTTTTCCTCAACTTTGGTTTGAAAATCCGGACTCGATGATGTGACCTTGATATGCTTCACGGTAAACTCTTTGCCCACCTTCACGGTGATCGTCTTCGGGTCCGGCTTGTCGCCTTGTTTCCAGAAAACAAATGTCGGAGTGATCTCCAATTGCTGCGGGATAATCGTCCTGAGAGTGAGGACCGTCTTCGAGTTCGCAGCTTCGTCGGTCTCCACGGTCACAGTTTTGACTTGAGTGCCAGTGCGATCGCCAATGTTAAATGTGGCGGTAATCTCGCCGCTTCCGCCCGGGGGGACTTCGTCCTTCTGGGTCTGTGCGGTGGTGCAACCACAGGAAGCGTGAACAGACTTAAAGTGCACCGGTGTCTTGCCGGGGTTCTGATATTTGAAATGGCCGATCGCCTGTTTGTCGGCAGGCGTTGGATGGAGCTCGATCATGGTCTGCTCCCATTTCAATTCGGCGCGTGCGCTCAGGCTGAAGATGATCGACAGGGTAAGGGCAACAATGTATGTTTTCATTTTTTGAAATAGAAGCGCGTAATATAATCAGCAACTGCGTCCCGCCAAGTCCGAGGTGACATGTCGGTCAACTTCGTGTATTTCGCGGTGGAAAGCACAGAATAGACAGGCCGGCGTGCGATCCAATTGGCCATATCCTTTAGTTTGCGTGCGCCAACTGTTGTCACTTTCAGGGGAAGGCCAGCCTCGTGACAAGAATCCAACGCCCACTGTCCGTATTCCTGCCAACTGCATTCCCCTGCGTTGGCAAAATGCACAATCCCGCCATAATCGGTAGCGTGTGTGAAAAAGCGCGGCAGCGCTGCGGCGATGTCCAGCGTGTAAGTGGGAGTGGAAAATTTGTCGGCGATAGCGTCGACCTCCTTATTTTCCTGTGCTCCTTTGATGATTCCGTCGATGAAACTCGGTCTGTCAGGACCAAACACCCAGGAGACGCGCACGACGGCGTGCCGATTCTCCGTGGCGAGCACGTTCTTCTCTCCAGCCAGCTTCGATTCGCCGTAAACGCTGATCGGCTTCGCTTCATCTTCTTCGGTGTACGGTGCGCGTTTCTCGCCATCAAAGACATAGTCGGTGCTGAAGTGAATCAACTTCGCGCGTTTGTCGCAGCAAATCCTCGCAAGAACGCTGGGCGCTTCGGCGTTAATGAGAAAGGCACGATCTCGCTCGGTCTCGCAAAGATCGACATTAGTGAATGCGGCAGCATTGATCAGCACATCCAAATTTGTCGCGCACAGTCTTTCGCGCACATCGTTCAAATTCGATAGATCAAGCTGTGCACGATTGAAGCCGGCGACGTCATATTTGTCTCGATATTCGCGCATGAGCGCAGCGCCGAGTCGGCCGCTTGATCCAATGATGACAATTTTCATCGTTCCGTAGCGGCGACGTCTGATCGCCCTTTCATAAAATCGGAAGTCGGAGAGCGCCGCTACAGTTTAATATCTCCCAGCGCGGTCGAGCAACGGTTCCCACCAGGCTGGGTTGTCGATGTACCACCGAATAGTCTCCTCGAGGCCCTGTTTGAAATTGTGGCGTGGATTCCAGTTCAATTCCATTTGCGCGAATGAGGAGTCGATCGCGTAACGGCGATCGTGGCCCAGTCTGTCGGGCACAAACGAAATAAGGCTGTGCGGTTTACCCACTTGATCGAGGATCATTTTGACGAGATCGATGTTCGCCATCTCGCTGTCCCCCCCGAAATTGTAAATCTGTCCCGGTTTTCCCTCGAAAAGCACGGCGACAATTGCGGCGCAATGATCGCTCACATGGATCCAGTCCCGCACGTTCATACCGTCGCCATAGACCGGGAGCGGCTCGTCACGGAGCGCCTTGATTATCATGAGCGGAATTAATTTTTCCGGGAACTGAAAAGGGCCGTAATTGTTCGAGCACCTGGTCACCAGCACCTCGTGCCCGTAAGTCTTGAAAGAGGCAAAGGCCAGAAGGTCTGCCCCGGCTTTGCTTGCTGAATACGGCGAACTGGGATCAAGTGGGGATTGCTCGGTGAATTTGCCGGCCGGCCCAAGCGAGCCATATACTTCGTCGGTTGAGATTTGGACGAAGCGTTGGACGCCGTGGCGGCGCGCGCAATCCAGCAGCACACTCGTGCCGATCACGTTTGTGTGAATGAAGTTCAGAGGATCGTTGATGCTCCGATCCACGTGCGATTCTGCTGCGAAATTAATCACCGCGTAAAACCGATGCTCGGTCATCAGAGCGTCCATTTGATCGGCGTTGGCGATATCGGCTTTGAAAAATTCGTAACGTTCGCCATGTTCTTCGACCACGCCGTCGAGATTGGCGAGATTGCCTGCGTAAGTGAGCACATCGACGTTGGTCACGTAGGCGGGCTTGTAATGTTGCAAAATATACCGAATAAAGTTGCTCCCGATGAATCCACAGCCACCGGTTACAAGGATGCGCATGGCAGCGCGTACTAGCAGCGCCGAGCAGGCCGCGCCAGCAGAATATTCTCCCGCACGCGCGGGACTGCGTCATCGCCTGGCAGACTGGAAGACGTGGCTGGCAGAAACCGACTGGATCCCGTGGGCGATTCTGGGGCTAGCAGTGTTCCTGCGCTTTTTCCTGCTGGGTATCAAACCTCCGCACTTCGATGAAGGCATCAACGGATGGTTTGTCGATCAAGTGATGAAAAATGGGTATTACAGGTACGATCCCACGAACTATCACGGCCCGCTCCACTTTTATGTCCTGTTGCTGTCGCAGAGTTTGTTTGGCCGGAATCTGTGGGCGATACGGTTGCCGGTCGTACTCGTGAGCATCGGCTGTGTCTGGCTGGCTTTGAAGTTCGAGCCGTTGGTGGGCCGAAACGTCAGCAGGATAGCCGCGCTGGCGATGGCGATCTCGCCCGGGTTCGTGTTTTATGGGCGCTACGCCATTCACGAAGTATGGCTGCAATTGTTCTCGATGATGTTCATCCTGGGACTGCTTGGGTTGTGGAGATTGGGCAGGCTGAATTATCTCTGGTATGCCGGCATGGGACTAGCCGGCATGATTCTAACGAAGGAGACATACGCCATTCATGTGGCGTGCGCGGTAATTGCGATTCCGGTTCTGGCGGTTTCGATCGCGCTAAGTCGGGTCCCCGATCTCAAGCCGGCGAAGCAAACGTGGACCTACATCGATCTTGCAATGGTTATCATCGTGGGCGCTGCCGCGGTCGTCTTTTTCTATTCGGGAACTTTCCTTAACTGGAGCGGGGTTAAAGGGTTGTACCAAGCGTTCAAAGCGTGGACCGAGACTGGCGCGGCCGGTCACGGCCATGAAAAGCCGTGGGATTACTGGTTCAAAATCATGGGACCATCTTTGGAATTCCGCCGGGCCGATTTTCTTGGTTACGAACTGCCGATGCTCGTCGGCCTGATTCTCTGCGTGTTTTGTCAAAAACTTAAGAACGTCAGCCTCCGCTATCTCGCGATTTACGGCGTGGGAAGCTTCATCGCCTACAGCTACGTCAAATACAAGACTCCGTGGTGCATAATTAGTTTTGGATGGCCTTTTCTCTATGTGTTTGGCGCCGCCGTGCTGCTGGTTCGCCCAAAACATTTGCGTCTGGTCTATCGGACAGTAGGCGTCCTTTTGTGCATTTCGTTCGGCTCGTCCATTTGGCTGAATTACTTCCGTTGCAGTTCGCCGGATGAGCCTTACGCGTATGTCCAGACATACAACGACATGTTTAAATTAACGAGACCGCTACTGAAGCTGGCAAAACGAGATCCGGCTTACTATCATCTCACGGGACATCTGATTCGCCCCAGTGCTTACCCGCTTCCGTGGGTCTTGGGCGATTTCGATCGAGTCGGCTACTATGAAGGAGGAAACATGCCCGCCAATCTCGATGGCGATTTTCTCCTCGTTCAGCAAGACAAAATCAAAGACGTCGAGTCAAAATTGAAAGGCGCGTATTACACCGACATGATGACGCTTCGTAACTACCAGGAGCCATCCAAGATTTTTTTCAGCGCCAAAGTGTTTAAAGAATTTTTCCCCGGCAAGGCACCGGATTTTGTCGGCAAACCGTCAGGCTAGAATGTCTCATAATGTTTCCTCTCTTGATTGTAGGCTTCGTGGGGTAGAAAGCTTCCTCTCGCGATGAAGTGGCTTTCGGCTGTTCTTACATTTGTCAATTTGTCGGTGGTCTCCGGCCTTGTTCTGGGCATGGTCGGAAGAGGTTTGAATATCCTGAGCGCGGCGCTCGCATTGGTGTGTGGCGCTGCCTTTGCAGTTGCAGCTTTTCTTGGAACTTCTGACCCGCGAATTGCCGAAAAGGCTGCAAATGATCGCGGATCAGAACGGAAGCCGCGAAAGGGTTCGCCAACAGAAGGGGCGTCAAATGGACGCATTCTGGCAGCAATGAGGCGGTACCGTCGTGTCTGGTTCTGGGCAATGGCGGTGTGCTTCGCGATGTTTGCTGTTCGATCCTTTTGCTGGTTGTTCTACATCGATGGTAGCGATTACAAGATCCAATCGCCAAACAATCTCGGCGATCTCTCGCTCCACCTGACGTTGATCAAAACTTTTGCCAACGGGGCCCCGCTTTGGCCGGATAATCCCATCTACGTCTTTAGCAAACTGCGCTATCCGGCAGGGATCGATTTATTCAATGCGCTGCTTTTGCTAGTTCACGTCGATCTGATCACCGGGTTGGTTTGGGTCGGACTGGTTGCGTCGCTCGCCACCTTCTACGGATTCTACCGCTGGG
>WNFX01004652.1_pt1 | contig 13416 bp, 7 predicted proteins | sample 5400111 | NCBI WGS metagenome assembly WNFX01 (sample SAMN13153363, study PRJNA577476) | soil metagenome | isolation source: 40 cm soil or saprolite under grassland replicate 1 | place: USA:California | collected 2016-06-15
CCACCGCGCCGATCCATCCCGTCTTGTGCGCCACGCGCGTCCCGGGCGGCACGCCGACCGGGATGCCCTCGTTGAACTCCTGGCGGCCGAGGATCGCGAGCATCGAGTCGCAGGCGGCGCGGCTCGCGGCACGTCCCGTGGCGATGGCACCGAGCAGCACCCCCAGATCGCGGGCGGTGGTCGTGTTGTTCAGCCCGGCCCGGTACGCAGCGCCGTCCTCCACACCACGCAGCACCTGAATCGACCACGCGCCCAGGGAGCGCGCCGACGCTTGCGCGCGGGACGCGCCGACCCGCTCGATCAAGATGTTGGTGGCGAGATTACTCGAGCGGGTGATCATACGCTCGAGTAACTCCCGCACCGACCGGTTTCGCCCCACCAGCGCATAGAGCGTCGAGTCCGAGTCGTCTTCCTTGCCGACCGTGAACGCCCCGCCTTGCACGAGCGACGGAAAAGCGGCGTGTACGGTGAGCGAGTCGTCGAGGCCGAGCAGCCCGGCGTCCGCATCCCGGAAAATCTGGATCATGACCGGGACTTTCATCGTGCTGGCGGCGTGTAACCGGAGGTTGGCCCCAATCAGGATGGAGTCGGGGCGGGCGAGGTTCCGGTAGTACAGGCCGACGGCCTGGGCCGGCGCCCGTGCGATCCGCGCCTCCAACCGCTCACGCAGCGTGTCCGCATGCTGACTCGCGACCGGGGCGGTGGCCGCCGGCAACACGCCGAGCCAGAGCAGGCAATATCGGAGCATGGACCGAAGATACCCGTTAAATTGCCCTGCGCGATCGACTGACCTCCGAGACGGCGTGCACCAGCCGACCATTTTCGGCACCCACGAAGAAAAGACGCTCGCCCAGCTGCGCGACGTGGCGACGCGGGCCGAGCGCGTGGCGCTCATGGCCGACGGTCATCTGGGTTACGTCATGCCGATCGGCGGCGTGGCGGCGTACCGCAATAAGGTGAGCGTGGTGGGCGTGGGCTTCGACATCGCCTGCGGCAACGCCGCGATCCGCACCGACCGCCGGGCCGACGACTTCCCCAGACCAGAGCTCGAGCGCCTGGCGGACGAGATTCAACGCACCATCTCGTTCGGCGTAGGCCGCTCGAACCGCGCCGACGACGCGCCCGCCGACCATCCACTGTTCGAGCATGCCGCCTGGGATGCCGTCCCGGGACGCCACGAGCGCGATGGCCTCCGCGCCAAGGCCCGCAACCAGCTCGGCACCGTCGGAGGCGGCAATCATTACGTGGACGTGTTCGCCGACGAAACCGGGGCAATCTGGGTGGGCGTGCACTTCGGCAGCCGGGGCCTGGGCCATACCGTTGCGTCGGGCTTTCTGTCCCTGTCGCAAGGGAAGCAATGGGGCGACCGGGTGCCCGAGGTCGAAGTGCTGCTCGCGCTCGACCAGCCGCTGGGGCACGACTACTGGCATCTCATGACGCTCGCGGGCGAATATGCCTACGCGGGACGCGAGTGGGTGGCGCGTAAGGTCGTGTCCCTGTTGGGCGGCCGGGAGCTCGAGCTGGTCCACAATCACCACAACTTCGCGTGGAAGGAGACGCACGACGGCATGGAGTACGTCGTGGTGCGCAAGGGCGCGACGCCGGCCTTTCCGGGACAACGGGGGTTCGTGGGCGGCTCCATGGGGGACGACGCAGTGGTCATCGAGGGCGCGCGATACGACTCGGCGCTGCAGCGCGCGTCGCTCTACTCCACGGTGCACGGCGCGGGTCGGGTGATGTCCCGCACCGACGCGCGCGGCAAGGTCAACCGCCGCACCGGCGAGCTGATCCGGCCCGGCCGGGTCACGTGGGACATGTTGCGGTCGTGGGTCGGTAAGAAGGGGGTGATCCTGCGCGGTGGCGGGCTGGACGAGTCGCCACACGCGTATCGCCGGCTGCCGGACGTGCTCGCCGCACAGGGCGACACGGTCACGGTGCTGCACACACTCACGCCGCTGATCGTGGTGATGGCGGGTGAGAAGGAGTTCGATCCGTATAGGGACTAGCAGGCCCCGCTTCTATACGCCTTGCGCGCGCATGGATTGTGGTCGCAGCTTAAGCGCGATCCGTCGGGCCGCACGCAACTATGCGTTCACTCAGTCGACCCTTGCTCGCAGGCTACGAAATGGCGTCGTGAACACCCCCCGCGACGAGTTCACCTTCTCCACTGCTCCGGAACCCCATCGGCTCAGAACGCGGGAGCTGTTGCGGCGCCATCCCGAGATCAGGGAGCTGATCGGCCCTAACCCCGCCACGTTCTGGTGGACGGCGGGCATTGTCGCGCTCCAGATCGCCGTCGCGTGGCTCGTGGCCGACCAGCCGTGGTGGGTCGTGGTGGCCGTGGCCTACACCGTGGGCGCGTTCGCCGACCACGCGCTCTTCGTCATGATCCACGAGACCGCGCATCGGTTGGTCTTCAAGCGAAGGGTGCCGAACATCCTGACGGCGCTCCTCGCCAACCTGCCGCAGGTCTTCCCGGGCGCCATGTCGTTCTCCAAGTACCACCTCAAGCATCACGCATTCCAGGGCGTGTACGAGCTCGACGGCGACCTCCCTTTCCGCTGGGAGGCGCGACTCGTGGGACGCTCGCCGCTCGGCAAGGCGCTCTGGCTACTGCTGTTCCCCATATTCCAGGCGATCCGGCCCTGGCGCGTGAAGGAGGTTCCCCTGTGGGACCGTTGGACGGCGACCAACGTGGCCGTAGGCGTGGCGTTCGACGCCCTGGTCTGGGTCGTGCTCGGCCCGAAGGCGCTGGTCTACCTCGCGCTGTCGCTCTTCTTCTCGATCGGCCTGCATCCCCTCGGCGCGCGCTGGATCCAGCGCCACTACCTCACGGCGGCGGGCGAGCAGGAAACCTTCAGCTACTACGGCCCGCTCAACCGGCTCGCGTTCAACGTCGGGCACCATAACGAGCACCATGACTTCCCGTCGGTGCCGTGGAATCGGCTGCCCCGAATCCGTGCCCTCGCTCCGGAGGTGTACGGGTCGCTGGCCTCGCACACCTCGTGGGTGCGATTGCTGCGGCGCTTCCTGTTCGACCGCGAGCTCACGCTGTTTTCCCGCGTGGTGCGCCACAACCGCAACCAGGTGGCGCTCGACGACCCGGTCAAGCCGGACGTCGATGCGCTCCGCGGCACGGCCAAGACACCATGATCATCGTCGAGTACGAGTAGAACATGGCGCCATGACCATCCACAGTTGGCGCCACGCACCAATGACCAGCCGGTACCTTCGTATGCTCCTGGTTCTCGTCAGCACCGCGCTCATCGTGTCGGGCATCGCGCCGTACGATCGTACCACCTGGTGGCTCGAGATCTTTCCGGTCCTGATCGCAGGCCCAGTGCTCGTGCTGACTGCGCGCCGTTTTCCGCTGACCCGACTCACCTACACCCTGCTCGCCATCCACGCGCTCGTCCTCATCGTCGGCGGCCACTACACCTACGCCCGCGTGCCCCTGGGCTTCTGGGTTCAACACTTGCTCGGCTTGGCGCGGAACGACTACGACCGACTCGGCCACTTCGTCCAAGGCTTCGTCCCCGCCATCCTGATCCGCGAGATCCTGCTGCGCACGTCGCCGTTGCGGCCCGGTCGGTGGTTGTTCGTGCTCGTGACTGCGAGTTGCCTGGCGTTCAGCGCCTGCTACGAATTCTTCGAATGGTGGTCCGCGCTCGCCGGCGGGCATGCCGCGGACGCCTTCCTCGGTACGCAAGGCGACGTGTGGGACACGCAGTGGGACATGTTCTCGGCCCTGGTGGGCGCAATCTCCGCACAGCTGCTGCTCACTCGCACGCACGACCGCAGTCTGGCCAAGCTGCTGCAGCCGGAACCACGCGCCGTTGTCTGACAGGAGACGAGAGCCACGCGCCCCCGTGGTATCCACGTCCCGTTCCGACGGACGATGACCACCTCCGTCGCCCTCCTCCGAGGCATCAACGTCGGCGGCCACAAGCAGATCTCGATGGCCGACCTGCGCGCGCGCGAAAGCGCCTCGATGAAAAGCGCCATTCGTTCCGCTCTCCTGTCCCTCGCGTTCGCTCTGACGATCGTTCAATTGCTACCGTCCCAAAATGATTATGCCACGCCCGTCCTGGCAGGAATCAGCAATCACGGGGAAAACAAGGTCCAGCCCTATGTCACGGCGGGCGACAGGACGTATTTGATCGGATCGCAGGACGGGAACTTCCCGGATATGGGCGACCACGTGCCGGGCGAAATGGGCGGGTTATGGTTCCACCCGATCAAACTGATAGACGGTTTTTGGGCGACGGTAACGGATGTGGCGACCAATCGGGAAGCCGCTCTCTCGGAGAGCAGCGAATTCGTCAACTACCCTTTTGGCAATCGATTCAGATATAGTCCGGTGTTGGACAGCTTGGAAATCGAGCGCTTTCAGTTCAGTCCGGACGGCCAGGCGGGATTGATCGTTCAGTACACGTTCAAGAACGCAGGCGCTCGGAAGCAACGATTGCGCTTTGACTTTTCAGTCAAGACGGACTTACGCCCCGTCTGGTTTTCAGAACGACTCGGGATCACCGACGCTCCGGACGTCGTTACCTGGCAAGCGTCGGATAACGTCTTCATCGCCAACGACGTCGCCAACAGCTGGTTCTTGGTCTGGGGAGCCGCTGAGTCCGCAAATCCAGAACCAATCGCGAATCCACAGCCGATACAAACGAGTGGACGGGGAGTCACTGCGGCATCCCGATACAGTCTATCGGTCGACCCAGGGAGTACCTCTCACCTGACGTTCGTTATCGCAGGCTCGGCGACAGAGCAGAACGCAGCCGTGCACACCTACAAGTATCTCGCCAAGAACCACGCGAGTCTGCTTGAAAAGAAAAAGCGACACTATGCGTCGATCATCGACAGGGCGAGAGTAAGCATTCCCGATCAACGCTTGCAAGAAGTCTACAACTGGGTGAAGGTCAACACCGAGTGGCTCGTCAGAGACGTCCCCGGCATCGGCCGCGGTCTCGGTGGCGGCCTGATGGAATATCCCTGGTGGTTCGGCACTGAAACCTATTCCTTGCAAGCGCTCATCGCATCGGGCGATTTCGATCTCGCCAAGCAAACACTCCGTCTGTTACGGAATCAGTCAATGAAGGCAAACGGCAACGGCCGGATCGTGCACGAGGTAACGACCAACGGCGCGGTTTCCAACCCCGGCAACACACAGGAAACTGCTCAGTTCATCCTTACTGTCGGCAAGCTCTTCGACTGGACAGGAGACCTGGACTTTGCGAAAGAAATGTACCCGGCTATGAAGCTGGGCATCCACTGGCTCCTGACCGACATGGACCAGAACAACGATCTGTTCCCGGAAGGTTACGGGATCATGGAGGTGTATGGGTTGAATGCGGAATTGATCGATGTCGCCGTTTACACACAACAGGCGTTGCAGGCCACGGCGCGCATTGCCGGTATTTTGAACGAGGCAGGCGCAGCACAGCGATATCAGCAACTGGCGTCAGAGCTGGAAGTGAAAATCAACGAAGAGTTCTGGCTCGAAGAGGAAGGCTCCTACGCCGATTTCTACGGGACCAAGGCACAGGCTATCAGCGCAGCCGAGGGGGCAATCAGGCAGATAGAGCTGAAGGGGGCGAACAACCTGACCCAAAGAGACAAAGAATTGACTGGATACTACGAGCATCTGAAGCTGAAACTCTCCGCAGTGCCGGCTGGAAGCAGGGGGTGGATCACGAACAAGAACTGGGTCATCACGACGCCGATGGAGACCGGCATCGCCCCTCGAGCAAGGGCGATACGGGCTTTGGACAAGATCCGCAACGAAAATGTCGGAGCGTACGGACCCTTCCTGTCTGCCGTCGAAAGACAGGCGATGATGACCATCTCGACAGGCGTGCAGGCCGTCTCAGAGGCCAACTACGGGCGTACCGACGAGGCGCTGTGGTACATGGACAAGATCGTGCAAACTTTCAATCGGAAGTTGCCAGGTTCGATTACCGAGATGATGCCCGACTATGGCTGCTTCACCATCGCCTGGACCAGCTACGGCATCGAGCTTCCGCTGATCCAGCATGTGTTTGGCGTCCAGCCGGATGCGATCAACAAGACTGTTGTCTTTGATCCGCATGTGCCCACCGGTTGGGAGGACATGAGTATCGAGAATCTCGCCATTGGAACCAACATTGTTTCTTTCTCACGCGCCAAGACCGGCAGGGGCATCGAATACGGTATCGAGGCTAGAGAGAGCGGATGGACGTTCGTGTTCAAAGGGAAAGAGTCGCCCGGGGCCAAGTATTATGTGAATGACAGCCCTGTTTCCTTCACCGCCTCTGGGATCCGTATGCGCGGACGGAGGAATCACGTGCTGGTAGTTCAGATTGATTAAATTGCAGGCGTGAGCGAGTTCGTCTTCGGCACCCACAACGCCGCCTTCGTGCAGGTGATGTACGAGCAATACCTGCGCGACCCCGCCTCGGTCGGGGACGAATGGCGGAACCTCTTCGACAACGGGAAGTTCGCCGATCTTCCGGTGATCCCGACGAGCCGCGAGGAGGTGCTTCGGGAAACGGGAAGCGGGAAACGGGAAACGGAGGGCCCGACCGCGCCGGCGCCCACCTTTCCCGTTTCCCGTGTCCCGTCTCCCGGCTTGACCCCTATCACCGGTCCGGCTGCTCGGTTGGCTCAGAACATGACCGACAGTCTGTCGGTGCCGACTGCGACGTCGTTCCGCGAGATCACCGTCGACGTGCTGGACGCCCGGCGACGAGACCTGAACGCTCAGCTCGCGGCTGCGAGCAAGAAAATCTCCTACACGCACCTCATCGGATACGCCATCGCCCGGGCAGCGCGCGAGCTCCCGGTCATGACGCACGCCTTCCAGGACGTCGACGGGAAGCCGCACCGCTTCGATCCACATGCCGTGAACCTCGGCCTGGCGGTGGACGTGGAGAAGAAGGACGGCAGCCACGCCCTGGTCGTTCCCGTGATCAAGCACGCCGAGGCGATGGACTTCGCGGCGTTCCACGCGACGTACGAGACGCTGGTCGAGAAGGCACGCACCAACAAGCTCCTCCCCGACGACTTCGCGGGCGCCACGATCACGTTGACGAACCCGGGCACCATCGGGACGGTCGCCTCGGTACCGCGGCTCATGAAGGGTCAGGGCTCGATCATCGCGACCGGCGCGATCCGCCCGATCGGCGGGGGGGGCGCGAAGGTCATGACCATCACCTCGACCTACGATCACCGCATCATCCAGGGGGCGGAATCCGGAAACTTCCTGAGACGGCTCGATGCGCTCCTGCAGGGAGAAGACCGGTTCTACGAGAGCGTGTTTGAGACTCTGGGCCTCACGGGAAAGGGGAAACGGGAAACGGGAAACGTAGCGGTCGCGGAGCCCACGTTTCCCGTTTCCCCTGTCCCGTTTCCCGACGATCTCAAACATGTCGCGGCGGCGATGGCATTAGTGAAAGCCATCCGCAACTTCGGTCACCTCGCCGCTCGCCTCGATCCCCTCGGCTCCGACCCGCCGGGCGACCCGGCGCTCGATCCCGGACCCCTCGGGCTCACGCCCGAGATCATGGCCCGGGTCCCGGCCGACCTGTTGCGGATCTACGTGCCCGGGCGCACCCTCGCCGAGGCGTACCCGAAGCTGCAAGAGACGTATTGCGGCACGATCGCCTATGAGGTCGAGCACATCGGCAGCCACCAGGAGCGCGTGTGGCTCCGCCAGGTGATCGAATCGGGCGACCACAAGAAGCCGCTGACCCCGGAGGTGAAGCGCAAGCTGCTCGCCCGCCTCACGGCGGTCGAGACGCTCGAGCGCTTCCTGCACAAGGCCTACCTCGGCCAGAAGCGCTTTTCGATCGAGGGGCTCGATCTGCTCGTGCCGATGCTCGACGAAACCATCGAGCTCGCCGGGACGAGCGGGGCCCGGCGCGTGGTGCTGGGGATGGCGCATCGCGGCCGGTTGAACGTGCTGGCCCACATCGTCGGCCTGCCGTACGAGACGATCTTCGCGGAGTTCGAGGGCGGGCGGCACGTCGAGGGGACGCTCACACCCGAAGGCGGCACCGGCGACGTGAAGTATCACCACGGCGCGGACGGCGTGTATCAGACCGCGGCCGGCAAACCGGTCAACATCACGCTCACACCGAACCCGAGCCATCTCGAAGCGGTGAACCCGGTCGTCGAAGGGCGGGCCCGTGCCAATCAGACGAATCGCCGCGGCAAGGACGCGATCCACGACGGGACGGTAGCGCTTCCCGTGCTGATTCACGGCGACGCGTCGTTCGCCGCGCAGGGCGTCGTGGCCGAGACGTTCAACCTGGCCCGACTCAAGGGCTACACCACCGGCGGCACGATCCATTTGATCGCCAACAACCAGCTCGGCTTCACCACCGATCCGAAGGAAGGACGCTCGACCGACTACTCGAGCGATCTCGCCAAGGGGTTCGACGCGCCGATCATCCACGTCAACGCCGACGATGCGGAGGCCTGCCTCGCGGCGGCCCGGCTCGCGATGCTGTACCGCGACAAGTTCCACGGCGACGTGGTGATCGACGTGGTCGGGTACCGGCGGTGGGGTCACAACGAAGGCGACGAGCCGGCCTACACGCAGCCCGTGATGTACGAGCGGATCAGACAGACGCCCACGGCGCGCCAACGCTACGCCGACCAGCTGGCGCGCGAGGGGGTGGTGGATGCGGCCGGGGCGGCCGCGCAGGCGGAGCAGGTGTATCAACGGCTCACGGAGGTCCAGCAGTCGCTCAAGGCGCACCTGCGCGAGGCGGGATCGGGGGAAGAGCCACAACGAATCTCGGGCACTCAAACCCCGCTGGCCGAACCCGATACGGTGGTGTCCGCCCCGCTGCTCACGGCGCTGAACGGCCAGTTACTGCTCGTGCCCGACGGCTTCACGATCATTCCCAAGCTGCAGAAGCAGCTGGAGCGGCGCCGGCCCGCCCTCACCGAGGGTGAGATCGAGTGGGCCCACGCGGAGGCCCTGGCCTTCGCGTCGCTCCTCGCCGAGGGAACGGCGATTCGGCTCACGGGCCAGGACACGGAGCGCGGCACGTTCAGCCAGCGACACCTCGTGCTGCACGATGCCCGCGATGGCCGCCGCTACGCCCCGATCCAGAATCTTCCGGGGGCGCGGGCGCCGTTCGAGCTGCACAACAGCCCCCTCTCCGAGTTCGCCTGCCTGGGCTTCGAGTACGGGTACGCGGCCGCGGCACCCGAGACCCTGGTCCTGTGGGAGGCCCAGTACGGCGACTTCACGAACGGCGGCGAAGTAATCATCGATCAGTTCATCATCGCCGGGCTCGCGAAGTGGGGGCAGACATCACGCCTCACGCTGCTCCTGCCCCACGGCTACGAGGGCCAGGGACCCGAGCACTCAAGCGCCCGCATCGAGCGCTTCCTCGCGCTCGGCGCCGACGGGAACATCCGCATCGCCAACTGCACGACGCCGGCCCAGTACTTCCATTTGCTCCGCCGCCAGGCGCGCCACTCCGAGCTCCGGCCGCTGGTGCTGTTCACGCCGAAGAGTCTCTTGCGGCTGCCGCAGGCGAGCTCCCGGCTCGAGGACCTGGCGAGCGGACGGTTCCAGCCGGTACTGGACGACGCCGCGGCGCCCCGCGACGCCGTGCGCCGCCTCATCCTGTGTAGCGGCAAGGTGTACTACGACCTCACGCTCGCTCCGGCGCGCGCCCAGGCGCAGCACGTAGCGATCGGCCGGGTGGAGCTGCTCTATCCGTTCCCGCGCGAGGAGCTGGCCACGCTGATCCGCGGGTATCCTCACCTGCGCGAAATCGTGTGGGTGCAGGAAGAGCCGCGCAACATGGGGCCGCAGAAGTTCATGCTGCCGCAGCTCCGCGAGCTCGTGGGCCCCGACGTGACCGTGCGCGACATCGGGCGACCGGAGCGATCGAGCCCGGCGGAAGGCTATCCCGCGGCGCACCAGGCCGAGCAGGCGAGGATCGTGCGGGACGCGCTCGCGTCTCAGTAGACCCCACACGAGTGGACGCTCGTTACCCCCGGGGCGGCGCCGGGGGTCAACCCACCCCGAGAGTACAGGTCTGCGCGTACCGCAGCGATGCTCGCCACCCCGCGGGTAGGTCCTCGTGTACCCCGGGGCGCCGCCCCGGGGTCAACCCACCCGAAACGAAGTTGCGGCTCAAGCCGGGATACGGTCCGGGTGCCTCAGCCACTGGTTGGCGAGGTATATCCGAGTTGCACGAACGTCGGAGCGTGACAACGAGCCGGCGTAAAAGCCACGAGCCCAACGGAAGGAAGGCGCCTCCGAGCGCCGCAGGTTGATGCGTCGGGCGGACTCCGATTTGGCATGACGAATGAACGAGCTCAGTGTGGCATCCGGCGGGTAGCTAAGCAGCACGTGGACGTGGTCAACGAGCACCGCCTGAGCGTGGACGCGGACCCGGCAGCGACGCGCCGCTTCCAGGACGACCTCGGCAACCACCGCCGCGTCCACGCGCCGAATAGACGGCTCCCGCCGCCAGGTGTGCCACGTGAGATGCGCGTACAAGCCGAGGGCTCTGTGCGGACCGCGTGCCCGCATCGTGAGGTCCTTTGGGTGGGTTAACCCCGGGGCGGCGCCCCGGGGTTACAAGACCGGTGGCCCTCCCCGATACCAGACGCCCGGCGCCCCGGGGTTACAACACCGAGACCTTGTGCTCGTGAGATCCCGAAGAGTCCCGGGGTTCCCCAATTTGAGCCGGCGGCTGAGTTAGTTCGGGATCCAAATCGCGCAGCCCGGTGCCGAATGGTGCAGGCGAATGATCTCCAGTTCACAGGCGCCCCACGTGGGCCACGACGGAACCCATAGCGTCGTGTAGGAGCAACAGGTCGGTCGAGACCACCACCCTACCTTCCCGCCGCCCCCACGCTAGTTTGTTCACACATGGCTACCTCCACGCCTCCTCGGGCCCGGCAGACACGCGAGTCGGTCGTCATCCGCTTCGCGGGAGACTCGGGCGACGGCATGCAGGTAACCGGTTCGCGCTTTACAGTGGAAGCAGCCCTTGCCGGAAACGACCTGACCACCTTCCCCGATTTCCCCGCCGAGATCCGCGCCCCCGCCGGCACGACGTACGGCGTGTCGGCGTTCCAGATCCACTTCGGTGGCGTAGACGTCACGACCCCAGGCGATGCCGTCGACGTGCTGGTGGCCATGAACCCGGCCGCGCTCAAGGTGGACCTGAAGGATCTGCGGGTCGGCGGGACGATCGTCGTGGACACCGGCGCGTTCACCGAGCGCAACCTCACCAAGGCGGGGTTCCCCGCCAACCCGGTCGAGGACGGCTCGCTCGCTCCATACCAAGTGCTCACCGTCGACATCACCCGACTCACGGCGGAGGCCGTGAAGGCCTTCGGCCTCTCGACCCGGGAAGCTCACCGCTGCCGCAACATGTGGGCGCTCGGCCTGATGCTGTGGATGTACGGCCGCGACCGGCAGGTGACGACCGATTGGCTGCAACGGAAGTTCGCCGACCGTCCCGAGCTCGCGCAGGCCAACGTGGCGGCCCTGAACGCCGGCCACGCCTTCGGCGAGACCGCCGAGATGTCGGAGCACCTCGTGGGCTACACGGTGGCCAAGGCGCCGGTCGAGCCGGGGCGCTACCGCGCCGTGAGTGGGACGGAGGCGATCGCCTGGGGACTGATCGCCGGCATGCGCGCGGCGGGGCTCGAGAAGATGATCTTCGCGGGTTACCCGATCACGCCCGCCTCGCTGCTGCTCCACACCCTGGCGAACCTCAAGGCGCACGGCGTGATCACGTTCCAGGCGGAGGACGAGATCGCCGCGATCGGCGCCGCGATCGGGGCCGCCTACGCCGGAGCGCTCGGGGTGACGTCGAGCTCCGGCCCCGGCGTGGCGCTCAAGACCGAAATGCTCGGCCTCGCGATCGCCACCGAGCTTCCCATCGTGGTGGTCGACGCCCAGCGAGCCGGTCCCTCCACCGGCATGCCCACCAAGGCCGAGCAGTCCGACCTGTTCCAGGCCGTGCACGGGCGGAATGCGGACGCGCCGCTCGCGGTCATCGCCGCGGCGACCGCGAGCGACTGCTTCGAGGTCGCCATCGAAGCGGTGCGGATCGCCACCAAGTACATGACGCCGGTGATCCTGCTCTCGGACGCTTACCTGGCCCACGCCGCCGAACCGTGGCGCCTTCCCGACCTGTCGGCGCTGCCCCGCTTCCCCGTCCACTTCCGGACCGACCCCGCGGGCTTCCACCCGTTCCTGCGCGACGCGACGACCCTCGCGCGGGCATGGGCCGTGCCCGGCACGCCCGACCTGGAGCACCGCATCGGCGGGCTCGAGAAGGATTACGACACGGGGCACATTTCCTACGACCCCGACAATCACGCCCGGATGACCCGCACGCGCGCGGCCAAGATCGCCGGGATCGCGAACGACATCCCGCCGCAACGGGCTGCCCTCGGCGACGACCACGGCGCGGTAGCCGTGGTGGGCTGGGGCTCGACCTACGGCGCGATTCACCAGGCGGTCCGCGACGCGCGGGAGGACGGGCTCGACGTCTCCCACGTCCACCTTCGGTATCTGAACCCGTTCCCGTCGAACCTCGGGGAACTCCTGAAGCGCTTCGATCGTGTGCTGGTGCCGGAGATGAACAACGGACAGCTGGTGCAGCTCCTCCGGGCGGCCTACCTCGTGCCCGCGGAAGGGCTGAACAAAGTGGAAGGCAAACCGTTCAAGGTGGCGGAGATCGCGCAAGCGATTCAGTCGACACTCGGGTCCGGCCTATGACGGTCACGACCATCACCGACGCCGAGCTCGCCCCCAAGGACTACGCCTCGGACCAGGAGGTCCGGTGGTGCCCCGGCTGCGGGGACTATGCGATCCTGAAGGCGGTCCAGAAGGCCCTGGCGGAGCTCGGCGCCCGGCGCGAGCGCACCGTCTTCGTTTCGGGGATCGGCTGCGCGGCCCGGTTCCCCTATTACCTCTCGACGTACGGGTTCCACACCATCCACGGGCGGGCGCCGACGATCGCCACCGGAATCAAGCTCGCCAATCCCGAGCTCGACGTGTGGGTCATCACGGGCGACGGGGACGGCCTCTCGATCGGCGGGAACCACATGCTGCACGTCCTCCGCCGCAACGTCGATCTCCAGATCGTCCTCTTCAACAACGAGATCTACGGTCTCACGAAGGGGCAGTACTCGCCCACCTCGCGGCGTGGAACGCGCTCACCCTCCACGCCGCAGGGCTCGATCGAGAACCCCGTGTCGCCGTGCGCGTTCGCCCTGGGCGCCGGGGGGCGGTTCGTCGCGCGCGCGGTGGACACGCAGCAGGCTGAGGTCGTGGCGCTGCTGAAGCGGGCGCACTCGCACCGGGGGGCGTCGTTCATCGAGGTGTTCCAGAACTGCGTCGTCTTCAACGACGGGGTGTTCGATAGCTTCACGGCGAAG
>WNFX01004658.1_pt1 | contig 13410 bp, 11 predicted proteins | sample 5400111 | NCBI WGS metagenome assembly WNFX01 (sample SAMN13153363, study PRJNA577476) | soil metagenome | isolation source: 40 cm soil or saprolite under grassland replicate 1 | place: USA:California | collected 2016-06-15
TGCTGCTCGCCGGTCTCGTTCACCTGCGGAAGGCATCACTGCTTCGAGCCGGCCTGTTGCCCGGTGCGATCATATGGATTGACGCTCCCCGCAGGTGACCCGGACGGGTCTGCTTTGAAAGCACCATCGGGTTTGCCCTGACGGACCATCTCCTGACAGTAGGCATACAGGGCATCATACACGATCCACTCAGCCGCATTCTGCTCATGGTCATCCTTGAAGCCAAGGTGGCGGAAGCCCTCCGCGATGGCCTCCAATCCCTCTCCTTCCGGTTGGTGCCAAAGGGTATTGTCGGTATCGGCGCCGTTGACGATCTTGCCCAGAAGCACCAGTGCCGGGTCACCGGTGAGGTTGTACTTCTTGAGGATAGCCTCAAACGAACACTCCTTGCCGTGGTGGCCCAGTTCCACATTTTTCACATCATAGGGTGTGGCCCCTTCGCGCTCTGCCACCTCCATCACCTGGTCGGTTGGCACAAACAGAAACTCCGCATCCTTGTCCACAAACTTTTTGATCAGCCAGGGGCAGGCCACGCGGTCTACCTTGACGTGTTCACGGGTAATCCACTTCATTGCATGTTTCTCCTTCTTGGTACATTTTCTCTACTCGAAACGAACGACGACGAGGAACGATGGGAGCTCGTTACTGTACCTCGCGTTCCTCATACACCGCGACACGGCAACTCGGCAGGAAGACGTAGAGGCGTTGCCGCCGTGCGTCATAGGCAGTGGTATGGCCGCCTGCCTCGGTGGTAATCTGCTCCTCGACTGTCATGGTCGCGGTGTTGATCACGTCGATCACACCAGGGTCCTCAATGGCAACATAGAGCCGTCTTGTGTAGTGATTGTGCCAGATGGCATCCGGTGCGCCCGCAATCGATATCTGGGCCAGTTCGAGGCCATTGGAAGTGTCCAGCACCACGACGCTACCCCCATCACAGGCGATGAAGGCTCGGTGGCTATCCTGGTCCAGATCCAATCCGTGCGGCCCAACACCCGAGACCGGGAACTGGTCGATCAACTCGAAAGATGAGGCGGAGAGTACCGCCACTTTAGCCGGTTCGCGCATATTGACGAGAAAGCAATCCCTTGATGACTGATACACCGCCCACCGTGGTCTCCCTGGGAGGAATGTCTCCGAGATTACCCGTTCAACCAACGGATCAACCAGCCGTGCGGTGTTGTCCTGGACATCGGCCACCAGCAGGTGTTTCAGGCGCGGGTCCCAGGCCAGGCCGTTGGGTCTCTGCCCGACCGCAACCGTCCGCAAGACAGCATTCGTGGTGGGATCGATCACCAGGAGCTTGCCCGCTCCGCGGGCAGCCGCGAAGATCAGCGCGTCTTCCTGGGCACAGAGCACCCCGCTGGCCTCCGGGCAGTCAGGGATTGTCGTGAGGTAATGCAGGTGCTCCCCATCGATAACCTCAACGGTGCCGGCAGCCGTATTGGCGACGAAGACGTGGCCACTCTCGAGGTACACGTCCCCGTGGTCGTAGTCACCCGACGGATGCGGTGGTAGAGGAATGTACTGACGCAGAACCAGTTTGTTTGCCACGGTTTTCTCCTTCCTCCTCGTTAAATCGTGACCACATTGACGATAAAGGACACCAGGGTGAGCAGCACCCGTGCCTGCTCGAAGCGCATGGCATCGAGCGGGGGCCGGAAGGCGGCGTACAAGCCGATGAACAGATACGTCACCAGGGGACATAGCACATCATTGGGGCTTACCACTGGAATGGTATCGTTGTTCAATGCATCGGTATTGCCCACTGACCGCCACACCATGACCGAGATGCCCACAACTACTGAGACCAGCAGACAATCGACCAGCGAAAGCATCTTGTAGCGCGGTCGCAGGACAACCAGCACGAGCAGGACGATCATCGCCGTGATAGCGGCCGTTAGTGCGATATGCGCAAACGAAAAGACGGAAGGACTCGTCGCCATACGTTGCTCCTCTGTTGTGGTATTGCCTGTTTATCCTTGGGTCGGCTCGCTCGCGAACTGTGCATATAAGGCCTCATAGACAAGCCTCCCCCGTTCCAGAGCTACCCGGTCATCCGGACTGACCAGGCGGATACCCTGGCAGATGACATCCAGGCCCGTTGCCGCAGGCTCCAGCATGACGTCCTGCACGGTGTCAGCCTCATCCACCACGCGAGCGATGCGCTGCAACACCGGGTCGCGCAGGTCGTACTCGCGCACCATGGTGTAAAACGTGCAATGGCCCCGGTGATGGGATAACTGCACACCAGGAATATCGAATGGCTCCGCCCCTTGCGGCAGTGATTTCTGTCCGGCAGGGACAAACAGGAATTCAGCCTCATGGTCAAGATATTTCGTGATCAGCCAGGCGCAGGCCATGCGGTCCACGCCCACCTGCTCCCAGGTCACCCATTTCATGATGCAAACCCTCCTCTTGCACGCATCAGTCGCTCTCGCACTTGTATGCCCACTTCCGAGTGAAAGTAGTCCTGCGCCCGCACCTGTTGATATGTGCGTGAAAGCGCCACCAGGTCAGCGTCTCCCAGCTCCAACTCGTGCAAGATCTCCTGATAGGCGCTATCCACACGGGCCTGGAACTGCTGGACCAGCGCGTCTGCCTGCCCGTTCAAGAGCAGGTGTGATTCCCACAGGTAGGCCTCTCCCTCAAGTTCGCCAATTTCCACGGCTAACCATTGAAACTGTTCGCGTGTCCAGGGGGTGGCAGGAAGCACCCAGACAGCATCATGCAACAGCAGCGCCCCCAACCGTTTCAGTTTGCGCCAGACCTGCGCTCGGCTGGCTGTGGGCTCGCGTGGAATTTTGTAGACGAGCAGCACCCACGGCGTTTCCGAAGGTTGTTCCACGTCGTATTCCTCCTAGTGATGGAGCATGGAATAAACAATCAGGCCGACGACGGCAGATCCTAAGACAACAAACGGCTCCGGGATCTTCTTCCACCTCCAAAGCAAGACTAGAGTGACGAGCGCCAGTGCAATCGTGGGGACGTCCGTAATGGTGCGCCGTCCCAGGACGATGACCGCCCCCGTGATCGCGCCGATGGCGGCAGCCGTCACACCTTTGACGAAGGCCCCGATCGCCGGGCGCTTGCCATACTTTCTGAAAGCGGGCGCGGCAACAACGACGAACGCATAGCACGGCAGGAAAGTCCCCAGAGCAGCAACAGCGGCACCGGGAAACCCCGCCACCAGGTACCCGATGAAGCCAGACGTAATGACGACGGGTCCAGGCGTAATCATGGCGACGGCCACCGCGTCCACGAACTGGCGGTCGGTGAGCCAGTGATGTCCCTGCACAACGCCCCCATACAGGAAGGGAATGATGGCCAGCCCGCTACCGAAGACGAAGGCTCCGGCAGCAGCGAAGAAGGTGAAGATAGCCCATAGCGTGCCACCTGCCGTGCCTCCAATAGCCAGCAAAGCAGCCAGAGGGATCGGTGACAAACTGATTGCACTCGTCTTTCCCTTGTTCCAGCGTCTCCACAAGTCCCCAGGAGGAGCCTTGACCAGCCAGACCAGGACACCGGCGGCAAGGAAGAGCAGGATCTGCTCAGTCTGTGTCACGATGGTCACCACCGCAGTAACGAGGTAAATGCCCCAAAGCAGTGGATCACGTCCGATCGTTTTCGAGGTCAACTTATAGGCACTGTGGGCGATGATGCCGATCACGCTGGCACCCACGCCATAAAACACCGCCTGCATCCAGGTGAGACCACCGTAAAGCGTATAGAGCCAGCCAAGGGCAACCACCATCAGAAACGATGGCCAGATAAAAGCCAGTCCTACCAGCGTTGCTCCCAGAAAGCGGTAGCGCACATAGCCCAGGTACATAGCCAGCTGCGCAGCTAACGGTCCTGGGCAGAGCTGTGCGAGGGCCAGTCCCTCCTTGTAATCAGCCTCAGCAATCCACTTGCGGCCTTCGACGAGGTCCCGCTGCATGTAGCCCACCAGTGCCACCGGGCCCCCAAAGCCAATTGTGCCTAAACGCAAAAAATAGCCTACCAATTGCCAGAGCGAATAGGATGCTTGCTCCTGCGCTTGCCCCATAGGTGCTTCTGCCGTTTGCGGTGTGTCCATCTCCTTCTCCTCGTCTGTCGCCGTAGATCCTCTCTTCTTCTGAGGAATACAACAACAGTTATAATATCAAATAACCATGGTTATATTTTACCCCGAACCAGAAGAAAAATACAAGGGTTAAGAGGGAGGAGTGATAAAGCCCATGAGAAGACGTACCAACGTTGATTTACCTGCTCCATTTTCGCCGAGCAGGCCAAAGGATGTGCCTTGATTGATGGTGAGGTTGAGGTTGTTGAGGGCGATGGCATGTTTGTTGTAGACTTTGGTGAGTTCGATACATTCGATGATGGGCATGGTTGGGTGGCTCTTTGCCTTTACTCTTTTATTCGTTTGATGTACTCGTGTATAGTTGGGTATAGAAGTCCTGCTGCGCCTCGAGATACGCACACGTGTGCAGTGCGGCCATCTTGCAATCCCCGACGTAGAGCAAGCCATGCCCATCCAGGCTCTGGCTCACCTGGGCAATGGCGGGAAGGTAGAGCGGATCGTCGGCTCGTTGCCCCGACACGATCTGCATCGCGACTGGCAAGCCCAGCAGATCCAAGGCCGAGAGCATCACTTTCAGTTGGGGCAAGTCGGGACGGTGGGCTTTGCTGTAGCCCAATTGGAACAGCCGCTCTTCCGAGACCGTCCAGTACCCGCTCGCGGTGGGCCTATCGACCCCAGCTAACGCAACTCTGAGGAGCTCAGCGCCTGGTCGAGATTGAGGGCGGCGCCGATCAAAGAGAGGTGCGTAAAGGCCTGGGGAAAATTCCCCAGTGCCTCGCCGCTGGCCCCGATCTCCTCGGCATAGAGCCCCAGGTGGTTCGTGTAGCCCAGCATTTGCTCAAAGATCAAGCGGGCGCGGTCCACCTCTCCCACGCGGGTGAGTGCCTCGACCAGCCAGAACGTGCACATGCTAAACGCGCCCTCTTCCCCCGTAAGGCCATCGGCTGACAGTTTCACATCGTAACGATACACCAAACTATTGGAGACCAAGCCCCCTTCTTTGGGTGGGCGATTGATCGCGTTCAGTGTCTTGAGCATCCGGGGGTCTTTGGGAGAGACGAAGAACACCAGAGGCATCAGCAGCAGCGACGCATCCAGGTGGTCACCACCGTAAACTTGCACAAACGCCTGTCGTTTTGCACTCCAGCCTTTCGCCATGATCTCTTCATAGATTTGGTCGCGGACCTGCAGCCACGGCTCCCGATCCGCGGGAAAGGAACTCATATCGGCCAGACGCAGACCGCGATCGAGGGCTACCCAGCACTGCAGCTTGGAGTACACGAAGGACTGGCGGCCGCTGCGCATTTCCCAAATTCCTTCATCTGGTCGCGACCAGTTCTCACAGACCCAGCTGAGCAGGCGGCGCAGCTGGGTCCAGAGATCATAGGAGATCGGCCCACCATACTTGGCGTACAGATAGACGGCATCGAGCAACTCACCGTAAATGTCCAACTGCAACTGGTTATATGCGCCGTTACCAATGCGGACCGGGCGTGAGCCGCGGTAGCCCTCCAGGTGATCGAGGGTCTGCTCAGTCAGCATATGGTCACCGTGGATGCCGTACATCAGTTGCAAGGAACCGTCTATATTGATCTCATGACAGCGGGCCTCGAGCCACGCCATAAACTGCTCGGCCTCCTCAGTGAAGCCGATACGCAGCAAGCTGTAGAGGGTGAAGGCCGCATCCCGGATCCAGGTGTAGCGGTAGTCCCAGTTCCGCACGCCGCCCACATGCTCAGGGAGGCCGCACGTGGGTGCGGCGACAATCGCGCCCGTTGGCGAGTACGTGAGCAGTTTGAGCACCAGTGCCGAGCGGTGGACGCTCTCCCGCCAGCGCCCCTTGTAGGTACACTTGGCCAGCCAGCGTTGCCAGTACGCCACGGTCTGCTGGAAAAGCTCTTCGGCCTCCTCCTCCGTCATGGGAAGACCACTGTCGACTCCCGGCTCAATTTCTTGCAGCACGAAGGTCGCAGTCTCCTCTTCCTGCAATGTGAACTGGGCACTGACCCCCGTGCCCTGCTGCTTGAGGGGCATGCTGGTTGTCAGACCCAGACTGAGGCCCGGCGAGTGAAAACTGACACCTTCCGTACTCATAACGACCTGGTGGGCATCGCGTGCATAATTAAAGGCCGGAGTACATTCCATGCGAAAGGCCATCGCGCCGCGGACTACTTTGACGCGGCGAATCAGGCAATGGTACCCACGCAGGTGGCCGTTGACTCCATGAGCAACAGGGCCGATGGGCATATAATCGATAATTTCGCCAACGCCATCGGGTGAGAGGAAGCGCGTGACCAGGACATTGGTGTCGGGCCAATAGTGCTGCTTCCAGGTGCTGTTGGCAGAGGCGGGAGCAATCTGGAAGCGGCCGCCTTTGGCGTCGTCAAGCAAAGCTGCAAAGATGGTTGGGGAGTCGAGGTGGGGGAAACAGAACCAGTCGATGGACCCATTCATCCCTACCAGGGCTACACTATGTGCGTTACCGATAACTCCATAGTTTTCGATTGGTTGATAGGCCATGGCATCTCCTGCGATTGAATAGCTATACATTCCCGTCATATGCTATCACATGCTCGTCCTCCAATCAAATCGTTCACAGTTTTTAGTAAGTCGCTTGGTATCACAAGGCACAGAACACGCACGGTAGCTTGCCCGTCGCCCTGTTACGCACTGCTAGAATCGATTGACTTTTCAGACATCAAGGTGAATAGCTGGTGTCTGAAAAGTGCCAGTACTGATTTGACTCGACCTGTGCAGGCTTTATGCCCTTGATCCCAAATGTACAAAGTCGAGTGAAGGAGACCTTGTAGCTGTAGATTTTGTGAAAACATTGGCCAGAAATGGCACGATACAGAAATCGCGTAGGGGCGGGGGCGGCTGTGGAGCGGGGCTAGGGCACTCGTGGCCACCCGTTGCTGGGGATAGCTGCCCGCCTGCTTGAAAAACTACTCGTGCAAACACACAAGCGCCCCTCACCTACGAAATACCCCACATTCGTTCCCCAAAGCCTCACCCCTTGAATATCTCTTGCGCCCCCTATCCACCAACATCACCAAATTTTGAACCTGACTCGACAAGAATTGTACTGACTTACTCATTGGGAGCGTCAATTTGGTCGAATTGAGGAACCATATTTCGTAGTATTTGGTACATCTCATCACGAGCCTCTGCTGGCAGTAATTCTTGATAGGTCAGTTCGGCAATGTAGAGAATATTTAATGGTTCTGGCTTAAGTTTGGCATCAACTGATTGCCAATATTTTTCAAGGTACTGTCTTGCTGTCTCTCCTTCAATTAAGGAAAGTATCATTCGTACTGCTTGTACTCTCTCTTGATAGTTAGCTTTCTTCACTGTTAAAGGTACTTTAGCAATTTGTAGCCGTTGATCAGCACTAATGTTTTGTTTTTGCGCCAATTGCCAAAGTCGTTTGATGGTCTGTTGCTCTTCTTCTGATGCGACTGAACTATTCTGATATAGAAATTCAGCTATTTGTAACTCTTGCTCGAATGAGAGAGCGTGCCTCTGCATCAGTTGCTGAAGGATCTGGAGAGCTTGCTTCTCCCCTAGCGCCTTTGGGCTGTATCTATGAAGCATTTGAACAGCTTGCAAGATTTGTTCGATGGAGAAATTTGGCTGATGAAGCAGGTTCAAAAGCATTTTGGCTGCAATAAATCGCCCCTCTGAGCCATCAGGGCTGTATTGAAAGAGAATATTAGCTGCTCGTAAGGTCTGCTCAATGGGCGGATCAACTTGCTCTATCAGATCCAAAAACAATCGAGTAATTTGACCTCTTTTCTCTGACTGTGTAGGAAAAATGAGATAGGTGGCCTGAGTTATTAGCAAGTTCTGTTCAAAGGAGAGGTTGGATTGTCGTGCTAGATGTAAAAGTAGCTGAGCGGCTTGCCGTAGTTCTTCTGACCCATTCGAACTGTACTTGTAGATGGTCTGGGAAGCCAGCACAGCTTGTTCAAAGGAAACATCAGCTCTCCTTGCTAGATGTAAAAGCATTTGTGTCGCTTGTCTATACCCCTCTTGGTAAAAAATGCGTTTCTCATAAATGGCTTCAGCAGCTTGCATTATCTGTTCGAAAGAAAGATCGGAGTTCTGTATAAGACGCCCAAGTAAGTTGTTTGCCTGCCTTCGTTCTTCTGAGTCCCTGGAGCTAGACTCATAAAGAATTCTGGCGATTTGCATAGCTTGTTCAATGGAAATATTAGAGTATTGTGTCATACTTAAAAGTAATTTTATAACTTGTTGTTGCTCTTCCGATTTATCAGGGCTATTCCAATAAAGAATCTCAGCAGCTAATACAGACTGTTCAATCGAAATATTGGGGCGTTGTGCTAGATCTAGGATTAGCTGAGCGGCCTGTAGCAACTCCTGTGATTGGGGATGGCTATGTTCATAAAGAGTTCGAGCTGCTAGTAAAGATAGTTCAAAGGAAATGTCAGTTCGTTTCGCCAAATTGAGGAGTGCCTGTATGGCTTGCTGTTGCTCCGGAGACTTAGGAAAGCTAATTGAATAGAGGGTTCGGGCAGCTCGTATTCTTCTAGGAATATCTGATATTACTTCTTGAGCAACAAGAGTTCTCAGTTCTTCTCGTCCTGTATCAGCATATTGCCGTGTCTGCATTAGCTGGCCAAGTACTTCCATTGCTTCTTTACTCTGTGAAGGGAAGGGCGAGCTTTTAACCAAATCACCTAAGCGTAAAACAACATCCCTTGCCAGATCATTTTCTACAATTATTTCCTCCGTCAAACAAGAACTTACAAAAAACAGGTCTTGTTGCACTATGTCGGTATATTTACTGCGACGACTCTTGATTTTACCCTCAAGAACTTGACACAATTGAGCCGTTACTGGCTTGCGCTTGAGCTTTCCAAGCAATAATAAAATCACCTCTTGCCAATGAGGATCGTGCAAATGCCCTTTTAGAAACTCGCTAACAATCTCTGGGTCTTCCTCTTGTTGATATCTCTCATAAACATCTGCAGCCGCAAAATATTCCTGAAAGGTGCGATGTACAAAACCATAAAGTAGTTCACTGCTTTCATCGGCTCCTCTCTCAGCAATCAACCCTGCTTCTTCTCTAATAAGGTCGAGAAAACGTTTCGCCTCAGCACGTCGCTCTGCCTTCTCAGTAATCAAATTCTCTAGAAAATGCTCTATCTCACGTAACATAAATCTTGTCGGCACATCGTCACTTTTCTGCTCTTGCGAACGTTCGTGTAAAACAAAACCAAGATGGGCAACGCAAGCATATTGATCCTCTTTGCCCATTTTCATATCTTTCCATCGCACATTGGTACCCTTGAGTTTGGCCCATGTTTCTAACAAAAGGTCGGCACAGCGATCATAAACCAGTATTCTTCTATCAGGCAGCCGCTCATAACGATGCAGTGCTGTAATCACGGTTAAAAGGAGCGGATTTTCAGCTAATTTGTGCAGCCGCTCATTCTCTTGCAACGTCTTGAAAAGTGTTTCTAGCTCTTCTCGATCCTGGTAAGGAAGAGGAAATAAGCGCAACACATGCGTATACCAGTTTTCTAAAAACTGCCGGATCTGTTCATCGTTAAACGCTTGTACTTCAGCATGGGTAAACCATTGAGAAGATAAACGCGCAAGCTCATAGCCTACTGGACGCGAGGTGACAATAATACGATTGCCGGGGTAGCAGAGCGCAAAATGTTCTATCTCTTCTGTCAATTGCTTGCGCTCATCCAGTGTAGCCACCTCGTCCAGTCCATCGAAGAGCAGAAGCATATGGCGACGCTCTAGCAACTCTTTGAACATCTGAGGATGTATTTCGACACCTTCTCGTCCCAACAAAACCTCTGTAGCATACGAGAGAAAGTTGTATTCTGGATGGTGTCTACGGTCTTCCGTCAGACGACGTAGCTCAATACGTAGTGGTAGAGGGTTACCTGCCAGAAGAGGAATACTCACTTTTGAAGCGTTAGACTGGTTTGCTGCCATGTGACTCCAGGCTAGATAGCGTACGGCCGTTGATTTGCCGGAGCCTGGGCCACCAAGTAGGACCAAATAGGGGAAGTGTTCAAGCGAAGCTGTAATAGAATCCTGTTTCTCCTCTTTAGGAAGCTTTTGTTCTTGCAGGGCAATACGTAGTGGCACAAAGATACCACGCAGCTCAGGGTCGGGGTTCTTCTCACCTCGATCTTTAGGCACAACGCCCACCAATTTGAGATAGCGGAGTGATCTCTCCATGTGAGCCGTGTATACCTGGACGTCCTGTTCAAATTGCTCCACCGTATACTCATCTTCCAGCGTCTTGCTGATTTGGCGAAGTGTGGCAAGCATTTCTGTCACAGAACGCTCCATGTTCATCGTAGCTCTGGCTGCACGTACTTTCAGGACATCACTCATTTGCTGTTTGAAGAAAGGATCGGCATATAGTTCTGCTATGAGCGCATCGAAAAAGCTGGCTAGATATGGTGCTGCATCTAATTCAGTGGGGAGTGTTGGCTGGGATAGTGAGCGTGTGCGTAGTGAGCGATTGTACGCTTCATTTAGCTCAGCAAAGTTCGGCGTTTCCGAGAGAGTCAGGAGCCGCATGGCTTCATGTCGTAGCGTGTCGCTATGTGAACCTGGCTCAAATAAAATTTCGAGAATTTTGCGGTACTGGTCTCGCTCTTCAAATGTATGAAAGCGCGTTATCCCTCGTTCCACTGCATTTTTCAAAGCTAATTGCAGGTGACGAACCTGTTCTTTTTCATCCAGGTGGAAGAAGTCCCGAACATACTTCGTCCCCTTCTCGACAGCAAAGTCCTTGCCCTTCTCAAGAGCAACTTCTTTTCCCTTATCAAGCAGTGTACCGCGTATAGTATCCAACCAGGAAGGGGCATTATGGGCAATATATGTAGTCACAATAGCTAAAGAGATCGGCTCAATCATCATGTCACCGCTTTCTTCCGACGAATCTGCTCGGTTCAAGTTATTTTGCTGCTTTAACTTTGATACAAGTCAAATGCACATGCAGTATACAGATGAATACATGAGCTTGTCAATGTGGTAACAAACCCGTAGTTTCACATACTCTGTCAGGTTATTCATTGTAGCCAAGCTCCTTAGCTGTCTCATATGCTTGCTGAGCTTCTAGTCTTCTACCAATCTGCTCTAGAGTGTTCCCCATGTTGTTGTAGGCAACGGCAAAGGTAGAGTCGAGTCGAAGAGCTTGTTGATAAGCAATCAACGAGTCGTTATAGCGTCCGAGTTTATAGAGAACGTCACCCTTTCTCACGTAAGTAACAGGTTTAGGATCAAGGGAAATAGCCCTCTCAAAGGCTTGCAGAGCCTCATTATAGCGTCCAAGCTCGTAGAGTGCCTTACCTTTTCCTTTGTAAGCATCGGCATCTGTGAAGTTAAGGCGAAGTGCTTGCTCATATGCAGCTAGAGCTTTTTCATAATATTGTCGCACACGTTCTGCTTCCAGCAATTCTTCATCTTCACGTGTGCGATAAGTCGTCTCCGATGGGATATGTGGTACCGCCATAGTAGGCAGGTCAGTCAGGTCTTCGTTTTCATGAGACGTAGTAGAACTGGGGCCATAGAAAACCAGTTCGTGTTCGCCGATGCCGATATGATCGCCCTCTTGAAGAACGCGGGGAGTCCTTTGTTTAAGTTGTTGACCATTGACAAACGTTCCATTGGCACTGCCCTCGTCATAGAGGACGTAGGAGCCAATTTCTTGGCGGACCGTGGCATGACGGCGCGAGGTCTGTCTGTCCTTTGAGAGCAAGATGTCGTTATTGGGAGCGCGACCAATAGATATTTCAGGTTTTTCCAGTAGATATTGAGCTAAGACATCACCATTCTCAGCTTGTAGGACAAAGCGAGCCGGATGTTCCCTAGTAGCCTGAGCAGTAGAAGACGGCATGACAGTCGGTGGTTCCTTATTGTTGCTGGCAATCGTCATGGCACTTGGATCAGCGGACCATGGGGCACCGGAAGGGGATGGTGCAGAATTTGAACCCTGGAAAGGTTGCCCCCATCCTTCTCGATCCAGAACGAGAGGGCTACTACCCACGGCAGGTGGAGTCTGCGGAGATGAAGGAGTTGCAGGAAGCAGGCGATTGCTACAATTCGCGCAAAACTTACTTTCGGGCCGCACCTCGGTTCCACAGTAAGGACAAGTGGTCTTGTGCATGCTAGACGAAGCGGATGGCGTGATTTTCGTAGAGGCTGTAAATTCTTGCACTACGCCTTCAATGCCTAACGCAACATCTACGAAGGCACTATCTCGGTTCCGCCAACTAACAATTGGTTTGCCATTTGTTGGTAACATTCTCAGCCGAGTAAATGGCTCATCTCTGAAGAGTACCGGGCGCAGCATAATGGGAATGACACGCGCCTCTCCTCGTTCATGGCGGCCCATCGCTCGCTTCATTTCGATGCTGTAGCAATATTCTGAAGCCATAAAATCTGAGCTAATCAATAGCAGGATGATACGAGCACTGTTGAGGTAAATCTCTACTTGTCGCAACCACTCTTCACCAGCTCTAATTTCCGTATCATGCCATGTAGTGATAAGTCCACGATATTTGAGATTGCTCAGGTGGTCTTCAAGTTTATCTCTAAGTGATCTATCTCTGCGAGCGTAGGCGAAAAATACGTAAACACTATCTCTTTGCGTGGTAGTCATTGGTAAGTTTCTCTACTAACCATGGCAGCACTTATGCCTGAGTTTTCCCTACCTACATACGAATAGCAAGACGTAGAGGTATATCCTGATTATCAATGCATATGCAGTATACAGATGAATAAATGAGCTTGTCAATGTGGTGCAAATGGGGCAAATGAGGAACCACAAATGCAACTCTTAGAATCCTGATATAATCATGGGGAGAATCTTCTCATCTTTTGTATGAAGGATGACCCCGTCGTTTTTGGTTCTATTGAGAGCGCCCCTAGAAAAGGGAGTAGAAATATGTCTACGATGAAAGCGGTGCAGGTGCCTCATGCGGGTGGTGCGTTTGAACTGGTCGAGCGACCTCTTCCTGAGCCTCAAGAGGGCCAGGTGCGCATCAAAGTGGAAGCTTGCGGTGTCTGCCACAGTGATAGCGCCGTGAAGGAAGGTGGGGTTTACCCCATCACCTATCCTCGTATTCCCGGTCATGAAGTGATCGGGGTGATTGACGCGGTCGGCAAAGGCGTACGCCCCTGGAGCGCCGGACAGCGTGTGGGCGTAGGCTGGCATGGAGGGCACTGCTTTGTTTGTCGTGCCTGTCGCCGGGGGGATTTTATCAACTGCGAGAACGCTAAGATCACCGGAATTTCCTACGATGGCGGGTACGCTGAGTACATGGTGGCTCCGCAAGAGGCGCTGG
>WNFX01004661.1_pt1 | contig 13405 bp, 10 predicted proteins | sample 5400111 | NCBI WGS metagenome assembly WNFX01 (sample SAMN13153363, study PRJNA577476) | soil metagenome | isolation source: 40 cm soil or saprolite under grassland replicate 1 | place: USA:California | collected 2016-06-15
CTGGCTTCTGGAGAGCTATCATCAGCGGTCCCAGGAGGATTTACCAATGCCACCTCAACCACGCTGGGAAGCATCTGCTTTCTTACCACGCATGCCAGATTCATTAGAGAAGTTAGATTTACTGCTCTTAACGGTTGCCAAAGGTAGGCAAATACAGCGCGATGGTATCCGCTTCCAAGGCTATCGTTATATTGACCCAACGCTCGCTGCATATGTCGGAGAGGCCGTTACCATTCGCTACGACCCTCGCGACCTCGCCGTAATCCGAGTGTTCTATCAGGAACGATTTTTATGCCAAGCCGTCTGTTCCGAACTCGCAGGTCAGACCGTCAGCCTCAAGGAGATTATCCACGCGCGAAGGGAGCATCGCGGGCAGGTCAGAAAAGGGATCACGGAGCGATTGGAAGTGGTGGAGCGCTACATCAGTGTCCACCAACCAGAGCCGCAAGCATCGCCAGTAAATCCCGAGCCGTCCTCCCCCTTACCTCGACTGAAAAGGTATTTCAATGAGTAGCCAGGAAGGTCCTCAAGCCGCCAACTTTCTAGAGACGAAGGAATATCGACGCTTCGCTGAATTTTGTGATGCGTGCCGAAAGTATCGCTATATTGGTCTCTGTTACGGCGCTCCAGGTGTCGGCAAAACAGAGTCTGCACGGCACTATGCCCACTGGGATCTTCTTGAACCACTTCTTCTTCAGTATTATGCCAAAGAATCTCGCCCGAAAGAAGTGATAAACTGTCGAACACTGCTCTAGAGCGTGTCCGAGAAGGCCGGAGAAGCCATTTCCCATGGTTGAGCTTCTATCGGCTTCTGGAGCCATCTGTTTTGCCTGCAACGCGGCAGTCGGGACGAACGTGCCAGTCGTGTGTTCCTGAAATAGCCTGTCAAGCCGAAGCAACTCATCAGTGCACATCGGCCTCTGGAGCCTTCTCGGACACGCTCTATACTCCGCCAGTGGTAAACACGCCCAAGGTTATTGATCGAGGGTTAGATAGTCTCTCTCGCAACTTGAGGTATTTACTCGTTGATACGAAGCAAGTCAATTTAACGGAATCTGAAGACATCGCTGAAGAAGATATGGAGACGAGCCTGATCGTTGTTGATGAGGCAGATCGACTCAAAATGACTGGACTGGAACATAATGAGAGACCGTTATGATCGGGAAAAATTCGGGTTAGTTCTTATTGGCATGCCTGGGATAGAGAAGCGCATGGCCCGCTATCCACAACTGTATTCCCGTGTCGGTTTTGTTCACCAGTTCCGTCCTTTGAGTAAAGAAGAGGTTCAATTCATCCTGGAAAACAAGTGGGACCAATTGGGAATCAAGCTGCAACCGGATGACTTTACTGACACAGAAGCCATAGCTACAGTACTTCGCATCACAGGGGGAAACTTTCGCCTGCTTCAGCGTCTTTGCACACAAATTGAACGTATCTTGCGCATTAACGACTTGCATTTGGTGACGAAAGAGGTAGCCGAAGCAGCGCGTGAGCAACTCGTCATTGGACAAACGTAGATAGAGAGTGCCAAATAATTTCCAAGAAAAGTGTCATAAAACAATCAAATCAACACAACAACCTCTGCTTAAGCCACCAAAAAAACAGCGGGAAAATTGAATGTTGCTCAAGGGTGTCATTTAATTTGATGAAAAAGATGTTATTGACCGTGATGATTTACAAGTCAGAGAGCGTTTTCGGCACAAACGAGACATCATTCGTAGTTGTTCACCGCTATGTGGTTACTTGCTTTAGTTTCTTATTACAAGGTCAGTAACTACTGGTATGGCAACTTTCCGATTATGTTATAATGCGCATGATAACCAAGTAGAGGTGTATATATGGCAATTATGTATCCAAAGGGGGGGCCGGTCAGCAATGAAAGTTACACTGCTGAGCCCACTGTATACTATTTACTGGCACGGCAACTCTCCGATGACTTTGTAGTGATTCACAGTATTCCTTGGCTTGCTCAAGTAGCGAAAGAAGTCGATAGTCGCAATGTTCCAACAGGAGAGATTGACTTCTTGATTCTACATCAGAAGCTAGGGATACTTGCATTGGAGATTAAGGGCGGCAAAATACGCTATGAACACAACATGGCAGTATTACCCAATGGGTACCGTTTTGATCCCGTTGCGCAGATACGTCGTAGCATACATGGTCTTGCTCAGTGGATTTTTAAAGCTAGTGGTATCCCTTACCGCATTGGTTATGGAGTCGTCTTTCCGCAAAGCATCGTGAAAGGACGCTCCTTGCCGCCCTCTCTTATCGATATGACCAGCGGCACTCCTCAAAGCATTTGCTTGGACCAACAAGATCTCTCGACAATAGGAGTCCAAGTGGAGCAACTTATGCTCTATTGGCAAACGGCTCTCTGCAATAGTCCCCTGTCACAAAATGAAATCAATACTATAGTTAAACATCTCATCCCCGATCCTGATTTTACCCCAACTTGGCTGGAAAGATTTAAATTCATCAAACAGAAACATTTGCAACTCACTGTGCAGCAATCAATAAGACTGCAGCAAATTGAAAAACATCCTCGATTTGTCCTTACAGGGCGCAGCGGTACAGGAAAAACTTTGCTTGCTGTCGAATATGCACGAAGATTGGCTCTACAAGGAAAACGTATCCTTTTTTTGGTTTACAATGTTGCTTTGACCATAGCAATAAAAAAAGAACTCAGAGAAATTCAGAACTCAGAAGCACATCAATGGTCAGCAATACATGTGCAGAATTACCATGAATTGTGTCGATTCGCAGCGAACCAACTTGGCCGAACCAGTGAATACGAAAGAAGAAAATACTGGTACACCACGTTGTCTCATCAAGCATTTCATGACGCCATTCAAAAAAACCTAATGGAGTCGTACGATGTCCTCATCATCGACGAGGGACAGGTGTTTCACCAGAATTGGCTTGCGGATTTAGAACAGTGGTTTGCCTTCAAACCTATTTTACTTTGTTGTGACGAAACACAGTCTTTCGTCTATGAGCATAAAACATCTGCTGAAGAGATAGCAAAGATTATTGATGCCCCTCCGCCTTTTATTTTGACCTATAATATGAGATCACCCAGACCAATCTTTGATCGATTGCAACAAGTCATCCCGTCAAACTACGAACAGCAATCCCAACGTGACGACGAATCAGATACACTTCAAGAAATACTCAACGCTGATCCTCTTTGGCAACTTCATCAAACCATCGAGCAATTACATAAAGACAGTATTTCACCTGAACACATCATGGTGATCTATTGGAATACTGCACCAATCTACCGGGATGGATTTGAGCGGCTTGTAGGACAAACAATCTCCGTCTATAGATGTCGCGGCATCGAGGCACCTGTGGTGATTATTTGGTCAAACTCAGATCCCATTGATGACATTACGTGGGCTTGTGCCTATTCACGGGCAACCAGCCGATGCATTGCCATTTATCAACCAACAACCTTCTTGAAACACTATAGTGACTACCGGTTTGCACAGGTTCTCGTGTCAGGAGAACCTCGCCTTTCTCAATGGATTCTCCGGCAACAAGAAAAAGAACGTCAACAACAAGAACATCACGAATTACAGAAAAAAGCAATGCGAGAAAAACGCACTATATGGCCATCCCCAGCGTGGCAAATAGTAACCCTTGACGATCAAGTTCTTCAGTGGTCGTGCTTATGGCAAGCATGGTATATTCAAAGACAACCAACACAAATAGAAACGTTGTTATGGGCAATGCATGTTGCAGCAGTTTCATCTCATGATGTATATGCAGAAGGGCAATTCTACGGAACAGAATATCGATCAGGATATCGATATATGCGCCAATTTCTCCCCTCAACCAATATGGTCACGATTCGGCAACATGATATTCCTATTGCATGGTGCAAGAAGTGTCAGAACTGGTCAAGAGGCTATTTGAGTAGCATGCATGACATTAAGTGGCATTGTTCTGAATGCCTCACAGGAACAGTACACCCCCCATCCAATGGTATAGGAAAAGAAGCGGAGTTAAGTTTTGTAAGGAGTGAGCAACAGAGAATTATAGAGTCCTACACAGTTTTCTCAATGGCATTGTTCTATTGGAGTGAACTCAACTCAACTCAAAAAAGATTCGTTGGAGAACATTGCCGTAACACTAATGATCCTTTAAATTGGGTAGCACGCATTATAACCGCAACAGAAATCATAGCATGTTTCCCAGGCGATCTTATAGAAACAGAAACGATTCGACATCATTCGTGGAGTGACTGCTCATGGCTAGAGACGGAGATGAATGAAATACAATGGTTTGAGGCTTTGGCTCTAGGTATGAGGCTATGGGCGAGATACAAAGCGATTCGAAAAAAAGCAAAAGGCGTCTACGAGGTATTGGATATTAACTTAAACAACGATAAGCCTAATGAGGATGAAAGGCTAGAAGAATCTTTCTGATATTAGACGTTGCTATGATCAACCTGTTACGGTCGTGGTGTCACCACAGGAGTATAACAGACTGATCATAGTGTGAAACTTTAATTCGTAATAGTGATAGTGTGTAGCCTGACAGGGATACTATTTTCACTCTTAGCCTCTTCACTCTACACATTCTCTTTTCCTCGACTCTATCCCTATTCATGACACATTTTTCACCATCTCTTCCCAGACCTTTGTTGTGTTAGGATCTATGAGCTTTCGATGGAAGCTCCGTTTCAGCGTCTCGATGTACTCACAATACATTCGATCAGCCAGTTGTTTCTCCCCCATCTTCCCAGCAATCGTCATGCTGTGCTGGAGTCCGCGTTCACTGGCAAGGCCGGGCATCGTTGCAACTGCATAGTCTCGGTAGAGCTGTACTGAACGCCTGAAACAATCCTGCGGGGCTTCCGTCGTCGTGTTTTCTCCTTGCGCCTGTTCATACTCCGCCGCATCCCAGAGCAGCTGGTGATACATGACCTGGTAATCTTCGTGATACTGGTCTGTCCATGATCCGGCATAGGCCTCACGCCTCAACGGTTCGAGAAACCCATCTCCATACGATTGAAGAGCCTTTTCGTAGGCTTCTCTTAACGCCTGCACATCCGTAGAGTCCTGCTGCTTTGCCTCCACCAGTTGCCTGGCCGCCGTTTCCAGCCTGGTTACATCGGTAATGGCATACGACTCGGAGAGACTCCGCCGCGCTTGTTTTCCACGTCCCTGCGTGGGGAAAGGATCTCTATAGGGCAATCCAACCTGTTGGAAAAGTCCTTTAAACAGGTCGCGTAGTTCACCGATATCATTGTTGAGGAGATAGTACAGTTGCCTTATATCCTTCTCCTCAGATTCCTCCTTATAATAGAGGTAGGTGACGATCGTTTCAGCGCGGATTGTCTGTCCTCTGGTTTGCATGGCGAGGTAGGCCAGCAGTTCAGCAAGCCGAGGTTTTTCGATGATCATTTCTTGTCCATCTGCACCCACAAGACGGACGCGTACCGGCCCAAAGAGGAAGATCTCGACGCACACCGCCACGCTCGGTTCAGGCAACGAATGGGGCGCGGCCTGGCGTTCTGTGGCAGGTACCAGCGCGGGTGTCGCAAGACTCCCCTCAACCACATTTGATTCAGGAGCCCACGGCGACAGAGACAGGTAGTTTGAGAGGGTGACATACGCAAATGAAAACGGCCCGGCATATTTGGAAATGGGGGCTTGCGCCAAAGGGGAGAACAGCGGCGTGCCCTCTTCTACTGCTTTTCGCTGGCCCCAGTAGTTTCGCGGCGTATTTTCGAATTGTGCAATCACGTAGAGGTGTGAGAGCAGGGTTCTATCTCGCTGGATGCTATAGGCAAGCCGTTGCTCAGGAGCATATTTCCATGCGGTCATTTCCAGACGTGCGTTTCTAATCAGCGCACTAGCAATCCAGGGTAAGATGACTAATCCTAGAGGAAAAATAAACATTTCCCAGAACAGTGCTGGTGGAAGAGACTGAGCAGGCAAATGATAGGCCGGAGCCATAGCCCATACAAACGTGCAGAACCACTCATACCAGCGGGTTAACGCATGTGGACTCTGAAAAGCATTTGTAAACAGCATCAGTTCGCAGAGCATCACAAATAGAGCAGTAACGATCTCACACAGATAGGCATACTGTTTCCAGATCCATTGGACTCCACCTACCAGCCAGAACCACTGCTGACGAAAGAATGCACGAAGCAACGCTCCCTCACTTTCCTGGTCGTGTCAATCTCCGTCCTCTTGCTTCTTTCGCATCGAAGCTTCCAGAGAACACCTCTTTTATCATACTACGTCCTCTGCTTTCTTACCAGCAGTTTTTGAGGAAATCTCCACACCGGAGAAAATACTATCATTTTACTACTACTTTACTGCTATCGTACTACTGACCTTTGCTATTATGGGATTAGAAACGGGGCAAACGTCCAGGGTGCGACATGCGCAAGAGTTGTACGCATGATTGCCATTCAGTAAGAAGAACAATCAACCGCCGAGGGCTTGCTGACGTGAAACATTCTGGCCCCTGTATTGATGCTGTGATTGTCCTATCAGGGACGTGCTTTCTTCACAGGAAGGTAACAGCTTGGTCAGAGTACCATCAGGACATATCTCATCATAGAGGCACAGCTACACGCAAGCCGTGTAAGGGCAAAGATACTTGTAGAAGAGAAAGAACAACGCTCCATTTCTCGACCAAGAGAGCGGAGAACACAGTTATAGAAAGAAAGGCATTACAGGATCATGCAACAGCAGGCTAAAGCCATGACTCTTCAGAAAAAATCAGAACGAAAGGTACGCAGTGATAAAGGGCACGTCCAACTCACGGATCGTGATCAGTGGGCGCTACGCTGGATTGCAGAACAGTATGCTGTTCGATTAGACCAGATACAGAACTTATTAGGGCGGCAAGCTGGCCGAGGCGCAAAGGAAGATGGGGAAATCACTGAGAATGCGGCGCGACTGGTGGTAAATCGCTGGAAACGCGCAAAACTAGTAGAGTACAAGAAGATCACTGTCGAAGATCCTGGATGGGTCTGGTTGACCGCTACGGGGCTCCATGCATTTGAGCTTCCCTATAAGATGTATGAGCCATCGCTGGCAAAGTTAACACATCTGTTCGCTGTCAATGAAGTCCGCCTTCAATTGGAAGACGAGCGATCAGATGGTACCTGGAAAAGTGAGCGGGTACTTCGTGCAGGACTCGCCCATGCAAAAGGTGATGTCCTGCCACATCTTCCTGATGCACTCTACACCATGCGAACAGGGACTGCGGCAATTGAAGTTGAGCTGACACCGAAGAAACCTGCGGATCTGCAAATCATCCTGGAGGAGTTGACAGAAAACTACTCTCAGGTCTGGTACTTTGTTGCCGATGCGGCTTACAACGGTGTGGTTGCAGCACAGAAACGCCTGAATGAATTGCTGGCTGAGCGCATTTGTGTCTCTCCTTGCCCTGGCTGGCATGACGAAGACGAGGATGAATAGGTCTGGTGTATCCAGGCGAGAAAAGGAAAAAGCATGAAAAGTGTGGTGATTGGTGATTTGTCGAGATTGCCAGCGCCCCCAGAGTGAACAAGGCGGTGTGTGCTGGTGTATGTTGTCCAGACCGACCAGCACACCGGGACCACGAGTGCCAGTTGCGAACTGCCACTGAGGTATCTCCTCTCATTATACGGGATCATCCCTCTATTGAGCAATCTCTGCGCGATGGAGAGGGGGAATCTCTTTGCCTCCGATAGACCAGGGAGACAAGATGAATCGGCGATGCTTCTGTTCGCGCTCCACTCTCTCCCTTCAGATACAACCACTTGACAGCTCACAGTACCGTTCTGTGATGAGGATTGCAGAGCCACTACTGGCGAGGACGAAGCGAAGGATCACCGTATATGTTCCGATGATCCTCAAGAAAGACAGGTTGTCTGTGAGCCTGCCGTGCAGGAACCAAACGAACCGTTCCCGGTGGTTTCGGGGATGCGTTTCCGTGATCCGCACGTTCTCCTGCTCGGAACGGCCTGACTGTGGCATCAGAGCGGAGCAAGGGAGGTCAGAAGAGCCTGGCGAAGAGGTGCAACTGGCAACGGAACGTGTTGCCCACCTGCTACCAGATACCAGCTGATGGACCTTGAAACACGACGTTCTTCAGATTGATGATCGCTTTTAGACGTGAACCTGAAGAATGTCGTTGTTAACGATCAACGGTACCATTTTTGCGTTACCTGGTTTAATAATCTCTTACTCAAAACAAGGAAAGAGAAATCGCATCATGTAATTCTTGCCGAGTTCCTCTGAACGCTTCATACTTTCTTGAATGATTGAGATAATCATTTCCTGTCTCCGTGCCTCCTCCTTTTCGTGAAGATAATCTCCACAGAGGGCGACGACTTTTTACATCTCTCACACTAATATAGCGCTGGACATAAATATTTTGCTCCTCGTGTCATCGATGTAAATATTGGGCCTTATAAACGATTTCGCACGATAGCAATAACAACATTTTGAGATCATTTAGCGATCTATCCTAAATCTAGATATTGCCATTAACTACCGTAAGTAGTAAAATACTCAACAAATTGACCAAAGGGCATTACCACTTGATACAAGTTCTGTAGCTTGCCGCTTTGCAATGTTCCACCTACACTAATCATGAGATGCAGTGGACAAGGGCAATATAAGCTAGTTGGCTGATTTATGTCGAAGATGAAAGAGAGTATCCGTGTATGTACGAAATGGACCCAATCAAAGCGGCATTAGAGGATGATGAGGCAGCAGTAGTAGCTCAGCAGGCTACTCCTACTGGCCCCATAGGTAAATTGGTAATGTCATGCAAAGCTACAGACAACAATCTTCTAGGCTTCATGTTAGCTATGTCCTATGATGAGGCCACTATTGTCACTTGTGATGCATGGAAGCGTAAGTGCGGAGGAGTCCCTAAGAACTCTTTTGTAATCATCCGGCTAAACCCACACGTGGCAAAACTATCCTCTGGGGAAATACCAAGATCAGCATTGATCCTTGCTCGCATAATAGAACCTGTTGCTACCCCTTTAACTGTTGAACAGCAACAAACTATATTTACCATTCATAAAGTCCAGGCTGTTGTAGACCCATACACAAATGCCGAATTGCAATGGGGAGCACTGAAAGCCGCTATTCTCGGTACATACTATGATGACGATGAAAGTCAGATCACCTTTGGTAATGACATCGATTCTTATATGTCTCCTCATTTCTATGAGGTCTACGTTCCAAATGCTAAAGATTTAGAAATGCTCATTAACTCTTTTGTCTCAAAGACGAATCCCATTACTATTGGTGAGCTGCGGTATACAGAAACTCAAACAACCAGGAACCCCCTCAAGGTTTCTATCAAGGTCTCTCCGCAAGATTTTATCGCCAACCGTACTGCATTATTTGGTAAAACGAGAATGGGAAAGTCAAATACGATCAAAGTGATTGCTAATATGATTTTGCATTCTGGTAAAAAAGTCGGACAAATTATCTTTGACCTTAATGGCGAGTATGGCGTTCCAAATAAATGGGACAGTACTTCCCTCTTTGCTTTGCATCAAGATCGGTGTGTACGTTACACACTCAATCCGCATCCAAAGACGTTTGAAGGTGTAGTGGACCCAATAACACTGAAAGCCAATTTCTACGGCCAAGTGGAACTGGGGCACTCTATTATTGTGTCATTATTCAAAGAGGAACATGGTAGCAAAATTCCGAATTACATTCTTCCATTGCTTGATTGGGCACCATGCGATAGTGAGCATATGAAAGAGAGATTTCCTGATTTTGGAGATCAAAAACGTTATTATAGAGCACAATCTATGTACTTTGCCGTTCTTGCTGAAGCAAGCTATATACATGATCCCAATCTGAAGGTTCCTTTATGTCTAACAAAGGCTATCCGTATTCGGCTCGGTCAAAATGAAGAGGTCAGAAAAGTTTCGCCAGAAATGGCAAGATCAGCGACATCTGCAAAACCAGAGATCAATGATTATCAAAGTGTGCGCAAAGCTATTCAGATATATAAGCAACTTTACAAGCTCTGGATTGCTGAACAAGCGCGAGAAGTCAAAGGTCCAAAAATCGATCAAGCTAAGATTAAGAAGAGAGATCCTAAGAGCGAACAGAGTGGAGATGAACAGACAGCGAAGCATGAACAAGAAAAGAAAGGCGATTCCATCGGACTCTGGCCTTTGGAGCAGAGTGACGATGCTGGTAATGACGAAGAATTGAATGGAGGCGAAGAAGAATCGGAAAATGAGGAACCACTTTTTCCTTACAGCAAACGTAGTGGGGATCCCTATTTCAATCCGATTCATGAGTGCTTGTTAAAGGTTCTCGGGGATAGAAATGTTTCTGGCATTCGATACCTTATTCCGTTTAATAAGTATCATCATATAACAGGAGGAGATATCGTTCAAGACATCGTCAAACACGCTAATGCTGGAAAAACTATTATTATCGACTTAGCAAATGCAGATGAAGTGATTACACGTTATTATAGTAAGCTGGTATCGGATGCAGTCTTTAGGTCACAAACGGCTAAGTTTACTCAAGGAACTTTAGAAGATGATGATCACTCCATTCTTTTCTATTTTGAGGAAGCACATAATCTCTTTAGGAAAGATGATAATGATTTGAGAAGTATTTATAATAGGCTCGCAAAGGAAGGGGCAAAGAACATGATTGGTATGGTATATGCTACTCAATCCATGACCACATTAAGCCCTGATCTGTTGAAGAATACAGAAAACTTTTTTATTGCTCATCTTAATGATGATAGGGAAATTCGCGAACTCACAAATCAATATGAGTTTAAAGATATTGCTCTAGATGTACAAAGAAGCAAAACCAAGGGGTATGTTCGCATGATTACGCTTTCTCATCGTTACGCTCTCCCTGTTCAAATTCAGCGCTTTGGGTCTGTAGTGGAGGAATAATATGGCGTATAGCAACTCAGGTAACTTTCCAATGGAGCGAGCGTCAAAAGTTGGACATATCAAAATTATTCAGGAACCCCACATCCAGCGATGGATTAACGCTTTTGAAAAGATAGACTCCAATGGAGAGACACCGCTTGGAGAAATTTCGGGGAAGCTCGATCTTTCTCAAGTCGGTATGTTAGAGAATATCGTTGCCATCGATGGGAGCCATGTGGCAGTTCCTAATGCTATATATAATCATAAACGCATCGCTTTCATCACAGCAAGCGCTATTGTGCTGAGTAGAAGTGAAATAGCAGCAATGAAGGCAAATCCTATTTTGGATCCACGCGATATGGCTAAACAAATACTAAAAAGCACCAAATCAATAGCTGCTGTTCTTCCGCTTGCTGGCGTGAGCCTTCCAGGTGAAACCGTTGTCGATAGTATTCGTAGGGCAATAGACGAAACACTTCTTGTGGAAGGCCTCTATGACACCTTACAGTTCCTCGTCTCGCGAGAATGGCTTACTGAGTATACCATGGAGGAGCACATGGGATGTGTCAAATGTGGTGAGGAATTTTTTCTTACACGTTCTACTCGTCGCTTTCGGTGTCCGAAATGTTATTACTATAACACACTCTCAGACTATGTTGGGTTTGTACAGAGTCCTCCTGAAGACTGGGCAAAGGAAGAAGCTGCGATTAGTTTACGCAACGTTATGGAGACCCTATTGCTAATGAACTTTCTCAAACTTTATGCGAATCGGCCAATCATTTTAAAGAGAACTTTGTTTGTAAAAGATGGGCCTTTACTGCTTCGAGCGAATTTATCCCGACTGATCGAGCCAATACGAGCGTTCTTGAAATACCTCAAAGATGTTGGACGGGAAATCCATATTGTCGGTATTGAGAAAACAGGAGATTTGGTAGATCACATCCCGCAAATCAGAAGGACGCTTAAAGAGCCAGGAGACTATTTTCTTCCAACAGTAAAGTATCTACAAGAACACATCCATGGCATTCCCTTTATAGAAGATAAATACAGAAACCGAGTGCAATATGGTTCGAAAGTGATTGTGCGACTTAGTTCTGACCATATTGTTGTCTTTAATGTTCCTACGGGAGAATTTTTAACAGCGCCTATGGAAAGTGATCTCTATGGGTTTCAACAATCCATGGCACTCCTTTCTGAAATGCTCAGTTATTCATACGAGAATGCCCTAATCCCTCTTGTCTTAGCAAACTCAGCCGCATCTATTTCTATGAAACCATCAAGCGATATCCTCGAAACATTCGCGAAGAGACTTCTTGGGGAATAATATGACGAAGCCTTTTCTGAAGTGGCCTGGAGGAAAGCGTTGGCTTACGGCTTATGTCTACAACACTCTAAAGGAACGAACATTTAACCGATACTTTGAGCCGTTTTTAGGAGGAGGTGCAGTTTTCTTTAGCCTTTATCCTAAAGCTGCTATTCTCTCTGATGTCAATGAGGATCTTGTGAATACCTATCGCCAAGTAAAAGAGCAACCACTTAAACTCATTGAAAAGCTGAAGGAAATTCCGGTAGATAAAGAAACGTATTTGACTCTGCGAGAAGCTTCGCCAATAAACCCTGTCGACAGAGCAGTAAGATTTCTTTACTTAAATAGAACCGCCTTTGGGGGCATGTACCGATTGGATCGAGAAGGACACTTCAACGTTCCCTTTGGAGGAGGTCAAAGAACTCCTGAGCCTCTCTGGCGAGATAATCTTCTTACTAACGCATCTGAAGTGCTTAGGGATGCAATGATAACTACTGCTGATTTTGAGGAAGTATTGGCAGACGCAGGTAAAGGAGATTTGGTATATTGCGACCCCACGTATACGGTATCACACAACAACAATGGGTTCATTCGTTACAATGAACGAAATTTCTCATGGAGCGATCAGCAAAGATTAGGCTGCGCTTGTAAAGAGGCAACCACTAGAGGAGCTTTCGTGCTCGTGAGTAATGCATTTCACCAGGAAGTCGCAAAACTCTATCCTACCGCTGACGTTCATGTACTGGAAAGAAAAAGTCTGTTGTGTCCAAGCTCATCGAAACGGCAAACAGTTCAAGAATATCTATTTGTCCTAACCCCTAAATTTACAATTTAGTTTGTTGCTGTCTGTGGTGCTGTCTATTTTTTTGCCACTGATAACGAATAGATCTGTATTCGGAGCTGTTTAGTCCTTTTGTCGCCGAAGCTATAACCCTGTTCAACCGGACTTACACATACAATCACTCTAGAAAGCCTTTTTAGAGGGGTAGGTACTCCAATCACTGGTCTCGACGCGACGAGGCCCATTTTTCGTGACCCCCTCGGGTGGAAAACGGCATTCAGAACCACCGCCCTAGTGCAGACTCACGCAACCTTTTCGGGAATGACGAGATGAGACTCATAAGAAGTTCCATAGTAAGCACAGACCCGCTCGGCCAACTGTTTGGCGGTAAGCAAGCCATTGGTCTCGACCACGTTGCGCTTGCCGT